>Ga0194112_10009786_pt1 | contig 12143 bp, 9 predicted proteins | sample TA2MahC400mmetaG_FD_146191 | JGI IMG/M metagenome (GOLD analysis project Ga0194112, IMG submission 146191) | Freshwater microbial communities from Lake Tanganyika, Tanzania - TA2015016 Mahale Deep Cast 400m | ecosystem: Environmental > Aquatic > Freshwater > Lake | place: Tanzania: Lake...
ACCGTGAAAATGCCCCATTCGTCGATCCTTTGCGCCACCTTTCGAAAACCGGCCGCGCGCACCAGGTCGTCCAACTCCCCCTGCGTTCGCCGCCGCATGATCCATTGGGCGCCGCCCCGATGGCTGGTGAGCGTGCGGGCAATCATCTCCAACTGTGGATGCCACGGCTGCCCCGTGTAGATCAAGTAGCCCCCCCGGCGCGATCGCGTCGCCAAGACCGTGCAAGGACCGTTCAACCAACTCGTTATCCGGGAATAGTTCGTAGAGTCCGCTGACGATACCGATCGTTGGCCTTGGCGCCAGGCCCGCCAAGCTCTGGCGGTCAAACGCGTCGCCCCGTTCAAACGAAGCGTTTGCGCCCATCGCGCGGATCAACGCCTTCCCGCTTTCCACGTTGCAGTCGTCGAAATCGCGAAGCAGCACGTTCGCGGGTGTCTGGCCCTTCACGGCCTCCAATACGTACCGCCCGTGCCCCGCCGCGATATCGGCGATACGCACGGCGGAGCCTCGATCCTTCAGCCGCTGGATTGCGTCTTGAATCGAAGCTTCCAAATGCCTGCGGCGCACGCGGATGCCTCGCCAGCCAATAGCGTTCAGGTAGAACCAGTCGACGATCTTTCCGATCGGCGTGATGCCGGCGGGCTGATTTCTATAGACGTAGTCCAGCGTTGCGCCTGAATCGAAGCCGGTCTCCAGGCCCAGGCGAATTCCCCCCGAAAGACGCCCGCAGGTGCGCATCGAAAGACGCGTGAGGGCGAAGGAAATCGCCTTCGGTGACAGCGCGGGCAGTGGTGCGCACAGCGCGTCGTACTCCTGTTTCGTAAACCCTTCGCGGTGTGCATTGACAAGGTTTCGCGCCGGCGCGCCGGCGGCGAACCGCTGCTCGATGAAGGCGCGTGCTTTGGCCAGCGGCAGGTGCCTGTCCTTCTCGCCCAGCGTGTCGTGGAAGAAACCGTCGAAGGTATGCAACTCTTTGTCACGGGTGCCGAGCCGTTCGAAGAAGCGGTGCTGCGGCCCATTGTGCACAACCCAGTCGCGGCCGGAAAGCAGCAATTGCGTGGGAATCTGAATCGCGCCTGCGTCCGCGATCAATCGCTCAGAAGTCTTGTAAAGCCCCAGCAACACCCGGGCCGAGATGGGCCGCTTGATCAGAGGATCCGTCTGATAGGACGCGATGCGTTCCACGTCGTGGGTCAGCGCTCGCGGCTTTACGTAGGAATTCACGAAAAAGTCCCCGGCCACGGCGTGCCAGACGCTCAAACCCAGGCGGGCGAACGGCACGTAGAGCTTTACCCGGAAGGCCGGCGAGGCCAGCACCAAGCAGCGCACGCGCGGAGCGTAGTCGTGCGCCCATGCCGCGGCGATCACTGCACCGACGCTCTGCGCCACGATCGCCATGTTCTCCGGTTCGATGCCATGAGCGCTCTGAATATGGCGAATGAATTCGTCCAAATCGGCGGAGAATGTGGCCATCGTCGTACCGGAACCCTGCTCCCCTCCAGATCGGCCGTGCGCCCGTGCGTCCCAGGCGAACACGGAGTACTCCGGCAGCCCGAGCTCATCCGCAATGTGCGCCATCCGCCCCGAATGCTCATGTCCGCGATGCAGCAGGACGATCGCCTTCTCCCGCGCCCCCGGCCAGTGCCGGTAGAAGATCGAAACCCCGTCCGGGGTGGAAAACGCCGATTCCGCCGCCTGCCTCATATGGTCAAAGCGCCGCCTTTACCCGGTTCGCCACGGTCACGGCACACGCCAGCGCCGTCAGTTTTGGAAGCATCTGCTCTACCTCTCGACGCACTGGAAGCTCCGCCGCGTACCAACATGCCAGAATGCCGAAAAACAGCGCGCGATCGCTCTTTCCAAACGGACCGTCATAGCGGCGAACGGGCGCTAGCACTCCGGCAAACTCGGTCAAAGCCGCCAAAAAAATCGTCAGCAGCATCCACGGCGCATCCAGGAATAGAAAAGGATACAGCAGCGCCGCGTCAGAAATCACATCGGTCAATTCGTTCAGAATTCCGCCCAGCCGGGTCATTTGCCCGTGCTCCCGCGCCAGCATCCCATCGATGGCGTTCATGGCCATCCGGACGAAAAGCACGAGCGGAATCCACGCCCATATCCGCGGCTCCTGCCCGGCCCGGTACCCAACCGCGACGGAAAGCAGGCACGCCGCCACCGTCACTTGATTCGCCGTCACGCCCGCGCGCGCAAGCCACCCCGTCAGCGGACGAAGCGAATTCTGAAACGCGGGCTTTAATTGATAAACGCTCGGCACTCTCTCTCATACTAGCGGCGCGGAGGAGTAACTGTTGTCATTCTTCGTTCCGCCGCCGGACCAAGGGTAGCCGAAGACGCTGATTTGCCGCCGCGCCTCCTGCAACCAGATCGACTTCCTGCATTGCACCGGCCTCAACCACAAAGGAGACGCGCGCAATGCCCATCCGGTCTGGATCCGGCGTTGCGGTGGCAGCCGCCTCGAGCGGTCCAGATCGGATCGATACGGGAGACCGGTAGCCGTTCAGGTCCTCGTTCATCGGTCCAAGCCCGGTCGCCAACAGTGTAATCCGTTCCCCCTCTCGAAGCCCATTCTCCGGCTGAATCTCCGAGCCGTCTTCCCGGAAACCCATGACCCAGCGGGTTCCGTTCGCGTCCTGGTTTGGTATGAGGGCGGGGGCGGTGTTTGTCGTCGTGGAATGGATTATCAGGTCCCCTTGGTTTGTGAGAATCCGGAACGGCATCCCTGAGGGCACACGGTTCGGCGTAATCGCTACGACCCGGCCGGCTTGGACCTCCAATAGCGCCAGAGGGTCTTCACCCAGGAAGACTCGGATTCCCCCGAGTTCCAGCGGTGGGGACCGCAATTCGCCGTCAAGGGCGCGCATGCCCAGTTCAGGTCCAAGACACTGTCCCGAAATTTCCACCCACTCGTTGGCGGAAACGGGCGAGCTGACCGCCAGTGGGCGGAGTTGGGTGGGACCCATTCCGGAGACGATCACCGGCACCATCATGACTCCCGTGTTCCGGCTCGCCGCGTTTCGAATCGCAGCCCGTTCGGCCGTGCGCGGGCCCTGTTTGGCCGGCCCCTCGCCGCGAGGCGGCGGGAGGAAACGGAAGACCGAGCGCCCGTTAATTTCGACCGCGAGAATCCACCCGTCTTTAGCCGGCGCCATTTTCCCGGTTCCAACCGGAATCCCGCCCCTCACCAGCCTGAACTTCTCCTCGGCGCAGGCGGGCAAGTGCCGGGTGACTTCGGAAAACGCTCCGTTCATGTAGAGCAGACCGTCGCCGCCCCTGAGAAGGCTGTAGGCCGGCAGACCTGGTTCGTCCGTTGGAAGGGCCGGCCAGCTTGGAGTATTCGCTCCGGGGTCGCGGGTTTGGAATCGCTCTTCGCCGCCAAGGTTCGATAACTGGCCATCCGGTTCAATGCGGTAACCCACGCCTTCCGCAGTCAAATACAACTCTCCGTCAGCGCCCTGTGTGAAAGCGCGGCCTCGGACTCCGGCTATCGGTGTCAGCGGTTGTCCGGACGAGGTGAACCGGTGGATTCTCGGGAGGCCATCCGCCACATACACCGTGCCGTGCCGGTCGACGCCGATTCCGGTGAGCCTGTAAAACCGATCGGAAGTCCCAAATTTGAACACGCGCCCGTCGGGTGTCCGCCGCAAAATGCGATCGTTGCCGGAGTCCACCACCAGCAGGTCGCCACTCGGCAGAAACGCCAGCGCTTTCGGCCGGTCCAGCAGATACTCGAGTGGTTCGGCGCATGCGGCCGCGCCGGTTCCTCCCAGGACCGTTTCAATGCTGCCGTTCTCCCGCACGCGCCGAATCCTGTTGTGGTTTGTGTCGGCAATGTAGATCAGGCCGTCCGGTCCGGCGGCCACATCGTCGGCGCCGTTCAACACAGCTTCCGCCGCCAGCCCGCCGTCGCCAATGCGGCCGAAAGCATTTTTGGTGAGCGGGAAAAGCACGTGGTCAGGGGACAATCGGCGAACGCGCTGGGTGGTCCATTCGTAGATCAGCAGTCCGCCGTCGCGCTGGGGAAACAACTGACGGATGTGCTCGAATCTGGCGGTGCCGGCATCGAATCCCTCACCGTCTGCTGGGCATCCGGCCGCGAAGCCCTCTGCCGTCCGTCCGGCCAGAACCCGGGTAAATCCGTTTCTGTCCTGCTCCAGGATTCGTCCGTCGCCTGCCAGGGAATAAACCAATTCGCCGGTCGGCCGGAAAGCTGCCGCAGCGACCTCCCCTTCGACGGCCCGGAATGGCCGCATCCCGTCTTGATCGACCGAAAAGATGTTCCGGCCCTCGGCCAGGTACGCCGCCGCATTCGAGTCGAAGAACGGAATCCGGCGAATGGCACCATCGCCCGGATCCTGCCATAGACGGCGTAGCCGGCCCGCTTCGTCAATGCGCCAAAGCGAGGAACCGGCCAGCCACCGGAGTTCGCCGCCCGCCGTCACCGTCATGGCGTCCGCACGGAACGACGCGTCGCGTGCTCCTCGGCCATCTGCGGCGGGAAGCGGGCCCTCACCGGCAACTACGGAAATTTGTCCCGTCAGCTCCTGGCGTCGAATACCCGTCAACGTTCGAAAGTACAACCGGCCTGCCCGGTCGAGGGCCGTCGTGTTCAATTCCGCTTGGATGGGGAATCCCGAAACGACATGGCTCGTCGAAAGGTCGCGCTCGATCCGCGAAATTCGATCACCTTGAAGAAGGAGTGGACGGCCGAAAACATCCTCCGCCACGCCATAAATCGCTTGCCCCTGTTCCGGCGGGTTCACCCGTCCGGCAACCAGTACCGGTTCGACGGCCGCTTGCGCATAGAGCCAGCCCTCCGCGAGTGCAATCAGGACACTTTTCCACATCTGGCCTCCCGTGTCCCTTTCCCCTATTTTGTTAGATCATAGCCGATTCGACGCCGCCCGTAACCGCTCCAATTTCCTCAACGCCCCACCCGAGTCGATCGACCAGGCCGCCTTCTTCATCGCTTCGGACGCGTCGGCGCAGTCGCCGGCCACCAGCAGGCCGCCCGCCGCGTTTAGCAGCACAACGTCCCGGCGCGGCCCCGGCTCCCGGCGCAAAATTTCTAGGCCGATCCCGGCGTTCACGTCCTTGTCTCCGCCCCGCAGATCTTCGATTGAGGCGCGGCGCAGGCCGAAATCGCCCGGCTGCCATACTTCCTTGTGCACCCCTCCCGAACGCACCTTCCAAACCGTCGTCGAACCGGTGGTCGTGATCTCGTCCAGCCCGTCCGAGCCATGGACAAGATACTGCTCCCCCTGCCCCAGCACCGCCAGCGCCCCCGCCATTAGGTCCCCTAGATGCTCGTCCGGCACACCGATCAACTGTGCCGTTGCCGACGCCGGATTGCACAGCGGGCCCATTAGGTTCAGCACGGTACGCACGCGCAGTTCACTTCGCACGGGCGCTGCGTGGCGCATGGCCGGGTGCAGCAGGCGGGCAAAGAGGAATCCAATGCCCTCCTCGCGAATGCAAGCGCCCATCTTTTCCGGCGAAATCTCCACTTGCACACCCATCGCCTCCAGCACGTCCGCACTGCCGCACAACGACGACGCCGATCGATTGCCGTGCTTGGCCACCTTCAAGCCGCAGCCGGCCACGACAAACGCGGCGACCGTTGAAATATTGAACGTGTTGAGACCATCGCCGCCCGTCCCGCAGGTGTCGAGCGACGGGCCGCCGCCGGCGTCCACCCGGATCATCGCGGCCCGCATCGCACGCGCGAAGCCCACCAGCAGGTCGACGGTCGCCTTGTAGGGAGGAATGGCGGTCAGAAACGCCGCCAACCGCACAGGTGAAACGGCGCCCTGCAGAATGAGCCGCATAGCCCCTTCCGCGTCCTCGGATGTCAACGGCTCACCGCGATAAGCGGCCTGAAAATACGCGAAGAATTGGTCGTCGGAAGGGGGCACGATGCTAGACTGAAAGTTTACCTTATGAAAATCCATGAGTACCAAGGAAAGGCGATTCTGGCGCGCTTCGGCGTGCCGGTTCCCAAGGGAAAAGTCGCCTTTACCGTCGATGAGGCGGAGGCCGCCGCCAAGGAGTTGGGCGGCTTTGTCGTAGTAAAGGCACAGATCCACGCCGGCGGGCGCGGAAAAGGGGGCGGTGTAAAGGTGACTAAGTCCGTCGCTGACGCCGTCGAGGCCTCGAAGAAAATCCTTGGCATGCAACTGATCACCCACCAGACTGGTCCCCAGGGCCAGCGCGTGCGCAGGTTGTTGGTGGAGGAAGCCCTTCCAATTGAGAAGGAATTTTATCTGGGCATCACCCTCGACCGCGCCAAAGGTAAAAACGTCTTCATGGCGTCCTCCGAAGGCGGTATGGAGATCGAGGTGGTCGCCGAGCACTCGCCCGAAAAGATTCTCAAGGAAACCATCGAACCCGGCGTTGGCCTGCAGCCGTTCCAGGCGCGGAACCTCGCCTTCGGCATTGGCCTTCCGGCCGGCAGCATTAACGCCGCTGTGAAGGCCATGATGGCCTTGGCCAAGGCCTACGAAGAGTCCGACGCCAGCCTCGCCGAGATCAACCCGTTCATCCTGTTGAAGGACGGCCGCGTCATGGCGCTCGACGCCAAGATCAACATCGACGACAACGCACTCTACCGCCATCCGGAGTATGCCGACCTGCGCGATCTCGACGAAGAGGATCCACTCGAGGTCGAAGCCTCGAAATTCCAGTTGAACTACATCAAGCTGGATGGCAACATCGCTTGCATGGTCAATGGCGCCGGCCTCGCCATGGGCACCATGGACATCATCAAATGGGCCGGCGGTGAACCGGCCAACTTCCTCGACGTCGGCGGCGGCGCCAATGAGGAGCAGATCAAGAACGCCTTCCGCATTCTCCTTTCCGACAGCGCCGTAAAGGCTGTTTTGATCAATATCTTCGGCGGCATCCTCCGCTGCGACGTTTTGGCCACCGGCGTTGTGAATGCCGCTCGTGAGCTCGGTATCGGCCTCCCGGTCGTCATTCGCATGGAAGGGACCAATGTCGAGGAAGGCAAGCGCATCATCCGTGAGTCCGGCTTCAACTTTCAGGTCGCCGACGGAATGAAAGACGCAGCCGAGAAGGTCGTGAGGGCCGCCCAATGAGCATATTCGTAAACAAACAAACCCGGCTCATCGTCCAGGGCTTCACGGGGTCCCAAGGCACCTTCCACGCCACCCAGTCCATCAACTACGGCACCAATGTCGTCGGCGGGGTGACGCCTGGAAAAGGCGGTTCCAAGCACCTGGACCGGCCGGTGTTCGACACTGTCGCCGCGGCTGTTCAGGATACCGGCGCAAACGCCACCGTCATCTTCGTACCTCCGCCCTTCGCCGCTGACGCCATCATGGAGGCCGCCGAAGCGGGCATCCGGCTGATCGTCGCGATCACAGAAGGCATTCCCGTTCGCGATATGATCGCCGCCCGGCAGTTCCTGGAGGGTCGCGACTGCGTCCTGATCGGACCCAACTGCCCCGGTATCATCACGCCGGAGGAGTGCCGGATCGGGATCATGCCCGGTCACATCCACAAACGCGGTCACGTCGGCGTTGTCAGCCGTTCCGGAACTCTGACCTATGAGGCGGTTGGCCAACTGACCGCCCTGGGAATCGGCCAATCCACCTGCATCGGCATTGGCGGCGACCCAATTATCGGTACTACCCATCTGGATGCCATCAAATTCTTCAATGCCGACCCGGATACGCACGCCATCGTAATGATCGGCGAAATCGGCGGCAACAACGAAGAGATCGCCGCGGCCTACATCAAGGACCACGTCACCAAGCCCGTCGTCGGCTTTATCGCCGGTCAGACCGCGCCGCCCGGCCGCCGCATGGGCCACGCTGGCGCCATTATCGCCGGCGGTTCCGGCAAGGCGTCCGACAAGATGGCCGCCATGACTGCCGCCGGCATCACCGTTTGTAGCACACCGGCCGAAATCGGCCAAAAAGTGAAGGAAAGACTCAGCAACTAATGTCCATCGAACGTACGTTTGCAATGATCAAGCCCGACGCCGTAGCGCGTGGCATTTCCGGGCAGATCATCTCCATGATCGAAGAAAACGGCTTTCGCATCGTCGCGATGAAGAAACACCACATTTCACGGAAAGAGGCCGAGGGTTTCTACTCTGTTCACAAGGAACGTCCCTTCTTCCCGAGCCTTGTCGCCTTTATGACGGAGGGGCCCGCCATCCTGCTCGTACTGGAGCGCGAAGGCGCCATCTCCAAGTGGCGGGAAGTTATGGGCGCCACCAATCCGGCGAACGCGGCCGAAGGCACCGTCCGCAAACGCTTTGCCGAATCCATTGAGCGGAACTGCGCCCACGGCTCCGACGCCCCTGAAACCGCGGCTGTCGAAACGCTGTATTACTTTTCCCAGTCGGATCTGGGCTAATTAAGATCGGTCGAACGGCCGATTTACGCAGTATTGGAATGCGCTTCCTTGGTCTTATTTTTGGCGCCCTGGTGGCTTGGGCCGAAGGCTCTTCGATCCAAGCCATCCGTGCTTCCGTGGAGGCGCAGACCGGCGCCACCGGTCCCGCCGATCTGATCTGCACGGTAACGATGGGCACCGGCTACCTCCAGATGGGGCGGGAAGAGTTCTACTGCCAAGACTCCGGCGGGGGGATCTCCGTCGTGACCGCCGGGCAGGAAACTCTCGAGGCCGGCGCACGTATCCGGATCACGGGCCGTTTCCGGTATGCCGCCAAGGACGATGAGCCGCAGATCGAGGCCGAACGGATCGAGAGACTTAAACCGGTGGGTCCTCTGGCGCCCCAAGAGGCCTCGCTTCCCGATGTCGTCGCAGGAAAGTATCGAGGTATGTTGGTATCGACCATCGGACAAGTTACTGTTGTGGCGCCGGTTGGCGAGGAGCGGGACATCCTTTTTATCCGGGACATGTCCGGCGCGGAGATGCGGGTCTATGGCCGCCATCCGTCCGGAACGCCGTCCACCTTCGCCCATCTCCAGCCGAAGCCCGGAGACTGGATCACGGTGACCGGCATCAGCCTTCCGCGGGAGGAACGCCGCTACCAGATTCGCCTCCGCTCGCCCGCCGATCTTCGCCGGACCCCGCCGGAGGTGCTTTTCTGGCCGCGAGCCTTCTGGGCCGCGGCCGTTGCCTTCGCTCTTGCCGGCTTCTTCGCCTTTTGGGTCGTCACGCTGCGCCGGACCGTGGCGCGAAAAACCGCGGAAGTTCGCATATTGTTGGAGAAGGCTGAGGAGTCCTCGCGCCTAAAGAGCGAATTTCTCGCCAACATGAGCCATGAGATTCGAACGCCGTTGCACGGAGTTCTCGGCCTGCAGCGTTTGCTGCTGGACGGGAAAATCCAGGGCGAAGACCGCCGTCATTTGGAACTGGCGCAGGACTCCGCCCAGACTCTGATGAACCTGCTGAACGACATCCTTGATTTTTCGAAGGTTGAGGCCAACAAGCTTGAACTTTCGCCCGTTGTCTTCGATCCCCGGCACTTGGTTGAGTCCGTCGTATCCCTCTTCGCTCCGGCCGCCGGCGAAAAGGGCCTTCGGATCGACTGGCAGTCAGGCGATTCGATTCCCTCCTGGGTGAGCGCGGACGAACTGCGGCTTCGCCAAATCCTCACAAACCTGATCTCGAACGCCGTGAAGTTCACCGAGGCCGGTGGAGTCCGAATCGACGTTGGTATGCAGAACCCGAATCAACTGCTCATCAGCGTGACCGATACCGGGCCCGGAATCCCCTATGGCGCGCACCTGCGCATCTTCGAGCCCTTCCGCCAGGCGGATGGGTCCAGTTCGCGCAAGCACGGCGGCACTGGCCTCGGCCTGGCCATCAGCGCCAGGTTGGCGGGCGCGCTGGGCGGCCGCTTGTGGCTTGAGAACTCATCGTCGAATGGCAGCTGCTTCCGCTTTACGGTAGACGTGGCGCCGGCCGAGAAACCTAGCGAAATCATTTCCATTCAACCGTCGCCAGCCCGGCCGCTTTCGATTCTCGTCGTGGAAGACAACCGGGTGAATCAGAAGTTGATCCTGAAGATGCTCGCGCGGGCCGGCCACCTTACTTCGCTGGCGAACAACGGCAGAGAAGCACTCGAACAGATCGCCAATTCAAGCTTCGACCTGATCCTGATGGACGTGCAAATGCCGGAGATGGATGGCGTGGAGACAGCTTTTCGAATCCGCCACATGGAGAACCTGAGCGGTGCTCCGCGGATGCCAATCATCGGTCTCACCGCCCACGCAATGAAGGGCGACCGGGAGCGCTTCCTCGCCGCAGGCATGGACGATTACCTGCCCAAGCCCGTGAGCTTCGAGACTCTCAACGCCGCCCTCGCGAAAGCCGTTGCCGCCCCTACGGAATAAAGTTCCTGAGGTGCCGGCCGCTCTGCACCAATGACGCTTTCCGCAGTTCGAGCGAACCCTCGAACGCCCGGTCCTCTACTTCAATACATACTCCGCCCTTGTAGCCCGTCTCAGTCAGCACGCTAAAGAATTTGCCCCAATCCACATCGCCCAGTCCTGGGAGTTTTGGCGTATGCCAAAGATTGGGATAGCCAAACACGCCGTGCTCGTTCAGCCGGTCGCGGTCGATACGGGCGTCCTTGGCGTGCATGTGGTAAAGCTTGGATCCGAACTCCCGCATCGCCTTCAGGTAGTCCATATGCTGCAAAATGAAGTGCGAGGGGTCGAAGTTCAAGCCGAAGAAATCGGAAGGAATGTCGTTGAATGCCCGCCGCCATACAGCTGGAGACGTCATCAGATTCTTGCCGCCTGGCCACTCGTCCCGCGTGAACGACATGGGACAGTTTTCGATTCCGATTCTCACGCCGTTCTTTTCGGCGAACGCGATCAAAGGCTTCCAGGTCTTCAGAAAGCGCGGCCAGTTCTCGTCGAGCGTCTGCGTGTAGTCGCGGCCCACGAAAGTGTTTACCACGCCAACGCCAAGCAGTTTCGCTGCCTTGATCACCTCTTTCAGGTGTTCGCAATAGACACGCGCCTCGTCCTTGTTCGGCGCCAGCGGATTCGGATAGTACCCAAGGCCGCTGATCGAGACGCCGTATCTCGCCGTCAATTCCTGGACCCGCGCCGCATCGTCCTTGGTGAATCCGGCAACGTCGATGTGCGTGATTCCCGCATACCGCCGTTCGGCCTTCCCCTTGGGCCAGCACATGATCTCTACGCAAGAAAAGCCGTTTTCCGCGGCAAAGGCGAGCACTTCCTCGAGCGAAAGGTCGGGAAGAATCGCCGAGACGAATCCAAGTGTGAGCATAGACAGACTCTCACTATAAATCAGGGGAGCCGGGATTGTATCGCCTCCGGACCGGAGGCGTCAGTTTGGCGCTCAGGAAAACCGGCCGCCTCCACCCGTTCCGCATCCGCCAGTCGCGAAACAGGACAACTGCCGCCGCGCATCGGTGAACCCGCACTTCGGGCACCGCGCCGGCGCGTCGGCCTCGAGCATCTTCTTCAGTTGTTCAAACTGCGCTCCGCACTCCGGACACGAATACTCGTACAAAGGCATACTCTTATTATGAAGCTTCGCGTCACCAGTGACAGTGTCCGGCTCCGCCTCAAGCAGTCGGAGGTTCGTACGCTGGTCCAGGGCAGGGAAGTCGCCGAGTCCTGCGCCGGCCTCCTGTCCTACTCCCTTGTTCCGTTCGATGGAGCCCAACTGCGCGCAACCGGGAGCAACGGCCACATTACAATTCAGGTCCCCGCCGGTTGGTTGCCGGATTGGGATACCGACACGCGCGTGGGCTTTGAAACGAGCGAGAATGGCTTCCGGATTCTGATCGAGAAAGACTGGAAATGCACGGCTCCGTCCAATCCCAAGGACAACGACGACTGCTACGAAAATCCAACGCCGGTTTGCTGACGAAGCAAACCGGCGTTGGATTTCGCAAGTGAGCGGTTAGCGAACGCGAGTCGAAACGTAGTTGATCGTGACCACCGTCCGGGCAGAGACGCCCTTCGAATTCGTCACCGTCAGTTCAAAGAAGTATGGCCCGAACTGCTCGCCTAACTGCACACGAGTCACTTGGGCATTCGGATCCAGTACGACGGCCGTCTTCTCCAGCGCACGCCAGCGGTAGGTAAGTGCCAACCCTTCCGGGTCGGTCGACGCCGCCCCGCTCAAGGTAACATCGCGGGTCA
>Ga0194112_10009790_pt1 | contig 12140 bp, 14 predicted proteins | sample TA2MahC400mmetaG_FD_146191 | JGI IMG/M metagenome (GOLD analysis project Ga0194112, IMG submission 146191) | Freshwater microbial communities from Lake Tanganyika, Tanzania - TA2015016 Mahale Deep Cast 400m | ecosystem: Environmental > Aquatic > Freshwater > Lake | place: Tanzania: Lake...
ATGCGGCGCGCCGGCCGGGTGGTCGCGGAGGTGCTGGCCGCGGTGCGGGAGGCAGCCCGGCCCGGCACGGAGTTGCAGAGCCTCGACCGCCTGGCGGCCTCGATCGCGGCGAAGCGCGGCTGCCTGCCTTCATTCCTCAACTACCACGGCTACCCGGCCCACATCTGCCTGTCCCCCAACGACACCATCGTGCACGGCATCCCCGACAAGCGGCGCCTGCGCGAGGGCGACATCCTGTCGGTGGACATGGGGGTGATCTCCGAGGGCTGGCACGGCGACGCCGCGGTCACCTTCGGCATCGGGGAGATCTCCCCCGAGGCGCAGCGCCTCCTGGAAGCCACCGAGAAGGCGCTCTGGGCCGGCATCGAGCAGTGTCGCGACGGGAACCGCCTGGGGGACGTGGGCCACGCCATCTCGGCGGTGGGCGAGGCCGCCGGCTTCGGGGTGGTGCAGGAGTACACCGGGCACGGCATCGGCCGCCAGATGCACGAAGAGCCGCAGGTGCTCAACTACGGGGAGCCGGGCAAGGGCCTGCGGCTGAAGCGGGGGATGGCGGTGTGCATAGAGCCGATGTTCAATCTCGGCAGCCGCCACACCAAGGTGCTGGACGACGGATGGACGGTGGTGACCGCCGACGGCAGCCCCTCGGCTCACTTCGAGCACACCGTGGCCATCACCGCCTCCGGCCCCGAGGTGCTGACGCTGCCTTAGGGGCCGCGCGGATTGGGCGAGCGGATTGGGCGAGCGGAGCGAGCCCCATCCGCCGGGCCCCCGCCCGAAGGCGCAGCCTCTTCGGGCGGAACAGACCAGACAGCGGGCGAAGCCCACCGCCTATCCGCTGGCCCCCTTAGGTGGGAGGGCGCTCGGGGAGGTCCGCCGGCGGGATCACTTCCCGCAGCCGGGCCCGGATGGCTTCGAGGGCGGGCCCGGCCTCTCCAAGATCCTCCTGCAGAGGCCACAGGTCGAAGAGCATCGGGCGGATCTCGTCCTCCGTCGCCCGCCCCAGGCTCACCGCCGTCTCCACGGCGTAGATCAGGTCGCGGAAGGCCGCTTCCGGGCCGGCGGGCAGGGGGCCGCCGAGGATGGCCTCGACGGTAGCCGCCTCCTCGTCCGCCAGGGCGGCGTCCTCCCGGGCGAAGAGGGCTTCCATGCCGGCCAGCGCCTCGCCGGGGAGGCGCCATCCGCACCCGCCCAGGTTCTCCTCCAGGTGGGCGAGGCGGCGGGGGCCGGTGAGGGCGCAGACGACTTCCGGCTGGGCCAGCACCCAGGCGACGGCCACCTGTGCCGGGGTGCGGCCCAGGTCCCGGGCGAGGCCGGCCAGGTGCTCCGCGATCCGCCGGCCCGAGGCGAAGCGAGCCCGCTGGAACAAGGGATCGTAGAGACGGATGTCGCCCGGCTCGAAGGCGGGGGCGGGCCCGATGGTGCCGCTCAGCAGCCCCCGGCCGGTGACGCTGAAGGCGATGGCGGCCGGGCCGCCGTCGCCGCAGAGGGGCAGCAGGGTGCGCCGCGCCTCTCGAGCCGCGGCGCTCAACTCCATCAGGAGGGAGAAGGGCTCTCCCACCTCGAGGTAACGGGCCACCCGGTGGGCCGGCAGATGCCCCACCCCGTAATGGCGGATGAGGCCGGCGGCGCGCAGGGACTCGAGGGCGGCCACCGTCTCCTCCACGGGAGTGCCCGGATCGTCGAAGTGGACCTGCAGCAGGTCGATCCGGTCTGTCCGCAGCCGCTGCAGGCTGCGCCGGCAGGTGGCCTCGACCGCCTCCCGACTCAGGCACGGCGGGGCGCCTTCGGGGGAGCCGACCTTGGTGGCCAGCAGCACCTCGTCGCGGAAGGGGCGCACCGCGGCGCCGAGCACCGCCTCGGCGTCGCCGTAGTTGCCCGCGGTGTCGAAGAAGGTGACGCCCAGGTCGTGGGCACGGCGCAGCAGGGCGATGAACGCCCCCGGGTCGACGGAGCCGTAGGCCCCGGCCAGGGCGTAGCCCCCGACGCCTATGGCCGACAGGGCCAGGCTGCGATGGGTCCGGTACTCCATGGCCGCTCTCCCGAGCAGCGGTCCTCAGCCGGGGAGCACCCGGTAGACGTCGTCCCCTTCGCGCGCCTTGCCGGCAACCTTGATGCCCACGGAGTCGCCCGGCTTCACCCTGGTCACCGGCTCGTGCTCGATCTGCATCGACGCCACCGTCTCGGTGAAGTCGGTGAGGTGGCCGATGACGTGGATGGCGTCCCCGACGGCCAGTTCCCCCGTCATCTCGATGGCGATGACGCCCGCCTTGTTGAAGTAGTGGCTCACTGAGCCCACGAGTTCCTCGGACACGCGATCCTCCTCGCGCCGCTGGAGGGGACATTCTGCCTTGAGACGAGCGCCGATGCGGCCCGGGAGGGCCCCGGGGCCTATCCTGCTGACTTCGACGATCGAGGGGGTCATCCGTGATCGCCATTCTGGGGGCCGGCCATTCGGGCCGGGCCATGGCCGGCGAACTGGGCCGGCGCGGGGCCCCGGTCGCCCTGTGGAACCGGACCAAGGCCAACATCGCCGTGCTGCGCTCCCGCGGCGGGGTAGAAGTCGACGGAGAGGTCGAGGGCTTCGGCCCGGTGGCGCTGATCACCGACGATCTGGAGCAGGCCCTGGCCGGGGTGCGGGTGGCCGTCGTCTGCGTCCCCGCCTTCGCCCATCGTGAACTGGCGGAGCGCTGCGCTCCCTACCTGGGCGAGGGCCAGATGGTGGTGCTCAACCCCGGCCGGACTTTCGGAGCGCTGGAGTTCGCCCGGGCACTGGCGGCCGCGGAGGGCGCCCGCGGGGTGTTGGTGGCCGAAGCGGCCACCAACTTGCTGACGGCTCGCTCTGCGGGGCCGGCGCAGTCGTACATCTCCCGCATCAAGCACGCCGTCCCGGTGGCGGCCCTGCAGGCGGAGCGCACCCCAGAAGTGGTGGAAGCGCTGACCGAGTGGTACCCCCAGTTCACCCCGGCGAACAGCACCTTGGAGACCTCCTTCGCCAACGTGGGGGCGGTCATCCACCCGGCGATCACCCTGCTCAACGCGGCGCGCATCGAAAACGACCAGGGCCGCTTCGAGTTCTACATGGACGGCATCAGCCCGCGAGTGGCCGAGGTGCTCGCCGCCGTCGACCGGGAGCGCAAGGCGGTAGCCGCCCTGCTGGGGGTGGAGGTGCCCAGCCTGGTGGAGTGGCTGGCCAGCGCCTACCGGGCCACGGGAAGCGACCTCTTCGAAGCGGTGCGGGCCAACGAGGGCTATCGGGGCATCACCGCCCCGTCCACCCTGGAGCACCGCTACATCCTCGAGGACGTGCCGATGAGCCTGGTGCCCATCGCCTCGGCGGGCCGGGCCTTCGGTCTGAACACCCGGGCCATCGATGCCCTCATCTTCCTCGCCGGCATCATCATGGACACCAACTACTGGACCCGGGGGCGGACGCTGGAGAGCCTGGGCCTGGCCGGGCTGAGCCCGGGGGAGATCCGCCGCATCGCCGAGACCGGGGAGTGGGATGCCTGAGGCGCCGCTGGTGGTGGGCGCCGCCCTGGGCGACTGCGTCCACACCGCGGGAGTGCTCAACTTCCTCGCCGCGGCCCGCCACGCCGGGTATCGCAGCGAGTTCCTGGGCCCGGCGGTGGCAGTGGACCGGGTGGTGGCGGCCGCGTCGGAGCATCGTCCCGACCTGCTGGCCCTGTCCTACCGCCTGACCCCCGATTCGGCGGAGCGCCTCTTCGCCCAACTGCGGGACCGTCTGGCGGAGGCGGGACTGGGGGGCCGGCGCCTGGTCTTCGGGGGGACCCCGGTGGTGGCCGAGGTGGCGGAGCGCAGCGGCCTCTTCGAGGCGGTGTTCGGCGCCCCCGGAGGGCCCACGGTCGAGGAGTACCTGGCCGGGGGAGCGGCGGGGCCGGGGCGGCGGGAGTGGGCTCAGACGCTGGTGGAGCGGTGCCGGGAGGCGGCGCCGCGCCCCATCATCCGCCACCACTTCGGCCTGCCCGGCGTCGACGCCACGGTGGCGGGGATCGAACGCATCGCCGCCGCCGAGGTGCTGGATGTGGTCTCACTGGGGCCCGACCAGAACTTCCAGGAGCACTTCTTCCATCCCGAGCGCATGGACCCGGCGCAGGATGGCGCCGGCGGGGTGCCGGTGCGCTCCGCCGACGACCTGCGGCAGTTGTACGCCGCCACCCGGCGGGGGAACTACCCGCTGCTGCGCAGCTACTCGGGGACCAACGACCAGGTGGCCCTGGCCGCGGTGCTGCACGAGGCGATCCAGAACGCCTGGTGCGCCGTTCCCGTCTTCTGGTACTCCGAACTGGACGGCCGGTCCGCTCGCTCTCTGGAGGACGCGATAGCCGAGCACGCCGCGCTGGTGGCCTGGTGCGCCGCCCATGGAGTGCCGGTGGAGCGCAACGACCAGAACCAGTGGGGGCTGCGCCACGCCTCCGACACGGTGCAGGTGGCCGCGTCGGCCCTGGCCGCCGGCCTCTCCGCCGCCGCCGGGGTGACCACGGTGGTGGTGCAGATGATGCTCAACAACCCGCCGGGGATCTCCCCGGCCATGGACGTGGCCAAGATGGCCGCCATGGAGCACCTGGTGCGGGCGCGGGTGGGCCCGGGGGTGGCAGTGCTGCGCGAGACGCGCGGCGGCCTGTTCTCCATGCCGCCGGACCCCGACCGGGCCCGAGGCCAGTTGGCGGCGGCGGTCCGCACCGGCATGCTGCTCCGTCCCGACATCCTGCACGTGGTGGGCCATACCGAAGCCCACCACCTGACCGGGCCCGGCGAACTGATCTCCTCCTGCACCCTGGCGCGCCAGGTCGTCGATGACGCCCTGCTCGGCCTGCCCGATCCCCTGGCCGATCCCCGGGTGGCGGCCCGGCGCGACCGCCTGGTCGAGGAGGCCGCCTTCCTGCTCGGCGCCATCGAGCAGCGCTTCCCGGGGGCGGCCGGCGGCGACCCGGCGGCGCTCGCCGGAGCGGTGCGTCGCGGCTACCTGGACGCCCCCTACCTGGCGGGGATCCCCGCCGCCCGGGGCGCCGCGGTGACGGTGGTCGACGGGGGCTGCGACGCCGTGGACGCCGTCTCGGGGGCGCCCCTGCCGGAGAGGGAGCGACTGGCCGCGCTCGGCTGAGGCCCGCCGACCCGCCGCGGCAGGCGGCGGGCGGGGCCCCCGCCGGTGGTTTCTCCTGATTTGTCGTGCCGACGCGCGTCCGGTACTCTTCCCGGTCGGCCCTTCGGGGTCCTCTTGGTGTGTTTACTGGAAGAAGCTGACGGCGTAGCGCGGTCGGATTGCCCCGTCGGGCCCCCCGGATCACCAGCAGGTGGCCGGGTTCGCCCGGCGGGCCCCGGCCGAGGAAGTGGACGCGATGAAGGTTCGCCCATCGGTGAAGAAGATGTGCGAGAAGTGCCGGATCATCCGGCGCCACGGTCGCGTCTGGGTCATCTGCTCCAACCCGCGGCACAAGCAGCGACAGGGGTGAACTAGATGGCGCGTATCGCAGGGGTCGATCTGCCCCGGGAGAAGCGAGTCGAGATCGGACTGACCTACATCTTCGGTGTCGGCTCCACCCGGGCGCGGGAGGCCTGCGATGCCCTGGGCATCGACCGGGACACGCGGATCCGCGATCTCACCGACGACGAGGTGGCGCGCATCCGGCAGTACGTCGATGCCAACTTCCGCGTGGAAGGCGACCTGCGGCGCGAGATCACCCAGAACGTGAAGCGCAAGGTCGAGATCGGCACCTACCAGGGGGTGCGCCACCGGCGCGGCCTCCCCGTTCACGGGCAGCGCACGCACACCAACGCCCGAACCCGGAAGGGGCCGCGGCAGGCCATTGCCGGCAAGAAGAAGACTCGGAAGCACTGAGGCCCGTGGAGGTGTAGGTGGCTGAGAAGAAGCGGACGCGACGGCGCGAACGGAGGAACATCCTCCACGGGCAGGCTCACATCACCGCCTCGTTCAACAACACCATCATCAACATCACCGACCTCGAGGGGAACACGCTGGTGTGGACCTCGGGGGGCACGGTGGGCTTCAAGGGCTCGCGCAAGTCCACTCCCTACGCCGCCCAGGTGGCCGCCGAGCAGGCCGCTCGCCGCGCCGGCGAGTTCGGGATGCGCAAGGTCGACGTGGTGGTGCGGGGTTCCGGGGCCGGCCGCGAGACCGCCATCCGCACCCTGCAGACCATGGGCATGGAGGTGACGGGGATCCGCGACATCACACCCATCCCGCACAACGGGGTGCGTCCCAAGAAGCGGCGGGGGAGGGGCTGAGGCATGGCACGCCACACTGAAGCGGTCTGCAGGCTCTGCCGTCGCGAGAAGACCAAGCTGTTCCTGAAGGGCGCTCGCTGCGAGTCCTCGAAGTGCGCCATCGAGCACAAGCCCTACCCGCCCGGCGACCACGGCCGCGGCCGGGTGCGCGACACCCAGTACCTGGTGCAGTTGCGCGAGAAGCAGAAGGCGCGCCGCATCTACGGGGTCCTCGAGAAGCAGTTCCGCAACTACTACCTCCAGGCCGCCCGGCAGAAAGGCATCACCGGGGAGAACCTGCTCCGGATCCTCGAGAGCCGTCTCGACAACGTGGTGTACCGGGCCTGCTTCGCCGAGTCGCGCTCCCAGGCCCGCCAACTGGTCGCCCACGGCCACTTCCGGGTCAACGGGCGCCGCGCCGACATCCCCTCGCACCGGCTGCGCCCCGGCGATGAGATCACCATGCGGGAGTCCAGCCGGAACCTGCTGGTGGTGCAGCACTCCCTCGACACCGCCGGCGGGCGCTCCAAGCCGGAGTGGCTGGAGATCGACGGCCCCGGCCGGCGGATCGTGGTCCACGCCCTGCCCAACCGGGCCCAGATCGACACCCAGGTACAAGAACAGCTGATCGTCGAGCTGTACTCGAAGTAGGGGGCAACACCAGTGCTCATCGTCCAGCGTCCCCAGATCGAGGAAACCCAGGTCACCGAGAGCCGCTCCCGGTTCACCATCGAACCGCTCGAGCCCGGCTTCGGCTACACCCTGGGCAACACCTTGCGCCGCACCCTGCTCTCCCGCATTCCGGGGGCGGCCATCACCACCGTGCGCATCGAAGGGGTGCAGCACGAGTTCTCCACCGTGGAGGGCGTCGGCGAGGACGTCGTCGACCTGTTGCTCAACCTGAAGCAGGTGGTGCTGCGCATCGACGCCCCTGAAGCCCAGCACACCCTGTACCTCTCGGCCAAGGGCAAGGGAGAGGTGACCGCCGCCGCCATCAAGTGCCCGGCCGGGGTCGAAGTGGTCAACGGCGACCTGCACCTCGCCACCCTGTCGGCTTCGGGGCGCCTGGAGGTCGAGATGACTGCCGAGCGCGGCGTGGGGTATCGGTCTTCCGAGCGGAACGCCCACGGCGACACCATCGGCATCATCCCCATCGATTCCATCTTCTCCCCGGTGCGCCGGGTCGCCTACACCGTGGAGAGCACCCAGGTGGGGATGATGACCAACTTCGATCGGCTCCTCCTCGACGTGCAGACCAACGGGGCGGTGACCCCGGGCGAAGCCGTCTCCTCGGCGGGCAAGACCCTCGGGGAGCTCATGGCCCTGTTTGCCGGGGTGGGCGAAGGCGTCGGCCTGGAGCTGGGCGACGTGATCACCGCCGAGGCCGCCTCTCCCGACCTCGAACTCCCCATCGAGGCGCTCGACTTGTCCGAGCGGCCGCGCAACTGCCTGCGGCGAGCGCAGGTGCACACCGTGGGGGAGCTCGTCACCAAGACCGAAGAGGACCTGCTGAACATCACCAACTTCGGGCAGAAGAGCCTGGAGGAAGTGGTGGCCAAGCTCGACGAACTGGGGCTGTCCCTGCGCTCGGCGCGGGACGAGGAGGTGCGCCTCTGATGCCCCGGCCCAAGAAGGGCCCCCGCCTCGGGGGGAGCCCCACCCATCACGACCTCATCCTGCGCAACCTGGCCCAGGATCTCTTCTGGGAGGGGCGCATCACCACCACCGTGACCCGGGCCAAGCTGGTGCGGCCCCTCGCCGAGCGCCTCATCAGCAAGGCCCGCACCGGGTCGCTCCACGCCCGGCGCCAGGTGCTCGCCGAGATCGAGAACCGCGAGGTGGTCACCAAGCTCTTCGACGAGGTGGCCCCCCGCTACGCCGGCCGTCCCGGCGGGTACACCCGCATCGTCCGCCTCGGGCCCCGTCGCGGCGACGGTGCCGAGATGGCGGTCATCGAGCTGATCTAGCCGGCTCCTGCCGTCTCAGGGGGAGTGCCGCGCCTCCGAGGCGAGGGGTGCCCCGCGGAGCGGCGGCGCCGCCTCACTCCGTCGCACAGGCGGGTTCTGCCGGCGAACTCAGGTAGCCGGCGGGGAACATCTCCGACTCCAGCAGCAACTCCCCGGCGTAGAGCGCCGGGTCGAGGGTGTCGGTGCGCCGCCAGGGAAGGCGAACCATCACCCGGAAGCCGGACGGCGGTCCGTCGGCGACGAACTCCCGCGGCAGGTACACCGCTACCGCCTCGATGAGCACCCCTTCCTCCTGAGCCTGGGCCCACTGGTCCTCCCAGTGGTTCCAGTACGACTGGGAGATGTGGAGCCCGGTGATGGGCGGAGCCAGGGAGCCTTCGGTATCCATGCGCCGGGCGCGGATGCCGGCGGCGTCGACGTAGGCAAAGCGCGACGGGTAGGTGGGCACGGGTTCGCCGGGCGGCCCCATGGTGATGTCGAGCACGCAGGCGAAGTCGCTCCTCCACAACGCCACGGCCACCCCGGGCAGGCCGGCCACGGCGGCGAGGGCGGCGGCGGTGGGCAAGGGGGTCGGGAGCACCAGGCCGTACACGGCGCACCCCTCGACGTCGTAGTAGCCGCAGGCGAGCCCGGCGGCTTCCGAGGTGCCGACGGAAGCGAAGGGTGAGCCGGACCCGCCGCAGGCGCCGAGGAGCAGCGCTCCGGCGAGGATCAGCACCGCGGCAGGCTTCATGGCGACCTCCGGGCTCGGGGCGGCAACTGCAGCGTAGGCCGCGCCGTCGCCCGGTGGGACCGGATCGTCAGGGCGCTATCTTCCCGGCGACCCCCGACGTTCGGAGCCCGACAGTGAGCCGCATCCGTCTGGCCCTTCACCTCCATCCCCAGCACGCCGACTACGCCGACCTGCGCCGGGCTGCCGTGCAGGCCGAGGAGATCGGCGTCGACATCGTCTACAACTGGGACCACTTCTTCCCGCTCTACGGCGATCCCGACGGGAAGCACTTCGAGTGCTGGACGATGCTGGCCTCGCTGGCCGAGGCCACCCAACGGGTGGAGATCGGGCCCCTGGTCACCTGCAACTCCTACCGCAGCCCGCACTACCTGGCCGACATGGCGCGCACCGTGGACCACATCTCGCAGGGGCGCCTGATCCTGGGCCTGGGCAGCGGGTGGTTCCGGCGCGACTACGAGGAGTTCGGCTACGAGTTCGGCACCGCCGGCGGGCGCCTGCGCCATCTGGCCGCCAACCTGCCGCTCATCAAGGAACGCCTGGCCAAGGGCAACCCGCCCCCGGTGCGGCGCATCCCCTTCCTCATCGGAGGTGGGGGCGAGAAGGTGACGCTGCGCCTCACCGCCGAGCACGCCGACATCTGGCACGGCTTCGGCAAGCCCGAGGAACTGGCGCACAAGAACCGGGTCCTCGACGGGTGGTGCGCCGAGTTGGGCCGGGACCCGGGGGAGATCGAGCGATCCGGCGGGGTGCCCGCGGCGGAGTTCGGCAACCCGGGCTACGGGGAGGCCCTGCTCGAGGCGGGCATCACTCAGCCGACCTTCGGCCTGGGCGGTCCCCGCTTCGACCTGGGCTTCCTGGGGGACTGGGTGGCCTGGAGGGACGAGCGCCACCCACGGTGAGGAGCCTCTCCCGGCTGTGCCGGGAGGTATGCGCTCGCCGCAGGCGCGCGCGGTGAGAGCCGGGCACAACGAAGCGCGTCCCGGCGCTCTGGGGCCTTCCCCCGGCCCTCTCCCCGGCCCTCTCCCGGCGAGCCGGGGAGGGAACGGGAACTCCGTATCCTTCCCGCCATGCTGCGGGTGATCCTTCAGGGCCTCCTCCTGCGCCGTGAGGCCTACCTGCGGATGGTGCTGGCCCGCGAGGGTGTGGCCGACGCCGCCCTGGTGGTGGGCGGGGTCTATCTGCTGCTGGCTCTCCCCGGCATCCTGGGTGCTGCAGGGCTCCTGGCCGTCGCCGGGTTCGTGGTGGGCGGGGTGTTCGGCTGGATCGTGCTCTCGGGCCTGACCTACCTGGCCGGCCGGCACGTGCTCGAGGGCGACGGCACCCTGCCCAGCGTCATGGCCGCCGCCGGCCTGGCGTTCCCGGCGCTGGCGATCTCGCTGGCCCTCCGCCCCTTCCTCCCCGCCCGGGTGGCCCTCGTGGCGGCCTCGGTCTGGCTGCTGGCCTGCCTGTGGCAGGCGGCCCGGGTCTCCCTCGATCTGCCCGGGGCCAGGGCCGCCGCGGCCGCCGCCGCCGGGTATGGGGGTTGGCTGGTCCTCGCCGTCCTGTCGGTGGTGTGATGCCTACCTACCGGATCGACCTGGCCTACGACGGATCGGGGTTCCGCGGCTGGGCGGCCAACGCCGGGGTGCGCACCGTGCAGGGATGCCTGGAGGAGGCGCTGGCCGTCGTGCGGCGCCATCCGGTGGAGACCACCGTGGCGGGGCGCACCGACGCCGGGGTCCACGCCCGCGGCCAGGTGGTTTCCTTCGCCATCTCCGCTGCCGTCGACCCGGCCCGCCTGCAGCGCGCGCTCAACCGTCTGCTGGCTCCCGAGGTGGTGGTCCGAACGGTGACCGAGGCTCCCGAGGGGTTCGACGCCCGCCGCTCCGCCCTCTCGCGCACCTACCGCTACTTCATCGACGACGGGCCCGTCCCCGACCCGGCGCGCCGGTGGACGGTCTGGCACTGCGGCGCCCGCCTCGACGAGGCGGCCCTGAACGCCGCCGCGGGGGCCTTCGTGGGAGAGCACGACTTCGCTTCGCTCTGCCGGCAGGCCGACGGCGCCTCGAGGGTGCGGCGGGTGTTGGCCGCCTCATGGTGGCGGGAACCCGACGGCCTGCTGGTGTACGAGGTGACCGCCTCGGCCTTCTGCCACCAGATGGTGCGCTCGATGGTGGCCCTCTGCCTGGAGGCCGGCCGGGGCCGCCTCGACCCGGCCGCGGTCCCCGGCATCCTGGAGGCGCGCCACCGGGGCGCCGCCCGGGGGGTGGCGCCGCCCCACGGCCTCACGCTCTGGGAAGTGGCCTACCCCTGAGTCTTCCAGGTAGCATGCTGGGGGATGCTGGTGGGGAAGTGGGACGCGGAGGCCACGGTTCCGGGCGGGGGGACCTACACCGGGCGCGTGGTGGGCCGCCGCGTCGGCCCCACCGTCGAACTGGAGTGGGAGGTCACCGCCGGGCACTACGTCGGCCTGGGGCTGGAAGCCGCCGGGGCCTGGTGGGTGGCCTGCGGCGAGGACTGGGACGGCCTGGGCTTGGCCCTCCTCTACGAAGGCGGCGCGGCGCGCTGGGCGCCGGCGCCGGGGCGGGGCGAGGCGGGGGCCACCACCCTGGTCTCCTGCGGTACGCGCTGCTGGGCGGCGGGGCCCGACACGGATCCGGGTTTTCCCTTCGACGCCGTGGGCTTGAACGAGTCCTGGTACCTACGTGAGGCGGAACTGCAGGGGGGGCCGGCCGGGCGCGGCCTGGCCCTGCCCTTCCCCGGAGGCCACGCCGTGGCCTGGTACCCGCTCTTCGAGCAGACGGTGATCCTGCGCTACGGCCCGGGCCGGGAGCCGGGTACGGTGGAGGCGATGTGGGGTCTCGGGGGGCACCACCGCCTGGCGGCCGAGACCCTGCGCCCGGTCGGCTGACCCGACCCGGCCGGACCCACCCGACGCGGAATTGCGGAGGCGGGGGGGGTCCGATACCATGCCCGCTCGCCCCCGCGTGGGGCGCTTTTCCGTGCCTGCAGCACGGTTCGCCACGCAGAGGATGTCCATGAGACGGCAGAAGACGTTCACGCCACGCCCCTCCGACGTCGAGCGCCGCTGGTGGGTGGTCGACGCCGACGGCCTCCCCCTCGGCCGCCTCGCCAGCGAGGTGGCCGTGGTGCTGCGCGGCAAGCACAAGCCCACTTTCGCCCCCCACTTCGACATGGGCGACTTCGTGGTGGTG
>Ga0194112_10009792_pt1 | contig 12138 bp, 8 predicted proteins | sample TA2MahC400mmetaG_FD_146191 | JGI IMG/M metagenome (GOLD analysis project Ga0194112, IMG submission 146191) | Freshwater microbial communities from Lake Tanganyika, Tanzania - TA2015016 Mahale Deep Cast 400m | ecosystem: Environmental > Aquatic > Freshwater > Lake | place: Tanzania: Lake...
GAGCAGGGAGGAGCTGCTTACCTTGCCCTGCACCGCTCGGCTGCGCTCGGGATTATTCCGGTGCCGGCTGCTGATTCGCACATTTACGCGGAAATCAGGAAACCCGACCCCCTGGGGCGACTGAATTATTTATTAAATTTCGTAAAAGCGTTTTTTTTGAGATTTATGCGTTGACACTTTTTTGAAATAATTTCTGCTGGGAGGATAACGATGTTTGCTGCTGCCCTGGCTGCGTTTATCACCGTTTTTGTAGCTGAGTTTGGTGACAAAACTCAGCTGGTTTCACTTTCCATGGCCTGCCGCTATCCGCCGTTGCAGGTTTTGGCCGGTGCGATGGCCGCCCTGGCTGTGGTGATTGGCCTGGCTGTGGCTGTAGGCGGTTTTTTGTCTGCTTATCTGCCCCACACTCTGATTGCGGTTATCTCCGGCCTGGTTTTTATCGTCATGGGCATCTTCAGTTACCGTCGCCAGGACAAGCCTGACGAAGAATGCAGCGGACGTGATGGGTTTATCCAGACCATGGTCATGGTTTTTGTGGCGGAGTTCGGGGATAAAACCCAGTTGGCCGCCATGTTTCTGGCTGCCGGGCTGGGCTATCCCGGCGCTGTATTTGGTGGAGCGATGCTGGCTATGTTCTTTAATCACCTGATTGCTGTTTATATCGGCAGTCGCTTTGTCTCCAGGCTTGACCCCCGCTACTTAAGGATCGGTACGGCAGTTCTTTTTTGCCTGGTCGGCCTGATAATGGTTCTCTGGGAAGCTCTGCCGGCTCTCCTCAGCTGATCTTCGCCACCGCTCCTATGACCCAAAGCGCCGGCTAATCTATGCTATAATAATAGTTGTCGGAGGTGGGATAGTGGCCGAAAACGGCATCTTCAAAATCAAGGCAGATTACCGGCCTTCCGGCGATCAGCCTCAAGCAATAGAAGCCCTGGTGCAAGGTTTGCGCCAGGGCTATAATTACCAGACCCTGCTTGGGGTAACCGGCTCGGGTAAAACCTTTACTATTGCCAATGTCATTGAACGGGTGCAGCGCCCAACGCTGGTAATGGCGCCAAATAAACTTCTTGCTGCCCAACTTTGTAGCGAGTTCAAGGAACTCTTACCTGACAACGCGGTTGAGTATTTCATCAGCTACTACGATTACTACCAGCCGGAAGCCTATCTACCCTCTAGCGATGTCTATATCGAAAAAGACTCATCGATCAACGATGAAATTGATAAGCTGCGTCACTCGGCAACCAGTGCTTTGCTGGAGAGGCGTGATGTGGTGATTGTTGCTTCTGTATCCTGCATCTACGGGCTTGGTTCTCCCCAGGAATACTTAGAGCAGGTCCTTTCGCTGCGCCTGGGGATGAAAATTAGCCGCGACAGTATTATTGAGCGGCTTGTCGATATTCAGTACCAGCGCAACGAGATCGATTTTCACCGGGGCACCTTCCGGGTGAGAGGCGATGTGGTTGAAATTATTCCTGCATCGTTTTCCGAGGCGGCGATCCGGGTAGAGCTCTTTGGCGATGAAATTGAGAAGCTGCGGGAAATTGACCTGGTCAGCGGCCGGGTTAGCGGAGAAAGAGCGCATGTAGCTATATTCCCGACCACCCATTATGTGACCGCACCCGATCAGCTGCCGCGGGCGATCAGCGCTATTGAGGCCGAGTTGCAGGAGCGGTTGGTCTATTACCGCAGCTGTGATCGGCTGCTTGAAGCCCAGCGACTGGAACAGCGCACTAACTACGACCTGGAGATGCTGCAGGAGATTGGTTTTTGCAGCGGCATCGAGAACTATTCGCGCCATCTTGACGGCCGCCCGCCCGGAAGCAGGCCGGCGACCCTGATTGATTATTTTCCGGATGATCTGCTGATGGTCATTGACGAATCGCATATCACCATTCCCCAGATCAACGGGATGTACCGCGGTGATTATGCGCGTAAGAATAACCTGGTGGAGTACGGGTTCAGACTCCCCTCGGCGCTTGACAACCGGCCGCTGCGCTTTGATGAATTTGAGGGCCTGATTGGGCAGGCGATCCTGGTCTCGGCCACCCCGGGTCCCTGGGAGCTGGAGCATAGCAATACGGTGGTGGAACAGATTATCCGTCCCACCGGATTGGTGGACCCGGAAGTAGAAGTACGCCCGGCTCTTGGTCAGGTGGATGACCTCTACGGTGAAATCAGAACCCGGGCGGAAAAAAGCCAGCGGGTGCTGGTAACGACGATGACCAAGCGGATGGCCGAAGATCTGACCGATTTTTACCGTAACATGGGGATCAGGGTCCGCTATATGCATTCCGATATCGATGCGATTGAGCGAATGGCGATTATCAGGGGCCTGCGCTTAGGCGAATTTGATGTATTGGTGGGGATTAACCTGTTGCGTGAAGGACTTGATTTACCGGAGGTGACCCTGGTAGCGATCCTCGATGCCGATAAGGAAGGGTTCCTGCGCTCCGAACGGTCACTGATCCAGACCATCGGTCGCACCGCCCGTAATGTCGAGGGCCGGGTGATCATGTATGCCGAGGAAATTACTCCTTCAATGCAGCGGGCGATTGGCGAAACTGAACGTCGCCGCAGTCGTCAGGTTGATTACAACAGGGAACACGGGATTGTGCCGCAGACGATTGTCAAACCGGTCTACGGATTGATTGAAGCCACGGTGGTGGCAGAGGAAGAGGGACGCTACTTAGATGAACAGTACCGGAAAATGCCTGCCGCCAAGCGCCGCAAAACAATCGAAAAGCTACGCAAAGAGATGCTTCAGGCATCAAGAGAGCTGGCTTTTGAACGAGCGGCGGAGCTGCGCGACCTAATCTTTGAGTTGGAAAAATAGGGTTAAAAAGATTGACAAGCGATAGAGGTGGAGCGATTGACTGCAGGAGAAATCATTATTCGCGGGGCCAGGGAGCACAACTTAAAAAATGTCAACCTGACTCTGCCGCGTAATAAATTAATTGTTTTTACAGGCTTAAGCGGTTCCGGAAAATCCTCGCTGGCCTTTGATACAATTTACGCCGAAGGGCAAAGGCGTTATGTGGAATCACTCTCGGCTTATGCCCGCCAGTTTTTGGGGCAGATGGATAAACCGGATCTTGATCAGATCGAGGGGCTTTCCCCGGCGATCTCCATCGACCAGAAGACTGCCTCGCGGAACCCGCGTTCCACGGTCGGCACGGTAACCGAGATTTACGACTATATTCGCCTGCTCTACGCCCGCATCGGGCACCCCTACTGCCCGACCTGCGATAAGCCGATCAGCCAGCAGACGGTCCAGCAGATGGTTGACCAGGTGCTGGACTTATCGGAAGAGACCAAGATCCAGGTAATGGCTCCCCTGGTGCGCAGCCGTAAGGGCGAATACGCACGACTTTTCGAAGATATGCGGCGCAAAGGCTATGTGCGGGTGCGGGTCGACGGCGAAGTGCGGGACCTGGAAGAAGAAATCGTGCTTGATAAGCAAAAGAAACACACTATCGAGGTGGTTGTCGACCGCCTGGTGCTGCGTGAGGATGTTCGCACCCGCCTGGCCGATTCAATCGAAACGGCGCTTAAGCTCAGTGAAGGGTTGGTTTTGGTCGAGGAAGTGGGCGGGGCAGAGCAGCTGTTCAGTGAAAACTTTGCCTGTGCCGAATGCGGATTCAGCTTTGAAGAGATCAGCCCGCGGATTTTTTCCTTCAACAGCCCTTACGGTGCTTGCCCTGAATGCAGCGGACTCGGAACGAAGGCCGAGTTTGCTGTAGAACTGGTGATTCCCTTCCCTGAGCTTTCGATCCGCGAGGGGGCGATTCATCCCTGGTCAGGGCAGAATTACTATATGCAGTTCCTGGAGTCGGCGGCGAAAGACTGGGAGATCGATCTCGACCAGCCTTTTAAAGATCTCGAACCTGATGCCCAGCAGAAAATTCTTTACGGATCGCCGGAAGTAATCAACTTTCGCTACGTGAATATGTTCAAACGGGTGCGCACTTATCGCAAAGCATTTCCCGGGGTGCTGCGGCTGATGGATCGCCGCTATGCTGCCACCGATTCCGAGGATATGCGCGCCGAGATGGCCCGCTACATGCAGGTTAAACCCTGTCCGTCCTGTAAGGGACGGCGCCTGAAGCCCTCCAGCCTGGCTGTGTTACTGGGTGGTCGCAATATCGCCGATTTGGCAGCCCTGACCGTGGAAGAGGCCGGTCGCTTCTTTGGGCAGCTGACATTAACTCCCCGGGAGCAGCATATAGCCCGCCAGGTGTTAAAAGAGATCAGCGAAAGGCTCAGCTTTTTATATAATGTGGGTTTACAATACCTGACCCTGGACCGTGCGGCAGCCACCTTATCGGGTGGTGAAGCCCAGCGGATCAGGCTGGCCACCCAGATTGGCTCCGGTCTGACCGGGGTGATCTATATTCTTGATGAGCCAAGCATCGGCTTGCACCAGCGCGATAATGCCCGCCTGATTGTCACGTTGAAAGCGCTGCGGGATTTAGGCAATACAGTGCTGGTGGTTGAGCATGATGAAGAGACGATCAGGAGCGCCGATCACCTGGTGGACATCGGGCCGGGTGCCGGAGCCGGAGGCGGCGCGATCGTCGCCGAAGGCACCCTAGACGATATCATTGCTGCCCGGGAATCGATCACCGGGGACTATCTGGCCGGGAGGCGAATTGTGCCGCTGCCGGAGACCAGGCGGGATCCGAATCACCGTTGGCTCTGGATCCGTGGGGCCAGCGAACATAACCTGAAAAACATTGACGTGGGTATCCCGCTGGGGCTATTTGTCTGTGTGGCCGGGGTTTCCGGTTCCGGCAAGAGCACCCTGATTAACGAGATTCTGGCCCGGGCGCTGGCTCGCAAGCTGCACCGCTCACGGGAACAGTCCGGCGAGCATCAGGCTTTGGAAGGCGCGGAGCTGCTGGATAAGGTCATTGAAATCGACCAGTCCCCGATTGGCCGCACCCCTCGCTCCAACCCGGCTACGTACACCGGCCTGTTCGACGGTATCCGCGAGCTCTTTGCCAAAACGCAGGAATCGCGGCGCCGGGGCTATAAGCAGGGGCGGTTTAGCTTTAATGTTAAGGGCGGACGCTGTGAAGCCTGCCGCGGCGACGGGATCTTACGGATTGAGATGCACTTTCTGCCTGATGTTTATGTGCCCTGTGAAGTTTGCGGCGGGAAGCGCTACAACCGCGAAACCCTCGAGGTGCGCTACAAGGAGAAGAATATTGCCGAAGTGCTGGCGATGACGGTGGAAGAGGCGCTTGCATTTTTTACGGCGATTCCAAAGATCCAGCGCAAGCTGCAGCTGCTTTACGATGTAGGGCTCGGCTACATTCACCTTGGCCAGCCGGCAACCACTTTATCGGGCGGTGAAGCGCAGCGGGTTAAACTGGCCACGGAGCTGTCGCGACGCAGTAACGGCCGCAGTATCTATATCTTAGATGAGCCAACCACGGGGCTGCACCTCGATGATATCAGTAAACTGTTGATTATCTTAGACCGCCTGGTGGAAAGCGGCAACACGGTTGTGGTGATTGAGCACAATCTTGATGTCCTGAAGAGAGCTGACTATTTAATTGACTTAGGCCCTGAGGGCGGCGACGGCGGCGGCCTGGTTGTTGTTGCCGGCACTCCTGAGGCGGTGGCCGACTGTAAGCAATCCTATACCGGACAGTGGCTGGCCGGAGTGCTAAAAGCCAATCGGAAAAAGGTCAGGCGGAAAGCCGGCACCATCGGATCTTAAGAAGCCGCCGAGGATGATTAAGTGTTTGAAGAGCTGAAAAAAAAGGTTAGTCGCTTCCCCGATCTGCCGGGTGTTTACCTGCTCAAAGATCAGCAGGATCGGATTATCTATGTCGGTAAGGCCGGCTCGCTACGCAAACGGGTACGCTCGTACCTGACGGATAAAGTCGATTCCTCACCACGCTTGCGTTCGCTGCAGAACCAGCTTGTCGCTATCGATTACCTGGTTACTGATAGCGAAGTCGAAGCGCTGATCCTTGAGTGCAGCCTGATCAAGGAATACCGCCCCCGTTTTAATGTTAACCTGAAGGATGATAAGGATTACCCTTACCTGCTGATCACTCCGGAACTTTACCCGCGCCTGGAGTTGCTGCGCCTTTCGCAAAAAAGCTCGCGCAAAGCCCGTTTTGAAGCTTGTCCAGGGAAATTTGAGCGCCGCTTTGGCCCCTATACTGATGTGGGCGCAGTGCGTGACACCCTGCTTTTTCTTGGCTCTCTTTTCCCCCTGCGCCGCTGCCGCCAGCCACTGGATGGTAACCCGACAACAGAAAGGCCCTGTCTAAATTACCAGATGAAGCGCTGCATGGCGCCCTGTCGCGGTAAAGAGGCGGTTAGTCCGGAAGAATATGGGCAGCTGGTTCAGCAAATTGTCCTCTTCCTGGAGGGGCGACATGGCGAACTGGAAAAAGACCTAAAAAGGGAAATGGAAGAAGCGGCAGCCGCAGAGCAGTTTGAAAAGGCTGCAGCTCTCAGGGATCGCTACCTGGCCCTGCAACGGGTGGCCGGGCAACAGCAGAAGATGCTACTCACGGGAGGTAGCCCGGACCGCGACATCCTGGCGTTGGCCCGCAAGGAAAAAGATGCGGCAGTTCACCTCTTCCTGGTCCGGGATGGCAAGTTGCTTGGCCAGAAGCATTTTAGTCTGACCGGGACCGAAGATCTTAAAGACAAAGAAGTGCTGGCCTCCTTTGTAAAATCCTATTACAGCCGGGTCGATCAGCCACCCGCGGAAATCCTGCTCAGCGCTGAGCCGGCCGAGGCAGAACTGCTGGCTATGTGGCTGGGCGCCAAAGCCGGCTTGAAGGTTAAGCTGCAGTCGCCCAAAAGGGGCAGCCTGCGTAAGCTGGTTGAACTGGCGGAGAAAAATGCACTGTTGAAGTTAGAAGAAGAAGCGGAGCTGAGAATACGCCGTACTGAAGAACCACTGATCGAACTGGGCCGTCTACTGGGCACCGGTCGGCCTCCGGAACGGATCGAGGCCTACGATATTTCGCACTTACGCGGCGGCGCTGCTGTCGGGGCGCTGGTTGTTTTCAGAAACGGTGAAGCTGATAAAGATCAGTATCGTCGTTTTAATATAAAAAAAGCGGCGCCGGGAGATGATTATGCCGCCCTGGCTGAGGTACTACAGCGGCGGGCGCAGCGCGCCACAAAAGGGCCGCTGCCTGACCTGCTGTTAATCGATGGCGGCAAGGGTCAGTTAAGCGCAGTAAACGCAGCCCTGCGCGGCAGCCTGCTGGCAGAAGTATCGATTGCTGCCCTGGCCAAGGATCCGGACCGCCTCTACCTGGCCGGCTCTTCACTGCCGGTGCTGCTGCCGGCGGATAATCCCACCCTGCAGTTGCTGCAGCGGATCAGGAACGAGGTACACCGCTTTGCCGTAAGTGGCCACCGCACTCTTAAGAGCCGCAGCGCTATCTCTTCGCGGCTCGAAAATATCCCGGGGATTGGTCCGGCCAAGCGAGCGGCCCTGCTCGCAGCTTTTGGCAGCATTGAACGGGTGCGGCAAGCCGATATCGATGAGCTGATTAGGGTTCCGGGGATTACCCGCGCCCTGGCGGAAAAAATATATGCAACGGGTCACGCCGGGCTTAGCTGAATTAGGATCAGACCCGCCAGGAAAAACGGCCGGCTGCTATATGGTATAGTAGTACTGAGGTGTAATCTTTTATGAACTACCGACTCCTTGCTGTCGATCTTGACGATACTCTCCTCAACAACAGCTCTGTTATTTCAGACCGCAACAAAAAGGCGATTCATGGGGCAGTTGAGATGGGAGTCCAATTTTTAATCGTAACAGGCAGGATGTTTAAAACCAGTGTTGGATTTTTAGAAGAGCTGGGTTTTGAAGAAGACTGCCCCCTGATTAATTACCACGGCGCCCTGGTTAAAAGGGCTCGTAGCCGGGAAACGCTGCTGCACAAACCGATTCCCAACCAGATCGCCATTGCCGTGCTGGAGGAAGCAGAAAAGACCGATTACCACATCTCTGTCTTTCTCGAAGATCAACTCTACATCAGGGAAGAGAACGAACAGTCTCGCTATTACCAGTCATTTACCGGCATTGAGCTACAGCCTGTCGGCAGCCTCAGTGCTTTTTTAGACAGAAACGGCAGTTGTCCAACGAAAATGAGCATCATCCAACGAGATGGCACACTTGAAGGGATTGAGGAAATCCTGAGGGCAAATTTTGATAATCAACTGTCAATCCTGCAGTCAAGGCCGTTCTTTCTCGAAATAACAGACCGGCTTGCCACCAAAGGTCAGACCCTCAGCTGGTTTATTGAGCAACAGGGTATCAGGCCTGATCAGGTGATCGCCATCGGGGACGGTCCGAACGATATTGATATGCTTGCCTTTGCCGGACTCGGAGTGGCGGTGGCTAACGCCCGCCCGGAGGTGAAAGCGGCGGCCGATCTGGTGACCGCTTCAAACGAAGATGACGGTGTGGCAGAAATAATTGAGCACTATATTCTGAAGCGGGGGGAATAGCTGATGGACAGAACTGATGCGATCAGGCTGGTTTTAATAACCGGGCTTTCCGGAGCCGGCAAAAGCCATGCCCTCAACTGTTTTGAGGATCTCGGCTATTACTGTGTCGATAATATGCCGCCCACCCTGATCCCGAAGTTTGCTGATCTTTTCATCCAATCTGAAAACAAGAAGGTGGCCCTGGTCTGTGATTTGCGCGGAGCCGCTTTTTTCAACGATCTATTTGAGGCCCTGCAGGAGTTGGAAGGTCGTAACGTGGATTATGAGATTCTCTTTTTAGCAGCTTCAGATGAAACCCTGATTCACCGCTTCAAAGAGACCCGCCGCCGTCACCCCTTGGTAGAGTATAGCTTGCCAGAGGCGATCAGCAGGGAGAGGGAAGCTCTAAGCGGTTTGCGCGGAAAAGCGAGCAGAGAGATCGATACTACCTCCCTCAAACCATGGGAGTTAAAATCAAAAATTGTTGAAATCTATGAGCCCGGACAGCGCGATAAGAATATGCAAATTCACCTGCTCTCTTTCGGTTTTAAACACGGCTTGCCGCCGGAGTCAGACCTGGTTTTTGATGTTCGCTTTTTACCGAACCCGCACTATGTGGAAAATCTTAAACCGCTAACCGGGGAAGATCTGCAGGTCAGGGAGTATGTCTGGCAATGGTCAGAGACAGGCCGCTATTTTGACAAAGTTAAAGACCTGCTTGACTTTTCAATTCCCTTCTATATCAAGGAAGGAAAAACTAACCTTGTGATCAGTATTGGCTGCACTGGCGGAAAACATCGCTCGGTCGTGCTCGCAGAAGACTTGGGGAGGTTTCTGGGTTCCCGTTATAACGTTGTGGTAGAGCACCGCGATATCGGAAAATAGTAACTGGGAGGGGATCCCTTGTCTTTAACCAGGCAGGTTAAGGAAGAGCTGACCAGGCAGGAAGACGGGCCTGAATGCTGCAGTTCCTGGGAATTGAAAGCGATCTTAATTAAAAACGGCTATTATACCTTCAGGCAGAAAGACTATAGCCTGAGTATTATGGTCGATCACATATCAGTTGCCCGCCGTCTCTTTAACTTGTTGCGTAAGGCAGGAGTTGAATCACCGCTGATCTATAAGCGACAAGAAGTACGATTGCGCAGGAGTCAGTTTGTAGTTCAAGTATACGGCAGCGAACAGGTTGATGCACTGTTGATTTATTTAGACCTGAAAGAGGTGGGCCACTTTTTAACCCTGTCTCGCCGTCAGGCGGCTATCCCGAAGCGAAGCTGCTGCTGCAGGGCTTTTTTAAAGGGTGCCTTTCTAGCTGGTGGCAGTATCTCCGTTTCCAGGCGCTCAGGCTACCACCTGGAAATTAACTGTGGTAGCCCTGAAGATGCCGGAGTTTATCAGCAGCTGCTTCAGTTATATAAACTCGCGCCACTGTTAAGAATCAGAAACGATCTAGCTTATCTCTACTTTAAAAATGCGGAGGCTGTTGCCGATTTATTAAGAATCATCGGCGCCGGCAGCGCCCTGCTACAGCTTGAAAGCCAGCGTGTGGTCAAGAGTATGCGCAACCGGGTAAACCGCCTGGTTAATTGTGAGACAGCCAATCTTGGCAAAGTGGTGGTTTCAGCCCAACAGCAGCTTGATCTAATTTCTGAGCTGGATCGCACCATCGGTCTGAACAATCTTTCCTCTTCGCTGAAGGATGTTGCCCTGTTGCGCCGCCAATATCCCGAATCATCGTTTAAAGAGTTAGGCGAACTGTCAAGTCCTCCGTTGACAAAATCCGGCATTAGCCATCGCTTCCGGCAACTGGAGAAGATCAGCCGTAAAACCAGAAAATCCTGATCTAAGCAAATATCATGCCATTTAGACACCTTAAGGCAGGAATTACCCGGTCTTTTGTCGAAAAAACAGCTAGCCAACACAGCAGTTATGAAAAATAAATGCAGGAGCAGGTATTATGAAGATCGACTATAATCTGAAGCTTGAACAAAACCAAAAGCTGATCATCACGCCTGAACTGAAGCTGGCGATTACTCTTTTGCAGTACTCTTCGTTGGAGCTGATCGAGCATATTGAACAAGAGCTCCTTGAAAACCCCGTTCTGGAGATTCAGGATAACCCCGAGCCGGAAAAAGAGCCGGAGAAAGAATCGGAAAATGTTGAAGCGGTGGAATCAGATGAAGCAACAACAGTCGGTTCTGCTGACGATCTGCCCTGGGATGAATATTTCCGCGATATGGATCTTGACAGCAGCTATTATACTCCGGTTCGTTCGCGGGAGGCTGCGGAACTGCAGCCAACAGTGGAAAACTGCGCTGGGCTGTCCGGCTCCATGCAGGAAGATCTCTGCGCACAACTGCGGATGCTCAATCTATCGCCACAACAGTTTACCGTTGCCGCCTACCTGGCTGGAAACCTTGATCATAATGGATACCTGCAGGGAGAACTTGAAGATCTGACCGAGGTTATCGGCGCTGAACTGGATGAAACAGAAGAGGCGTTAAAGGTTATACAAAAGCTCGAACCGGCAGGGATTGGCTGTCGCAATCTGCAAGAGTGCCTTTTACTACAGCTGCAGCGGTTAGATAATCCTCCACATCTGGCCATTGAGATAGTTAACAACTATTTGCCGGCTGCTGCTGATGGGCGTTACCGTTTTCTGACCAGCCGCCTTGGTTGTACAGAAGAGGCAATAAAAGAAGCAGTTGAATTTATCCGGACGCTCAATCCAAAACCGGGCAGCATCTTCGGCGAGGGCGAGGAAACGCGCTACATTGTCCCCGACATTACTGTTGAAAAAATCGACGGTCAATATCTGGTGACAGCTAATGATGGCAGAATTCCGCAGTTGACTATCAGCCCCTTCTACCAAAAGATCTTAAGAGATGATGCCAGTGACGAGCAGCTATCGAGTTTTATCAAAACAAAAATTGAAAAAGCTTGCTGGCTGATTCGCAGTATTGAACAAAGAAGAATTACCCTATTTAAGGTTGCCCAGGAGATTGTCCAGATTCAGGAAGCATTTTTAGAACAGGGCATTAAGAATCTGAAACCTCTTACTTTAAAAGAGGTGGCAACCAACATCGGCGTTCACGAATCTACGGTGAGCCGCGCCACCGCCGGCAAATATATTCAGACCCCCAGGGGTCTTTTCCCCTTAAAATTTTTCTTCTCCAGCGGACTTGCCGGAGCAGGTGGGGTGGATTATTCTTCGCACAGCATCAAGACTTACCTACGGGAACTGATTGATGCCGAAAATCCGGAAAAGCCGTTTAGTGATCAGCATCTGGCGGAGTTGCTGCAGGTAAAGGGCATTAATATTTCCAGACGCACCGTGGCGAAGTACAGGGAAGAGATTGCGCTGCCTGCTTCTTATAAACGCCGTCGATCTTAAACCATTGGGTGGGAAGCTGAGTTGATTAAAAAAGAGAGTATTAAAAATATTGCTGTTAAAGGGAAGAAAATCCTGATCAGGGTTGATTTTAATGTACCACTGGAGGGTGATGCTGTCCGCGATGACACCCGGATCAGGGCTGCTCTGCCGACTATCAATTATTTATTAGAGAGCGGAGCTCGGCTGGCCCTTATTTCGCATCTGGGACGTCCGAAAGGTGTGCCGCATCCGGATCTGAAACTCGATCCGGTGGCAAAGAGACTGGGCGA
>Ga0194112_10009797_pt1 | contig 12132 bp, 7 predicted proteins | sample TA2MahC400mmetaG_FD_146191 | JGI IMG/M metagenome (GOLD analysis project Ga0194112, IMG submission 146191) | Freshwater microbial communities from Lake Tanganyika, Tanzania - TA2015016 Mahale Deep Cast 400m | ecosystem: Environmental > Aquatic > Freshwater > Lake | place: Tanzania: Lake...
TGTTCGGGTCGGCGGCTCGCGGCCAGGCGGGGCCGGAGAGCGACATTGACCTGCTCGTTGTGCTTCAGGGGCCGGTGGACGTAGTGAGCGAGACACTGCACGTGGTGGATCTGCTCTACCCGCTTCAATTGGAGAGCGAGCGATATATTTCCGCCAAGGCGGCCGCAGAAGACGAATACGAGGCGGGACGGCTTCAACTCTACCGCAACGTCAGGCGGGAGGGGGTGCCCGTTTGACCTCCGCCCATCCGCTGGATGAAATACGTGCCAACTGGCAGCGCTCGGTGGAGTCCCTTGAGGCGGCCCAAGTGCTCCTGGATTCCGGCCACGCCGACTTCGCCGCCTCTCGCGCCTATTACGCCGCCTTCTATGCAGCCTGCGCGCTGCTGCTCTCGCGGGGCAGGGAGTTCTCCAAGCATACGGGCGTGCAGGCGGCCGTCCACAAGGATTTCGTCCGTACAGGCTTGCTGGCCGAACAACACGGGCGCGCGTTCGGACGGCTTTTCGACCTCCGCGGCATCGGCGACTACGGAGAAACCGTGCACGTAACCGAAGCGCAGGCCCGCGAGGCCCTTGCTTCCGCGCGAATGTTTGTGGAGGGCTGCGGCCGGCTGCTCGGCCCCGGGGAATTCATGACCGCACCGTGAACCTGGGGGGGGCGCCATGCTGTATTGCTTCCGTTCCGCTGCCGAACTGCTCCGGGCACGTGGCGCCCGCGCGCAAGTTGCGGCGGGCGCCGGGCTGCTGCTGTGCGGGGCAGCGCTCGCCGCCGATGCGCCCGACGCCCTGCGGGCCGCCGCAGCCGCTGACCAGCCGCCGCCGTCTGCCCTTGAGTTCCGCAGGATCGCCGGGAAAAAGCCGGGCGAAAGGTCGCTCGCCAAGACGGGCACGCCCGTCCCTCGCGACGCCGTCCGAGTGTTCGCCTACGAAGGCGGGCCGTGCGACCGCGTCGGGTTCTAGGCGCTGCGGGTCGGCCAGAACCGGATAGCCATCGACTTCGGCCGCAGCGGAGTTCTGCTGGACCGCGCGAGCGGGGCGGTGGTCGGGCGCGTGACGGTGGCCGATGGCTGGCCGCGCGTCCGGCCGCAGGGGTTTCCGCCGCCGCCCGACCCTGCCGCGCGTGACATCCACCTGGCGGGGCCGGGCCTGCTGTGCGTCTATTACGCTTCCGGGGAGAAGCGGCCGCCCTACGAAGCGGCGGCCTCGGCGGCGTTTGCGGGCCGGACGTGGCGGGCGATGCAGCCGACGGACTTCCGCAGCAAGGCCGAGACGCCGCAGCCCGGCGAAGCCTTCACGCGGCCGATGACGTGGTCGGGCCTGCTGGCGGCGCTCGACGCCCAGAGTTTCGTGGAGGCCGCGCCCAACGGCGGGGGGCCGCCGGTCCGCTACACCCGGACCGACGGCCTGGCGGGCAACATCGTCACGCACCTGGCGGCGGCCGGCGGGTCGCTCTGGGCCGCGTGTGCAGACATTTACGATCCTGAGAAGGAAGCGTGGGGCGCAGGCGGCCTTTCGCGCTTCGACCCGCAGGCAGGCCGATGGGAGAGGGTCGCAGCCGTCGGCGGCCGCCCCGTGCGCTGGGTCACGCTCCTGGAGGCGGCGGGCGACGACCTGTGGATCGGCTTCCGCGAAGGCGACGGCGTGGCCGGCGACAAGATCTATTTCGGCATGGGCATCTACGTCGGCCGGTACCAGCCGCTGACCCGGGCGGTGGCGCTGGCGCGCCTGGCGGGCGGCCAGTGGACGGTCTTTGCGCGCGACCCGGTCCCGGAGGCCGTCGACCCGCCGGAGGGGGGCACGGGCGCCCGCCAGCCTGGTGAACCGCCGACCGAGGCGCCGCGGAAACTCGCCTGCCTGGGCGACCGCGTTTTCCTCTTCTCCCAGGTGGCCGCCCGCGGCGGCTACGGCGGGTGGAACTCGCCGCAGACCGGGTGCATTTCGATGCTCGCCCCCGCCGCCGGCCGGTGGCGGATCTTCGACGCAGAGAAAGACTTCGGCGCAAACGCCGTCCACGACATGATCGCCGAGGGCGGCGAACTGTTCGCCGTGACCGACCGCGGCCTGTGCCGCTGGTCGGCCGAGCGGTGGACGACCCTGGAGACCGGAAGCCCGGTCCGCAACCCGGCGTTCAGGGCGGCCGTCGCCGTCGGCGAGGAACTCTGGGTGGGCTACACAAACCAGGCGTTCGGCGTCCTGGGCGAGCAGGGGATCAGCCGCTACGACGAAAAGCGCGACAAATGGTCGTGGTCGTCGCCGCAGGAGATCGGCACGGGGTGCCCCGTCCGGACAATCGTGCCGGCCGGGGATGGCGGGGCCTGGGTGCTGTTCCACCGGCGGCCCTGGGGCGGGGCCGCCAGCGAGATGCCCCGTTACCGCGGCGAGGCGTGGGGCGCGCCGGCGGGCCTGGGCCGCTTCGCCGAAGGCCGATGGCAGTTCCCCGCCACACTGCCGGGCGTGCCCCGGACCTTCTCGGGCCAGTACAAGGACGAGAAGGGCGTGCATTCTTACACAATGAAAGCGCCCATCAAGTTCCTCGTGCAGGCCGCCGGCAGGCTCTTTGTCGCCAACCTTACTGGCGCGTACGAGAGGCCGGCGGGGCCGGAGGAGTGGAAGCGGGTCGCCGATGGCGATGTGGGCTGGATGGGTGCAGCCGCGGACGGCCGCGCGCTGGAAATCGTGCGATACCTGCGGCCGAATGGCGAGGTTTCCAAGGAGACCCAGTACGGCCGCTACGACCTGGCCTCCGGCAAGGTGGAGTTCAAGACGCTCGACCCGCAGTCGCCCGACTGGGGACGTTTCACGTGGCTGCCGTGGGGCGAGGTGCGGCCCGGCGAAACCGGAGCCGAGCCGGCGTGGGCGGACGACTGGACGGAACTGCCCCGGCGCGGCCCGGACGCATGGGCGGTGGGCGACTTGCAGACCGACTCCCTCGGCGGCCACCGCGTGGTCGAGACGCCGGAGGCGGTGTGGATACTGTCTGAGGGCGAACTCATCCGCCTGGACCGCGCCCGCTGCGCCAAAGCACAGGCGCCGCTGTAGGAAAAGGGAGGACCTCGGCATGCGGAACAACCCGGCCGTTCTCGCTCTGCTGCCGGCCGCCGCGCTGCTTCTACCCCTTGCACCGGCCGGCGGCGGGCAGGCGCCGATTGCTCCCGCCCGCGGCAGCACTGTTGCCGCCGCTTCTGGCGCAGACGCTGCCGCCGCCGCCGCCGTCCGCGTCCGGTTCAGCGAAGTTGACACGCTCTTCGCCAACGCCGGCCAGGGCTGGATGAGCCAGCAGCGCAGCCCGAAGGGCGAGCCGCGATTCCCCTGCTCCGTCGTCTATATCCGCTTCAACTGGGCCGACGCCGAACCGGAGCAGGGCAAGTACAACTGGAACCTCATCGACGACGTCATCTCCGCCTGGAAGCCGCGCGGCGCCGCCGTGGCCATGCGCGTCATGACCTGTAGCGCCCACAGCGCCGGCTACTACACCTCGCCCAAGTGGCTGTTCGACGCCGGCTGCAAGGGCCACGAGTATCTGCGCGGCGGCGACGACCCCACCAGCGGCGGCAAACGCATCCCGCGCATCGAACCCGAATACGCCGACCCCATCTATCTCGCGCGGCACGGCGAGTTCCTGGCCGCGATGGGCCGCCGCTACGACGGCCGCCACGACGTGGAGTTCCTCGACATCGGCTCCTACGGAATCTGGGGCGAATGGCACACGCCGCACCCCGCCCCCGTCGCCGTGCGCAGGCAAATCGTGGACATGTACCTGCGCGCCTTCCGCAAAACGCCGCTGGTCTTCATGTCCGACGACGCCGAAGTGCTCCCCTACGCGCTGGCCCAGGGAACGGGCTTCAGGCGAGACGGCGTAGGCTCGCCCTGGCACGAGCAGAACTGGATCGGCTCCAAGAAATACGCCGCCGCCGCAGGCATGGCCGACACGTGGAAACGCGCCCCCGTCGTCTTCGAGTGGTTCGGCAACTACGACTATCTCAAGTCGCGCAACTGGCCGTTCGACGCGGCCGTAAACTTCATGCTCGCTAACCACGTCACACTCATCAACGACAACGTCGGCCGCGTGCCGCCGGAAGCCGTGCCTCAACTGGAGAAACTCGCCCGCCTGGCCGGCGCCCGCCTCGTCCTGCGCGAACTGGCCCACGAGAGAACCGTGAAGCGCGGCGCCCCCCTCGCCCTGGACATGAAATGGGCCAACGTGGGCGTGGGCAAACTCTACCGCCCCTATGTGCTGCGCCTTTTCCTGCTCGATGCCGAAGGACGGCCCGCCCTCACGGCCGACGCCAGGGCCGACCCCCGCGACTGGCTGCCCGGCGAACACCACGTGGCCGAATCATTTCAAGTGCCGCCCGCGCTCAGGGCCGGCCAGTACGCCCTGGCGCTCGCCCTGGTGGACCCGTCCGGCCAGCGCCGCCCGTTCCGCCTGGCAATCGACGCCCCGGAAAAAGAGGGCCGCTACACCGTCAGCCAGGTTGCGGTTGAATGATACGGCAAGGCCGCTTGGGCCTTCACGCGGAGCCGCAAGCCCCCGGCACTGCCGGGGGAGGATGCCCGAATGCAACGATGATCAAGCCCCCGGCACCGCCGGGGGAAGATGCTGCCACGATTTATCCCCACGCGGTGCGTGGGGCTTATCGGGCGTCCGCGTCCCGCAATCCCCACGCGATGCGTGGGGCTTATCGGGCGTCCGCGTCCCGCAATCCCCACGCGGTGCGTGGGGCTTGTCGGGCGTCTGTGCTCGGCAAAGGTGAACCATGACCCGAATGAAGCCGTTCCTGCCGGAACTTGCGCTCGCGCAAGTTGCGGCCGCCGCCTGGCTGCTCCTGTGCGGGGCCGCCGTCTCGGCGGAACCGCCGGACGCCTTGCGGGCCGCCGCCGCCAGGAAGGACATCACGCCGGCGAAGCCCGTCACGCTGGCCGGCTACGCATCTCGAAAGGACCTCTCCCAGGGCGTGCACGACCCGCTGTGCGCTCGCGTCGTGGCGTTCGAGCACGGCGGCAGGCGCCTCGTGCTCGTCTCCACCGACTCCATCGGCTTCTACGACGGGACGGCCGACAGCACCCGCAAAGCCATCCTGGCCGCCTGCCGCCTGGAGCCGTCGGAACTTTTCCTGGCTGCCATCCACACGCACAGCGCACCGAGCCTGACGCTGAACAGCGAGAAGGGCCACCCGAATAACGTCGAGTACACCCGCACGCTCCAGGCGCAACTGGTTGACGCGGTGCGCGAGGCGCTTGCCGCCCTCTCGCCCGCCGAGATTGCCGCCGGGTCCGGTTCGTCTCCGGTCGGCGTGAACCGCCGCGAGCCGGCGAAGGACGCGGCCGGCAATCCGCGGATCATCCTCGGCCGCAACCCCGCCGTCCTCACCGACCGCGAAGTCCAGGTCCTTCGGGTCTCCCGTGCGGGCACGGGCGACCTTGCCGCCGTCCTCTTCGCCTACGCCACGCACAGCACGGCGATGGGCCCGAAGAACTACCTCGTCGGGGGCGACGTCCACGGCCTGGCCGAGCAGTTCCTCGAGAGGCGCCTGGGCGCAGGCGTCGTCGCCCCGGCCTTCGCCGGCGCCTCCGGCGACATCGACCCCTGGTTCCGCGTCCTCCCGAAGTTCGACACGGACGGCGGCTGGGTTCCCGAGCCGGTGCTCATGGGCACGATGCTCGGCGAGGAAGTCGTGCACGTATTGAACAGGATGCAGAAACCCGTCGCGGCCGGCCCCGTCAGGACGGCCTTCAAGACGCTGAGCCTGCCCGGAAAGCCTCGCGGCCAGACCGCCGAGACCGCCGCCGATGCGCCCGTGGAGTTCAACGTCACGGCCGGCCGCGTGGGCGAAACGGCGTTCGTCGGCCTCGGCGGCGAGGTCTTCAACGACATCGGCAGGGCCGTCAAGGCCGCGTCCCCATTTCCGCACACCTTCATCATCACGCACTGCAACGGCGCCGCAGGTTACCTGCCGACCAGGGAAAGTTACCCCGCCGGCGGCTACGAGGTTCAGAGCAGCCCGTTCGCCCCGGCGGCCGCCGAGAAGGTCGTCCATGAGGTCCTGCTGATGCTGCGCGACCTGTGAGGCGCTCCTTGCGGCGGGAAAAAACTTGCACCAGGGCGTTCCGGGCCGCAATCTATCGACCGGGCACGTCACGATTGCAAAGGAGCATGCCGATGCTTACGCGCCGCGAGTTCGTCCGCATGGGATGCCTCGCCGCGGCGGGGCGGTTCGTATTGCCGTCCGGCGCCGCCCTTGCACGGGCTGCACCGGCGGGCGCTGCCGCCGCCGCCGCTGGCGCCGCCGACAAGAAAAAGTACAACGTCCTGTTCATCGCCGTGGATGATCTGAACAACGCCCTCGGCTGCTTCGGGCACCCCGTTGTAAAGTCGCCGCACACCGACCGGCTTGCCGCCAGGGGCGTTGCCTTTGAGCACTGCTACTGCCAGTTCCCGCTGTGCAGCCCCAGCCGCACCTCGCTCTTCACGGGGCTGCGCCCCGACCGGACCAGGGTGTACGACCTGAAGACCCACTTCCGCGACACCATCCCCGACGTGGTAACGCTGCCGCAGGTCTTCCGGCGGAACGGCTACTTCGCGGCCCGCGTCGGCAAACTCTACCACTACGGCGTGCCGAGCGACATCGGTACCAGCGGCCTGGACGACGCCAAGTCGTGGGACGAGGTGGTCAACCCGCGAGGCCGAGACAAGGACGAGGAGGGCAAGGTAACCAACCTCCACGCGGCCGTCAGCAAGGGCCTCGGCGCGGCGCTTGCCTGGTACGAGTCCGAGGGGGCCGACGACGAGTACACCGACGCCAAGGTGGCCGCCGAGACCATCAGGCTCATGGAGGCGCACAAGGACAAGCCCTTTTTCCTCGGCTGCGGGTTCTACCGGCCGCACGTCCCCTGGATCGTGCCGAAGAAGTACTTCGATCTCTACCCCGCCCCTGAGCGGATCGAGTTGCCGAAGGACCCGCCCGACGACCGCAGCGACATCCCCGCCGCCGCGCTCCCGGTCAAGCAGCCCAACTACGGCTTCAGCGACCTGGACTGCCGCAAGGCCACGCGCGCGTACTTCGCCTCCATCTCGTACATGGACGCCCAACTGGGCCGCGTCCTGGACGCCCTTGACCGCCTGGGCCTGGCCGACCGCACCATCGTCGTCTTCTGGGGCGACAACGGATACCACCTGGGCGAGCACGGCCTGTGGCAGAAGATGAGCCTGTTCGAGGAATCGGCCCGCGTGCCTCTCATCATTGCCGCCCCCGGTGCGAAGGCCCGCGGCAGGATTTCGCCGCGCATCGTCGAGACGCTCGACCTGTATCCCACCCTGACCGACCTGTGCGGCCTGGCGCCGCCCGACGGCCTGGCGGGCGCGAGCCTCCGGCCGCTCCTGGACGACCCGGCGGCCGCCTGGAACCGCCCCGCGTACACGCAACTCCGGCGCGGCGCGGCACAGAACGCCTTCATGGGCTACAGCGTCCGAACCGAACGCTGGCGGTACACCGAGTATGACGGCGGCAAGCAGGGCGCCGAACTCTACGACCACCAGCGCGACCCGCGCGAACTGACGAACCTCGCCAACGAACCCAGGTACGCAGACGCCGTGGCCGAGATGAAACGCCTCCTGCCCGCGGCGCGCGGCAGTCCTGCCTGAGACGCGACCGTTCAGAGCCGCGACCGTTCAGAGCCGCGACCCTTCAGAGCCGCGACCGTAAGGGAGCGGTGCCGTGGTGTTCCGGCGAAGGCACCGCTCCCTTACGGAGAGCGGCTCTGATTCGGCGCCGGCCCCGACTACCATCGGAAAAAGCGGTACGGATCATCCCACTCCTCGGGCTGATCCAGGTACAGCCCTTCCAGCCACCGCTTCTGGGCGCCGGACCCATCCACAGGGCTGCTGAAGCGGGCCAGGAGCGGCGTCCGGCCCGCTGCCCCCATGTTGGCCACGAGACGGGTCAGGAGAAACGCGGAGCGGCGGAACGTCCTCTTCAGGCCGAAGTTGCCCCGGTACTCGAATTGCCACGGCGCAATCTGGCAGAAGACCGCCCCGGCATCCTTCGAGGCGGCCAGCACGCCGTCGCCCACGATTTCCGCCCCGCCGGTCACCAGCGGAATCGACCGCGGGGCCCGGTTGTGAACGTCGGCCGGGCCTATGCCCGCAAGGGGCGAGTTCGCCGCCTGCGGCTCAAAGAAGGCGTTGATATGCTCCCCGTTCTTCATCGTCACTCTCATCGGCAGGAACCCGCCGGCTTCCTGCTCACTCAGGCCCACGGCCAGCAGGCGCCCGCCGCCCTGGAGGAAGGCCGCCACGGCATCCTTCGCCGAGGCCAGGTCCTTGCCGCCCCCGGGGCCGACGACCAGCACGTTGTCGGCCTTGAGCGGTCCTGCGGCGTACGATGCCAGGGTCAACCCGGCCGACTCCAGGTGCTTGCGGCCTTCCGGCTGGCCCGCGTAGAGCGCTTCGCGCCTCTGCGGGGGCCCCCAAGCGGACACGTACCGAAGGACGTTGCGGACCAGGGTCTGCGCGGCAGGATCGGCCTGGGTGCGGCCGGTTACGTCCATCTGGCAGAAGAGCACCATGCCCTTGCCCTCGCGGTATTCCAGGAGCGGGCTGTACTGGAGGCTGAAGCCCCCGTCGGCGATCGGCAGAAAGTCGCCGCACGCCGGCTTCTCCATCAGGACCGACGCCACGTTGCCCTGGTTCCCGCAGCGCCAGAGCCGCGTCACCGCAATACCGCACCACAGCACGGTCGGGCCGTACATCGGCCGCGTATCGTACTTCAGGCGCGCCGGGCACGCCGTCGCCTCGCCGCGCCAGTCGCGCAGGTGCTCCGTCTCCAACCCCGCCAGGGCCGGGTGGTCCGCGATGCGCTTGAACACCTGGCGCAAACCGTATTCCGCGACGCGGAAGCCCAGGCGCTTTTCCAGCACCTCGGCGGTCTGCTCGAAGACGAGCACCTTCAGGCCGTCGCGGACGCGGCTTATGTCCGGCGCCGCCCCGTCGAGCGTCAGGGCGTGTTTGCCGACGACGAGCATCTCCTGCGCCGACAGGCCGGCGCCCGCCGCGACCGGACGGCATTTGATCCCCATGCCGGCCAGCACTTCGGCCGTCTGCCCCTTCGGGTCCCAGAGCGCGACCGCGGCCGGCGCCTTCGGGGCGCCGGCACGGGGAATGACGTGGATTGCGAAGGCGTCGTTCTGCGTCTCACCGCCGGCGAATCTCGCCTTCATGGTCAGATTGTACCGGCCGGGGGCCGCGTTCGCGGGCAACGCCGCCCGGACCGGAACCAGCGCCTGCCGGCCGGGCTCGACGGACGCCTTCCCGGCCCCTCCGACGGGCTGCGGAAGGCCCAGCGACCACTCCCAGTCGCACGACACCGGCCCGCGCGAGTTGTTGACGACGATAATCTGCTTCTCGACCGCTTCGCCGGGGGTGAAGTTATGTCCCTTTTCCGTGAAGCGGCCGGCCTTGCCGCCGATGTACGCCAGCAGCGGCCGGTTGTTGCGGACGACGGCCTGCGCGGCGGCCGTGGGAACCCAGTCCGAACGCTCGAAGGCCAGGTCCATCCGTTCGTACTGCCGGTCGATGTAGTCCGGGCTGAACCCCGGCCGCTGAAGGTCATCCCAGTCAACCTTGAGGGCCTTGCGGCCCCTGTCCACGCCGTCGCGGGGCTTCCAGAACAGGTGATATTCCCACGGGCTGGTGGCCGACACGCCCCACGTGCGGAATGCCCGCCAGTTGTCCGTAAGGTACATGGCCAGCACCGGATACCGCTCGTCGAAATCGCTCGAGCCGAGTTGGTGGGGGTAGTCCCAGCGACACCACACTTTGCCGTCGCGGAACTGCTGGGCTTCCCATCGCAGGTTTCTCTTCTCCATCGGGCTGATGTTGAACGCCTGGTCTCCGAGGAATTGCGAGTTCCATTCGGCCAGGCAGAACTCCCACGGAACCCTGGCGCTGCCGAACTCGCGCTTGCCCTTGTACCATCCGCGGTACATCGCCCAGTCCCAGGAGAAGGGCGCGGCGTATTCGCACAGGAACAGCGGCTTGACCCCCTCTGCGGCCCAGTGCTCGAACCAGTCGGACATCTCCTGGACCGGCACGAAGTTCGGATAGAAATTGATCGTGTGCATCGAGCCGAGGTTGCCGGAGGAGTGGTGGTAAACGATGCGGCCGGGGTCGAGCCTCCTTATGATGCCCTCGGCCCGCAGGGCCTTCTTCAGGTTGTTCGCGGCCCAGGAGTCCCGCTTGTCGTGCACGCCGTCGATAAGGTCCGGGTTCATGTCCTCGCCGTAGCCGGTGGCGTTGTGGCTGGTCGAGTACATCACCACCGACGGGTGGTTCCCGGCCGCCCCGACGTAGAACTCCGCGTGCCCGGCGTAGCCGTTCCTGGCGTCGGCGTCGGGCGCGTCCCAGGCGTAGTGGCCGAAGTGCGGCTGCGACAGGGCCACCAGCATCCCCACGTCGTCGGCGGCCCGCAGAATCTCCGCGAAACTCAGGTGAGACCCCGGCTGGCAGCCGTAGTTGTGCGTGTAAACGAAGTTGATGCCGAAGGTCTGGAGGCGCAGCAGGCTTTCCTTCGCGGCAGGGTACGTCGCGGCAGCGGCCCCGACCTGGGCGTTGTCCAGCGGAACCGCCGACAGCAGGATGCGCGTCCCGTTCAAGAAGAAGTCGCGGCCATCTATCCAGAACTCGCGGAACCCGAAGCGGACGGTGTGCCAGGCGTCCAGCACCTTGCCGCCCTCGTCCAGCAGCGCAAAATCCAGGTCGTACATGTTCCGGGGCGTGTGAACGTCCCACATCTTGTCGGGCTTCCACGGCTGCGCAAGCGCCCATCGGCCTTCCTTGATGTCCTCCGCCTTGAACCGCCGGCCGGCGAACTCCTCCACGGGGCGGCCGTTGTCGGCGATCCGCGCCCGAACGGCGTACGACCTGCCGGCCTTCAAGCCCCCGAGCGCAGCGTCGAAGGATATCTGCCACTTCCGCACGGACGTGTCCACCTTGACGTCTTCGATGCGTTCCTCTGCGGGCGACGCCGCCAGGTACACATCGCCGCACAGGCCGCGGCGCTCCACCGTGCCCTTGACCTCCCTGGCCGAGGCGGTGTCGCTGTACGAGAGCATGACGCCCGCCAGCGGCATGGCCTCCACGAGCATCGACAGGACGTATGTGCTGCCGGGGCGGCACGCCGCCGTCACGTCCGCCTCGCCCGCGGGAAAGCGGATCTCGCCGACCTTCTTCCCGTCCAGGTACACGGCCGCGTAGGAGTTCAGGTATTCCGCCTGGACGGCGATGCGGCGGCCGGCCCATTCTTTCGGAACGGTCACGTCCCGCTGATACCATGCCGCGCGGATGCCGCCCAGGTTCTCGCCCTTCCAACTCGCGTGGGCGTGGACCGTCTGGCTGTCCTTCTGCATGTAGTCTGTGATTCCCGGCCAGCAGCCTGGAACCTTGAAGTACCCCCAACTATCCGCAGGCGGCTGCTCCGCGCCTTTCCTGGCAGGCTGCCAGCGCCACAGACCGTTCAGGCACACGCGCTCGCGCGTGGGCGTCGTCTGGCGGTGCGCCTTGGCGATGTCCCAGACAGCCCGGACGCCGGGCGGCAGCGGGGCATCGGATTCTGCGCTGCCGCGGCCGCACGAGGCGCCAAGAACAAGCAGTGCCGCAACCAGCCTCCCCAGGTTCCGTCGGATTGCCGTGGCATTGTGCTTGAGCGTCATGGCTCGGCCCCTTTCCGGCATCTTGGGTAACCTTTGCGGAGCCGCTTGTCAAGCGCCGGCGCCCCCGGCCCGCGGCTGCTCGCCATCGCCGTTCGCCGTTGCCGTTGGCCGTTGCCGTTTTCCGGGTCCCGGGTGCCGCCGTTGCCGTACCTGTGGATAACTTTTTGACCGCCCCGGCGCGCCCCGAAAATGCCCGTTTTGGCCCCTTCCGGAGGGGCAAAACGGCCCTGGCGCTAGCGCCAGAGGGGGTGAGGGGGCGAAATGTTAAGATAGGTAAGGCAAAATCGCGCGCTTTTTGAACGTTTTTGATCGATTTTGACCGGAACAGGGTCCGATTTTGCGGTTTTTGATCGTTTTTGGCGGCCTGTCATATTGGCAGTTATAGATACTTCTTTGTGGAAAACTTTTTCCGGGGCCGAGTTTGCCG
>Ga0194112_10009800_pt1 | contig 12130 bp, 9 predicted proteins | sample TA2MahC400mmetaG_FD_146191 | JGI IMG/M metagenome (GOLD analysis project Ga0194112, IMG submission 146191) | Freshwater microbial communities from Lake Tanganyika, Tanzania - TA2015016 Mahale Deep Cast 400m | ecosystem: Environmental > Aquatic > Freshwater > Lake | place: Tanzania: Lake...
TGCAACGCGTGCGTCCTTGCTGCGGCCTACCTCAAGAAAGAGCCTGACGCGCCCTCACCTCGCAAGGGCGACCCATCGGCTCAGCGCATTTTCTTGGTGGCCTACGGACATGGCGACTTGCTCGTGCCGACGGCCGATCACCACAAGTTCTTGAGGAACGAGGGAATGCCGATGGCCTCGCGCGGCCCCACCATGATCTGCCAGCCAGGGAGCTCATCCTCCAACTCTCCAGAGATGCTCGAGACATGGCCGGGGATGACGATTTTCTTGTGGGCCACCTTGTCCAGCACGCCCATGGTGTTCACCGACTTGGCGATGCGCTCGGCGTCGAACTTGCCGGCCGCCCAAGCGGTCAGCACCGACATGCCCTCCGAGTCGCAGACCAGCAGCCAGGCTGGTATGCCGCTCCCCTCCACCTCGCCCGCGACGCTAAAGTAGGTCAGGGAGAAATTGGTGGTGACCAGCAGCGGCGACTCGGGCCTGGGATTCCCGATCTCGTACAGCCCCGGGCTCACCTGGATGGGCTTTTGCGGGTCCGTATAGATATTCTGCCGCAGCGTCAGCAGGGGGTAGAACGAGGCCGGGTCAAAGTGGTCCAGCACGATCACACCGACATATTTGGCTATATACTGAGCGGCCAGCAGCGCTTCCTCGTCCTCATCCTCGGTGACCTGTCCGGGGAAAGCGATGATGGGATAGCCGAGGGCACGATAGTTCTTGCGAATGGCCAGCCGGCGCAGTTGCGTTACGGTGTTGAGAGATCCAGCCCAGTCCGTCATGCCCGGATCGATGACCAGGTCCTTGGCGCCTTTGGCGTCGAGCTTTTGCGTGAGGTCCGCCAGGCTTTCGAGCCCGTTGCCGCCGCGCACCGCCAGCGGCGCCTGGTATTGGGTGGCCAGGGCGGCCATCTTTTCCCAGTTTGCTGCATCTGCGGCATAGACCAGCGGGGCCTTGCCCTGAGCGGCCTTCAGACCGGCCTCCAGCACCGTCGGATCGTCGGCGATGAGGATGGCGGGCAGACCGGCGTCGACCACGGCCTTGACGGCCCTGGCGAAGGCCTCGGGCTGGCCCGTCTTGCCGTGAACGGCGATGCCGTCGGCGCCCATCTGCATGCCCACCCGCTCGACCCCATAGCCGGCGATCTCGCTCACCTTGGCGGCCAAGGCGTCCGCTGGCAGATCGTCGCCCAAGCGGATGAACAGCCCCGGCTGGTGGTAAAAAGTCTTGTCATGACGGAACAGCACCGTCTCGTTGCCCACCTCGACCTTTTTCTCGCCGCCCCCGATGGTTACCAGGCGAATGGGCGGCGCAGACGAGGCGTCGAGCTGCGCCTTGGCCTCATCCGAGACGTAGGGGCAGTCCGACAACTCAACCTGGCGGGCCGCCAGCTTCATGGCGAAGGCCAGGCAGGTGGGGTACCCGCACTCCTTGCAGTTGGTCTTGGGCAACAGCTTGTATATGGCCAAACCACTCAGTCCCATGATTCGTACTCCTTCCGCGCGTCAGCTAGTATCCTGGACGATCGCACACGCTCCCTCGTGGCAGGGGGCTCCTGGGCCAGAAAGGCATCGCGGCCTACCCGCCCACCGTCAGCTTGGCGATCGTCTTCTTGACCTTGGATGCTGCCTCTGGATGACGCAGCACGACGATGCTCGCGCCCGACTCGAGCAGCGCGGTAGCGGTCATCGCCTCCCAGAGCACGGCCCGGCGCCGCCAGTTGCCCCACTCTTGTGGCACACCCTCGTTCACGCGCGCCTCCTTGGTGCGCCAGGCCTCCGTGCCCACGGTCACAATCATGGGTTGCTGGGTCATGCCGTCGCCCGTCAGGGCCGCCAGCATGAGCCGCTCCATCACAGAGTATGTATACTCCAGGCCGTAGCCTAGTGCGCCGGTCGTGGGGTCCATGAGGATGCGCTCGGCGGGCAGACGCATGTCGCTGATCAGAATGTTGAGCTGCTTGGCCAGGTTCACGTCAATCGGCGTCTTGGCGATCACGAGCTGGCCATGGGCCATCGCCGCGGCCACCAGGGTACGGTAGTTCTTGTCCTCGCAGTTGCCGATCGCGATGCGCTCTCCCGCGGCCTCCTCGGCCGCTGCCACCAGCACCTCGTTGTCCTTCTCAGCCTGACCCGGCCCGTAGACGATGAGCGGCAGCGAGGTGGCGTCCAGCACCTTGCGCACCGTTGCCCGAGCCGCCTTGGCGCCCGTGTTGCCCCGCTCCGGGTGCGCGCTGTCGAGAGAAAGGGCGATCAGGTCAGCGCCCATCTCCTCCGCCTTGGCGGCCCAGGCGGCCACGTCGAAGACGACGTCGCCCCAGGCCTCCAGCAATACCGGCGACCAGTCCTCCGGCTTTTGGTCCGAGATCTCCAAGGCGACGACGGGCGGGTTCGGCGTCTGGCTCTCAAAGTGCAGGAAGGGCAGTCCGGTGTTGCCGCCGACAGTCACCGTCTTGCTACGGGTGCCGTGCTCCGCGGCCGTTGCGCCCAGAGTAACCTCTCTGATCTTTCCAGTCCAAGTCTCTTTTACCGCAGGTATGGCTGTCGCCATCGCACGCCTCCCTTCGAGCTATGTCTCCCAGCGCACGTCCGCGCGCTTGGGTGTTCGATCAAGCAGTCGGATCTAAGCCTGATGCTGCGTTGGGCCCGCCTGGGGGTGTTCACGTCCCATCATGACGGGCAGTGTGCGGCCCAAGCCATTCGGCGGCCGCATCCGCTCAGGCGCCCCTTCATTATCTACGCGCCCGCACGACATGCCAAGGGCGCGTGCAAGCCGATTAGCGCGATGCGCCCTCACTCTGGCGCCAGCCCCGGGCGGGCAGAGTGAGGGCGGCAGGCTCGCGCACAGTCGAGTTCTAGAAGATCGGGTCCATGGTCAGTGCAGGGTGCCCGTGCTCCTCCAAGTAGACGAGCAGCTCTTCCACCGTCGTGGCCGAGTCGCCATCGGCGATCTTGTCGAGCAGGTCGGGATCGCCCTCCCGCTCGGCTACCGCCTTGAGTTCCTCCGCCATCGTCTCCTTGAGATTCTTGGAGAGCCACACGATGCGCTTGAACCCGCCGTCGGCCGAGATGAACTTGCGGCTCAGCAAAAAGTACTTGCCGATGCCCATCATCCCCGGCGTCTGCAGGCCACCGCCCGCGATGCCTGCCAGCGTCGAGAAGGTCATCCCCGCCGGCGTCATGCTGGGGTCCTCGCGAGAGACGACCATGATCCCGTTGGCCTCGGGGATCACCATGGCGATAGCCTCGAAGCAGCCGCAGGCCGTCATCGGGTCCTGCATGATGGAGTACATCGTGACGCGCTCGACCGACTGGTGCGAGTTCTGGTAGACGAACTGGTTGGCCCCCTGGAAAACGCCCAGTACGGGATCCAGGCAGATGCCCTTCTTGATGGGCTGGTTCGGGCCGGTGGGGTTGATCTGGTTGGACGCCTTGCAGTCCAGCCAGTTGTAGGCTCCGCAGAGCCCTAAACGTTCCGGAGAGATCACACACACGTGGTTTGGCGCGAAGCTCTGGCAGAGCGTACAACTGTAGAACTCGTCAACTGACTCGTCGACCATGTCCGCCAGCCGCACATTGCGCGCCTGGTAGGCCTCGCGCGCCTTGGCCAGCCACTCCTCGATCTTGTCGGGGTCCGTGTAGATCGTCACCTGCACCTTGTCGACGATGGAGCCAAAGTCCGCATGGAAGCGCGCGTACAGGATGTCGCCCAGGTGCTTGAGCTGGAAGCCCTTCTCCACCGCCGCCTTGCTGAGGCGAATCCAGGTGATGTCGCGCTGGCCGATGTGCTGTACGCCCGAGGCGCCGTTCGTGAAGTAGTGTATCTGCCGCTCCAGGACGGGCTCAAAGTCCTCCTGCATGCGGCGCCCGGCGACCTGGACCACGACGCCCAGGCTCATGGCGCCGCCCTCTTCGACCTCCTCAAAGCCGTTGCCCACGACCTCGATCTTGCCGTCTTCCACCCCATCCATATCGGCCATGCGCAGGTACTCAAAGGCCGTGGCGTAGCGCCCGCCGAACTCGACGCGCATGTCCTGGCGGCGCACACGCTCGCCCTCAAAGGCGCTGCCGTAGGGCACCGGGATGGGCACCTCGGTGACCTTGATCTTGACACCGCGCACCTCGACGGCTCGCTGCACAAAGCGCCGGGCCTTTTCGGCGTCATTCGCGCCCTCGATGTCGTCCCACGGCATGCTGATCACGTGCTCATACTGGGTGATGCCCGTGGGCAGGATCTGGGGGATGAGGGTGTCCGCGATGGTGGGGAAGCCATAGTTGATGGCTCCCGCCGCAGCAGCGTACTTGAGGTCGTCCACCTCGCCCAGCGCCAGGACAAAGGCAAAGACGCGGAACTTGTTGTAGAGCAGGATTTCGCGCGCCTGCCCGCCCGACATGCCGCCGAAGGTCAGCGCTGAGCGCGTGGCAAAGCCAAGGGCATAGATGGCCGAGATAGTATCCAGGCCAAAGGGGACGATGTAGGTATCGTACCCCATCTCGACGCCCTCTTCCTGGAGCTGGTGGATGATGCTGCGACCGTTCACGTTGCCCGAGAGGAACACGAGGATGTTGCGCTGCTGCAGCTCGCGTACCAGCGCCACAGCGGCCTCGTTGCTCCGCGCCGCGCCGACGATAGCGGCAAAGCCGGGCATACGCCCATCCACCAACTGGATGCCCCACGAGCGAAGCTGGATGTCGTCAATGGGGCCGTTGGCATAGCCGCCGCCGTCGCCGCCGCCGTTTCCGTCGGGGCTCGTGAAGCTCGTGCCGGTGAGTTGGAGCCCTGGGATCGGCGTCGGCTCCTCGCCGCGCAGAAAGCGGATGGCTTCGATGGCCTCCATGGCCAAGAGCGTGGCCGTGCCGGCGTCCAACGTTTCCCCCAGATAGGGGAGCCAGTTGCTCTCCAGCGGCACCGGATGGAGCAGGCCCTTGGCGCGGGCGACGACCTGTTCCAGGTCGCCCAGCGTCGAGACTTCCAAACCAGTAAAGCCCAGGATGGTCGGCAGGTAGTAGGCCGTGTTCGTAAAGGCCACCGGCGTATCCGGCCCCAGGTCGCGCAGGGCAGCCCGGAGCATACGGTCCGCCTCGTTGACGATCATGTTCGCGCCGCGAAGGGCGCGTTTGGCGATATAACGGGACATCTCTCTCTGGACCTCCTACTCTGCCGATAGCTCGCTTACGGAGTAGAGCCCCACGGCCTCTTCCTCGTAGCGCTCCAGGGCCTCTTCCATCAAAGCGTCGCCGCTCTGGCCAAACCGCCCGGGCTCCCACTCAGCCAGGCCCAGCGCCTTGCGCTTGGCATCGATGTGATCAAGCGCCTTTTGGATGAGGCTATCCACGTCGGGATCGAACTCTAGCTTGCCGCCCACCTGGCTCTCCCAACCCTTGGAGATCAGCTCGGTCACCTCGGGGCTGCCGCCGACGGGGTTCGGGGCGCAGAACAGGACATAGGTGCCGGTGGCCACGCAGTAGGCCGCGATGGAGAGCGCCTTCTCCGACATGTACTCCGGGCAGATGCCGACAGCCGGGATGTCGTCCACGTCCTCGCCCAGGCCGCCTTCGGTGGCCACCTGCGTCAGGATCGTGAGGATGCGCGAGTTGTCCACGCAAGACCCAACGTGCAGCACGGGCGGGATGCCGATGGCCTCGCAGACTTCTTTGAGGCCGGCGCCCGCCTGGTCCATGAACTCGGGCCGCAGGTAGCCGTATTTGGCCGCGCCCGTCGCGGCGCAACCGGTGACCACGGTGAGCACGTCGTTCTTGATCAGCTCGGCGATGATGCGGGTGATGTTCGAGTCATGGGTGACGCGCGCGTTGTTGCAGCCCACCACCCCGGCCAGGCCGCGGATGCGGCCGGCGATGACGGCGTCGTTCAGCGGCCGGAAAGAGTGCCGGTAAAGGCCGCCCTGCATGTAGCCGATGTACTCGTGCGAAAAGCCGGCGATGAGCTCCTCCCGGATGCCGGGGATGTGCGTCTGGCCGCGGTTCGGATAGTTGTCAATGGCCGCGCGGACGATGTTCTTGGCGCAGTCGTAGGCGTGATGCTCGTCGAACTCCATGTGCACCGCGCCCTCGATCTTGGCCTTGGGCGATGTCGTGATCAGTTTGGTGTGGTAAGCCTGGGCCGCCGTGCTGAGGGCCTGCATGATGCACTGCACGTCCACGACCATGGCCTCCACGGCGCCGGTGCCGATGGCCAGCTCCTGTGACAAAAAGTTGCCGGCGGGCGGGATGCCGTGCCGCATCAGCACCTCGTTGGCTGTGCAGCAGATGCCCGCCAGGTTGATGCCCTTCGCGCCCTTGGTCTTGGCATAGGCCAACAGCTTCGGGTCGGTGGAGGCGGCCACGATCATCTCGGAGAGGGTCGGCTCGTGGCCGTGGACGATGACGTTCACCTCATCATCTTTGAGCACACCGAGGTTCACCCGGCTCTGCAAGGGGCTGGGCGTGCCAAAGAGGATGTCGCTCAGGTCCGTGGCCAGCATGGAGCCGCCCCAGCCATCGCCCAGCGCCGCACGCAGGCACTGCTTGAGGATGTTCTCGGCGTCCTGGTCAACGCCCATATGCGTGCGATGCATGATTTCCACGATCTCGCGGTCGACGGCGCGGGGTGTGACCCCAAGGTCCTGCCAGATCCTCTGCCGCTTGGGGGTTGCTCGCTTGACATAGGTCACGTGGCCGCGCTGACGCCCAAAGTTGTCCAGCGCCTCCCCGGCGACGTCCTGGGCGATCTCTGGAGTGGAGCGTCCATCGGTCTTGATCCCCAGGTAGCCGGCCACGGTGTGCAGCTTTTCCACGTCGCGGATACGATAGCCCTGGGTTTCGCCCTTGGCCACCGCCAGGAGGGCAAAGGCCAGATCGCGGCCGTGGTCCGAGTGGGCCGCGGCCCCGGCAGCCACGGCGCGGGCAAAGTTGCGCGCTGCCACCGTCGCGCGGGTGGCGCCGCAGACGCCGCGGGTGACCTTGCCGACGAGGCGGCACGGCCCCATGGCGCACATCTTGCAGCAAAGGCTCTCTGCCCCGATGGGGCAGGGCCTGAGCGATGCAGCCCTGTCGAAGACCGTCTCAAGGCCATCGCAGCACTCGGCGACCTGCAGGACTGCGGGATCGACGCTGTTCTGTGTTGACATCCTTGTTCTCCTTGACCCACGGCACCGCTCTCCCTGACGCGGGCACCGCGGTCGTTTGACTAACGATCAAGAGCCCTACAATCAGTATCCGTTGCTCACGTTCGGCCCAGCCGTCGGCTGGGCTAGAAAGCCAAAGCCGTTTGGCCTAGTACCGACGAAAGTCGCCCGACATCTCCAGGTCTTTTCTGATCGTCTCGGTGTCCCGTTTGATCACCGTGAACCAGGCCGAACCGTCCTTGCTGCGCTCGGGCATGTCCAGCAGCATCACCTCGCCATCCGGGGCATAGCCCGCGGCCCGGAGGGCCTCGGCGATGCGTTCCGCCGTGATGCGCCCCTCGTCGTAGGCGACGGCCACGCTCTTGCGCCCCGCGCTCGCCACGACCTCAGAGACACCCGCGATGCCCCCTAGGACCTTACGCACCTGTAGAACATGGTGGTCGGCATAGAGGGCCGGAATCTTGAACGTAACCTGTTCCATCCGATGCTTACTCCTCCATAAATCATTGGTAGAGACGCCGGTCAAGCGTCTCTACCAGCCATCGTCTCAGAGCTCACGACAGGCCGCGGATGGTGCCATCCTCGTTGAGGTCAATGTCCATGAACACGGGCCGGCTCGGCAGGCTCGGCATCGTGCGCATGTCGCCGCACAGCGGGTACAAGAAGCCGGCGCCCGCGCTCAGTCGGATGTCACGCACGGGGATACGAAAGCCCTTGGGCGCCCCCTTGAGCGTCGGGTCATGCGACAGCGACAGGTGCGTCTTGGCCATACAGATGGGCATGTTCGCATAGCCCAGCTTGGTGTACAAGGCGATCTTGGACTCTGCCTCGGGCGCATAGTCTACTCCGTCGGCGCCGTACACCCTGGCAGCGATGGTCTCGATCTTTTCCTTGATCGAGATGTCCAGCGGATAGAGGAACTTGAAACCGTTAGGCTTTTCGCACGCCTTGACCACCGCCTCGGCGAGGGCCCGCGCCCCCGCGGCGCCCTTGGCCCAGGCCTCGCTGGGCACGGCGTCCTCAGCGCCTGCTTCGACCGAGATCCTACGTACCAGCTCAATCTCCCGGTCCGTGTCCTGGGTGAAGCGGTTCACGCAGACTACGACTGGAATCCCGAACTGCCGGGCGATGTGGATATTGGCCACCAGGTTGGCGCCGCCCTTTTCCACATACTCGAGGTTCTCTTCGGTCAGCTCCTTGGGCAGGGGACGGCCAGGCACCACGCGCCCGAGGCCGCCATGCATCTTGAGGGCGCGCACCGTGGCCACCATGACGACACAGTTGGGGATCAGCCCGGTGACGCGGCACTTGATGTCAAAGAACTTTTCCATGCCGCAGTCGGCACCAAAGCCGGACTCGGTGACCACATAGTCGGCCAGCTTGACGGCGATCATGTCGGCGATGGCAGATGAGTTCCCGTGGGCGATGTTGGCAAAGGGGCCGGCGTGCACAAAGGCCGGGCTGTTGACCAAGGTCTGCATCAGGTTCGGCATCAAGGCGTCCTTCATCAGCACGCCCATCGCGCCGGCGACGCCGAGATCCTCTGCCGTCACCGGGTTGCCTTTCCTGTCCATGCCCACGACGATCCTGCCCAGGCGCTGGCGCAGGTCCTGGACGCTGGTCGCCAGGGCCAGGATGGCCATGACCTCGCTGGCCACTGTGATGTCGTATCCTGACTGTCGCATGATGCCGTTGCGTCGGCCGCCGAGGCCAATGATGATCTGGCGCAGGGCCGCCTCCTCGATGTCCACGACGCGGTTCAGCAAGATGGCATCGGGATCGATATCCAGTCGCTTGAGGCCGATACGCTCCAGCGCGCGGTCGCTCAAGAGATACTCGTGCATCATGCGCCCGTCCACGGCCGCGGCCATAAGGTTGTGCGCTACCCCGACGGCGTGGATATCGCCCGTCAGGTGCAGGTTAAAGTCCTCCATGGGGATGATCTGCGAGTAGCCGCCGCCCGCGGCGCCTCCCTTGATCCCAAAGGTGGGGCCCATAGACGGCTGACGAATGCAGGTGAACACTTTTTTCTTCAGCTCGGCGGCAAGGGCCTGGCTTAGGCCCACCGTGGTGGTGGTCTTGCCCTCGCCCAACGGGGTGGGCGTGATGGCCGTGACGTCAACGTACTTGGCGTTCGGCCGGTCCTTGAACCGCTCCGCGACGTCCAGGTGCACCTTGGCCTTGTACCACCCGTAGGGTTCCAAGTCCTCCTTGCTCAGTCCGAGGTCGGCGGCGACATCGAGAATGGGCTTGAGTTTGGCGGCCTGTGCGATGGCCAGATCGCTAAGCATGCGGGTCCTCCTTTTGCTGCTGCGACTTGTTGCGGCAAATCAGAGACGCGGACCGCGCCTCATGATGCCATTGACAGGTGAGCTAGCGCGCGGCCAACTGGCGGCGCGCGGCGGTCAGGGTGTTTTGCATGAGCATGATGTTCGTCATCGGGCCCGTGCCGCCGGGGACGGGCGTGACATAGCTGGCCACCTCCATGGCCGCCTCGGTGTCCACATCGCCGATGAGCTTGTCGCCCACGACGTTAACCCCAAAGTCGAGCACGATGGCCCCTGGCTTGATCATGTCGCCGGTGACAATCTTGGCCTGACCGACGGCCGCCACCAGGAGATCCCCCTGCCGGCAGACAGCGCCCAGGTCCCTGGTTCGCGAGTGGCAGATCGTCACGGTGGCGTGCTGGTGCAGCATCAGGAGCGCCATCGGACGCCCCACGATGTTGCTTCGGCCCACCATCACCGCGTGCATGCCCTTGAGCTCGACGCCGTAGCGCCGCAGGATTTCCATGCCCCCGGCAGGCGTCGCGGGCGCGAAATAGTCGCCGCTCTGCTGCATCAGCCGGCCGGCGTTCACCGGATGGATGCCATCCACATCCTTGGCCGGGTCCAGCGTATCGGTCACCAGGGACTGGGACAGGTGCTTGGGCAGGGGCATCTGCACGATGATGCCGTTGGTGCGCCCATCGGCGTTCAGCTCCTTCAGGAGCCCGACGAGCTTGCCAGCGTCGGCGTCCTCGGGCAGCGTGTGTAGCGCAAACCCCATGCCTGCGCGGGCAAAGCTCTTCTCGATCTGCCCGACATACCACGACGACGCCGGGTCCTCACCGACCTGCACCACGGCGATCCCTGGCACCCAACCGTGTTCGTCCTTAAAGCCCGCCACCTCCGCGGCGATCTCTTTCGCCATCGTTCTGGATAGCGCTCGGCCATCCAGTATCTCCGCTGTCATCAAACCTCCTTATCCCTTGCTCCCTCGGTGCGCAGAGGGCGATGGTCATACGCCGGATCTTTCTACGCGCCGATCTTTCCGCGGACAAGGGCCATGACCTTGTCCCTGGTCCCCGATTTGTTGCTCGTAATGGCCTCGATGCGCCGACGCATCTGGCCCACAAAGGCCTCGTCGTTGATGCTGGCCAGGTTGATATAGACGTTCAGCAGCGCGCCGTGCATGCAGGCCTCGGCAAAGAGCACGCCCACCCCGGCGTCGCTGACGGCCCACTGGTTGCCCATCTCCGCAGCGGGCAGCGCCAGATCCACGATCTGGGCGCAGCGCTCGGCGATGATCAAGGGCACCTCGGCGGCTTCCTTGAGCGCGGCCTGCATGGCCGCCTCGCGCTCGGCCTTTTGCTCCGGCGTCTTGCGCGGCAGGCGATAGGTGGCCATCACCTTGCCGTACACCTGGGTGTCGGCCTCGAGCAATTCGGGGAGTTCCTTGCGCAGAGCCTCGGTCTTGGCCAGCAGCTCGCGCATGGGCCGGTCCACTTGCTCGTATCCCTTTTTGCCGATGGTCAGGTTGCAGACCATGCTGACCAAGGCCGCCCCCAGGGCGCCCCCGAGCGCGGCGGCGCTCCCCCCGCCGGGCGTCGGCTCGCTGGAGGCCAGGGCATCCAGAAACTCGCTGACTTGCATGTCAGTGTACATGCAAAGGTCTCCTCTCCTTACGGCTCCGGACCATCGCGGCGCACCCTCTGAACGCGGGGCCGCCCCATACCTTCCTAGTACTCCGGCGGCAGCTCATCCAGCTCGGCCATGCTAAAGACCGGCCCGTCCAGGCAGACGTACTTGTTGCCCACGTTGCAGCGGCCACACTTGCCGATGCCGCACTTCATACGGTTCTCAAGCGAAGTGTAGATCTGGTCTTTGCCGAACCCCAGCTCGGTCATCACGGGCAGCGTGAAGCGGATCATGACGGGCGGCCCACAGATGACCGCGATGGCATTGTGAGCCGAGGGCTTGACTTCCCCGACCACGGCGGGCACAAAGCCCACCTTGCGCGTCCAGCTGGGGGCCTGGATGTCAATGGTCTGCCACATCTCGATGTCGTCGCGGGTCTCCCAGGCCTCCAGGTCCTTCTGATACATCAGCAATCCCGGCGTGCGCGCCCCATAGACCACGATGATCTTGCCATAGGCGTCGCGCTCGCCGCTTTCGAGAAGGTACACGATCAGCGAACGGAGCGTCGTAAAGGCGAAACCGCCGCCGATCACGACGATGTCCTTGCCGCGCATCAGCTCCAGGGGGAAGCAGTTGCCCAGTGGCCCACGCATGCCGATGCGATCGCCCGGCTTGAGAGAGTGCAGTTTGCTCGTGACCACCCCCGCCTTTTTGACGGTGAAGCGCACAAAGCCCTCTTCCGTGGGCGAGGAGGCGATGCCGAACGGGGCCTCTCCCTGACCAAAGATGGACAGCTCACAGAACTGGCCAGGCGTGTACTGGAACTGCCGCGCCTCTTCTTCGTCGGCAAAGACCAGGTCAAAGCTCTTGATGGTGCGGTCGTCGGTCTCATCCACGATGCGCTCGATGACCATGCTCATGGGCACGTAGGGATTGGCGCCCTGGGCGCTGCACGTGCATACGTGGGTTTCGCTCATCTTGGCTCCCACTCTCAGGCCTTTACCTTGCAGGCTTCCGCTTGGACGCGCGCGATCACCTGGCGGATGTCGAGTCGCACGGGACAGCTCAGGATGCAGCGACCACAGCCCACGCAGCCATAAGCGTCACGTTG
>Ga0194112_10009805_pt1 | contig 12127 bp, 14 predicted proteins | sample TA2MahC400mmetaG_FD_146191 | JGI IMG/M metagenome (GOLD analysis project Ga0194112, IMG submission 146191) | Freshwater microbial communities from Lake Tanganyika, Tanzania - TA2015016 Mahale Deep Cast 400m | ecosystem: Environmental > Aquatic > Freshwater > Lake | place: Tanzania: Lake...
TCGCGATGCAGCGATCAAAACCGGATTCGCCTTTCTGAATCGCATCGGCGAGATCTTCCGCGCCGACCAGCTCAGCGCCAGCGGCTTTCGCCTCATCAGCCTTCGGGCCTTTGGCGAAGACTGCTACGCGCAGGGTCTTACCGATACCATTGGGCATACCGACCATGCCGCGAACCATCTGGTCAGCGTGCTTGGGGTCGACACCCAGGTTGAGAGCGACTTCGACGGTCTCGTCGAATTTCGCTTTCGCGTTGCTTTTCACGAGGGCAACCGCTTCACCCAGCTCATAGCGCTTGGTGGAATCGACCGCTTTCAGGGCAGCGGCGTGGCGCTTGCCTTTGCCGACTTTCACGTCAGCGTTTTTCGCTTGCTTAGCCATTGTGCCTTACTCCGTTACCTGCAAGCCCATGGAACGCGCGGAACCGGCCAGCATCTGGACAGCCGCATGCGTATCATTGGCGTTAAGATCGACCATCTTCTGGGCCGCGATTTCTTCCAGCTGGGCGCGGGAGATCTTGCCCACGACGTCCTTACCGGGGTTCTGCGAACCTTTCTTCAGCTTCGCGCTCTTCATGATGAAGTAGGAAGCGGGAGGGGTCTTGGTCACGAAGGAGAAGGTACGGTCCGCATACGCCGTGATGACCACGGGAATCGGCATGCCGGGTTCCTTATCCTGCGTGGCGGCGTTGAACGCCTTGCAGAATTCCATGATGTTCAAACCGCGCTGACCGAGCGCAGGACCAACCGGGGGAGACGGGTTCGCCTTGCCTGCCGGGATCTGGAGTTTGATGTAACCTATTACTTTTTTAGCCATAACCTCTTAACCTTTCAAGAAAGGAGGACGGATTATATAAATCATTTTTCCGAATTTACAAACAAAAAAAGCAGGGAATGCCGTTTTTTTCTTTTCCGGCCTCCGGGAACCGCGTATTCAGTGCCGTTCCGATTGCTGCTTTAAGCGATTTTTTCCACCTGCGAGAACTCCAGATCGACGGGCGTGGAACGACCGAAGATCGAAACGGAGACCTTGACGCGGGATTTTTCTTCCTCGACATCCTCGACCGTGCCGACGAAGGAATCGAACGGACCGTCGATGACTTTGACGGAATCGCCGATTTCGAACACGATGGTCGAGCGCGGCTTTTCGATACCTTCCTTGATCTGGCTGAAGATGCGGCCGACTTCGCTCTCAGGAATCGCCTGAGGCTTGCCATTGCCGCCCAGGAAGCCAGTGACTTTCTGGGTGTTCTTCACCAGATGCCAGGTCTGGTCGTTGAGTTCCATTTTCACCAGCACATAGCCGGGGAAGAATTTGCGTTCGGCGGAGACTTTCTTGCCGCGGCGAACTTCGATGACCTCTTCAGTCGGTACGACGACTTCTTCGAGCTTATCGGTGATGTTATACTGCGCGAACTGTTCGCGGATGGACTGCGCTACCTTCTTCTCGAAGCCGGAGTGCGCATGTACGATATACCAGCGGGCCGCCATATTCTATTTCTCCAACCCTAAATCTTATTGTCCGAAACCGAGGATGTGCCGGATGACGTATTGCACGATGGAATCCGTCAACAGCAGGAACAGCGACACGATGGTGACCATCACGAGGACGAGCACCGAAGAGATGAGCGTTTCACGACGGGTCGGGAAGGTCACTTTGGAGACTTCCTGACGCACCTGCCGGACGAATTCACCTGGAGTCGCTTTTGCCATGTTTCTATACCTTGCCCGTTCGGGCGAAATCTTGCTTAACCCATTTTCGCTTCGCTGGCAGGAGAGACAGGGATCGAACCCGCAACCCCCGGTTTTGGAGACCGGTGCTCTACCAATTGAGCTACTCTCCTTCGCCGCGAAAAATGTGGTCAGCATCCCGAAGGACACTGACCACACCATCAATGCACGTATTACTCGATGATTTTGGCTACGACGCCCGCGCCGACGGTACGACCGCCTTCACGGATAGCGAAACGCAGACCTTCGTCCATAGCGATCGGCGCGATCAGCGTGATCTCCATGGTGATGTTGTCTCCAGGCATGACCATCTCGGTGCCTTCAGGCAGCACTACGGAACCGGTCACGTCCGTGGTACGGAAGTAGAACTGCGGGCGGTAGTTGCTGAAGAACGGGGTGTGACGGCCACCTTCTTCTTTGTTGAGCACATAGGTCTCAGCTTTGAACTTGGTGTGCGGCTTGATGGAGCCGGGTTTGCAAAGAACCTGACCACGCTCGACTTCCTCACGCTTGGTGCCACGCAGCAGAACGCCGACGTTGTCACCTGCCTGACCCTGGTCAAGCAGCTTGCGGAACATCTCGACGCCGGTGCAGGTCGTCTTGGTGGTCGGCTTGATACCGACGATCTCGATCTCTTCACCGACTTTCACGACGCCACGCTCAACACGGCCGGTCACAACGGTACCACGGCCGGAGATGGAGAACACGTCCTCGATCGGCATCAGGAACGGCAGGTCGAGTGCACGTGCAGGCTGCGGGATGTAGGTGTCTACAGCGGCCATCAGTTCACGGATGGCTTTCTCGCCGAGCTCGGGGTTGGAACCATCGAGAGCCGCCAGAGCGGAACCCTTGATGATGGGGATCTCGTCGCCGGGGAAGTCGTAGGAGGAAAGCAGCTCGCGCACTTCCATCTCGACGAGTTCGAGCAGCTCAGGATCGTCGACCATGTCGCACTTGTTCAGGAACACGACCAGCGCAGGAACGCCGACCTGACGAGCGAGCAGGATGTGCTCACGGGTCTGTGGCATCGGGCCGTCAGCAGCGGAGCAAACCAGAATCGCGCCGTCCATCTGCGCAGCACCGGTGATCATGTTCTTCACATAGTCAGCGTGGCCGGGGCAGTCAACGTGTGCGTAGTGACGGGGATCGGTCTCATACTCGACGTGTGCGGTCGAGATGGTGATGCCGCGTGCTTTCTCTTCAGGAGAAGCATCGATCTGGTCATATGCTTTATATTCACCGAAGTACTTGGTGATCGCTGCGGTCAACGTCGTCTTGCCATGGTCAACGTGACCGATGGTGCCGATGTTACAATGCGGCTTATTACGTGCAAACTTCTCTTTTCCCATGACGGATACTCCAAACTTTCTAAATTGCTAAGGCGAAACGCGTTACGCGACCTTCGCTTTGATTTCTTCTGCCACGTTATTGGGCACCTGCTGATAGTGGTCGAACACCATGCTGTACTGCGCACGCCCCTGGGACATGGAGCGAAGGGTGTTCACATAACCGAACATGTTAGCAAGCGGCACGTGTGCGTTGATGACCTGCGCGTTACCGCGTGGTTCCATACCGAGGATTTGACCGCGGCGGCTGTTCAAGTCACCGATGACGTCACCCATGTTCACTTCGGGGGTCACGACTTCGACTTTCATGACCGGCTCAAGCAGACGGGGCTCGGCTTTAGCGATACCTTCACGGAACGCACCGCGTGCCGCGATCTCGAACGCGAGAACGCTGGAGTCAACGTCATGGTATGCACCGTCGGTGAGCGTCGCTTTCACGTCGATCACAGGGTAACCCGCGATGGTACCGGTGTTCATGGAGTTAGCGAGACCCTTCTGAACGCCAGGGATGTATTCCTTAGGAACGTTACCACCGACGATCTTGCTCTCGAAGGTGAAGCCGGAACCGGTTTCGCCTGGCTCGAAGGTGAGCTTGATGCGCGCGAACTGACCCGAACCACCGGACTGTTTCTTGTGGGTATAGTCGATGTCGTGCTTCTTGGTGATGGTCTCGCGGTAAGCAACCTGTGGCGCACCGACGTTCGCTTCTACCTTGAATTCACGCTTCATGCGGTCCACGATGATCTCGAGGTGCAATTCGCCCATACCTTTAAGAACGGTCTGGCCGGTCTCTTCATCGGTGGAGACGCGCAAGGAAGGATCTTCCGCGACGAGGCGGGAAAGAGCCATACCCATTTTCTCTTGGTCAGCAGCGGTCTTTGGCTCGACAGCTACTTCGATGACGGGCTCAGGGAATTCCATACGCTCAAGGATAACCTGGCTGTTAGGATCGCAGAGGGTGTCACCGGTGGTGGTGTTCTTCAGACCGGCGAGTGCGACGATGTCACCTGCGCGGGCTTCTTTCACGTCTTCACGGCTGTTCGCATGCATAAGCAACATACGGCCCACGCGCTCACGGTTTTCCTTCACGGTGTTCTGCACATAGGAACCCGCAGCGAGAACGCCGGAGTAGATACGCACGAAGGTCAAGGAGCCGACGAACGGGTCGTTCATCACTTTGAACGCGAGGCCGGAGAAGGCTTCTTCATCGGAGGATTTACGTTCGATCTCTTCTTCGGTACCGGCTTTGACACCTTTGATGGCTTCTACGTCGGTAGGAGCAGGCAGGTAGTCGACAACCGCGTCAAGCATCGGCTGAACGCCTTTGTTCTTGAACGCGGAACCGTTCAGGATAGGAACGAACTTACCGGAGATGGCGCCCATACGGATGCACTTCTTCAGTTCAGCTTCGCTGATCTCTTCGCCACCGAGGTATTTCTCCATGATCGCATCGTCCATCTCGACGGCGGTCTCGATCATCTTCAGGCGGTATTCAGCGGCCTGCTCTTTGTACTCGTCAGGGATTTCGACGTATTCGAATTCCGCGCCAAGGGATTCATCTTTCCAGATGACGGCTTTGTTCTTCACAAGGTCGATGAGGCCGAGGTACTTCTCTTCAGAACCGACGGGCAGCTGGATGACCAGCGGGGTCGCGCCGAGGCGGTCGATGATCATCTGCACGCAACGGAAGAAGTCTGCACCGGTACGGTCCATCTTGTTCACGAAGCAGATACGGGGAACGCCGTATTTATCAGCCTGACGCCATACGGTCTCGGACTGGGGCTCTACACCCGCAACGGAGTCGAACACGGTCACCGCGCCGTCGAGTACGCGCAGCGAGCGCTCTACTTCGATGGTGAAGTCAACGTGGCCCGGAGTATCGATGATGTTGATGCGGTAGTCGCCCCAGAACGCGGTGGTCGCAGCGGAGGTGATGGTGATACCACGCTCCTGCTCCTGCTCCATCCAGTCCATGGTGGCAGCACCTTCGTGCACTTCGCCGATCTTGTGCGATTTGCCGGTGTAGTACAGGATACGCTCGGTGGTCGTCGTTTTACCGGCGTCGATATGCGCCATGATACCGATGTTACGATACTTCTCTAATGGGGTAGTGCGAGCCATATTCTGTCTGCCTGAACTTTGTGAAATTAAATGCGATTACCAGCGATAGTGCGAGAACGCTTTGTTCGCGTCCGCCATGCGGTGGGTGTCTTCGCGCTTCTTGACAGCGCCGCCGCGACCGTTGATGGAATCCAACAGCTCGCCAGCGAGACGCTCGCGCATGGTCTTCTCGGAACGCTTGCGGGAAGAATCGATCAACCAGCGGATAGCGAGTGCCTGACGACGCTCTTCACGGACTTCGACCGGAACCTGATAGGTCGCACCACCGACACGGCGGCTGCGGACTTCTACGGAAGGCTTCACTTTATCGAGTGCATCGTGGAACACCTGCAGGGAGTCCTGACCGGTGCGGCTTTTCACGAGGTCAAGGGCACCGTACACGATGCTTTCTGCAGCGGATTTTTTACCGTCCTGCATAAGGGAGTTCATCATTTTGGTCAGAACGATATCACCGAATTTCGCATCCGGATGAACTTCGCGTTTTTCTGCTGCGCGACGACGAGACATGTATATTTCCTAATCGTTGGATAATTATTATTTCGGACGTTTCGCGCCGTATTTGGAACGACGCTGCTTACGGTCTTTAACGCCCTGCGTATCGAGGGTACCGCGGATGGTGTGGTAACGCACACCAGGCAAATCTTTTACGCGGCCGCCGCGGATGAGCACAACAGAGTGCTCCTGCAGGTTATGGCCTTCACCGGGGATGTAGCTGGTTACTTCGTGACCGTTGGTCAGGCGAACACGCGCCACTTTACGCAAAGCCGAGTTCGGCTTCTTCGGCGTGGTGGTGTATACGCGGGTGCAAACGCCACGTTTCTGTGGGCATTCTTGCAGTGCTGGAACCTTATCACGTTTCGCGACCACTTTGCGCGGCTTGCGAACCAACTGGTTAATCGTTGGCATATTTATCCCCTATTACATTGTCAAAAAAGCCCATAAGGCTAGAGTTTCCAGCCCTTTGAGCAAAAATTTCTTTTCTTGCACAGAGAGGGCGCGAACAGGCCGAACCCTCTACGAAGAGGGCGCATATTAGTGTTGGCCTTCGATGCCGTCAAGCGATATTTGATGGTAAAATGACGTTTTTTGGAGGGCGGCTTATATTTTTTTGCCGCACCGCTTCAGAGCGCGGATTTCTCTAAAGAACGCGCCGCGAGATTCTTGATGGCGCGGATCATGGAGTGCAATCCATTGCTGCGGGAGGGGGAGAGATTGGCAGTGAGGTCGATGCCTTTGATGAAATCCGGCTCGGCACGTACGATGGATTCCGCTTCACGGCCTGAATAGACACGCAATAGCAGCGCGATGAGACCGGAGACGATGGCTGCGTCGCTGGCGGCGGCGAAGAACAGCCGCCCTTCCCGCTCTTCTGCCACGAACCACACCTGCGATTGGCAGCCGGAGACCTTGTTCTCATCCACTTTAAGGGATTCCGCGAATTCCGGCAGGCCGCGTCCGAGGTCTATGAGGTACTTATACTTATCCGTCCAATCATCGAAGAACGCGAATTCCTCGATGATTTCGGCTTGTGTGGCTTGGAGTTCTTCTAGGTCAGACATTGGTGTTTTCAAACTTCTAGGCGTGGGGGCGAGGCCAGCAGGCCGAGCGAGCCATCAGCCTGCGAAGCGGTGCGCCATGTGAGGAACAGGATGTTCCGCAGCGGGCGCATATCATACGTGAAAGCTTTCGCCGCAGCCGCAACGGCCTTTTTCATTGGGATTCTTGAAGGTGAAGCCGGATTCGAACTTGTCGTCCTTATAATCCATCTCGGTGCCGAAAATCATTAGTACCGCCGGTGCATCCACGAAAATGGTCACGCCTTTGTCGTTGATGATTTCATCGCCGGCCTTAGCTTCCTTGGCGTAATCGACCGTATAGGACTGGCCGTTGCAGCCCTTGGTTTTCACACCCAGACGCAGGCCGAGCACCGTTCCGTCCTGCGGTGCTTTCGCCAACAGGGCTTTCACGCGGTCAGCCGCAGCATCGGTTATGGTCATCACGCTCATAAATATCTCCACGCCTCAGTAGTCTGCGAGGCCAGCAGGCCGAGCGAGCCATCAGCCCGCGAAGCGGCGCGCCATGTGAGGAACAGCATGTTCCGCAGCGGGCGCACTATATAATATAATCCTACATAAACCCGAGTTCAAGCATGGCCTCTTCGCTCATCATGCTCTTGTCCCACGGCGGATTCCAGACCAACACGGCCTTCACGTCCTTCACACCGTTCACGAAACGCACCGCGCGCTCGACCATGCGCGGCATCTCGCCCGCCACGGGGCAGCCCGGCGCGGTCAGCGTCATCCGCACTTCTACATTGAACGCATCGTCAATGATGATGTCATAGATAAGACCGAGGTCATAAAGATTCACAGGCAATTCAGGATCATAGACCGTGCGCAACGCAGCTACGATGGATTCATGCAGCTTCTCACGGCAGTGGGGAACGGGCTGTTGACCCAGCTTCTCCAACTCCGCCATCTGGGTCGGGTTCGGCTGGAAAGCCGATTGTCCTGCCTCTTCCCGCTGCTTAATGGCATCGGCGATGGCATCCTGAAAGCTATAATCACCTTTGGTCATGCGAAAATTCCCTTCACTTTCGCCAAAGCCGCAAGGAACGTGTCCACTTCCTCTTCCGTATTATAGAAGCACAAGGACGCGCGGGCAGAACCCGTGATGCCGAACCAGTCCATCAGCGGCTGTGCGCAATGATGACCGGAGCGCACCGCCACACCTTCATTATCGATCATCGATGCCACATCATTATGATGGATGCCGATGAGGTTGAAGGAAATAACAGGCAGCATCTGCGGCGCAGAACCGTAAACCGCCACGCCACCTAATGCTTCCAATCCCTGGATAACACGGGCGCGGAGCGCATTCTCATGGGCATGAGCGGCTTCGCGGTCGATGGATTCCAGGAAATCCACCGCTGCGCCGAAACCGATGGCTTCAGTGATGGCGGGTGTTCCCGCCTCGAATTTCGCCGGAAGCGCCGCCCAAGTGGTTTTTTCAAAGGTCACACGGTCAATCATCTCGCCGCCACCCTGATAGGGCGGCATGGCGTTCAGCAATGCTTCCTTGCCATATAACGCGCCGATACCCGTCGGGCCATACATCTTATGGGCGGAGAACGCATAGAAATCCACGTCCAGCGCCTGCACGTCCACATCCAGATGCGCCGCCGCTTGGCAGCCATCCAGCAGAATCTTCGCGCCATATTGATGCGCCAGCTTCGCCAGCTTCGCCGCATCGTTCACCACGCCGAGGGCATTGGACGCATGGCCAACAGCCACCAGCTTCACTCTGCCCTTTTTCAGCTCGGATTCGTACGCATCAAGGTCGATGCGGCCATCCGCCAGCAGCGGCAGAGGCACGATATGGATGGCGACTTGCTCACGCAGCAACTGCCACGGCACGATGTTGGAATGATGCTCGCTTTGCGAAAGCAGCACCACGTCGCCCGCTTTCAGCGCGCTTTTGCCGTAGCTTGCCGCCACGAGGTTGATGCTATCCGTCGTGCCGCGCGTGAAGATGACTTCATGCTCGTGCTTGGCGTTGATGAACCCCTGCACCTTGCGGCGCGCGGCCTCGAAAGCGTCCGTGGCCTCCGCGCTTAGCGTATGCGCGCCACGATGCACATTGGCATAATAGCGGCAGTGGATGTCTTCCATCGCGTCCAACACGAGGTGCGGCTTCTGCTTACTTGCGGCATTATCGAAATAAACCAGCGGCTTATCTTTTCCCACGCGGCGAGAAAGTATAGGAAATTCCTCGCGGATGCTTGCCACGTCCCAGTTCGCCGCCACCGCTTTGAACGCCGAATCAGCCATGATGCATCCAATCCGCCACCCGCGCACGCAGATGATCTTTGATTTCCTCGGAAACACCCGCTTCCGTGATGGCATCTTCCGCGAAAGCCTCGACCAGCAAGCGGCGCGCACTGGCTTTGTCGATACCGCGCGATTCAAGGTAGAACAGCGAATGTGCGTCCAATTCCCCCGTCGTCGCACCGTGCGAGCACTTCACGTCATCGGCATAAATCTCCAGCTCCGGCTTGGTGTTCACCCAAGCGGTGCGGGAAAGCAGCAGATTCTTGTTCAGCTGCTGGCCGTCCGTTTTCTGCGCATCACGCGACACGATGGTCTTGCCCTGGAACACGCCGCGCGCATTATCATCCAGAATCATGCGGCAATGCTGCTGGCTGGTCGCCTCGGTGGTGTCATGGGTCACGCGGGTGGTGCTGTCGCTGTGGCGTTCATCGCGCAGAAGCTGCACCGTATGCACACCCGTATGCGCTTTTTCGCCGGTCAGCAGCGCGTGAGTCTCCACGCGGTTCACCTTCGCGCCCGTGGTGAACACAAGGCCGTGATACTGGCTTTCCTTGCCCTGCGTCAGGTAACGCGTCAGCACTTCCGCGCCTTTCGCGCTATCCTGCTGAATCAGCGTATGGCGCAATTCGGCGTGGTCAGCGATGAAGATTTCCGTGGTGCCTATGGCGGCATATTGCGCCTCCGGCACACCGACAGCCAATTCGATGACTTCTAGTTTAGCCGATTCGCCCAACACGATGATACTGCGCGTGAATGTGCGTTCCGCTTGCGCCCCACCCGTATGGATATGCGCGATGACGATGGGCAAAGACACCTCTGCGTCAGCATCAGCGCGGATAACGAAGCCATCCTCGGCTTGTGCGAGGCTCGCCGAAACGAAGCCGTTCTTCTCATCTGCCGCGCTCAACACGCCCAGATACGGCTCAAGTCCGTCAAGGGATTTGGATAGCGGTTCAACAGATAGACCGGAAATTGCCGGAACATCGGAAAGAGCGGTGTGGTAATGCCCGTTCACGAAGACCACGCGCGGCCCAGCGGGCAACGCATCCAGCAGACCCGCAGCTGTGCTGATGTCTCCCTGGTTCGGGCGGCCTTCCGCCACCACCGCCAGCAGCGGTTTCACATTGGTGTATTTCCACTGCTCCACATTCTGCGAAGGGAAACCGGGAAACGCCGCAACCGCCTTTTCGCGGCGCGCATCCAGCCATGCCACGGCACTCGGCTTGGCGGCCACGCTTTCATCGGGGATATAAACAGGCTTTGCGAACATCAGGCGGCCTTTGCGATAATGGCTTCGTAGCCCTCGGCTTCCAACCTATGCGCCAGCGTCTTATCCCCCGAAAGGGCGATTCTGCCGCCTGCTAAGATATGCACGAAGTCCGGCTGCACATAGTCCAGCAATCGCTGATAATGGGTGATGAGCACGATGGCGCGCTCCGGCGAACGCAAACGGTTGATGCCCTCTGCCACCGTCTTCAGCGCGTCGATATCGAGGCCGGAATCCGTCTCGTCCAGAATCGCCAATTTCGGCTCCAGCAGCGCCATCTGCAGCATTTCGTTGCGTTTCTTCTCACCGCCAGAGAAGCCCACGTTCACCGAACGCTTCAGCATCTCTTCGGGGATATTCAGGTCTTTCGCCTTCGCGCGGATGAGCTTCAGGAAACCCATCGCATCCAGTTCCGCTTCGCCGCGCGCCTTGCGCTGGGCGTTCACGGCGGTCTTCAGGAAGGTCATGTTGCTGACACCGGGGATTTCCACAGGATATTGGAATCCAAGGAAAATGCCCTTCGCCGCACGTTCATCCACATCCAATTCCAGCAGGCTTTCGCCGTTGAAGAGGATGTCGCCGCCGACCACGTCATAGCCGTCGCGCCCCGCGACCGTATAAGACAGGGTGGATTTTCCCGCGCCGTTCGGGCCCATGATGGCGTGCACTTCGCCCGCGCCGACCTTCAGATTCAACCCGCGAAGAATGTCTTTATCCGCCACTGTGGCTTTCAGTTCTTTGATTTCTAACATTATTGTACACCTGTTTCTAAGCAATAAGCACCACGAAGCAGAATCTCGTGGTTTTGGGCGGTGGGTTCGCCAGTCAGCGACGTCGGCTGGCCAATCCACCACGCGTTCCCGCCCATGGACGGGGGCGATTCTTTCACCTGTTTCAGCGCGCGCTCGCAGAGAATGCTCGACCTGAAAGGAATTTCGGCGGTCTGAATATCACCGGAGACACTCAGCACCAGAAGCAATACCCACTCCATCAGCCCACACTCCCCTCAAGCGAAATGCCCACCAGTTTCTGCGCTTCCACGGCGAATTCCATGGGCAGCACCTGTAACACTTCCTTGCAGAAGCCGTTGACGATGAGCGCAATGGATTCTTCCGCGTTCAACCCGCGCTGCAGGCAATAGAACAGCTGATCTTCGCTGATGCGGCTGGTGGTCGCCTCATGCTCCACTTTCGCGCTGGGGTTACGCACCTCGATATACGGAATCGTATGCGCCCCGCATTTATCGCCGACCAGCATCGAATCGCACTGGGTGAAATTGCGCGCGTTCTCTGCACCGGGCATCATGCGCACAAGGCCGCGATACGTGTTGTTCGCCACGCCAGCGGAGATACCTTTGGAGATGATTTTGCTCTTCGTGTTCTTGCCGATGTGGATCATCTTCGTGCCCGTGTCGGCCTGTTGGGCGTTATTCACCACGGCGACGGAATAGAATTCACCCACGGAATCATCGCCCTGCAGGATACAGCTGGGGTATTTCCACGTGATGGCACTGCCGGTTTCCACCTGCGTCCACGAAATCTTCGCGCGGTCGCCACGGCACGCGCCGCGTTTGGTCACGAAATTATAGATGCCGCCCTTGCCGTTCTCATCACCGGGATACCAGTTCTGCACGGTGGAATAGCGGATTTCCGCGTCTTCCATCGCCACCAGCTCCACCACCGCCGCGTGCAGCTGATTCTCGTCGCGCTGCGGGGCGGTGCAGCCCTCCAGATAGCTCACGTAGCTGCCCTTGTCGGCGATGATGAGCGTGCGCTCGAACTGCCCTGTATTCTTCGCATTAATGCGGAAATAGGTGGAAAGCTCCATGGGGCAGC
>Ga0194112_10009808_pt1 | contig 12125 bp, 8 predicted proteins | sample TA2MahC400mmetaG_FD_146191 | JGI IMG/M metagenome (GOLD analysis project Ga0194112, IMG submission 146191) | Freshwater microbial communities from Lake Tanganyika, Tanzania - TA2015016 Mahale Deep Cast 400m | ecosystem: Environmental > Aquatic > Freshwater > Lake | place: Tanzania: Lake...
GCGGTCACCTCGTCGCCCGTGTTGAGCTTCCAGAGCAGCTTGCCGTCGGGTCCGATGGCGTGGACGTTGGCGTCGGCGCCGCCGAACAGGGTCTCCTTCTTCCCGTCGGCGTTGAGGTCGCCGATGGCGCACGCGTTGGCGGTCGGGCCGGTGCTCGTGGAGTAGCTCCACACCTTCTGCCCTTGCGCGTTGGCCAGGTGCCACCAGTAGTACTCGGTGCCGCAGGCGACCTCATCCATGCCGTCGCCGTCCACATCGGCTGCCGCGCCGGCCGTGCTGCCGTGAACGCTCTCGTAGTGCCACAGCTCCTTGCCCGCCGCATCGAGCGCGTAGTAGCGCCAGCTGTCGCAGCCCGCGATCACGGCCGGCTTGCCCTCGCCGAAGCTCGCGCCGAAGAGCACCCGCACGTGCGGCGCGCGCTTGTAGTAGGGCGCCGTGAAGGTCCACAGGTCCGCGCCATCGGGCTGCCGCGCTACGACCTTGCCGCCGTCGCAGCCCGCGATTACGGCGAGGCCCTTGCCGACGATGGGCGCCGCAGCCACCGCATGGATCGCGGCGCCGAGGTCTTGCGTCCAGCGGGTCGTGCCGTCGGCGTTGAGGACGATGAGCTTCCCGTTTGTGCTGCCGGCGATGGTCTCATCTTTGCCGTCGGCGTCGATGTCGGCGAGCGTCAGCGCGTGGAAGCTGAACGCCGCTGCCTGTCGGGCCTTCTCCGCAAGGCCCTCGCCATTCCCCCACACCTCAAGTTCGGCCACGTACACGCCACACTGGGCCGGGTCGGCGTCGCCCTCGACCTCCTCGCCCTTGCGCGGGACGATTGTGATCCGCAGGTCCTGCGCCTTGCCCTTCAGGCCGTCGAACCGGTACACCTGCGGAACGCGCGGTTCGCCGCCCCAGTTCGGGTGGGAGTCGAGGTCCGTGCTTTCGGCGAGCACCCGCCGGTCATCCTTGAAGCCATCCGTCGAGCCGGCGATGCGGATCGACCTGATCTGGAAGACCTTGCCCTTGCTCGATGAGGTCGCGTACCAGCCTTTCACGACCACCGCCGATAGCTCGTACGCGGCATCGAGGTGCACGTTGAGCGTGACCGTCTGTCCGCTGTCCCACATCACGCCGCCAGCGGTGCTCGCAGTGTCGCCGTCGAAGAGGGCTTCCGGCGCGTTGCGCTCACCCTCGGGTGCGAAGACGTTGCGCTCCAGCGGCGCGGGTTCGCAGGTGATCTGCGCGCCGACGTCCACCGCTTCGGGCGCGCCGCGATTGCCGGTCAGGAGGTAGGCGGGCAGCTTCTCCCGGTACTCGAAGACGCGCTTCAACTCCGGCAGGCCCTCGGGCGTCGGAGCCGCCTGGGGGGGCTGATCGGCAAGCGCCGCGAGTTGGCGGAACACGTCCTCCACCATCTGCGTCGCCACCTCCCCCGCGGCCGGCAGGTCTTGTTGCATCACGCCCTGCGGGATCGTCATCTGGCCCGTGAGGGGGATGTAGGCGGTGGTCGCCTGCTCGGCGCGGACGGTGGCCTGCATCGTGTCGGAGTCGATCTGCAGATCAACGGGCGCCTCGACCGAGATCTCCTGGCCCATGTACACGGCACGCTTCAGGCCGAACACGGTGAGCATCTTGGGCGTCCCGATCAGGGCGTCGGCCTGGATTGCCAGGTCGAGGAGATGCCCCTCCTCGCCGGGCGGGATGACGCCTGCCAGCACCTGCTCCCCATCGACCTCGGCGTACAGGAAGCCCTCAATGGGCGAGACGGCCTTGACCTGCGGCGCGGCCTCGCCCGAGGCGCGGAGGATGGTGAAGATCGTCTTGCTTCCACCCGGCTTCAGGTCGACGTTGTAGACCGCCTGCAGCCGGCGAACGACAGGCTCGTCGATCGGCTTGTAGCCCGACCAGTTCTTGCCGGTGTCGGGGTCGTCCGTCACGCTGAGGCGACCCTTGGGCGCGCAGACGATGGCGGCGTTCTGTCCCTGCTGGGCGATGCTGATGCCGCCCTCGATGTCGGCGACCTGCCCGACCGTCTGCCAGATCGGCCGGAAGCTGTAGGAGCCTGCCTCGCGCGCAATCAGCTGGTCGGCGATGACGAAGCACCTGCCCTTGAGCCACAGGATGTGCCGCCGCCAGTCCACGCCCGCGTAGTTGCGCAGCGTGGTCGTGGACAGCGCGGCCTTGCTCATGTCGCTGAAGCGCTCGCGCTCGCAGAAGTCGGGGATGGTCTGCGAGGAGCCGTCCTTCAGGATCAGCACGCCGTTGTGGTACTTCGGCAGGGACTTGATGTAGTCCGCATCGGCCAGCCAGATGCGCCCGTTCTCGGTCCAGCGCGAGATCGAGTTGCCGTCGTAGTGCCGATGGCCGCCGTTGCTCAATCCGTCGAGCAACAGGTAGGGGTCCTGCGGCTCGAACCCGCGGCGCATGACGACCTTGTCCACCGTCACCTCGATCGGCAGCGCATCCGGCCCGCCGAAGGTGCGGTAGTAGTACGGGTCGAGCTCGAAGAGCTTCGCGCCGATGAGCGCGGTCGGCAGCTCCGTGGCGGCCTCGCTCGTGTACTCACCCAGGCTCGTGCGGCCGGAGAGCTTGCGCTTCTGCGCCGCCGCCCAGCGGTAGGTCGGGTCATCGTAGTACCACGCGCACGCCGAGAGGACGGGGTTCTCGCTCCACCAGCCCGTGTAGGCGCCGGTATCGCCGTAGGTCACCGAGTAGCCCAGGTTGTCGCTGGAGAGAATGGCCAGCTCCGCCGCCTTGCGCGCGTTCCCGTTCTCGAAGTAGGTGAAGTCGGGCTTCGCCAGCGCGTAGCGAACCAGATGCCCGAGCGTCAGCCACTGGTAGCCGTTGCAGTCCTCGTACGGCTTCCAGGCCTTCGCCTGCATCTGAAAGCACGCGTCCGCGATCTGCGTCCAGAGCGCGCCCTCGGCGAGCTGGTAGTCCCGGCTGAAGTACTCGCCCGCGAAGAGGAGCCCGAGCGCGGGGAAGGTCTGATGGTTGAAGCGCACGCGCTCGTTGCCCATCACGCTCTGCGCCTTGGGGACACATGCGCTCGAGATGAACTCGTAGAGGGTGCGGGTGACCGCCAGGCGGTCCTCGTCGATGAGGGCCGGCGATTCCTCGACGAGGTCCCACTGGGGCAGGAGGCTGTAGAGCGCGAAGTCGGCGTCCATCCCCCACGGGCCGCCGTAGGTGTCGGGCTTGGTGTCGTGGTGTTCCTTCCAGCGCTTGATGAGCCACACGAACGCGCGCGCGTAGTCGTCCCGGCCGGTCAGTGCGTAGGCAGCGCCCGGCGACATCGCGTACCCGCCGAGGCCCTGGTGCGCGCCCTGCTCGATGCGCTTCTCGGCCTCCTTGCGCACGCTCTCCAAGTACGCGTCGCCGAGCGTGTCCGTGAACTGCCGGCCCCATCGCTGTTGGGCCTCGCCGGTCACCTTCACGTCGATGGTGTGCGGCAGCGTTAGGTCCTGCCCGGTGCCGAGACGGGCCAGGAGCGCCTTCACCCCTTCCGCGACGCCCTCGGCGTCGCCCCCGACGATGACGACGTTCTTCCCCGTGCCCCACGGATCGTGGACCGTGCGCAGCTCGTAGCCGCCTGTCCCGGGGAAGACGGCGTCCGCATGGCACGCGGAATGGCTGTACATCGGCAGCAGCGCGCGGTTGTTGTGGACGTTGCCGACGAGGATGACGTTCGTCTGCCGCATCTCGCCGATGAAGGCCGGGAGGTCCTGGCGCGCACGCTCGTCCGTCTGCACCGTAACCTCCGCGCCGGAGGCCGCCTTGGTCCCATCGACGAGGGCGGACACCGCCGCGTCGTAGGCGCCGTCAGCGGGGCGGACGATGGTAGCCGCGGGCTTGCCGGCCTCAACGAGCTTCGTGTCGGGAACGCGGGGCTTCGGGTGTGTGATGTCGGTGAAGCGGCGGTAGCGTTCAGGGATGACGCAGAGGTTGTCCACGTACAAGTCGATCGCGGCCCCCTTCTCGCCGGTCCCGATGATGAACTCGAAGCGGCGCACGGGATGGCCCTGAAGCGGGGTGTCGCATTCCTCCCAGTTCAGGGCGCTCAGCGAGAGGCTGGGCTGCAGCTCGAAGGTATGGCTCGTCGTCCCGCCCAGGACGCCGCTCCAGCTCTGCCAGCTCGCGACTCGCTTGCCGCCGGCGTCGTAGGCGCGCACGTAGAAGGCCTGGGTGCTGTCGGGGAGCGAGGTCCACGCGCTGAAGGTCAGCATCCCGCCGGCGAGGTCCACGTCCGGTGCAGGCACGTTCAGTGCCAGATAGCGATTGCCCTCGCCCTCGTTGCGGCTCACGCCTGACAGCCGCGCGGATGCCTTGCCCTCGGCCACGTACGCGGCGTCCTCGTTCAGGGACACCTGGATGTCATCGCAGAGCTGACCCCAGCCCGAGGTCAGCCCCTCGGTGGACTCGAAGCCGAAACACCACCTCGGAGCTTGCTGCGCTTGGGCACTCAGTGCTCCCAGACACGCCGCCAGGATGATGGCGAGCTTCATGGCGCTCTTGCTCCTTCCGGCTACCACAGGATCGGCATGACGACGCGCGCGGTCATCAGCGGATTCACGATCTGCGAGATGCGCACGTGGCCCACGAGGCTGATGAGCTGGCGCGCGTCGTCCGCCGCGAGGCCCATCCTGTCCGAGAGCACGCGCAGCATGTCCTCAATTGCGGCCCGGATGCACTCCTCGAACGTGGGAGCCGAGGCGATGACACTCAGGCGCCCCTCGACGACCACGTAGGGATTACCGATGGGCAGGGGATCAGGCGCGATGTCCAGGCGCAGCAGCACTTCGGCCGGGATCTCGATGCCCTGGCCCGCGACCTCGCCGTCCCCTTGACACGCGTGCACGTCGCCAAGGCCCAGCAGGCCACCCTCAACCTGCGCGCGAAGGAAAACCTGCGCGCCGGGTCTCACGTCGATCGTGTCGAGGTTGCCACCGTGGGAGCCGGGCCAGGTGGTCTTGATCGAGCCCTCACTCGGAGCCACGCCGATCACGCCGATCATGGGCGTCAGCGGGAGCTTCAGTGTGTCGCTGAAGATCGCGAAGCCGTCCACGATGTCGATGAAGCGCGTGCTCTCCCGGGTGCCCACGAACCCGCGCGGCGCGACCGTGATGTCCGCGATCGTGCAGCGCAGCACCTGACCGGGGGCCAGGCCGCGGAGGCGGATGGGGCCGGTCGCCGGGTTGGCCACGCCCGGGGTCACGTCCTCGCGCCGCTTCCCGGCCAGCGTCTCCCCGCCGAAGCAGTCCCAGGTCTCCACGAGGATCCACTCCCCCGGGTCAACGTCGCAGACGGGGGGCAGATCGGGCGAGAACTCGGTGAACGTGACGTCCCGCGTCACGCGCTGCATGTTCGCTCTCCTCGCGGCAACAGTGCGCGCGCCTTTCGCTACCGCCCCCCCAAGGCCCTCTACCGGGCCGGGCAGGTGAGCGCGAGCAAGAAGGGGAACTCAACCTTGTGGACTCACTCGCCGGAGGTGGCGCTGTGTACTCAACCATCGTCGTGCCGCTGGACATGTCGGAGTTGGCCGAGCAGGCTCTCGCGCACGCGGCGGAGATTGCGAAGCGCTTCGGGGCGCACGTGGAGCTGCTGACGGTCGTCCCTTCGTCATTGGAGAACGCGATCGAGGGCGAATCGGCGGGCGACAGGTTCGACCCGCGCAAGCTCGAAGCTCAGGAGTACCTCGCAGCCGTGGGCAGCCGCCTGACGGACGACGGCCTCTCGGTGAGCACGACGGTCCGACATGGGGATGTGGCGGAGGAGATCATCGACCACGCCGCTCCCTGCGACCTCATCATCATGTGCACCCACGGTCGGTCGGGCCTCGGCCGCTGGGTCTATGGGAGCATCGCCGACCGGACGCTCCGCCACGCCGGGGTGCCGATCCTACTGGTGAGGGCGTCGGAGTAGGGAGTCAGGACCCCTACGGCGTCAGGAGAGTGACCGGCATGGCTGTGAAGCCTTCGAGGTGCCGGTCTGCAGTCACGAATGCATCGCACCCAGCCTCGACAGCGACGGCGAGGTGCAAGGCATCAGGGGTGCGGTACCCGAACTGAGCGCGAATGGCGGCAGCGCGGTCAAACACGGCTGAGGGGAACGAGAGGCAGACAACCTCGGGCGAGGCGAAGAACCGCTCGACGTCGGCGAGCATGGACCAGTCGCCGCGCGCGAGCGGCCTCACGCGGCATTCCATGCGGACGAGGTCGCTCACGACCCATGTGGTCTCGCGGCCGATTCGCTCAGCGAGACGGGCGCTCTGTTGCGCCTTCTCCGCTGGTAGGCTCTGGACGATCGGGATGAGGATGCTGGCGTCCAGGTAAGCCGTCCCCATCAGCGCGAGGCCTCGGACGCGGTGCAGGCGTGATCTGCGCGGTTGGCGGCGGGTTGTTCGGCGGGCTGCACGGGGTCAGCGTCCCACTCGTCGCGCATGGCATCCAGCTCGGCAAGCAACTCCGCGGTTGGACGCCCCTTCTCCCCGCGGGCCTCCTGCGCGGCCCAGATCTCCTCCAGCACATCGTAGACCGTTCGGTCGGCCGACCTAGTCGGCTCCGTCGGCCGCAGGATGACCTGCACCCGCCCCGGCGGCAAGTCCGGCTTCTCATCGAGGACCAGCCGCCCATCCTCAGTCAGGGCGCCCGCTACGACAACCTCGACAGCGCTCATTGCCCATCCTCCGTGCGAACCGCGAGCAACACGTCCCATCGTAGGCAGTATGCCACCCTCTGAGCCTCGCTGTCAACCAGAGGTAGTGGGTCAGTTTGCAGGAAAGACACGAATGGGTGCAACCGCCCGACGGGGCTGATCGGGAGCACCCTCTGCCGCTCATCGACCTCGCCGTCCACTCACCTGAAATGGCGGCCAACAGAGCGGATGCGTTGGAGGCTGTGGCATAGCGGCCCCTGTCGGCACCTCACTCGTCGTGTGCGAACCCAGCGCCGCGAACAAGCCACTGACAGGACTTCTGCTCCTGCGCGACACCCACCCAGGCGGGCCGCGGAGGTACCGAAGGGGGCGCCAAAGCCCCCTCGCCGCACGCGGACGCGAGGTCTCGTTGCCTGGCCAGGAAGGTCGTCGGCCCCGGATGGCCAACTTGACAGGCGACGGACCGGGAAGCTCGCCTGCGTCTTTGCATGGGGGGTGGAATGGATGTCGGAGGAACTGCCGCCCGCTGAACCGGTTGCACCGACGCCGGACGAGGATGACGATCTGCTGTTTGCCGAGCGGCCGCCGCGGGCGTGGCGGCGTTGGGTCATCGTCGGGCTCATCGTGGCGGGGGTGTTGGCCGTCGGCGCCACGGGCCTGCTGATCTACTTCGGCGTCATGGCCTGGCAGCGCCAGATACAGCAGCAGTTCAACTATGGCCTAGCGCCGGCGACACCCCGAGGTCAGGGGCCTTTCGACGAGGCGCTGCGCTTCAAGCCCGGGGCGTACGTGCAGGCGATCGGCGGAGGCGATGTAGACGGCGACGGGCAGGCCGAGGCGATCGTGTGGGCCGGCAAGACCATCACGATCCGCGACTCGGCGGGGCAGCAGGAGGCCGCCTTCCCGAGCCGGCTCGACGAGCTGACGAGGGTGCCGTCAGTCGGGAGTTGGATGCCCGCCACACCGGGAGGGGGGATACGCCGGCCGCACGTGGGGACCCTCCACGGCAAGCCCGTGATCGCCGTCACCGATGGCGTCAGCGAATCGGTGTACGCGTACCGCGCCTCCGGCGGCCTCGCGCTGGAGAACCGCGTGGCGAACACGCGCGTCCGCTGCCTCGCTGTGGCGGACCTGAACGGCGACGGCGAGGACGAGCTGCTGGTGGGCCGCAGCTCCGCCGTGGGGCTCGTATGCGTTGGCAGCGGTGGCCCGACGAAGTGGAAGCACGGGTCGGCCACCGATCCGTCGTGGGTCTGCGTGGGCGACGGCAACGGGGATCACAAGCCCGAGGTCTTTGTGGGCTACGACACGAGCGTGACCCAGGTCCTCGATGCGAACGGGAGGCACATCGGCGACTGGCCGCAGTGGTTGCTGGTCGAGGGCGCCCAGTGCGCCGACCTGGATGGCGATGGGAAGGTCGAGTTCCTGCTGAGCCGGTCGCTCCTCCCCAGCGCCCCTACCAGCGGTGGAGGCGCAAGCGGGAGCGGCGGCTCCGGCAGTGCCCCCGCCTCGTTCAGCTTCGGTCTGGAGCTACAGGGCCTCAGCGCCGACGGCACGACCAAGTGGAACTGGCCCCTGCCGACCGGGCAGCCGTGGGCCACTACGTCGCACTTGGGTCAGGGCGACTTCAATGCCGACGGCAAGGGCGAGTGGATCGCCTCCGCGCCGGATGGGTCGGTGCGCGTGTACGACGTGGCGGGCAGTGAGCTGGGCAACTACGCCCTCGGGAAGGAGATACAGACTCTCGGCGTGGTTGGCTCAGGCAAGCCCGGCGAGAAGCCGCAAGTGTGGGTGAGCTTGGGGGAGGAGATCGTGGTGCTGACGTGGCGCTGAACAGGAATCCGCGACTCTCGTCCGAGCCGTTCCCGTGTAGGCGCCATCCATGGCCATGCACATAGTAACTTGGCGGGTGTCGTTGTAGGGGCAGAGCGTGCTCTGCCCAGGTGTTGCCCGAACGGACGGCGTGGGCAGAGCACGCTCTGCCCCTACAACGACCCGATGATGTCAGGTCAACTCGTGCATGACCATCATGGCGCCCGGGAATCGATATGGCGGATTCCCACATAGGCAAACTGCACGCGCTCGACACCGAACCGGGAGACAACGCCGGGTCAATGACAGCAAACCACCGCATCCTCCTGGCCGCCATGGACCTCGATGGGACGCTCGTGGTCGGCGGCCACCACATCCCGCCCCGTTGCGCGGAGGCCATCGCCGAAGCTCAACGGCGCGGCGTTCACATCGTCCTCGCCACCGGCCGGATGCACCACTCGGCGGTCGACTTTGCCGAGCGGCTTGGCCTCGGCGATGAGCCGGTCATCTCCTACAACGGGGCGATGGTTCGCCGCGCCCGGTCGGGTGAGCTGATCCTCCACGATCCCGTGCCGGCGGACGCGACCGCGGAGGTCCTGGAGTACTGCATCACGCACCGGGCGAACATCCACTACTACGTGGATGACGTGATGTACGTGCTGAAGGCGGATCACTGGGCGCGGGACTACCTCGAACGCACGGGTTCGGTGCCCGTACCCGTGGGGGATGTGCGAAGGCTTCCGGGCAGGGAGCCGACGAAGATCCTCATCATCGATCGCCCCGAGCGCGCGGAGCGGCACCTCGCCGAGGCTCAGGAGCGATTCGCCGGGCGCGTCTACGTGACGCGCTCGCTGCCCGAGTACATCGAGTTCCTGAGCGTGAATGCCTCCAAGGGGCGGGCGTTGAGAGCCGTTGCCGAGCATCTGGGCCTCCCGATGGAGCAGACGATGGGCCTCGGCGACATGATCAACGATCTCCCGCTCATCGAGGAGGCGGGGTTCGGTGTCGCGATGCACCACGCCCCGGAGTCTGTCCGACAGGCCGCGGACTACGTGACCGGCCCGGGCGACGAGGGCGTCGCGGAGGCCATCGAGAAGTTGGTGCTGTGACGTCGAGCCTCACCCCCGGCCCCTCTCCGTTCCGGAGAGGGGAGCCCGACGCTACAACGCGCCCTTCTCCTCTCTCCGGAACGGAGAGGGGCCGGGGGTGAGGCAGCATAGAGACCTCTGTGCGCGACCTCTACGAGATCCTGATGGTGCACGAGAAGGCGATCCCGGAGGTGATCGACCGCGTCTACCGGCTGCTGGCCCGCCGGTATCACCCGGACGTGCACCCGCCGGAGGAGAAGCCCGAGGCCCAGCGGCGGATGACCGAGCTGAACCTGGCCTACCAGGTGCTGAGCGACGCGGCGCAGCGGGCGGAGTACGACCGGCAGCGCCGGATGGGCATCCCGACGCCGGCCGCGATGGCGGACCCAACGGTCGAGATGCTGCTCAAGTGCTTCAACCACCCGCGACGGACCGCGGTGGCGTTCTGTTGGGACTGCGGACGGCCGGTGTGCGGGGAGTGCGTGGCGCCGAATCTGGTGCCGAGCGGCTTCGGCGAGGACTTTGACCTGGGCCGCACGATCTGCACGACCTGCGTGCGGCATAGCGAGGACCTCGAGACGCGTCTGCGAGCGGGGCGACGGGCGAACGTGGCCGGTCGGTGGTTCGAGCGGCCGATGCGCCTGCGGGGGGCTCTGCTCTTCTACGGGTTCATCGGTCTCGTGATTGCGGGAATGTGCGGGCTGGTGTTTTGGGTCGCGCAGCAGGTCGGCGCCGAGCGGCAGCAGGCCGGCGTGTACGCCGCGGCCATCGGCGGGCTGTACTTCCTGCTGGTGACGTACCGCCTCTGCTTGACCGCTCGCTGCCCGAACTGCGGAGCTGACAGCCGGGCGCTGGACTTCCGTCTCATCGCGCCGTGGAGGGATGTCCTCCGCCCGCACCCGGTCTGCCATCGCTGCGGTCGCCACTTCCTGAAGCAGGAGGTGACTGAGCCCCTTGGCTAGCATGAGCGGGACGAAATTAGGGACAGGCCCCAATTTCCGACATGACGTCCGTCGGAAATTGGGGCCTGTCCCTAATTTCGTCCTCCTAGCCCTGATTGCATCCAACGGCGCGTGGGCTCTGAACGCCTCCGACCTCCCGCAGCTCGTCGCGCTGGACGAGCGTGTGGTCGCGCACATGCAGGGGCCGGAACTGGTCTGGTCCCCCGAGGGCGACTATCTGCTCGTCGCCGGCTACGACGCGGCCCGCGAGGCCACAGCGGCCGTCGTGCCCCTGGACGGGCGACCCGTTCTGCCCGTTCCCAACCTCGCCTCACCAAGGCTCGTGTGTGCGCCGTACGGGGGTCGCCTAGCGTGTTGGCAGCGCGGCGCTCCCTCGCCGACCGGGGCCTCTCAGTTCCTGCTGTCGATCTTCGACCCACGACTCGGGGCCTGCGTGCCGATCGCGGGGATTCCGCCCTTCGAATCGGCGCCGCCCGTGGTCTGGCTTCCCGATCCCGAACTCATCGGCACCTTGCGCCAATTGAAGGAGCACACGGTGCTGGTGCTCTACGACCCGGTCGCGGAGAAGCTCGCGCCGCTCGTCGTCACCGTGGCGGGCGTGGGCACCGTGCTGCGTCCGGCTACGGGCGTAGGGCGGGTGATTGTGGGCACGGTCGAGCTGGACGGGACCCCGGAGTACTACCTCATCGACACGCGGACGGGGGTGGCGTCCAACGTTCCCGAGGGGGAACGCGCCGCGACACTGACCGACGCCGCTGCGAGCGCTCCGCCCGGCACGTCGCAGAGGAGCGGCCTGGTCGCCATCTGTCGGCAGGACGGCCTCCTCGTCTCCGCGCCGGGCCAGGGCGAGCCACGGCGGCTGCTGCCTCGGGGCAACCTGGGAGCACACGGGTTCACGGCAGTCGCTCCGCCCGTGTGGTCGCCGACCGAGGAACACGTCGCCTACACGACGCGCGCGGACGACGGCCTGGCGGACGTGCGGCTCGTGACGCTGGGGCTGGAGGAGATCGTCTGCGAGCTGTTCTACCCGATGGCCGAGAAGCCGCCGGCGCCCGGCGCCACCGTGTGGGTGTGCATGGACCTGCAGCTTGACGCCAAGGGGCGCGTGATCGAACCGAAGTGGAACACCCTCAAGGCGCAGCTTGAGGTCACGTCCTCGCCGCTGGAGGCGCCGAACGGCCTGCTGGTCCGCGCGCGCAGCGTGGGGCTGGGGGAGGAGGTGCTCAAGCGGCTAACGGGGATAGCCGACCCGCCGGCGGAGATGGAGGATGACCGGAACCTCCGCTTCGGCCCAGCCGGCACAACGCCGCAGACGGTCCTACGCTCCTTCACCCTCCCCGCCCGCAGCGGCCTCCTCGCCTGGAGCCAGGGCGTCTCCACCGGCCAGGTCCTCAGCGTCCGGGTCACCCGCCGGGCGCTGTTCCTCATCGGCGCGCCGGCGGGTGACTAGGCGAAATTAGGGACAGGCCCCAATTTCCGGAGGACGTCATTCCGGAAATTGGGGCCTGTCCCTAATTTCGCCAATGATCCGCTTGAGGTTGTCGAAGCAGATGCGGGAGGCTTCCTCGCCGAGGGCGCTGAAGGCGGCGCCGCCGGGGCGGTTGAGGAGGGCCTCGTCGAGCTGCTG
>Ga0194112_10009811_pt1 | contig 12122 bp, 7 predicted proteins | sample TA2MahC400mmetaG_FD_146191 | JGI IMG/M metagenome (GOLD analysis project Ga0194112, IMG submission 146191) | Freshwater microbial communities from Lake Tanganyika, Tanzania - TA2015016 Mahale Deep Cast 400m | ecosystem: Environmental > Aquatic > Freshwater > Lake | place: Tanzania: Lake...
GCGTCGTCCAGGTCTTCCGCCGCTCGCAGAGCATCTACGACTCCGCCCGCCTCCGCCTGCGGAACCTCGAGGCGGACGCTACGTATGGACTCACCAACCTGGACTCAGGGGAGACGGAGGAGCACACAGGGCAGCAACTGATGACGGAGGGGCTGCGCGTGGTGCCTCCCGAGGCCCCGTGCGCAGTGGTGATCGTCTACGAGCGGGTCTGACGCCGCTTGATCTGCCGTATCACCGCCGAGTTGTCGAGTTCCCCGTCACCCGCGGCGATTGCCCCGTCGAGCAGCCGCAGGTGCTCCTCCGACAGGGGCAGCGGCTGGCCGTGCTTCCTCGCCTGCTCCAGGATCAGCGCGACGTCCTTCCGGTGCTGGGCGAGGCGGGCTTCGGGTGTGAAGTCGCCCTCCACCATCCTCCGGCCCTTCGTGTCCATGATGCGCGAGTAGGCCATCGTGGACACGAGGAGGGGCAGCACGCGCCCGGGCTCGAGCCCAATTGCTTCGCCGAATGCCAGCCCCTCGGCGAGCGCCGCGCGGTTCAGGCCGAGGACGAGGTTCGCCACCAGCTTGGCCCGCGCACCGGCGCCGGACGGGCCGACGTGGAACACCTTCGCGCTCAGCGCCTCGAACAGGTCCGCACACTGCTCGAACGGCTCCGCCTCGCCACCGACCAGGAAGGCGCCCTCACCCTCGCCGATCTGCCTGCTACTTCCCACGATGGTGGCGTCAAGGTAGTCAATGCCTCGCTCCGCCAGCCTCTCCGCCATCGATTCGCTCGCCTGGGGATCGCCGGTCGTCGTGTCGACGATGGTGCGCGGCAGCGGGTCCCCTTCCAGGATGCCGCCCGGCCCCTCGATCACCTCGCGCACGATGTCGGAGGTGAGAAGCGACAGGATGACGCGCGGGGCCCTCGCCGCAACCTCGGCGGCGGACGCCGCAGCCTCGCCGCCGAGCGACACGAGATGCTCGCGCCTGTCGGCCACGATGTCATGCCCGATGACCCGGAACCCGGCCGCGAGCAGGCGCTCCGCCAGCGCACTGCCAACAAGGCCGATGCCGACGAGGCCCACGACGCCTGCCGGCGGGAGGTCATTTCCTGCGTTCACGAGCCGTTCCATCCCTGCCACGGAATGTCGCCCGGCCAGACCTTCCAGTCGGGCAGCCCGGGGTCGACCCGTCTGGCCCGGTCGCGTTCGAGGGACCAGACAGGTGCGCCCCCGTCATCGACGAGGTCGGGCCCGATGCTGTACAGCAGGAACCGCTCGCCTTCTCGACGATAGACCAAGGCTCTGTCCGCGAAGCAGTCCTGCGGCACCGGCCAGCCGATCTCCGCTAGCCCCTCCAGGCGGTCCGGCAAGCGCCCTTTCTGCTGCCGATAGAGCTTCAGGCCGAGCGCCGCTATCACGAGCTGCCGCGCGGGAGCCTCCACAGTCGCGCGACGCCAGAGGGTCCTGGTGTTCGGCACCAGCATCCGCGCCACGGGAAGTCTGTCGGGCACCCGCTCCAGTTCGGTCTGCACGGCGCGGAGCCCCTGGGCCGCCTCACTCCATGGCCGGCCGATCCCTTCCTCGGCGAGGTCCATCAGCCTCAGATAGGCGAGCAGGTCGTCGTAGGGGGGATAGGGGAGCGCCTTGACGCGGCCCCCGGCCTCCCTTCTCGGCGTCCGAACGGGCGCGGGCTCGCGGGGCGGCTCCGTCGTGCTGCCGATCTCGCCGCCAATGCTCTGCCCGAACGTCTCGAGGCACTCGACACGCTGGCCCTGCACGGCGCCCAGAAGCTCCCGGCGCTCGTCCCGCCGCTCCAGCTCAGCGGAAAGCTCGCGCGCCGACTCCTCGGGGATCGGGCCGCCCGCGAGCACGGTCTCGGCAGCGCGCATCCACATGAGTTCGCAGCTACCTCGGTTCAGGAACCCCAGGGGTGTGCGTTCCTCGGCCATGTGCCGCACCAGTGCCGCACCACGACGCAGGTGCTCCAGAGCGGCGTCCTGGTTGCCGGCGTAGCTCGACGCATAGGCAGCGGCGGCCGCGAAGCGGGCCACGCTGCGCAGGCTCGCGTGCTGAGGGCTCATGCTGAGGAGGAACTCATCCCACGGCGAGTCGAATCGGCAGCGTGGGCGCTCCGTGGCCCGCCCGACGAGGGCCACCAGCTCCGCATCCTGCTCGATCAACTGCGCCAGGGCGGACAGGTGCTCGGGGTTCTCGCGGTCGTACCACCAGTACCCGACCTTGAGGACGCGAGGGGCGCCGGTGCCATAGTCGCCTTCGCCGGCGTGTGCCTTGATCAACTCAGCAGCCCGCAGATAGAGCGGCGCCGCGTTGTCCTCGTCAGTGGCCGGGGGTGGCGCCAGTTCGGTCGCCGTTACCGGCTTGCCGGCGGCCCTCAGCTCCGACAGTTTGGCCTGCAGGTCCGCCTCAGCGGCGGCCAGGCAGGGGACGCACCCCGCGACCATCAGCAGCGCAACCATCGTCGGTCCCTCCCTCAGATCAGCACTCACCCCCACCACACCAGCTCTGCAACCTTCTGGCCAATCTGCTGGGCGCCCCGCACTGAACCGAGCGATCCGGTCGCGCGGCTCGCCCTACTGCGTCGTGTTCATCCCGATCTGCACATCGGCGCCGGAGTTGTCGATGATGCCGTCCGCGCCGCGCAGGAGGCAGCCGAAGATGGTGGCAGCGGTGAGGCCCTGCTTCAGCACGATCTGCCTCTTCCCGGCATCCGCGAACTCGCAGCCGTTGACGATGAGGCGCCCGCCGTCGGCGAGGATGCAGGGCGCGCCCGGCTCGGCCGCCGCCCAGCCGGTGAAGTGGCAGCCGGTCAGCGTCAGCGTGCTCGGGCCGTGCTTCACGATCTGCTGCTTCGTTTCGGGCACGCCCCAGAATCCGCAGTTCGAGAGCTTCACGGGGCCCTGGTTGTTCTCGCCCACTTCGAGCGTCGCCATGAACTGACCGTTGACGAACTGCACCCCGGCATGTCCCTGCGTGCGGTCCACGCGCACGGCCACCGGGCAGATGTCAGCGCCCGACTGCGTGATGACCGCGTTGCCCGGCCCGTGGCCGAAGTCATCGAAGTGGAAGCCGATGATCGGGAAGATGACGAAGCAGTTCGTGATGAACTCCCAGTCCGTCTTCCCGACCTTGAAGCCGACGAGGTTCCTCTCCAGGTACGCCTTGATGTCGCCGCCGGGGAAGCCGGGGGCGATCGCCATGCGCGTCCAGAAGTTCGGGTTGAAGTGCACGTTCTCGATGCGGCCGATGTCGGTGCACTGGTCGATGTAGATGCCCGTCTTCAGCGGGCAGGCGAAGACGTTCCTGACGGTGTGCAGCTCGTTCCAGTTCGTCCCGAGGTCCAGCGCCTGGTAGGGGTTGGTGAGCGTCATGTCGTAGACCTGGCACAGCTCGCCGTCTACGCGGATCGTCCAGGGGTAGGGCTGCACGTCGGGCAGGGACTGCTCGGGGTAGTGGATGACCATGTTGCGGATGACGGCATTGGGCTTCAGCGTCACCAGGGGTGGCCCATCCGCGTTGCCCTTCCCTCCGTAGGCCAGCAGGAGCGTGCCGATGGGGTGCTCCGAGTGCGGGACACCCTCGGAGGCGCCACGGAAGGTGACGCCCGGAGGCACGGTCAGCGCGCCGTTGACGCGGTACTGGCCCGCCGGCAGATAGCAGACGGGCCCCGTCTTCTCAGCCGCATCCAGCGCGGCCTGAATCGCGGCCGTGTCATCGGCTACACCGTCGCCGACCACGCCGTGGTCCTTCGCGTTGACGTCAGCCATGAGAGCCGATCCTCCCGGCAGTATGAGCACGGCCAGCCCAAGGGTGCGAAGCATGTGTCTCCTCCGACGGAGCCTGCAGCGATGGGGCGTCGGAGGGCAGGCTTCGTCGGAGGCGAACCAACCACCTGTCGCGTTCCGTTCGCCGGCGCACAGAGAGGAGCCGCGCTCATGCTCGACCACGGTCTCATGCAGGGCCTCGGCCTGTCGGCGATCCTGGCTCTCGCCGCGTGCGTCGCCGAGGGGCAGGGCTCGGCCATCGACTACTCGGCCTGGGAGCGATACCGCGAGGGAGTCCAGCACCCGTGCGCGGCGATCAAGCCTCAGGACCTGGAGCGCGCCCGGCGCAACATCGAGCGCTACGAGTGGGCGCGCAAGTATGCCGAGGGAGTGCAGAGGGGCGCGGACGACCTCGTCGCGGCAGTCGACGCCGCGTGGCTGGCGACGTTCATCGAGCGCACGACGCCCGGCTGCTACGGGCCGTGCCCGGCCTGTCGCGCGCAGGGATTGCCGTGGCACCCGAACGGGCAGTGGTCGTGGAGCCCCTCGAAGCCGAACGAACTCACCTGTCAGGTCTGCAAGACCGTCTTCCCGAACGAGCAGTTCCCGGAGAGCGTGGCGGTCCGGAGCACGTGGGACCCGGAGCAGGAGTTCACCTTCATCGGCGGCGACACGTTCCGCTGCTTCGGCTACACGCAGGCCCGGCCGAGCCTCACCGGCATCATCCGCGCGCGGAAGATCGGCTACGCCATCGGCTGCCTGCACCGGCTCGGGCTGGCGTACGCCCTCACCGGCGACGCGCGATACGCGCAGACCGCGAAGGCGATTCTGCTGCGCTTCGCGGAGGTGCTGCCGAAGTACCTCGTGCGAGCCGGGTACGGCTACGGCGAGTACGCCGACTGCGACCCACACCTCGCCGCCGAGCGCATCCTGGACCTGCCGAACGATGAGCTGGTCTATCCCCCGAACAAGCCCGACCGGAGGATCTACACCGGCTACTGGTCGGCGAGCCGTCTGGGCAGCGCGGGCATGGATGGCGGCATGGTCGGCGACCTCGCGCAGGCCTATGACCTGACCTGCACCGCCGAGGGCGTGTACTCGCCGGAGGAGCGCCAGCGAATCGAGCGGGACGTGCTGCTCGAAGGGGCGTACCTCGCCGTGTGCGATCCGGAGATCAACAACAAGTCCGTGGGCAACCGCTGCGGTGCGGCGATGGTGGGCATGGTCACCGGGCAGCCGGACCTGGTGCACTTCGGGCTGGACGGCTTCCGGCGTGCGGTCGAAGACTGGTTCCTGCCGGACGGCGGTTCGTCCGAATCGCCGGCCTACGCGCTGATGACGATGGGCGGCATCGACGGCTTCGGGCTGATGTTCCGCGGCTACTCCGACCCGGCCGGCTATGCAGGCCCGGACGCCAAGCGCTTCGATGACTTCGATGCCTGCCGCGACACGCGTTACGGCGACTGCTGGCAGAGCCTCATCTGGACGCTGCAGGGCAACCTGAGGCACCCGCCGTCGGCGGACTCGTACCGGACGACCTCCATCGGCGCCTCCTTCGCCGAGCTGATCGCGGTCGGCTACCCCTCCGATGAGCACCTCGCGCTGCTGAAGGAACTCGCCGGCCCGGACCTTGCGGGCGGTTCTGCCGAGCAGGCGCTCCTCTACCGCGAGCCGGGCCTCGAAGCCCGCGAGGTCCCTCCCTTTGCGCTCCCCGACGTCGTCTTCCCGTTCCTCGCGCAGGGCTATCTCCGCACGGGCGCGACGGGCCGCGACAGCCTCGCGCTCCTGAACGCGAGCGACTGGGGCGGTCACCATCACCTCGACAGCCTCGACTTCTACTACTGGAAGGACGGGCGGGAGCTGCTCTCCGACCTCGGCTACCTCTGGGATCACCCAGACTCCTACCAGACGCGGCGCACCTTCTCGCACAACCTGGTGTTGATCGACGGCGCCGATCAGCGCGGGGCGGAGCGCGGCGGCAGCTTCCACCTCTTCTCGGTCACGCCGAGGGTGAAGGTGATGGAGGCTTCCTCGCGGGCATACGCCGACGCGGAGGTCTTCCGGCGCACGTGCGTACAGATCGACCACGGCGAGGGGGGCTCGTATCTGCTCGACATCTTCCGCGTCAAGGGCGGGCGCGAGCGGCAGTACGTCTTTCACGGCCCGGCCACTGACTTCCAGGTCGAAGGCCTGTCGCCGGAAGCCGCGACGGCGGCCGAGAAGCAGGTGCCCTTCGCAGTGCGGCTCCACTGCGGCGCAGTGGGCGAGGTGTACGTGGACGATGCAGAGGTCCGGCGCGTGATGGCCGACGGTTCGGAAGGGCCGAACTTGGCGGAAAACTCGTCACTGGCCACAGGCGACGTGGGGAAGCCGCCGCCGGGCTGGGGCCTCTACTCAGGGGACGGCAAGGCCGACAGCGGCGTCTTTGAGCCCGGCCGCGACGACCTGCGCTGCGTGCGGTTCCGCGCGCTGGCTCCGCACGAAAACGGCCGGATGAACGCCGCGTTGCTGATTGGCGCGTCGGACGGTTACACGGGCCGGGAGGCTCTGCCAGGGGTTCTCGGCGCGACGTATCGAGTCCGCTTCTGGCTGCGCGGGAACGCCCCGAAGGTGACCGTCGGCGCCGTCCTGTGGCCCAACGACCCGAGTTCCGCTGCCGACCGGGCGCACCTCAACATGCTCGAGGTGACGCCGGCCGGCGAGTGGACGCAGTACCAGGCCGAGGTCACGCTGCCCTCGAATGCGCTGCCGCTGACGAACATCCGGCAGGCCTCCGGCAAGCAACCGTGGCACATCACGTGGCCCCTCGCGGAGGACTACCAGTTCGCGGCCTTCGTGCCTGGCAACAACGATGAGACGGTGTTGATCGGCGACGGTTGGGGCCAGCGCGATCACCGCAACACCGACCGCGGCGCAACGCTGCCGTACGTGGTGCGCTCGAGGCAAGGAGGCGGCCTAGATGCCTTCGTGTCCGTGTTCGCCGGCGCGCCGACCGGCAAGCTGCCGGTGACGGGCGTTCGGCTCCTCGACGTGCCCGCCAACGCGCCGGAGGGCACCGTCGCGGTTGAGGTCACCACGCCTACGGGCGTGGATGTCATCGTGTCGATGCTGACGCCACAACCGCTCACGGTGCAGACGCCGCTCGGCCCGCTGACGACGGACGGCGCACTCGGGGCCGTGCTTGGATCGGGCACGACGCCTCAATCGGCGTGTCTCGTCGGCGGAACACGGCTGGAGGTCGGTGAGGCGAGGCTGAGCAGCAACAAGGCCTCGCCACAAGGCACGGTGCAGAGTGTCGGCTCAGCGCCCGGGGAGTCCTGGTTCGTCCTCGACGCGCCGCTACCCGAAGGCTGTGTGGGCCAGACGCTGTTCGTCGAGGACGCGCAGGAGCGCCGCGCGTACCCCATTCGCGCGATCTCGGGCACGAAGGTCTACACGAAGCAAGGCAACGTCGGGGTCGAGGCGAGGGAGGCCGAGCGATGGGAGTTCCCGATGACCCTTGCCTGGGAGGCCCCCTGATGGGCACTTACGTGATGGCCCTGGACCAGGGCACGACGAGTTCGCGGGCGATCCTCTTCGATGCGGCAGGGCGCCCGCTGGCCTCAGCGCAGGAGGAGTTGCCGCCGATCTATCCGCAGCCCGGCTGGGTCGAGCAGAACCCCAATGAGATTCTGGGCACCCAGCTCTCCGCGGCGCGAAGCGCAATCGATCGCGCGGAGATTCAGGCGAAGGAGATCGCCGCGCTCGGCATCGCGAACCAGCGCGAGACCACCATCGTGTGGGACCGGCGGACCGGTGAGCCGGTAGGCAACGCGATTGTGTGGCAGTGCCGCCGAACCGCGGGGATGTGTGACGAGCTGACCCGCGCAGGCTGGGCCGAGCCGATCCGCGACAAAACGGGCCTGGTCATCGACCCGTACTTCTCCGCCACGAAGGTCCGGTGGATCCTCGACAACGTCACCGGGGCGCAGGCAAAGGCCGAGCGCGGCGAGCTGGCCTTCGGCACGGTAGACTCGTGGCTCATCTACCGGCTGACCGGCGGGCGCGTGCATGTGACCGATCCCTCGAACGCCTCCCGCACGATGCTCTACAACATCCACACGCTCGAATGGGACGCCGCGATCCTCTCCCAACTGCGCATCCCACCCTCCATGCTCCCCGAGGTGCGCCTGTCGAGCGAGGTCTACGGCGCCACCGAACCCGGGCTGCTGGGCGCGGCGATCCCCATCGCGGCGAGCATCGGCGACCAGCAGGGCGCGCTCTTCGGCCAGGCGTGCTTCGCGCGGGGGATGGCGAAGAACACGTACGGCACCGGGTGCTTCCTGCTGATGAACACGGGCGGCGAGCCCGTCGCATCGCGCAACGGCCTGCTCACCACGATCGCGTGGGGCTTGCCGAACGGCACGTGCTACGCGCTGGAGGGCAGCGTCTTCGTGGCGGGGGCCGCGGTGCAGTGGCTGCGGGATGGGTTGGGGCTGATCTCGACGGCGGCCGAAAGCGAGACCCTCGCCGCAAGCGTGCCCGACACAGGCGGCGTGTACCTGGTGCCGGCATTCGTTGGCCTCGGCGCGCCGCACTGGGATGCCAGCGCGCGCGGCGCGATCGTCGGGCTGACGCGCGGCACCTCCCGCGCGCACATCGTACGCGCGGCGCTCGAAGCGATGGCCTACCAGACCGCCGACGTGCTGCAAGCGATGGAGGAGGACCTGGGCGCGCGTCTGCCCGAGCTTCGCGTGGACGGCGGCGCCGCCGCCAACGACTTCCTCCTGCAGTTCCAGGCGGACATCCTCGGCGCCCCCGTCGTGCGTCCGAAGGTCACCGAGACGACCGCTCTCGGCGCCGCCTACCTCGCGGGGCTTGCGGTCGGAGTGTGGAGCGGGACGGAGGAGTTGGCAGGCCACTGGGCCGAGGACCGGCGGTTCACGCCTGACATGCCGGCTGCGGACCGGGGGCACCGAACGGCAGGTTGGCGGAGAGCCGTGGAGCGGTCGCGCAACTGGGCCGGTCCCGACTCTCCTACGCGTTGAGGTACTTCCCCGGGAACCTCCACGGGTCGCGGTACTGGGGCCTGGCGAGGCGGGCTGCTTCCTTGTCGCCGACGATCCTCTCAGTCTCCGGATCGAACCGCACGGATCGCCTCAGCTTGTAGGCGATCAGCCCCAGGCACACCGGCAGATCGACGCGCACGTGGTAGTCCACGCAGCAGCTCGGTTGCTGGCGGGACTTGATGCAGTCCAGCCACTCGCGCTCGTGCCCGGGGGAGGGCGGGATGGACTTGTCCGGCGGGGTCAGGCCTTCCATCCGGTCGCCTTCGGGCATGATCTTGTACGAGCCGTAGTCCGACACGAGCGTTCCGTTCGAGCCGTGGAAGTAGATGGCGAGGCGGCGCCGCGGCGCCGGGTCGCCGTGCAGATCGAACCCGTAGCTGTTGGTCATCGAGGTCCACCAATGCAGCGTGAGGTTGGGGTAGCGCCAGAGGATGTCCTGGTTGTCGTAGGCGTCGCCGTCGTCGTCGAGGAAGTAGCGGCCGCCCGAGCAGCTGGTCTCCAGCGGGAAGCCGAGGTCCAGCGCCCAGACCGGGAGATCGGTGATGTGTGGCGCCATGCCCGGCGTCCACCCACCGGTGTAGTCCATCCACGAGCAGTGGTTGTAGGCGTTGGCGACGAGGATCGGATTGTAGCGCCCCAGCGGCGCGGGCCCGCACCAGAAGTTCCAGTCGAAGCCCGCCGGGGGATCGGTGTATGCGCCCTTGCCGATGCCACTGGGCATCTGGTTGAGAACGTGGAAGGTGCGCACGACGCCGATCTTGCCGAGGTTCCCCGAGCGGATGTACTCGACGACGCGGCGGTAGTTCTCGCCAGCGTGAATCTGCGTGCCCACCTGGCTGATGCGGTGGTGCTTCCTCACCGCGTTCCGCACCGCGAGGCTCTCGGCCACGTAGAGCGTCATCGGCTTCTGGATGTAGAGGTCCTTGCCCGCTTCGCACGCCTCGATCGCGATGAGCGCGTGCCAGTGGGGTGGCGTGGCGATGATGACCGCGTCGATGTCGGGCTGGGCGAGCATCTCGCGGTAGTCGGCGTACGGCTTGCACGAGTCCTGGTAGTCGGCGACGACCGCCTCGCGCCGCTCCTTCCAGACATCACACGCGCCCGTGACGACGACATCCGGGTGGGCGGCGCAGTTCCCCAGATTCCCCCGGCCCATCCCGCCGCACCCGATGAGGCCCACGTGGATGCGCCCGTTCGGGCTCGTCTGACGGCTTCGCCCGCTGCCGATGGGTAGTTGCGTGGCAACCATGCCGATGGCCCCCAGTCTCGCAGTGTCCTTCACGAACTGCCTGCGTGTTCGCTTGCCCGAGCTGTCCATGCGGATGCCTCCGTCCCCTTGTCTCGTTCTCCGCGTCGAAGGTCGGTTCCGCGCCGTGGCGAAGCCCCCCTCCACACCGCAACCGAGGAACCAGGATGACCGGCTCCATACCCAGGATGGGCCTGTGCCCCATCGGCAAGTTCGTCTTCAGCAACGAGGACGCGATCCGCGACAAGCAGCTGCTGCAGACAAAGCTGCGCGAGTGGGGCGTGGACTTCGTTGATCTGGAGGGCGTGCTGGAGGACGGACTGGTGAAGGACCAGCGGCACGTGGAGGTCGCGGTCGAGCACTTCCGCAGGGCCGGAATCGACTGCCTGTTCATGCCCCACTGCAACTTCGGGACCGAGGGTGCGGTCGGCATGATCGCGCGGAAGCTGGGCGTGCCCACGCTGCTGTGGGGCCCGCGCGACGAGGCGCCCCTGCCCGACGGCCGCCGCCTGCGCGACACGCTCTGCGGCCTGTTCGCCAGCAGCAAGGTGCTGCACAAGCTCGGCGTGCCGTTCACCTACGTAGAGAACTGCCGCGTGGATGACGAGCAACTGCGCAAGGGCGTGGACACCTTCCTGCGCGCGGTGAGCGTCGCCGATGCCCTGCGGAACGGCATCCGTATCGGCGTGATCGGTCAGCGAATCGACTTCTTCTGGACCACCATCATCAACGAGACCGAACTGCTGGACCGCTTCCATGTCGAGCTGCTCCCATTGGACATGGTGGACTTTCTCAACGGCCTGCGGGAGCGCCGGAAAAGAGGGACACCATACCAATTTCCGACGTCTGAAATTGGTATGGTGTCCCTCTTTTCCTCCTACGAGGCGGAGGTCGCGGACCTGCGCCAACGCTGCAAGGTCGAGGGCTTCGATACCGACGGGCCGCTGATGAACGTCCTCGCCGCGCGGGACGAGATGCTGGCCCTGGCAGAAGCCCATGCTCTAGATGGCCTCGCGCTCCAGAGCTTCATGTCGGTGGTCGATGCGGCGGGCGCGTACTGCACCTACGCCGAGAGCTGCGTCTGCGAGCGCCTGCCCTACGGCGCCGAGACGGACGTGCACGGCGTCATCAGCGACCTGCTGCTCCGCCGCGCGATGCTCGGCTCGGCCCCCGCGTACGTCGCGGAGTTCACGACCCGCCACCCCGAGAACGACAACGCGGTGCTGCTCTGGCACGCCGCCGCGCCCTTGTCGATGTGCGATCCCGACGACACGCCGACCATCGGTCACCACTGGATTCTGCCCAGCCCCCTGTCGGGGATGCTGCACTTCAAGCTGCGCGAAGGCCCGATCACCATCGCGCGCTTCGACGGCGACCATGGGGAGTACCGGCTGGCCGTCGGCGAGGGGCACACCGTCCCCGGCCCGCGCACGCTGAACAACTACGTGTGGATGGAGGTGGGTGACTGGCCCGCGTGGGAGCGCGCGCTCATGCAAGGCCCCTTCATCCACCACTGCGCGATGGGTTACGGCCACTTCGCGGAGGCGCTGACCGAGGCGTGCAAGTACGTGCCCGGTCTCGAGGCCGTCCGTCTTGGAGGGCGATAGAGAGGCTGGCGACCTGGGGTGCCATGAATGGCACCCCTACATGATCGGGCGCGATGAATCGCGCCCCTACATCCGGCGGCGTCCCTGTAGGGGCGCGGTTCACCGCGCCCGCGACGCCGAGCCCCGGTTCCCGGAGGATCATCCCATGTGCCGCTTGCCGATCATGCTGCTGGCGCTGGCCCTGCTCGTGTGCTCGTGTGGACCGGCCCAGGACTGGACGCTCTATCCTGAGGGGCCGCTGGAGTACACCGCGCTGAAGGATGGTGGAGTCTGGCTCCAGATCGGCTGTGTCGCGTGGGGGCCGCAGTGGCGCTGGTTCGGCTTCGGCGGGCAGGCGACGATAGAGGGCGACCGGCGGAGCTTCGCCCAGAGCGCGACGGTCGGCGGTACGGACAAGACGGTCGAGATCAAGCACGAGGCCTGGCAGAAGGGCGACACGCAGGCGGTCCTCGCCTA
>Ga0194112_10009813_pt1 | contig 12120 bp, 12 predicted proteins | sample TA2MahC400mmetaG_FD_146191 | JGI IMG/M metagenome (GOLD analysis project Ga0194112, IMG submission 146191) | Freshwater microbial communities from Lake Tanganyika, Tanzania - TA2015016 Mahale Deep Cast 400m | ecosystem: Environmental > Aquatic > Freshwater > Lake | place: Tanzania: Lake...
GATGCGTGACCGCCTCGCCATCCTCAACCGGGTGCTGATCATCGATCAGGTCCAGCCGGAGGCTCTGACTCTGCTCACCCGAGACCTGTACCAGACCCTCTTGAGCGCCGGGGCGGTGGAACACAAGATCACCATCGGCGATGGGGAGCTGGCCCAGCGTTTTGACGAATTGTATTGGGACACCTACGCGCAAACGACCAGGATGGACATTTCACTGGGCATGGAAGTCGGCGGGCTCTCGAAGCCGACCCCGGCGGACTACCTCTACCGCCTTATCCCCGCCATGGAGATGCTGGCGAAGGTCCGGCCCGGCGATCTGGAGAACCGGCTGCGCCTGGGGATTGTGTACCGCTGGAACAACGACCAACTCGCCGCCATCGCCGCCCACGAGGCCTTGCTGAAGGAAATCCCGCCGGAGCGCTATATCCATCGGGTGCGGGCGTTGATCGAGTTGGCCTGGTCCCGGATCGCCAGAGTCTCTTGGAACCGCACCTTCGACGACCCCGGCATCATCCAGGCGTATAAGGAAGCGGAGGAGGCTTACAAATTCACCGACCGTCCGCTGGATAAGTTTGCCGCCGCCTACACGATGGCCTACAGTCTGGCCTTCACCCCGAAACGGGACAACCAGGCTATGCTGGAGCTCTTGACCGACGCGCAACGGTGGTACCTGGAGCTGGCCGGCGCCTCCATGGACTCCTGGCGCTACCTGCTGGCCAACGACAACCTCAAGGGCGTCATCGAAGCGGACCCGGTCTTCAAGCCGCTCTTAGCTTCGTCATAGCAAGGAAGCGGTCAGCCGTCCTGCGAACGATCTGCGTACTCTTCGGCGGGATTGCTCGTTGAGCAGGAAAACGGAAGCGGGAGAGAACCGATGAGCTGCCGCGTCGCGCTCTTTCTACCTCCGGACCCACGCTGGATCGGGCCGGCCACCTGCGCCGACTGCGGCGCCGGCAGCTTGACCGTCTTCTACACCTCCCACGACAAGCGGACCCACCTCTGCCAAACCTGTTTTGAATCCAGAGTCACGAGCGGAACGGCGAAGGAACGCTCAGTCGATGGATGAATGGCTGTAAAATCGGTGGAAGGCTCTTCAGCTATGGACAGCGACGTCAGAAATATTGTCCCGATAGAATTAGCACCGATCTATTCAACACGAACTATCAACGAGCCCATAGGGCTCTATGAGGGAACGCTAGAGCTTTCTCAGGGGAATCGCAAGCTTGCAGGTTCAGGAAAAATCCAGTTTGAATGGCAGCCTTCACCGGGTTTGACTTTTAATCTGTTCAGTCAAGAATGTTTGACAATTGAACCGGACGAGTCTTTGTTGAACGTGGCGGCTCTGGACGTTCCTATCAAGACGCTTGTCACTCATGTGAATGTCGGCACATCAGCCTCGGGCATCTTAAACAGTCCTGTTCAAATTGGCGAGGGCAAGAATCTGCAATTTATCCTGTTTCATGTTGTCAACTTTTGGCCGTACCTAGGCCATTCCATTTCAAATCTCTCAGGGACACGGTATCGAAGCGCACGGCAGTTAGTATGAGTTGGAATGAGCGTTATTCGAATCCTGCCCACGATGTCTACGAGGGGCAAGAGATCGGATAGCCCACATGTTGGAGAGAAATTGCACGAGTAAGGAAGAGGATCAAGCTCAGCAAGGAATACGGTCTTAGGGTTTCCTCACCTCAGTGAAGCATCTCCACCGAGAGACCCGGAATCTTCGAAAAATCTCTGTGATTGGAGGTGACCACTGAATCCCCACGCGCCAGGGCCGTGGCCCCAATGATAAGGTCGTGGGCTGAAATGCGGGTTCCTCGCTGTTCCAAGGTCGCCCAGAGTTCGGCATAGATCCGGGCTACTCCCAGGTCGAAGTCGAACAGCGGCAAGGACGCCAGAACTTGCTCCACGAAGGCCGAACGCCGGAGTCGTCTAGCCGGCGTGTCAGCCCGATACACACCGTGCAGCAGTTCTGCGGCGGTGATGACGCTTAGCCCGACCGGTTCCTGGGAACGACGCTCTGCAAAGGACTCAAGCGCCTGTGCATTGCGCTCCCAGGCAATCAACACACTGGTGTCGAGGATTATGCCCGTGAAGATTTCTTGGGCGGGCCGAGGGCTTTGCGAATTCCTCGTCGAACATCTTGAGCGAACATCTTGGCATCATCATCCAATCGGGGTAACTTTTTGAGTCGATCAATCAACTCGCCCAGTGTGCAGGTTGCAGGACGGCTCACAGGCGCAAGCGTGGCGATGGGTTTCCCTCCACGCGCAATCGTATAGCGCTCACCCCGAAACCAAATCCGGTTGAGAAGATCTGAGAATTGTCTGACTGCTTCTGTGGCTGAGATTGTTTTGCCCATGATTCCTCCGCCTGGTTCGGCGGAATCATATTATCAGATTTTACGACTCACAACAAGGTGCCTGGCGCAACCTACGCAGGTCCAAGACTTTGCCTACTTTGACCTTGGCCGTTCGAGCCCTTCGGGGAGTTTCGTGTCCTCTCCCACGGAAGCCCGGTTGAGCTGCTCCTGGGTCAGCCCCACGCATCTGGTGAGATCGGCTCCGTCAAGAACCGACGATTCAAGGTTCGCCTGGTTCAGCTCCGATTCATGAAGATTGGCATGGCGGAGGTTCGCGCTCTGGAAATTGGCGCCGCGCAGGTTGGCCTTGACCAGATTCGACCCCTCCAGATTGGCTGTGGCCAGGTTGGCTCGTTCGAGGTCGGCCTCAGAGAGGTAAGCCTCTTCCAACGACGAACCGCGCAAGTCAGTCGCCACGAGTCTGGCCTTGAACAGGACCGCTTGCGGCAGGGTGGCCTCGCGCAGGTTGGCGCTGCGCAGATCGGCCTTGAACAGAATGGCCAGGCCAAGATTGGCTCGATGCAGGTCGGCCTTGCCTAGGTCAGCCCCCTCCAGATTGGCCCTGGCCAGGCCCGCCCCTTGGAGCCTCGCCTCGCGCAGGTTTGCGTTCGACAGGTCGGCTTCGGACAAAATGGCCCCCTGCAGGTTGGCCTTAAACAGAATCGTATTCGTGAGGATGGCGGCGAAGAGGTCGGCCTCCTGGAGCGTGGCCTCCTCCAGACTCGCGCCGGTCAGGTTGGCCTCTTTGAGGCTGGCTTGCGACAGGTTCGCTCGGCCCAGGTGCGCTTTGCGGAGATCGGCGTCGGTCAGATCGGCCCCGGATAGGTCGGCTTTCTTCAGATTGGCCGCGTACAGGTGCGCGTCGCCGAGATTGGCCTCGCGCAGGTCGGCCTCCCGCAGGTCCGCTCCGTACAAACGGACGCCTTCCAAGTCCGCGCCGCGAAGGTTGGCCTTTGTCATGATGGCCCCGAACAAGGCCGCCTCCGCCAACGTGGACTCTTGCAGGTTGGCTTTGGCGAGATTCGCTTTACGGAGATCGGCGTTGGTCAGATCGGCCCCGGACAAGTTCGCCTTCTGTAAATTGACCCCGTAGAGATCCGCGTCGCTCAGGATCGCATCCTGCAGGTTTGCCCCCCGCAGGTCCGCGGTGGACAAGTCCGCCCGCTCCAAGTTCGCCTCACGCAGTTGGGCTCCTCTCAGGTCGGCTTTGCAGAGGTTCGCTTTCTTGCCTTTCGGATCGAGGGCATCTTCGAGCCATCGGGCATGAGCCTCAAGGATCTGCCCAAGCACCTTTGGAGTCGGCTGCTTGCCACGGAAAGCGCCGGCACAGGCTGCCTCGGTGTCGGCTGGAGAAGGGACGGGCGCCTCACCGACGGCCCCCCTAGGACATGACAGGCCCATGACTGCTGCAAGACTGATCACGAACGTCGCCGACCAGTGGTTGTTCCCCTTCACGCGTACCCTCCCTTCACTCCGGCAGATTGATGGTTGTTCATATCCCCTGAGTCAGTGTGATCCGGGCCTAGCTACGACGGCTGGGACGACAGGATCTCTATGCGCACCCTTCCGACGATGTCTGCGAGGGGCAGGAGGTCGGCAAGCCGTTCGCCCTCCAGGAGCTTGATATGGGTCGCGTCCACGCCCACCTGGCCGAATGTCGGGTCAACAGGCAACCACCCCCCATTGACGTAGCTCTCAGCCCAGGTGTGGTACAAAAAGCCCTCTAATTCCTGCGAGTAGACCAGCCCGTTCGTCACCTTCGTGGGAATCCCGAGGCTCCGCGCAAAGGCCGAGTAGAGCAAGGTCACCCCCTGACATTCCGCTTTGCGTCCCTGCAGCACCTCGAGCGAGGAGAACACGTCCACCGGTGTCTGCTCAATCTCCTGCTGGAGCCAGACCACGAGACTCCTGATGGCTGCAACCTGATCGGCATTGGACCCGACGATGTCCCGCGCGGTACTCAGCACGAGCGGATGCCGGCTGTCGATGGCGACCGTCGGTTGCACGTACGGCTGAAGGGACCGATTCAGCACATCGGGCGGCGGAGCCGGCGAGGGAGGCTCGGCTGAACGAAGGATGCATTCGACCCTTTCTTTCGCCTGTCGGTCCCGTCCGCACTGTTGCCAGTGATCCGAGGGCACGGGAAACGTGTCGGGGAGTCCCTGGATGGCAATGTGCAGCATCCTGACCGCTTGCGGGTGCAGCAGCGGCCTGTTCGTGCGCACCCGACTGAATTCCACCAGCACGTCCCGCTTGTTCAGGCTGGCCTGGGCCAGATACGCCTTGGCCTGCCGCTCGCTTTCCAGCGTGGAAATCAAAATGCCCTTCCAGGCCATCTCCAGCACCGGCTCTCCGCGCTCGTTCAACCAGGTGGTCTGCTCCTGGCCATCCATCGTCGTGACGACTTGAAAGGCTCGCCCGGCATAGAGATCGCTCTCCTGGTAGGCTTCAACGGATTGCGTGACCCGGGCCACCTGCTGACGTTGGCCGTCATAGACCTGATAGGCATACTGTCTTCCCACCTCAAGCCCCTGCCACGCCGGGTAGAGGGCGATGGCGCTGATGGGATAGAGCGCTTCGGCAACGGGGACCGTCTCCAGGCTGATCCTGCCGCCTGCTTCCCGCTCGACAAGCAACCGTCCGTTCTCGACCCGGCCCGCCAGCGTCATCTTGTTGCCGTCGAGATCGTATTCATGGGCGAACCGCTCGAGTCGGAGATCGTCGGCAACCCAATCCTGCGCCTTGAGGGTCACGTGTTTGGTAAATCCCAGAAAGTGAAACGCCAGGAGCGCCTCGGAGCGCAGCTCGTATCGGCCTCCCGCCTCACCGGGTGGGATCAGGGCCAGATGGGTGAGGCCGACCTTCTCGCCGTTGAAGATGACGCCCGTCCAGTACTCGCGATAGGGCCAGGCCCGCAAGGTGTGCCGTGTGGGAGGCTGGGGAGGCGTCGGCGCTTCGCGAAAATACCATCGGGCGCAGCCGGCGGTCAGGGGCAGACAAAGCAGGAGCAGCGTGACGACCAGCCGCCACTGTGTCCTCGTGATGGATCGTTGGTCGAATCCGGTGACCATGTTTCAGGCGCCGTACGCCAACCAGGGCCAACCTTCCGAGAGATTATACGACGGCTGCTTCCAGCCTTCCATTGAAAGGCGCGTATTTCTCCTTTCCCCTCGTCTGTGATAGAAATACAGACCGGCGAGAGAGCCGTCACATCGCAGGAAGAAGGAGCGGTCCTGATGACCAACCCGGAGTCTTCGGCAGCAGGCAATTTTATCCGCGAGATCGTCGTGCAGGATGTGAAGGCCGGCAAGCACGGGCGCATCGTGACCCGCTTTCCCCCGGAGCCGAACGGCTACCTGCACATCGGCCACGCCAAGTCCATCTGCCTGAATTTCGGGATCGCCCAGGAGTTCCGCGGCATCTGCCACCTGCGGTTCGACGATACGAACCCCACCAGGGAAGAGGTGGAATATGTGGAGGCGATCCAGGCCGACGTGCGCTGGCTGGGGTTCGGCTGGGGCGACAAGCTGTTTTACGCTTCGGACTACTTCGAGCGGCTCTATCAGTATGCCGTGCACCTGATCAACAAGGGCAAGGCTTACGTGGACAGTTTGAGCGCCGACGAGATGCGCGCCCACCGGGGCACCTTGACCGAGCGGGGCAAGGAGAGTCTCCATCGGAACCGCTCCGTCGAAGAGAACCTGGACCTGTTCGCGCGGATGAAGGCCGGCGAGTTTCCGGATGGGGCCCATGTGCTGCGGGCCAAGATCGACATGGCCTCACCCAACATCAATCTGAGAGACCCGGCTCTCTACCGCATCCGACACGCGGCCCATCACCGGACGGGCAACCGGTGGTGTCTCTATCCGACGTACGACTATGCCCATCCGCTCTCGGACGCCATCGAGGGAATCACCCATTCCATCTGCACGCTGGAGTTCGAAGACCATCGTCCCCTGTACGATTGGGTGGTCCAGCAAGCGGACGCACCGTGCCGGCCCCGGCAAATCGAGTTCGCCCGCCTCAACCTCAGCTTTACGGTCATGAGCAAGCGGAAGCTGCTGGATTTGGTCGAGAAGGGCCACGTGGCCGGCTGGAATGATCCCCGGCTGCCGACCCTCAAGGGACTGCGGCGGCGGGGCTACACGCCCGAGGCGATCCGTGCCTTCTGCGAGCACATCGGCGTCGCGAAGCGGGACGGGGTGGTCGAGATGGCACTCCTCGAACATTTCATCCGCGAAGATTTGAACCGTCGGGCTCCGCGCGTGATGGGTGTCCTGCGGCCGCTCAAGGTGGTCATCGACAACTATCCGGACGGCCAGGTCGAGCAATTGGACGCCGTGAACAATCCCGAGGACCCGGGCGCGGGAATCAGAAAAGTGCCCTTTGCCCGTGTGATCTACATCGAGCGGGACGATTTCCGCGAGGTCCCGCCGAAAAAGTTCTTCCGCCTGGCGCCAGGTCAAGAGGTCCGTCTGCGCTACGCCTACATCATCAAATGCGTGGGGGTGGTGAAGGATGACCGGACCGGTGAGGTCGTCGAGCTGCACTGCACCTACGATCCGGAGACCCGCAGCGGGTCTTCCCAAGCAGGTCGTAAGGTAAAAGGGACGATCCACTGGGTCTCGGCAACCCACGCCCTCCCGGCCGAAATCCGTTTGTACGAGTCGCTGTTTGTGAAGGCTGATCCCGACGATGTTCCGGAGGGGCAGGATTACACGGCCAACCTCAATCCTCACTCGTTGGAGCGCGTGACCGGCTGTCTGGTGGAGCCAAGCCTGGCTGGCGCGTCTCCCGGCAGTCGCTACCAGTTCGAGCGGCTGGGCTACTTCTGCGTGGACCCAGACTCAGCGCCAGGCAAACTCGTCTTCAACCGGACGGTTCCACTCCGCGACTCCTGGGCCAAGATCGAGAAAGCCCAACACTAGGTAAACACAACTCCAGTGCACTACGAAGTCCTCATTGTCCTCGGCAAGAACTGGCGCGCTTATCCTCCTCAGCGAATGTCTGGTGACAACCGGAAATTACAGCTCAGCATCGAATCCCGGCTGTCCACACTCGCTGCGGGCTTTCTCTATCGAGCCAATGTTGCCCCGCTCTTGGTAATCGCTTCGGGGCACACGGCTGGACTAGCATGGCCGTCCGAGGCCGCGGCCATGCGCGATTACCTGTTCAAACGGTTTCCCGATATTCCAGGTTCAGCCGTGCAACTCGATGAGCAGTCCTTGGATACCCCTGGCAACGCCGAGCACGTCGCCAGATTCTTGACCCAATGGAAGACGCAGAAGGTCGCACTGCTGACCGTCAGCTTCCATGTGCCACGTTCCAAGCGTCTTTTTGGCGAATTCGGAGTCAAAGTTGCCCACAGCTTTTCGGCGGAAGAAGAATTTGCAAAATACGCCCCTCAATATCGAACGTTTCTCAAAAACTATCGACGTTCTCCCCGAGTGACCATCGAAATTATGAAGGAATGGTGCTTGCGCAGCCTGCTTATAGTCGATCCCAGAGGCACAATTCCTAAAATTTTGACACACCGAATCCGTGGTTGAGAAACAGCCGGAAAGAGCTTATCTTGGCGTGCGTAACCAGTACCCCCGCTAATGCACGGAGAACGGGATCGGCGCGAAGGTCAACACAAAGATTGCCAACGCGAACCAGCCCACCCAGATCCTCGTGCGGCCGAGGGCTACTTCCGGGTCCATGACCGGCGGGTGGGCCAGGCCCAGGATACCTGCCATCCCGGCCCAGAGGAACCAGCCGGGCCAGCCGACGAAACCCAGCACCAGAAGGATGGGCAACATCGCAAGGGCCATCATCCGCTGTCGCTGCCCCCAGAGCGCGTAGGCCACGTGCCCTCCGTCCAGTTGCCCGATCGGAATCAGGTTGAGCGAGGTCACGAAAAGCCCGAACCAGGCTGCGAACCCGACCGGGTGCAGAACCACATCGGCGCCTTCCGGAAGCGGGCCAAGGACCAGCCACGAGATGAACTGCAGCAGCAGCGGCTCGCCGAGGTGGAGGCCGAAGGCGTTGTCCGCTTGCACCACTTGGGACAGGCGGAGGCCGGCCACCAGGGCCACCACCGCCACCACGAAGCCGGCGATGGGGCCCGCCACTCCGATATCGAACAGGGCTTTCCGGCTCAGGATCGGCCCGCGCATGCGAATGATCGCGCCAAAGGTGCCGATGAAGTGCGGAGGTCCGGGGATGAACAGCGGCAAGGAGGCGGGCACTCGGTGCAGGCGTGAGAGAACAAAATGGCCCAGCTCGTGCGTGACCAGGATCGCCAGCAGGGTCCCGGCGAAGGGCAGGCCGTTCACCAGGGACGCCGGTTCGGTGAGTAAGAACTCCAAGGCCCCCTCCATCGGCCTGCTCCTGGTCGCGTAGGCCCCGGCCCAGAGGGTCGTAAAGACCGTGGTCAGGAAGAGGCCCATCGGCAGGACATAGTCCGAAAAATGCCGACGCTCAGGCGGCTCGTCGATGAGCAGGGGGATGTAGCGCGGCTGGGCCTCATCCCGCAGATCACCGAACAGGCGATCCGGCCGTTCCTCATTCATCACGCTTCTCCAGCAATGCCATCAGGCTCGCCGACGAAGGGGTTATGCTCCAACTCCTCAGCGACGGTCGTAGCCGGCCCATGGCCTGGGAAGAGAATGGTGTCCTTTGGAAGCGTCACGACGCGATGGCGGACCGAGTCCAGATGGACCGGGTAGAGCGAGAAAGGATTGGCCCGCCCGATAGAGCCGGCGAAGAGCGTATCCCCCACGAAACAGATTTCGTGATGCCCCTGTTCCACCCGATAGCAGATGCCGCCCGGCGTATGGCCGGGCGTTGCCAGGCAACGAACCTTGAGTCTGCCGACAGCGACCATCAGCCCGTCGTCCGTGTTGGCCAGCAACTCTCGCGGCGGGCGCCAGCCGAGCAAGCTGAGATCGGCTTTCCCAAGATACACCGGCGCCCGGTGATGCTGCAGAATGACATCCAGGCCATCGGCATGATCTGCATGGCCGTGCGTCAGACAAACGCCGACGAGCGTGAGTTGCTTCTGATCCAGGACCTCCAACATCGCCTCCGCGTTGTAGGCGGTATCAATGAAAAGCGCTTCTCCCGAGTCGTGCAGGACATAGCCCTTGACTGCGTAGCCGCCGACACTGCCGTGGACAGTGTCCAGGCCCTCTATCGTGTCCGGCACTGAGGCCGGAAGCCAGCCGTCAACGACCTGCATCAGCGGTCCGGCCCGGAGTTGCAATGCAGCGGCGAGGGCCTGGACTTCCGCCTTCGTGGGAAGCCGTCCGTTGCGCTCCAGCGCGGTGATGTCCCCCGCCGCGATCCCCGCCTTCTGGGCGAGGTCTCCGACCGACAACCCCTGCCCCATTCGGGCCTTCTTCACGATGTCGCAAAAGTCATCTTCAAGCGGCATAGGTTCAAGAGCTAATAGCTGATGGCATATAGCTTATGGTCCGAAGAGAAGAGCTTATGGCTTATAGCCGATGGCATCAGAGCGAATTCTTGCTATATGCCATACGCCATATGCTCTTGCCCTTGCCATAAGCCATACGCTATAAGCTCTTTTCCCACGCTTGTACCATCGCTGCATCCACGTCCACCAGGATCACTGACTGAAGCGACCTGGGCTTGAAGGCCCTGATTGCCTGGACCATCACAGCAGCCGCCTGGGCATGCGCCACCCCGCCGACCCCTGTACCCATGCCGGGAATCGCCAACGAGGTGAAGCCGCGTTCATCGGCCAACGTCAGCGCCGCCTTCGTGGCCAGCGCTACGTTCTGGGGCGGAATCCGCATCGCCGGCTGCGGCATCGTGGGCGCGTGGATAATGCCCTGAAACTTCGTCTTTCCGCCGGCAGTCAGCACCGCGTTTCCCACGGCAATCGGCGCCTGCGCGACAGCCTCCTGCTCAACCTCCACACCCGCCGCTCGCCTGATGACTCCCGCCACGCCTCCGCCCATGACCCCCAGGCTATTGGCCGCGTTCACAATCGCCTGAGCCTCAGCCTCAAGGATACTGCCTTGCACGACAGTGATGTGGAGAGAGCCCATATCTATGAAATCAGCCTCTAAGCCGCTCAGCAGCGAGTCCACAGTACCTTGTATGAGACCGGTCAATCAAGAGACAGCGAAACGCGTGGTCCTTGACACCTTATCTTGATATGGTGTTTACTGCCATATGACAAAGTCCAAGCTGGTCCTCCACACGAGGTACGTGGACGAACGGGGAGGACTGGTGGAAATGAAGGCCTATCACGTCCCAACATGAGCGAAAAGGCGATCATCGGCACTACCGGACCAACACGACGCCCTACGACTTCACAACCGTTGACCGACTGATCGAGGATTTTCTCCGAGACGTGGATGCGATCAAGAAGGAGAACGAACGATGAAAGTCAAACGGCTCAAAGTCGGAGTCCGCACGCTCGGGGAAGGACTTCGTGAATTCGGCGCAACCCTCAAGGCGCTTCAGGCCGGGCAGAAAGTGTCCAAGCGCACCGGAACCTACTTCGTCACGGTGGAGGCGATGCGGCAGGTGCTCACGCCATCACGCCTGACCCTTCTCAATCTGATCCGGACTCGCCACCCTCAATCCATTGCCGCACTGGCCAAGCTGGCCCACAGGGACTTCAAAAACATCCATGCCGACCTGACGCTCTTGGCTGATCTTGGGCTTGTTCATTTGGAACCTGGCACTCATGCCCGCGACTCCGTCACGCCAACCGTCCCCTACGAGCGCATCCAGTTCGAAATCGCCGTGTGAGGGAAGGCGGAAGGCTCTGCCAGCCCCATCCGTCTACCCCTCGGGCGGCAGCTTGATCTCTTTCACTTCTCCGAAGCCGGACAAGACCTGCGGCAACGCTTCTGGCGGACCGACCGCCAGGATGCGGAGCCGGTCCGGATGGAGATGCTTGCGGGCCGCCTGGAGCAGATCGTCCTTGGTGAGCTTCACAACCTTGTCGCGCAGTTGCTGAAGAAAGTCTTTGGGGAGGCCGTCATACTCCAACCCAATCAGGCGGCTGACGATCGTGGCGGGACTGGTGAAGGAAAAGACGAATGAGTTCACGAAGGCTTCCTTAGCCTCGCTGAGTTCGGCGTCCGTCACCGGCTGCGCCTGGAGCCGCTCCATGTTGGCCACCAAGCGACTCACGACCTCCTGCGTCGAGGCCAGCTTGGTCTCGGCGCGCATCAGCCAGACCCCCCGCTCCCGCACCCCGGCCCGGAGCGAGCTGCCCACCGAGTAGGCCAGCCCCTGTTTCGTCCGCACGTCGTTGAAGAGCCGGCTGCGAAACGAGCTGCCGCCCAGGATGTCGTTCAGGATGGACAGGGCCGGATAGTCTGGGTCTGTTTCCTTGACGGACAGATGGCCCGCCCGTAGGTGCGTCTGGGACGTCCCCTTGCCGATGAACCGGACGATTTTCTTGTCATCTCGATCCTCGTCCGCGTTCACCGGCGGCAGCACGATGGCGGGCACCTCGCCCTTCTGCCACGACCCGAAGGTCTGGCGGAGCAGGGCCAGCATCGCCTCCTTTTCAAAGTCGCCGGTCACGCCGAGGATGATCCCGTTGGGATGGACCGTGCGAGCGTGGAGGGCCACAAGGTCGTCACGGGTGATCCTGGTGACCGACTCCACCGAGCTCTCGCGTGCGAACGGGTGGGTCGGCCCATAGAGCAGCTTGGCGAACTCGCGGGCTACGATGGATTGGGGCTGGTCCTGGCGCCGGCGGATGCCCTCGATCGCTTGCAGTTTGGCCA
>Ga0194112_10009824_pt1 | contig 12112 bp, 8 predicted proteins | sample TA2MahC400mmetaG_FD_146191 | JGI IMG/M metagenome (GOLD analysis project Ga0194112, IMG submission 146191) | Freshwater microbial communities from Lake Tanganyika, Tanzania - TA2015016 Mahale Deep Cast 400m | ecosystem: Environmental > Aquatic > Freshwater > Lake | place: Tanzania: Lake...
TGCCGCAGCGCTACATGTTTGTCAGTCTCTCCGGGCTCCGCGAGGCGCTCGGCAAGTGCAAGGCGAAGCAGGCGGACATCCTGATCCTCCTGTCGCGCGAGGACCTGGAGCTTGAGAACCGCGTGGAGGCGGCCAGCTTCGCCCCGTTCTGCACCCCTGCCATCAACCTGTTCCCCAAGCGCGCCGACCCCATCCCCCTGGGCGACCGCAGCCCCGAACACCACGTCGTGCCCGACCGCACCCGTCCCGACCACTTCGAGGTCTACCAGGTCCGCCGCTGCGTCGGCATCGGCGCCAAGGCCAGCGACGAGCAGGAGTTCCTCCCCTTCTACTCCGCCACTGACTTCGACGCCGACCTCCGTGGCGGCGGCGCCTACTTCGTCGTCCACCGTGTGCCCCGCATGCTCTCCAGCCGCGAGCAGCTTCGCGGACGACGCTCCAGCTACGCAGGCAGCGAGGTCTACGTGACCCTGGTGGACGCCAAGGCGGCGCCCTACAGTTCCGACTTGCGCCAGCTCTCGGTGGAGACGCTGTGCACGAACCGCGACCTGCCGATCAGCATGCCCGTGGCTGTGGGCGAGACCGATTTCACAATGGACGCGACCTCGGCGGCTCCGGTCGAGGCCATCCGTTGCGTGAGCGGCCGCCCCCGCTCGCCCATGGCCTCCTACGCCGAGGGCGACTTCGCCTGGCGCGCCATCAGCCACCTCGCCCTCAACTACCTGTCGCTCGTGGACAAGAGCGAGAAGGAGGGCGCGCTCGCCCTCCGCGACATCCTGAAGCTCTACGCCGGCCACGGCGACGACTACGTCCGCAAGCAGATCGAGGGGGTGAAGAGCCTCCGCAGCCGCCCTGTCACCCGCCCAGTGCCCACCCCCGGGCCGATTGCCTTCGCCAGGGGCATCGAGGTCACAGTCACCCTCGACGAGACGGCCTTCGCCGGCACGGGCGTCTTCCTCCTCGGCGCCGTCCTCGCCGAGTTCTTCACCAAGTACGTCTCCGTCAACTCCTTTGTCGAAACCGCTGTGGCCACCCCCCAGCGGGGCCAGGTGATGCGATGGATGCCCAGGATCGGACAGCGGCATATCCTGTAATCAACCGGCTCTACGAGCACCCGCACCGGTTCGACTTCTTCACGGCCGTGCGGCGCCTCGAGAACTGCTTCCCCGCGCGCCCGCGCGTCGGCCACTCCCGCACCCCGGCCGACGACCCGATCCGCTTCTGCCAGAACCCCTCCCTCTCCTTCCCCCCCTCCACCCTCGAACGCCTCGAGTTCGGCAGGGACAGCCGGCCCCCGCGACTCTTCGTCCACTTCATGGGCCTCCTCGGCCCCAACGGCCCGCTCCCTCTCCAGCTCACGGCCTACGCCCGCGAGCGGCAACTGGCACGGGACAACACGCTGGCGCGCTTCCTCGATGTCTTCAACCACCGCATGGTCTCGCTGTTCTACCGCGCCTGGGCCTCGGCCCAGCAGGCCGTGCAGTACGAGCGCGGCCTCGGTGACAGGGCAGAAAAGGGGACATTCTCCTTTTCTGCGCAGCAGCCTTCGGCGCCCCAAGGGGGCGAAAAGGTGAATGTCCCCTTTTCTGCCCGGGCCGGCGACGACCGCTTCGCCGTCTACGTCGCCGCCCTCTTCGGCATTGGCATGCCCAGCCTGCGCCACCGGGACGCCGCGCCCGACGTGGCGAAGCTCCATTACTCCGGCCGCCTCGCCTGCCAGACCCGCCACGCCGAGGGCCTCCGCGCCCTGCTCGAGGACTACTTCCGCATCCGCGTGAACATCGAGGAGTTCGTCGGCCAGTGGATTGACATCCCGCCCGACTGCCGCTGCCGCGTCGGAGAGACCCCGCGCACCGGCCTCGTCGGGCGCACCGCCATCGTAGGCTCGCGCATGTGGGACTGCCAGCAGAAGTTCCGCCTGCGCTTCGGGCCGATGCGCCTCGCCGACTACGAGCGCATGCTCCCAGGCGGCGGCTCCCTCGTCCGGCTCGCCGCCTGGGTCCGTAACTACATCGGCGACGAACTGTCCTGGGACCTCCAACTCATCCTCAAGAGAGAAGAGGTCCCGACCACCCGCATGGGCCAGTATGGCCGCCTCGGCTGGACCACCTGGCTCCAGAGCAAGCCGTTGGACCGCGATGCGGACGACCTGGTGCTGCGCCCCGGCGGCGCATGACCCGCAGGCCACTTTTTGAGGGGACCACGACATGGCTGAGATCAGTCGCGCCAAGCTCTTCGGCAAACTCAACAGCATCGGCTTCAAGAGCCTCGAGGGGGCCACCGTCTTCTGCAAGTTGCGCGGCAACCCCTACGTGGAACTCGCCCACTTCCTCCAGCAGGTCTTCCAACTCCAGGACTCCGACCTCCACAAGATTTGCCGCCACTTCATGATCAACCCGTCGAAACTCGTAGCCGATCTGACGGCGTCGCTCGACCGCATGCCCAAGGGCGCGACCTCGATCTCCGACATCTCGTCCCACATCGAGAGCATGACCGAGCGGGCCTGGGTCTACGCCACGCTCCTCTACGGCGAGGGGCAGATTCGCACGGGGCACCTCGTCGTCGCACTCGCCAAGGAGAAGACCCTCCGCAACATCCTCCTCGGCATCTCCCGCGAGTTCGAGAAGATCAAGCCGGAGGAACTCAGCGACAGCTTCGCCAAGATCGTGGCCGGCTCGCCCGAGGACGTGCTCGGCGCGCAGGACGCCCTCGCCGTGGGCGCTGCCGGCGCCCCAGGCGAGGCCAGCGGCGCCATGGCCCCCGCCCAGATGGGCAAGCAGGAGGCCCTCAAGCGCTTCTGCAAGGACCTCACGGCTGACGCGCGCAGCGGGAAGATGGACCCGATCATCGGGCGCGACCCCGAGATCCGCCAGATCGTGGACATCCTGATGCGCCGCCGCCAGAACAACCCCATCCTCACCGGCGAGGCCGGCGTGGGCAAGACCGCCGTGGTCGAAGGCTTCGCCCAGCGCATCGTCGCCGGCGACATCCCGCCCAGCCTCAAGGACGTCTCTGTCCTCAACCTCGACCTCGGCCTCCTCCAGGCCGGCGCCTCGATGAAAGGCGAGTTCGAGAACCGCCTCCGACAGCTCATCGAGGAGGTCCAGGCCTCCCCCAAGCCCATCATCCTGTTCGTGGACGAGGCGCACAACCTCATCGGCGCCGGCGGCGCCGCCGGCTCGGGCGACGCGGCCAACCTCCTCAAGCCCGCCCTCGCACGCGGCACCCTCCGCACCATCGCCGCCACCACCTGGGCCGAATACAAGAAATACATCGAGAAGGACCCCGCCCTCACCCGCCGCTTCCAGGTGGTCAAGGTGGACGAGCCGACCGAGGAGAAGTGCGTCCTCATGATGCGCGCCATCGCCTCAATGGTCGAGAAGCACCACAAGGTCCTCGTCCTCGACGAGGCCCTCGAAGCGGTCGTCAAGCTCTCCCACCGCTACATCCCCGGCCGCCAGCTCCCCGACAAGGCGGTGAGCCTGCTCGACACCGCGTGCGCCCGCGTGGCCGTGAGCCAGCACGCCACCCCGCCCGAGATCGAAGACCTCCAGCACCACCTCGCAGCCCTCGAGACCGAACTCGGCATCATTGACCGCGAGGAGGCCGTGGGCGTCATGCACAAGGAGCGCCGCCCCGAGGTCATCGCCAGCATGGAGGCCGACAAGAAGCGCCTCGACGTGCTGATGGAGCGGTGGAACAAGGAGAAGGACCTCGTCAACAAGATCCTCGACCTCCGCGGCAAGCTCCGCGAGCACCCCACCGGCACCATCGAGGGCTCGAAGACCGAACTGGGCAAGAAGGCGGACGAGTTGGCCAAGAAGGTGGACATCCAGGCCACCCCCGCCACCCAGCCAAAGCCCCTCTCGGAGGAAGAGCGCAAGAAGCTCTTCGACGAGCTTCAGGCCATCCAGAAGCAACTCATCGAACTCCAAGGCGAGACGCCCCTCATCCTGCCCAGCGTGGAGGCCAGCGCCGTGGCCGCCGTCGTCTCCGACTGGACGGGCATCCCCCTCGGCCGCATGGTCAAGGACGAGATGGCCGCCGTGCTCCGCCTGGCCGACACGATGGGCGAGCGCGTCATCGGCCAGAAGCACGCCCTCGAAACCATCGCCAAGCGGATGAAGACCTCAAGGGCAGGCTTCGACAACCCGAACCGCCCCATCGGCGTCTTCATGCTCGCCGGCCCCAGCGGCGTGGGCAAGACCGAGACCGCTCTCGCCCTCGCCGAAGCCCTCTATGGCGGCGAGGACAACGTCATCACCATCAACATGTCTGAGTTCCAGGAAGCCCACACCGTCTCCACCCTCAAAGGCGCGCCCCCTGGCTACGTCGGCTACGGCGAGGGCGGCGTCCTCACCGAGGCCGTCCGCCGACGCCCCTACAGCATCGTCCTCCTCGACGAGGTTGAAAAAGCCCACCCCGACGTCCACGAGATCTTCTTCCAGGTCTTCGACAAGGGCTGGATGGAGGACGGCGAGGGGCGCTACATTGACTTCAAGAACACCATCATCCTGTTGACAACCAACGTGGGGACCGAGCTGATCATGAACATGTGCAAGGACCCGAGCCTGATGCCGGACCCCGACGCGCTGACGAAGGCCCTGCGGGAGCCGATGCTCAAGAAGTTCCCCCCCGCGCTCCTGGGCCGCCTGGTGGTCGTCCCCTACTACCCGATCAGCGACGAGGTGCTGCGCCTCATCATCAAGCTCCAGCTCGGCCGCATCCGCAAGCGTCTCGCCGAAAACCGCAGAATCCCGTTCGGCTACGACGAGTCGGTGGTGGACCTCGTCAAGAGCCGGTGCACGGAGGTGGAGAGCGGCGCCCGCGCCGTGGACGCCATTCTCACCCACACCCTCCTGCCCGCCATCAGCGAGAAATACCTCACCGAGGTCATCGAAGGCCGAGAGATCAAGAAGGTCCACGTCGGCGTCGCCGACAGCGACTTCAAGTTCGAGTTCGCCTAGGCGCTCGCCGCGCCCAGGGAGCAGCATCCGTGTTGGGGCGCGCAGTGCGCGCGCGTGGGGGGCTTTTCTGTCCCTGGGTCGCCGATCAATAGGAGGTGCCTACGATGCCAATGGCTCCCCATCACCGGCCTGGTTCCGATGGAGGCTCCGGCGATTCCGCGGACGACCGCAAGGGCCACGGCTCCACGCAGGAGGGAGGCGCGGCCGGAGAGGGCAGAGAGGCCGAGGGTGAGCGCCAGGGCAGCCAGGGCACGGGCGGCGCCTCGTCCTCCGAAGCGTCCCAGGCCGAGGCAGCGGGGGAGGGGCGGGGGGGCCGCGGCAGCGGGGGCGGCGAGCCGGAGCAGGCCAGCGCGGCCAGCTCGTCCGAGCCGCATGAGTTCACCCAGGAGCACCGCCTCATCGCGGTCGGCACGCCGCTGGGGCCGGATGCGCTCCTCCTCCGCGGTGTCAGCGGCACCGAGGAGCTGGGCCGACTGTTCCACTACGAGCTGGACCTCCTCAGCACGGACGAGGAGATTGACTTCGACCAGATCGTCGGGCACAACGTGACCGTGCGCATCGAGACGACGAAGGAGGGTGTGACGCGGTACATCAACGGGCTGGTGAGCCGCTTCTCGCAGAGTCGGCGGACGGGGCGGCTGGCCTCGTACCGCGCGACCATCGTGCCCTGGCTGTGGCTGCTCACCCGCACGAGCGACTGCCGCATCTTCCAGGACATGAACGTCCCGGACATCATCAAGCAGATCATGCGCGACCACGGGCTGACGGATTTCGATGACCGCCTGACCGGCACCTATCAGCCGTGGGAGTACTGCGTGCAATACCGCGAGACGGACTTCAACTTCGTGAGCCGCCTGATGGAGCAGGAGGGCATCTGCTACTACTTCGAGCACGAGAACGGCAAGCACACGCTCGTCTTCTGCGACGCGCCGACGACCCACCAGCCGTTCGGGGGCTACGAGACGATCAGCTACCGGCCGCCCGAGCAGACGACGACTGACATCGAGCACATCCGCGACTGGCGCGTCGAGAAACAGGTCGAGCCGGGTGTTTACGTGCACGACGACTTCGACTTCAAGAACCCCCGCAAGGCGCTGGAGGCTCAGTCGAGAATCTCCCGCGCCCACGTCGCCTCCGAGTTCGAAATCTACGACTACCCCGGCGAGTACACCGAGTTCAGCGACGGCGAGCGCTACGCGCGCGTCCGCATGGAGGAGTTCGGCGCGCAGCACCACGTCGCCGGCGGCAGCGGCGACTCGCGCGGCATCTGCGTCGGCTACAAGTTCACCCTCGAAGACTACCCCCGCGAGGACCAGTGCGGCGAGTACCTCGTCACGTCCACTAGCCTGAACGCCCAGTCCGACGAGTTCGTCTCCGGCGGGGGCGGCCGCGGCGGGGGCACCTTCCTCGGCTGCACGTTCACCGTCATCCCGGCCGACGTGCAGTTCCGCCCGGCGCGCATCACCCCCAAGCCGCTCATCCATGGGCCGCAGACCGCTATCGTCGTGGGGCCGGCCGGCGAGGAAATCTACACCGACGAGCACGGGCGGGTGAAGGTGCAGTTCCACTGGGACCGCCGCTCGGCGGGCGACGAGACCAGCTCGTGCTGGATTCGCGTCGCCCAGGCCTGGGCGGGGAAGAAGTGGGGCGCCATGTTCATCCCCCGCATCGGCCAGGAGGTCATCGTCGAGTGCCTCGAGGCCGACCCCGACAAACCCATCATCACGGGCCGCGTCTACAACGGCGAGGCCCCGCCACCCTACGACCTCCCCACCCACAAGACCAGGAGCACCGTCAAGTCCAACTCCTCCAAGGGCGGCCAGGGCTACAACGAAATCCGCTACGAGGACAAGAAGGGCGAGGAGCAGATCTACATCCACGCCGAGAAGGACGAGGACATCCGCGTCGAGAACAAGTGCCGCGAGCTCATCCTCAACGACCGCCACCTCATCGTCGGCTGCGAGAAGGACGGCGCCAAGCAGGGCTCCCAGCACGAGATGGTCTACGTGGACAAGCACATCAAGGTCCACCGCAATCACACCGAGCACATCGGCGGCGACATGCAGCTCCTCGTCGGCGGCATTGACGGGCCGGGCGACGTGGACATCGTCATAAAGGGAGAAAGCGCCGAGCTGATCGAGAAAGACTGTCACGTCCACGTCAAGGGCAACCGCAAGGAGAAGGTTGACGTGGACCAATCGCTCACCGTGGGCAACAACCAGCAAGAGAAGGTGGGGATGAACCATGCCCTCGATGCGGGTCAGAGCATCCACCTCAAAGGCGGCATGACGGTCGTCATCGAGGCGGGGATGCAGTTGACCATCAAAGGCCCGGGGGGATTCGTGGACATCGGGCCTTCGGGCGTGACGATCCAGGGCACGCTGGTGAAAATCAACAGCGGCGGCGCCGCGGGAACCGGTGGCGGCTCCAGCCCGAGCGCGCCCGCCGACGCCAGCGAGGCCTCGCCCGTGGAGCCCGCCGTGGCCGACACCGCCACGGCGGGCGAAGTGGACCAGGGGGTCGCCGCAGCCTCAGTCACCCCGGCCACCTACAGCGACGCTGCTAAGGTGATGAAGCAGGCCGCCGAGGATGGCACGCCCTTCTGCGAAGAGTGCGAGCGCGCCCGCCGCGAGGCCGAGGAGGAAGAGAAGCGCCGCCGGGAGGAGGAAGAGGGCGGCGACGATGAGAAGAAGGGCAAGGGCGCCGAGGGCACCCAGGCCGAGGACTGGGAGAAGAAGGACAAGGCCCCCGCCTATGACGACGACTGGGAGAAGAAGGGTAAAGGCGCCGAGGGCGTCACCCAGGGCGGCTACAAGGAAGGAAAGGTGGGTGGTTCTGGGGACGTTACTCAGGAGGGGCCCAAGGGGAAGGGGGCGGAGGGGAAGTGGTGATGTGTGCGGTGGCGGGGGATGCCGCGGCGGCTGCGGAGGTCCTCTCGCGGGCGCGGGAGGGGGCCGTGGTGCTCCAGGACTTCCGGCCCCTGGCCGAGAGCCTGGACTGGGAGCTTGGGCAGCACGCCTGGGCCAGCCGCGGCAGCCGCGCGTTCCTGGCCGACAAGGTGCCCCTGAAGGCCACGAGCGACGGCTGGCTCGCCCGGAACGCGGCAGAGCTTCTCTGCGCGGCGCTCGACGCGGCACGGACCCTGCCCCCCGTGCTCCCCGTCCTCGAGGTCGGCGTCGGCCACGGGCTCTTCGCCCGGGCGTTCCTCGGCGCCTTCCAGGAGCTCTGCCAGGCCCGCGGCAAGCCCTACTACGAGCGGCTCCACTACGTCGCCGCCGACAAGTCCCAGCCCATGCTCGACGACCTGGCTCGCCACGGCATGCTCGACGCCCACGCCGGGCGCTTCCAGCTCTGCCGCGTGGACGCCGAGCGCATCGGACTCGACCTTGCGCCCCTCGTGGGGCAGGGAGGGCCGGCGGATGGCGGCTTCTGCGCTGTGTTCCTCAACTACGTGCTCGACGGCCTGCCGGCCGCCGTCCTGCGGCTCGACGGCCAGGGGGCCAGCCAGCTCTGCGTGCGGACCAGCCTTGCGCGCGGCATTAGGCTCGCAGACTTCACGCCCCTGACGGCTGAGCAGGTTCAGGAACGTGCTCGGTCGGATAATCCGGCGCAGCGGGCCGAGCTGGTCGGCCTCCACCGCGTGTTGGCGCTCTCCTATGAATTTCAGCCGTTGGCACTGGACGCCCTGCCCCATGCGCCCTTTGCCGTGCGCCAGGGGGCGCCGGGGCAATACGTGCTCCACAGCTACTGCGCCATCGAGTGCCTCCGGGCGCTCCGCACGCGCCTGCGGCGCGGTGGCTTCGTCCTCCTGAGCGACTACGGGGAGACACGCTCCGCCGCCTCGAAGGAGCCCTGGGAACACCAGCGGTTCGGCCCCACGGCCGCCATCGGCCTGAACTTCCCCCTGCTTCGCGCCTTCTTCCAGGCCGCGGGCGGGTGCGACTGGGTGGCCCCGGCGGCCGACCCGAAGTCCCTCATCTGCTGCCTGCTGGGCTGGGGCCTGGACCCCGGCGTGGTGCAGACATTCCAGCGCCTCTTCGACAACGCGGCATGGGAGTGGGCTTACCGCCCGCTGGAGAAGGCGCGCTCCTTCGTCGAGAAGAAGCACACGGAGGCGGCCCTCGATGCCTTTGCGGTGGCCATCGAGCGCCTCGGCCCAAACTGGGCCGTCTTCCACGAGGCCGCCCGCTACCTCATCTACACCGTCGAGGACTATGCCCGAGGGCTTGAGATGGCCCGTCTCGCCCTCGCGCAGCACCCGATCAGCCCGGCGCTGTGGAACACCCTCGGCGATGCCCTGTACTACCTGGACCGCAAGGACGAGGCGCGCGACGCCTTCCTGCGCGCCCTGGAGTTCGACCCCGACGACGCGCGGGCGTACCTGAACCTGGCCTACACGCACATGGCGCGGCGCGACCCCGCGGCGGCCCTCCGCATGGTGGCAGAGGGCCTGCGGTGTGACAGGGCGGGGAAGCTGCGCGACTCGCTCCTCCAGCAGCAGCAGCGCATCCTGGCCTCCCTCACGCGCTGCCACGAGCAGGAGGAGCGCTGCGTGGCCAATCGCTCGGGCAAGAGCTGGCTCTGGACCGAGCCGGGGCCAGCCGGGCCGAGCGGCGCTTGACGCCGCGGCCCACAAGGGGCATAATGACCGGGAAGGAGCGGGAGGGGGGACAGGAGGAACGCGAATGCCTCCGGCAGCCAGGCTTAGTGACAATCATACCTGCCCTCTGTCCGACGGCCCCAAGCCCCACGTTGGCGGGCCGATCCTCCCCCCTTGCGAGCCTACCGTTCTCATCGGTTTCCTACCCGCCGCGCGGGTGGGCGACTTGTGCACCTGTGTCGGGCCGCCCGACACGATTGCCATGGGCTCGACGTCGGTGTTCATCGGCGGTAAGATGGCCGCGCGGCTGGGCGACCCGACCATGCACGGGGGCGTGATCGTGGCGCCCTGCTGCCCGACCGTTATCATTGGAGGCTGAGTTGCGGGGGGAGTGCGAGGAGCCGGCCCGATGGCGGATGAGGCGGTGGTGCAGAAGCTGAGCCAGCACCTGTTCTCGGTGCCCGAGAGGAAGGTCTACGCCCTCCTCGACGGCGCGTCGGTGAAGGGCATGCTCGGCAAGCTGGCCCAGTGCCGGCCCGACTCCGACTGCCTGTATCGTGGGCAACTGGAGCCCGACATGGCCGAGGTGGCTCCCTACCTGGTGCTGCTCGAGCGCGGTGCCGCATTCACCCAGTGGGTCCTTGGGGAGGGCTGGGGGAAGCACTGGGGCGTCTTTATTATCACGCGGGAGCACCGCCTGGCGATGCTCCGGGCGCACTTCCGCCGCTTCACCATGGTACGCAGCCCCGAAGGGAAGAACCTCCTCTTCCGCTTCTACGACCCGCGCGTGCTGCGGACTTTTCTCCCCTCGTGCACGCAGCGGGAGCTGCGGGACTTCTTCGGCCCGGTGGTGGCCTACGCGCTGGAGGATGATGACCCCGGCCGGATGCTGCGGTTCACATTCGGGCGCGGCGCCTTGCGCAGGGAGGAACTCGGCCTCCAGGGGAACTGAGGGGTATCCTGGCCCGGGGTGGACCTGATGCTTCGCATCCGACCGAAGCAGATGAAGGCGTTCGAGGAGGCCGCGGCCAAGGGCTTCCAGGACCGCATGGTCGAGCACATCGGGCAGTTCTTCCCCAAGCACCTGGCCGTCTTTGGCGAGCCGGCCATCCGCCAGGCCGTCAGCCTCGGCATTGACCGGGGAAGCGTCTACGGCTTCGCCACCGAGCACGACCTGTGCCTCTACATTGACCTGATGCTGCTCCTGGGCAGCCTGTTCGACGAGGACCCGCAGTATCCCTGGGCCGAGGCGATCCTCAACGACAAGGGGATTACGGACAATGCCACGCGTGCCGAACGGCTGTACGACGAGGCCATGGCGTTCCTCGACGATGCGGCCGGCCAGGAGGGCGAGTACCTCACGCATGCGCTCGTCACCCTGCGCAAGACGCCCCTCAAGGATGCCTGGCAGCCGGGGCCGGGGACGCTCGAGGACAGGCTCCTGGCCCACCTCCGCGCCCTGTGGCCCCAGAAGTGCGAGCGGGTGGGGGCGGGGCCGCTGGGGCTGATGACCCACCGCGGCATCCAGGCCGCGGAGAAGCGCCGCCTGGCGGGCGAGTTCGGCGCTCTCGTCTACGTCGTGCTCATGTTCCTCCTCGGGAGTGGCTTCGACGCCGACCCGTTGCACGCCTGGGCGCAGGGCGTGCTCCGCGAGGGCGCGGGCGCGGGGAAGGCCGACCGGCTCTATGAGGCGGCTGCGGCCATGCTGGAGGCGTGGCTGGCCTGAATGGCCCATACTGGGGGTTGCTGCCATGGGATGGTGCGACAGGAAAGGCGCGGGCAAGGACGCCAAGGCCAAGCCCAAGACCCCCGTGAAGACCACCACGGCGCCCTGCCCGTTGACGCCCAAGACCTATGGCAAGGCGATCAAGATCGAGGGCGACGAGGAGTTCCGCAAGAAGACCATCAAGGCCCTCGACGACCTGAAGAAGACCCCGACGGGCAAGGCCATGCTCGAGTCGATCGAGAAGAGCGGCAAGACGGTCACCATCAAGCCCACGACGGGCGGCAACTCGGAGAGCGCAGAGACCGGCGACGGATTCGTCGGCCCCGACGGCAAGCCGGGCAAGGGCACGAACTCCACCGTGCTCTTCAACCCCGACAACCAGAAGATCGGCACGGAGCCGTGGGAGACCCGCCCGCCGGCGATCGGGCTGGCCCACGAGCTCATCCACGCGGAACAGGATGCGAACGGCACGACCAAGCGAGGGAAGACCGACAACGACAAGGTGAAGGATCCCTCGGACCCCACGAAGATCCAGCAGACCCCCACGTACGAGGCCGAGACGGCGGGCATCCCGCCGCACGACAAGGGGAAATTCACGGAGAACAAGATACGCAGTGAATGGGACCCGAAGCAGCCTGAACGCAAGTGGTACTAGACTTGGGGACAGGCCCGCCCGCCTGGCGGCCGCTGCCCTCCTCGTGGCGCTCGCGGCCCCCGCGGCTGGCGGCCAGACGGACCTCAAGGAGAAGGGAACCATGCCCGACGAATACCGCTCCGAGACCCTCAAGTGCACCCTCCGGGTGGCCGTGACCGCCCAGG
>Ga0194112_10009834_pt1 | contig 12109 bp, 9 predicted proteins | sample TA2MahC400mmetaG_FD_146191 | JGI IMG/M metagenome (GOLD analysis project Ga0194112, IMG submission 146191) | Freshwater microbial communities from Lake Tanganyika, Tanzania - TA2015016 Mahale Deep Cast 400m | ecosystem: Environmental > Aquatic > Freshwater > Lake | place: Tanzania: Lake...
CGGCGTCGGTCCGGGGGAATCGGATGGCCTTCTCAATCATCTCCTTCTGGTCTTTGCCGATGACGCCTTCGCGTTCGCCCTCGGCGATGACGCTGCGGACTTCCTCGTCTATGGGCGACAGGGGCCGGTAGCCGCGAGGCACGCCCGCCAGCCTGCGCACGAGGGCGTCCAGCGGCCCCATGCCGCGGCCCAGCGGATAGAAGACCACGCGGAAGAAGTGGCACAGGGGCAGCACGACCACCAGGGCGCTGTCGGCGGCGTACCGTGCCCAGGCCATCGGGATGATGCCGCCGAAGGAGAGTGCTGCGCCGACGGCCGCGGCCACGCCCACGGCCCACCCCAGCGGGCCGGAGCCGAAGTGGTCCAGCGCCCATGCCAGGGCAAGGAGCGTCATGGCCGTCAGGCACGCCAGGTGCAGCAGGCCCGTGGTGCGGAGGAGTTCATCGTGGTGGCGGAAGAGGGCCTTCAGGTCGTCGAGGCGTCCGCGGCGCTTCAGGGCCTCTTCCAGGCGCGAGCGAGAGAAGTTCCCGAGGGCGTAGTGCGCCAGCGCGAAGAAACAGGCAAGGGCTGCGGCGAGCAGGGCGGACCAGAACCAGGCGTTCAGGAGCAGCAGAACCCCCTCCTACCACGAGAACTCGCATTGTTTGTCGCGGCGGGTCAGCCAGGCCGCCGCGGCGGCATGTGCCGTTCTGCCCCTACTGGACCAGGGACCGGCCGGCGTAGACGCAGCCGAGGCCGAAGTCTTCCAGCAGCGCGTCCTCGCGGGCGTGCATGCGTCGTGCCTGGTCGGGCCTCTTGTCGTCGTAGCCCATCAGGTGCAGGAGGCCGTGGACGAGGTACAGCAGCAGTTCCGCGCGCGGGTCGCTGTTGGCGGCATGGGCCTGCTGGACGGCCATCTCGGCCGAGGCGATGATCTCGCCGTTTATGCCGCCGTTGGTGTGGCCGGTGGGCCAGTCCGGGTCTTCCAGGGGGAAACTGATGACGTCTGTGACGCCGTCGCGGCCGAGGTACTCGCGGTTCAGGTCGCGGATGTGGCGGTTATCCGTCAGGACGATGCTCAGGCTCCTGGCGGACCGCCCTTCATCCTTGATCACCCGGCGAACGACTTGCAGGATCAGTTTCTTGTCCAGGCGAACGTGGTCTTGCAGGTCAGTGATCTCGATCTTGGCCATGGCTGCTCCGCGCTGCGGGAAGATTCAACCAAGACCCCACCGCCGGAGGCATCGCTCGTGCATCGGCCGGCGTAAGCCGTGGGGCCGTATCACCCAGGTTCAACCGTTCCCGGTTCGGGACGACCCTTGCTCAAGGCCGCTGGATTGTCAAACCGTGGTCCGCCGTCGGGTTCGCCGGTGCGGCGTTCCACCGGGTAGAAACTTCGCCCATGATAAACACTCAGGAGCGTCTTCGTCAAGGTTTCCTCCACGGTGTGAAGTTCCGTGAGCGTCAGGCCGCTGGAATCCAGTTGGCCGTCTAGGAGGCGTTTCATGACGATTTCGCGGACGGCGGCGCCGACCTTGGGGGCGGTGCGCTCCTTCAGGCTGCGCGTGATGGCCTCGGCAGCGTCGGCCAGCATGACGATGGCGGTCTCCCTGGAGCGCGGCTTGGGGCCGGGGTAGCGGAAACTGGCCTCCGGCGGCGGGTCCTGGTGGGCCTGTGCGGCAAGGCGCCCGGCCTCGCGATAGAAGTACTCCAGCAGGCACGTGCCGTGATGCTCGGCGATGAACTGGCGGATGACGGGCGGCAGGCCGAGGCGGTCGGCCATTTCCAGGCCGTCGTGGACGTGGGCCAGGATGATCTCGTGGCCGGTGGGCGGGACGGGCGCCTCTCGCGGCGTTTCGCCGGGCGGCCAGTTCTCGCCGAACGACCGCGGGCGCAGGGCCTTGCCGATGTCGTGGAAGTAGGCCCCGACGCGGGCCAGCAGGCCCCGCGCGGCGATGCCCTCCGCCGCCGCCTCCGCCAGCGACCCGATGAGCAGGCTGTGCGTGTACGTGCCGGGGGCCTCCAGCGCCAGCCGCCGCAGGGCCGGCTGGTTCACGTCGCACAGTTCCAGGAGGCTGATGTTGGTGGTTATTCCGAAGGCCCGCTCGATGAAGGGCAGTATGGCCAGCATGACCACGCCCGCCGCCAGGCCGACCGCGAAGTACAGAAGCACCGGCCACACGATGACCGTCAGCACGCCGCCGTCGGCGTAATCGAAGCGCCAGAAGGCCAGGGCTGAGCGGGCCGCGGCGAAGGCCGCCCCCGCCATCGCGCCGACCTTGATGAGTTTCATGCGGTTGTTGATTTCGTCGAGCGCCAGGATGGCCACGCTCGTCCCGACCGCCCCCGTGATGGCCCAGTCGAGGTCGGTCCGCGTGGCCAGGGCCACCAGGAGCAGCAGCGCCCAGATGAGGGCCAGGGCGAACATCCGCGTGTAGGCCACCGCCACGGTCATGCCGGCGGTCGCCAGGAGGAAAGCGTGGAACTCCGGCGGGCCGTGGGCCTGCGCCACGAACTTGGCGGCGCCCACCACGAGCACGCACAGCGCCGCCAGGATGAGGCTCCGCGGGAACGACCGGCTCACGTTCGGCTGAAGCCGCACGGCGCTGGCCGCCAGTACGGCCACGAGCAGGCTGATGACGACGGCGGCGCCGACCCAGGCCATCGCGCGGCGGATGACGCCGAGTTCCTTCAGCCGCGCCTCTTGTTCCTGCTCCAGGAGTCGCAGGTCGGCGTCGGTGATTTCCTTGCCCGCCTCCACGAGGGTGGTGTTGGCCTTGTGGAGGACGGAGACGGGCGGGATGGCGTTGCGTGCGTCGGCGCGGCGGTTCTCGGTCTGTGCCTGCTCGTAGATGAGCGTCGGGCCGAGGCGCGGGGCGATTGTCGCGGCGATGCCGGCGGCGCCGGCCGGCGTGAAGATGGGCGCCAGCGCTTCGCCCGCCAGCCGCTCGATGCGGGCCTGGATGGCCTCCGTCTGCCCCTGCATCAGCAGGCTGCGCAGAGGCACCGGCCGGTCGCCGTCGGGCAGGATGACCAGGATGATGCCGGGGCTCTCGTCCGGGATGGCCGCGGCGTCGGGCTTATAGCCTGCGGGGAGGCGGTTGCGCAGTTCGCGGATTTCGGCCAGGCGCCGCGCCGCACGCTGGTAATCATCTTCGCGCACGACGGGCAGGTCAAGCGGCTCGGCCATCGCGGCAAAGGCCTTCGCGATGGTTTCCTGGAGGGCGGCCAAGTTCTGGTTCTGGTCGCCGAGCGCTTTCTTGACGGCGGCGAAGACCTCGGGCGCGGGCTTCCACTCGTTGCGCGCGGCCGCGGGCACCTGTTCCGGCGCAGGGGCCTTCGCGATATCGGCCACCAGCCCCAGCAGACTGTCGCGCAGGACCAGGACCTGCCGCACATCGGCCGTGTACAGGCCGGGGACGCGCACCATCCCGGCCAGGGCGCGGACGTTGGCGGTGGCTTCCTTGTCCACGTAATGGAAGTCGGCCCGCGCGAGGATGGGATGCGTGGCCGGCTGGCCCTTGCGGACGGGCAGGGGGGGCTGCGGCAGTTCGACCACCAGGAGCGTCGCCAGGACGAGTCCCGCTGCCACCCCCAGCCGCGCGAGCGCCTTCGGCCGGCGAAGCGCCTCGCGCCAGGGCGGCAGCAAATGCAGCCCGGCGGCGGGTTCGGGGGGCGGAGAGTTCGGTTCCTTGCGGTTCCAGAAAGCCATGGGCTGCTAGGCCTTGTCCGGTTCGGGCGGGCGGCGGTTCGCGGCGGCGGCGTGCGGACGCGGATGCTCGTCGCCGCCGCCATGCTTCTCGTACGCGTTCACGATGTCCTGCACCAGCCTGTGCCGCACGATGTCGGCCCGGGTCATCTCGTGGAACTCGATGCCGGCGATGTCCGAGAGTTTTTCCCAGGCGTCCACCATGCCGCTCTTTGTGCCGGCCTGGAGGTCCACCTGGGTGATGTCGCCCGTGACGACCATCTTTGATCGCATGCCCATGCGCGTCAGGAACATCTTCATCTGCCCCGGCGTGGTGTTCTGCGCTTCGTCCAGGATGATGTAGGCGTCGTTCAGTGTGCGGCCGCGCATGTACGCCAGCGGGATGATCTCGATGATGTCGCTCTCCATGTACGCGCGGACCTGCTCGAAGCCCATCATGTCGTGCAGCGCGTCGAGCAGCGGCCGCAGGTACGGGTGCACCTTGGCCAGGATGTCGCCGGGGAGGAACCCCAGTTTCTCGCCCGCCTCCACCGCCGGCCGCACCAGCACGATGCGCTTTATCTGCTGGCGCTTCAGGGCCTGCACTGTCATGGCCACGGCCAGGTACGTCTTGCCGCTGCCGGCCGGGCCGATGCAGAACACCAGGTCGTTCTTCTCGATGGCGTTGCAGTATGCCTGCTGGCCGGGCGTCTGCGGGCGCACGGGCCGGCCCGAGACGAAGACCTCAATTGTTTGAAGCGACGGCGTCTGGCCGGAGCGCGTGACCGCGTCGATTATCTGCCGCACTTCGCGCTCGCTTACGACCTGGCCGTCCTCGGCCATGCGCTCGAGTTCTTCCAGCACCACCTGGGCTTCGTGCACGGACTCGGCGGCGCCGAGTATGTGGATGTCGGTCTCTCGTGCCGCAAGGCGCACGCCGAAGGCATCGCGGATGAGCCGCAGATGCCTGTCGCGCGGGCCGAACACCAGGTGGCGGTGCTCGTTGCTCCGCAATTTGAGGTTCTTTTCCATCCGGTTCCCGGTCGGCGCCGCCGAAAGACTGAACAAGAGACCAGGCGCCGACGCGCGAATTCCCAGGCGTTTACGGCTGGCGAAACTGATCCTCGCCGTATTTGGAGAAGTAGTATAGGACGGAGCGCCCGGCGATGTCTTTCATGATGCCGACCATCTCGTCAACCGACCACTTCTCTGGCCGAAAGTAGAAACTCCCGCGGTTGAACTTGCCGCCTTCTTCGTTGTGGAGGTAGGTGGTGTTCAACTTGCCGAACATCGCCATCGTGGATACTCGGTCGAGAATCGAAGAGTCCGCCTCGAAATCGCACCCGTATCCGAAGCAGACGAAGGGGAAGATGCTTTCTCGCATGAGGGCCGCGCGAAGGCCAATCAGGTTCTTGCCGAGCCGCTCTATGGCATTCCCCTTGGCCTGTTTCGGAAGGCCCTCTTGGACCCGGAGGACATTCGTCCCCTGGTTCTTCACTTCGGCGATGAGAATCGGATACGTGAGCGTATCGCCGGGCCTTCCCTGGACGTAGAGAATGCCACCGTCCGGCCGAATGGAACTGCTATCGAAGTGGTAGTGGAACTCGGTATCTGGGTAGGTGCTGCGAAGCTCGGCCACAATGTCCTTAAGACGCCACTGCCTGGCATGGACAAGCGATATCTTCTTGTTGAACTTCCGACCGAGGCACTCAACGACTCGCACGAGGGCTTTGATTACATCGGATTCCTGCTGTTTGGACGTCAGGTTGATCACCGTCCCGGCGCGCTGGACACGAAGTTGGTTCTTTCGTGCCATCGCGTGTTACCTCCGCTCGACCAGGAATAACTGCTCGGTGACATGGACTGGCCGATTGTTGAAGTTTCTGCTCCCACGGAATGCGTTGTACTGCGTCTCGAGGACATCCACCGAGCCAATGTCGCCCAGCATGGCCCGCATCCTGTCCGGTGGTATGAAACCCTCGTTGCTGAACGAGACCAAGAGGAACGGAGCATCAAGGGCGTGAAGAAGTTGCCTCAGGAGGGGCAACGACTTCGAACGCACGTTGTAGCCGGAGCGCCGCCAATCCGTGGGGATGCCGGACACACGACTCACGTGCATCGGCCGCTGATAACGAACCAGCAGGTTGAGCATGAAGTAGTTTGACCCGTACGGGTGTTGGTTGTATGGCGGGTCGATGTAGGCCAGGTCCAAAGCCTTTACTCGTTCTGCGGCGGTGTTGGCGTCTTCGTGAAGCACCTCGTAGTCGCACTCGAAGTTGCTCAGGACCGGCGGCTCAAGTTTGATCTCACCCATGATCCGAACCAATGCGTCAGAGCCGCGGCCGCCGAACTGACCGGCTTGCGTGCGGCGGTTCTTGTAGAATCCTTTGAAGACCCCGGCTGTATTCGCATGGATCGAAGCCTTGCTCAGGAGAGGGCCCAGGAGCATGTCTCTCGTGTTGCCGGGCGCGGAGTCCATGAGCCGGCGATAGTTGTCCAGTCGTCGCGCGTTGTTCCGGGTGTAAAAGACGCGGTCCTCTTTGGTGATATGAGCCTCGTCTCGTGGAGAATACATTTCTTCGATGAACCCGGGGGGAAGCGGTTCGGTCGTAACCCTGGCGTTCAGGTCGGCAACGAGCCGGGAGATGGCGGCAAGGTCAACGGTGCTCCTGTTGCGCAGGTAACAGCGCGCCGTCACGGCGGCGTAATCTTCGATATCGTTGCTGACGAGGTGCGAGGCGTGCGCCTTAAGGAAGCGGGAGACGACTCCCGACCCGCTGAAGGCGTCGAAGGTTCGAAGGCGGCTCTTGCCGAGTCGGCGCTTGACGCGCTCGACGGCTGTACCGATCTGCCCCAGCAGGGCGCGTTTGCTCCCGATGTAGGTGATCAACTGTCGAGACAGGTAGTCGGGGTTCTCGTTGCTCGGATCGTCCGCCCAGAGGGGCATCTGACGGCACCCTTTGACGGCAAACTCAGCCTGTTGCGCGTCGGCCATTACTTCCTCCGCCGTGGTTTCTCGGGCGGCCGACCTCATTATCCTCATTGGGCCTCGCCGGTCAATAGCACAAGTGCGAAGTAGGCCACCGGCGCGGCGCCGAGGAGGGAGTCCAGTATGTCGAGCGCCCCGCCGAAGCCCGGAATGGGGCCGCTGTCCTTCACGCCGCAGGCCCGTTTGATGAGGCTCTCGCCCAGGTCGCCCAGGACGCCCGCCGCGCTGACGGCCAGGCCGAACAGCGCCATCGCCCCCCAGCTGAAGCCCAGCCATCCGCACCCGATGGCCAGGGCCGCGGCCACGCCCCCGGCCATCCCGCCGCCGAGGCCCTCCCACGTCTTCTTCGGGCTGAGCGTCGGCACGAGCGCGTGGCGGCCCAGCGTCGAGCCGATGGCCCATGCCCCGATGTCGCCCACCTTCACCGTCCCCAGCACAAGCAGCAGGTACGCCAGGCCCGACCATCCGTACGGGCCGGGGAAGAACCGGACACGCGCCAGGAACGTGCCCAGCAGGCCCACCGACAGGACCGTCAGGATGGTCCAGGCGGCGCTGGTGGCTGCGCGGCCCATGTCGCCGCCGGGCGTTGCCCCGGCGGAGCGCGGCTTTGTCCCGACCAGGCCGGGGCGCTCCACTGCCACAACCTCCAGCGTATACACCAGGAGCACCAGGAGCGCAAGCGCCATCACGTATGCATTCAGGCCGGCCACGTGCGACCAGCGGGCCAGCGAGACCGGTCCGGCCGAGGCGCCGCCCGATGCCCGGTCGGTCACCTCGGCCCAGGCGCACGCCACAAGGATGGCCGTGAACGCCGTCGCCACGCCCGGGCGGCACGGGTGGCCCTTCAGGCGCAGCATGCGCCCGGTCTCCCACGCGGCCAGCGCCAGGACCGCCAGCAGCAGCAGCCAGAAGCAGGGGGAGACGGCGGCACCGAGGCGCTCGTCGATGGCCACGTCGGCCGCCAGCAGCGCGAGCGTTCCGGTAATCAGCGCCGCCCCGATCGAGATGCGCGTCCAGGCCAGGCTCATGTTGGCGACGTTCCCGTTGCCAGGCCGCCGAAGCGGCGCTGGCGCCCCGCGAAATCGCGGATGGCCGCGTGAAGGTCCGCCTCGCGGAACTCCGGCCACAGCGTCTCCGTCACCCATATCTCGGCGTACGACATCTGCCACAGGAGGAAGTTCGACAGCCGCATCTCCCCGGCCGTCCGCACCAGCAGGTCCGGGTCGGGCATCCCCGCCGTGCACAGGGCCCCGCCGAAGGTTTCCTCGGTGACGGCGGCGGGGTCGATCCGGCCGCGCGCAGCATCCTCTGCCAGCCGCCGCGCGGCGTCGGCGATCTCCTGCCGCGCGCCGTAGTTCACAGCCAGGCACAGCGTCATGCCCGTGCAGGCGGCCGAGGCCGCAATCGTGCGGTCCACTTCCTCCAGGACGTGCTGGGGTATGCCCTCGCGCCGCCCGATGGTCCTCAGGCGGATGTTGTTGCGGAGGATCGTCGGCCGCTCCTGGATAAGATGCAGCCGGTAGAGTTCCATCAGGAAGTCGGTTTCCTCGCGCGGGCGGCGCCAGTTCTCGCTCGAAAAGGCAAACAGCGTGAGTTGCTCAAGGCGCAGCCGGGCGCATTCCTCGGTGACAAGGCGGACGGTCTCGGCCCCGCGGCGGTGGCCCTCGATGCGCGGCAGGCCGCGCGCGCGGGCCCACCGGCCGTTGCCGTCCATGATGATGGCGATGTGTCGCGGCCAGCGCTCGCGCGCCACGCCGGCCAGCGAATCGGGCATGTAGGCGGCTTCGGCCATTTTCGTGACTACTGTTGCGCCGCAGTTCATGTTGTGGGCGCCATGCTTTCGCGCCGTTGCGAAAGCATGGCCGTGCGGGGTCGCAAAGCATGCTTTCGTAAGCGAAAGCATGGCACCCGCACTCACAGTCTCATCCCGTCCCGGTCACGGGCGGCGGATCGTCTGCTCCCGGTCCGGCCCCACGCTTATCACCCGCACCGGCGCGCCGATGATCTCTTCCACGCGCTTGACGTACGCGCGGGCGGTGCGCGGCAGGTCCGTAAACTTGCGCGCGGCAGAAATGTCCTCCGTCCACGGCTCAAGGTCCTCGAGCACCGGCCGCGCCTGCTCAAGCACCGCCGGGTCGTCCGGGAACTCCGCCAGCGGCTTGCCGTCCACCGCGTAGGCGGTGCAGACCTTGAGTTGCGGCAGGCCGCGGAGCACGTCCAGGAGCGTTATCGCGATGGCGTCAATGCCGTTCAGGCGGGCGGAGTAGCGGATGGCGAACGTGTCGAGCCAGCCGCATCGCCGGGGCCGGCCCGTCGTCGTGCCGTACTCGTGCCCCTGCTCGCGTATCTGGTCGCCCAGGGCGTCCTTGAGTTCCGTGGGGAACGGCCCCTCGCCCACGCGGGTCGTGTATGCCTTGACCACGCCCAGCACCTGCCCGATGGCGCGGGCCGGAACGCCGCTGCCCGGCCAGGCCCCGGCGGCCGAGGCGCTCGAACTCGTTACATAGGGGTATGTTCCGTGGTCGATGTCCAGGAGCGTTCCCTGGGCGCCCTCGAAGAGGATGCGTTTGCCCCGCTCCACGGCCCCCAGCAGGTAGGCCGTCGTGTCGGCGATCATGGGGCGGACGGCCTCGCCGTAGGCGGCGTACTCGCGCCAGACGGCCGCGGCATCCAGCGGCGGGTCGCCGTAAATCTTGGTGAACGCCTCGTTGCGGGCCTCGACGACGCGCTCCACCTTCCGCCGCAGGTGCTCCGGACGCAGGAACTCGCCCATCCGGATGGCGTGCACCCGGTTCGCCTTGTCGGCGTACGCCGGGCCGATGCCGCGAAGCGTCGTCCCGATCTTGCCCTTGCCCTGGTGCTTCTCGGAGAGGGCCTCGATCTTGCTGTGCCAGGGCCAGATTGTGTGCGCGCGGCTGGAGACCAGCAGCCGCTGTCGCAGGCGCGGCGCCTGGGCCTCGTGCCGCGCGATCTCCTCCAGCAGCACCTTCGGGTCCACCACCACGCCGCCGCCGATGACGCACGTCGTGCCCTCGCGGAAGAGGCCCGAGGGCACAAGGTGCAGTTTGTACGTGCGGCCGCCGAAGGCCACCGTGTGCCCGGCGTTGTTGCCGCCGTTGTAGCGGACGACGACGTCGTGCTCGGCCGCCAGGAGGTCCACGATCTTGCCCTTGGCCTCGTCGCCCCACGTCAGGCCCACGATCAGGGTGTTGCCTTCTCGGGATTTCACGTCCGGATGCCTCCCAGGAACCGTCGGGTCGGCGCAAAGCGCCGGCGCGCCCCTGCTTGGAGCCGCGCCGTTACGGGAATCTATAGGTCTGCCCCCGCAAATGCCAGCGAAAACCGGCGGGCAATCTCGACCCCGGGCGACTTGCTTCGAGCCGCGACCGTACGAGTGCCAGGAGAGCGGTTCGACACGGCTGCCCGGCCGGTTTTGCTTAAGCCTCGCCCGATGCCTGCCGATATAATCACCGAGGCTGTGGGTCATCCCGCTCTTGCGGGAACAGCCTGCATTGAGGATCCGGGCCACGGCGAACCCGGATCCTCGTTTTTTTACGGCAGAATGACGGCTTTCAGAACGCCATCGGCGTAGTCCGCCACCATGTCGAACGCCTTCTTGGCCCCGGCTAGCGGCACGCGGTGCGTCACCCAACCGGCCACGTTCACGCGCTTCGAGGCCACCAGGTCGATGGCCTGCCGCGCGGCATGGCGCGAGCGGCGGACGTACTGCACGAGGAGTTCCTTTCGGCGCGGCGTGTGCGAATCGAACGAGACCTCGTCCTCTTCGGGGATGCCCGCCATCATGACCCGCCCGCCGATGCCGGCCAGCCCCCACGCCTGGGGCGCCCCGGCGGCGCGGTTCGTGCACTCGAAGACCACGTCGGCCATGCGGCCGCCGGTGAGGCGCGAGACCTCTCCGGCCGGGTCCTTCTTATCAACATTGATCGTGTCCGTGGCGCCCAGTTTGCGGGCCAGTTTCAGCCGGTAATCGAGTTTGTCGGTGACGATGATGCGCCCCGCCCCCGCTGCGCGGGCCACCTCCATGCACGCCAGGCCGATGCATCCGGCCCCGACGACGGCCGCCGTGTCGCCCGGGCGCACGCCCGCCAGGTTGCCCGCGTGCACGCCCACCTGGAGCGGCTCCAGCATGGCCGCCTCGTCCCACGAAAGCGCGTCCGGAATGGGCACGCACTGGTGCCGCTCGATGACCGCGAACTCGCACATGAGGCCGTCGTTGGGCGGCGTGGAGCAGAAGCGCACCGTTGGGCACAGGTTCGGCCGGCCCGTGACGCAGTACTCGCACCGGCCGCACGAAATCGCAGGCTCGATGGCCACGCGCCGGCCCACGGTTAGGCCCTCGACGCCCGGCCCGAGCGCTGCCACCTCGCCCGCGCCCTCGTGCCCGACGATCATCGGCTCGCGGACCACCTGCTCGCCGATGCGGCCGTGCGTGTAATAGTGCACGTCGGACCCGCACAGGCCCACCGCCCGCACACGCACCAGGACCTGGCCGGGGCCGGGCCGCGGCTTTCTCACCTCTTCCACCCGCAGGTCGCGGATGCCGTGAAGCACAAGAGCCTTCATTAGTCGGTTCCTCGCGTTCAGAACTCCGTCGCGCCGGTGAACTGCACGCCGCGCAGGCGGACCGCCGGCACGACGCAGTTGCTCCGCGTCAGCACCACCCGCCGCGACAGGCCGTCGATGCGCCCCAGCGCCTCCAGCGCGTTCTCCGTGTACCGCAGGTTCTTCACCGGCCCGATGACCTCGCCGTTCTCCACCAGGAACGTGCCGTCGCGGGTCATGCCCGTCAGCACGGTCTTCATCGGGTCCAGGATGTTCGTGTAGTGGAACCGCGTAATCAGCAGGCCCCGCTGCGTGTCTGCCACCAGCCGCGCGAGGCTCTCCGTGCCGCCCCTCATGAAAAGGTGCATCGGCAGGCACTCGTAGCCCGTGGAGGCGGGCAGTGCATGGCCGGTGCTGCGCTCATGGCCCAGCCGCCGGGCGCGGTAGTAACCCGTGGCCACGGCCTTCGCCACGCCGCGGTCGATGAGCGTCAGCCGCGAGGCGGGCATGCCTTCGTAGTCGAAAGGCTGCGGAATGGCATGCGGGTGGCGCGCGTCGTCCCATATGGTGACGGCCTCGCCCGTGACGCGCTGGCCGAGGCGGCCGCAGAAGGGGCTGCGGCCCTCCTGGAACGCCTTGCCGCTGAAGGCGATGTACGAGAGGTACTCCAGCCACTCGCCGACGGCCGGCGGTTCGAGGATGACGTCGTAGCGGCCGGGCGGAAGCGCGCGCGGATTGCGTGCTGCGGCGGCCTTCTCGGCCGCCCGCCGGCCGATGCCCCGGCCGCTCAACTCCGCGAGCCTGGTTGACTGGCCCTCGGCGTAGCCCGACCCGTCGGCGCACGTGACTACGGTGTGCACTTGGGCGCGCGTATTGCTCGCCGCGACGGC
>Ga0194112_10009837_pt1 | contig 12108 bp, 8 predicted proteins | sample TA2MahC400mmetaG_FD_146191 | JGI IMG/M metagenome (GOLD analysis project Ga0194112, IMG submission 146191) | Freshwater microbial communities from Lake Tanganyika, Tanzania - TA2015016 Mahale Deep Cast 400m | ecosystem: Environmental > Aquatic > Freshwater > Lake | place: Tanzania: Lake...
CCTTGCTGGTGGCGTCGTTGGGAATCCCGATCGCCTTGCGGCCCAATTCCCGGATGGCCGCGGCGCGCGCCTCCGCACTCTCTCCGATCAAGTCCAGCACCGCCACGTCCGCGCCGGCGCGCGCCAGTCCCATGGCCATTTCGCCGGCCAGCACGCCGCCTCCGCCAATCACCACCGCGACTTTCCCGCGCAATGAGAACATCTCTTCCATTTCCACTTTGTACCACACCCGCCGTCCCGCGCCGCGATGGAAGCCCGGCATGCGCGCACTCGCGCTTGCCGCCGCGCTGCGGCGGTATAATCGGTGGCTAGCATGCCGGGGCCGGGCAGAGAAGCCATCCAACGGGCCCTGGAGAAGATCCTGGCCAGCCAGGCCTTTCAGGGCTCGGAGCGCATGAGCCGCTTCCTGCGGTTCGTGGTGGAGCATGCGCTGCGTGGCGACCAGGCGCCGTTGAAGGAATACCTGATCGGGGTCAGGGTCTTCGACCGGGGGGAGGATTTCGACTCGCGCACCGACACCATCGTTCGGGTGGAGGCGCGGCGGCTGCGCGCCAAGCTGAAGGAGTACTACGAAACCGCGGGCCGCGAGGATCCCATGATCATCGAGCTGCCCCACGGGGGCTATGCACCCGCCTTCCGCGCCAGGGAGCAGCGGGTGGCGGGTGCCAGAAGACGCTGGATCCCGGCGCTCGCCGGCGCCGCTGTGCTGCTGGCGCTACTGGCGGTCTGGCGGCTGGGCCCGGCCCGCAGAGCCGGCCCGGCCAGCTCGATCGTCGTGCTGCCCTTCGCCAACCTGAGCGCCGATCCTGAGAACGAGTACCTCAGCGACGGGCTAACCGAAGAGATCATCAGCACCCTGGCGGCGATCCCGGATCTGCAGGTGGTGGCCCGGACCTCCGCGTTTCAATTCAAAGGGCGTACCGCGGACATCCGGAAGATCGGCAGAGAGCTCAGCGTCCAGACGGCTCTGGAGGGCAGCGTCCGGCGCGAGGGCCAGCGGATCCGGGTCTCGGCGCAACTGGTGAAGGTCTCCGACGGGATGCACCTGTGGTCGAAGATGTACGACCGGGAGCTGACCAACCTCCTCGAGATCGAGGCGGACATCACGCGGGCGATCGTGGACGCCTTGAAAGCCCGGCTGGCGCCGGGGCAGACCCGGAAGGTCGAAACCACCAGCATCGAGGCGTACCAGGCTTATCTGAAAGGCCGGTACTGCTGGAACAAAATGACGCCGGTGGATCTCAAGAAGAGCATCCAGTTCATGGAAGAAGCCATCGCCCTGGATCCCAACTACGCGGCCGCGTACGCCGGCCTGGCCGACTCCTACGGTTTCTGGACCAACCTTGAGCTGGAGGGTCCTTGGGAGCATGCGGCGCGCGCCAGATGGGCGGCCAAGAAGGCGCTGGAACTCGACGACGGCTCGGCGGAGGGCCATTTCGTCCTGGGAGCCCTCCTGGCGCAGGGCGACTGGGACTGGAGCGGGTCGGAGCGGGAATTCCGGCGGGCTCTCGACCTGAAGCCCTCGCTGGTAGATGCGCGCTCGGCTTTCGCAGCACTCTGCCTGGGCCCGTTGCGGCGCTACCCGGAGGCCATCGGGCAGTTTCGACAGGCCCTCCAGGTCGATCCTCTCTCCATGAACCTTCGAACGTTGTTAGGTCAGGCTTTTGTTTATGCCGGCCAGCCCGACGAAGCCATCAAGGAGCTGCGCGCCGCGCTGGAGCTGGAACCGGGCTTCCCGTACGGCGGCATTACGCTCGCCCTGGCGCACTTGGAGAAATCCTCGTATCCCGAGGCGCTGGAGGTGCTTCAACGGTTTCGGGATTCGGCCGGAGAGATCCCGTATTACTCCGGCCTGCTGGGTTACACCCACGCCCGGCTCGGGAACCGCACCGAAGCCGAAGGCGTCCTCAAACAGCTCCAGGCGCGCTTCCCGGGCCAGTGGGTGCCACCGGTCGAGGTCGCCGGGATCTACAACGGCCTGGGCGACCGAGAACAGGCCTTGCGCTGGCTGGAGCGGGGCTGCGAGCAACGCTCCACCATGATGCCGTTCATCGTCGACGACGCGCGCTTCCGCAACCTGTACTCCGAGCCGAGGTTCACAGCCGTGCTGAAGCGGATGGGCCTGGGCCGCTAACCGCCGTTTTCACGTTAATCTCACTCCCATCTCACGGTTTCTCTCTGGACCGGCCGGCCGCGCCGGTCCATCCTGGTGGCCGGGTCCCGCTTTGCGGCGGGGCACCATCACAAGGAGGTTCAACCATGAGAAAGCATCTCTTCATAGTCGCCGGCGGAGTGGTTCTGGTCGCTGCCTGGGCGCTGGCCAACGTCCGCCTGGAATTCCCCCCGGGGCCGCCGTACTACGCTCAGTTCTCCAATCTTGACCCGTACGGGGAGGAGATCTACCACACGGAAGAGTGGGCCGCCATTCCGTTCTACCGCGATCCGAGCTGCGTGCCGGGGGCTTTCAATCTCCTGGACTTTTTCGACGCCCCACGCGTGTTTCAGTGCGCCCTGAAGGTCGGTGGTTTCGAGATCTGGGCGGTGCCACCGTGGGAGGGGGGCCCGGGGCCGATTCAGGCGAGGATCCAGGGGCTCGGCGCCGTCCCCATCTACTTCGTGAGCTGGCCGGAACTCCGAGCTGCTGTAGTTGACCGGGTGCTGACGATGGACGAGCTGCGTGCGCTCCCGAGCTTGAAGATCGGCTATGCCACCTTCTATTCCAGCAACCTCCACCCGTCGGGTGGTTCGGCCAACGTGCCGCACATCCAGATCGTCGCCACCGGCGTCTTGCAGGATGGCAAGCAGTTCCAGTTCCAGGTCGCCGGAGGGGACCAGTCGGCGCTGGTCAAGCACGTCAGGATCGTCTTCTGGTAGACCGCGCAGTGTGCGCTGCCGCGAGCGGCGCGCGGAGGGCCTTCGCGCGCCGCCCGGACCTGGACCACTTTGTACCACACCCGGGCCGCACCGCCGCGTCACGTCCCGGCGCCGGCAGAGGCTCCGTATTCGTGGCGCAGCGGCTCGATCTCGGTGACCACCTGCCGGCGATGCAAAGCGAAGTAGACGGTCAGCAGAATCACGCCTCCCAGACCCAGCAGGGACATCAGCCCGATCAGCCGGCCCACCGCCCGAATGGGGGCGTAGGCCTCACGCGTGTCTTGTGACACCAGCACCAGCCAGCCCAGGTTGCCGTAGTCCTGTTTCAGCCCGGTGTCGGCAAACCCGATCAGCCGCCGCCCGCCGCGTCCGAAGTCAGCCTCCAGATAACCGGTCTGGCGCGCCCCCAGTTCTCGCAGCGCGTCCCGCAGCGCCGCCACCTCCTCGGACTTCAGGTCCAGCGCCAGGTTCACCTGCGGTCCCACGATCACCGTGCCGTCGTCCTTCACCAGCGAGGTGCGCCAGGTGGCGCCCTCGTGCGGCCGCTGCACCAGCGGAAACAGCGTCGAGACGTCCACCAGCGCGTCCACCGCTCCCAGGAAGCGGTTGGTGCCCTCCTCCAGCACCGGCACCCCGATGCCGATGTAGTAGGACTTGGTGGCGTCGTCATACAGCACGTCGGTGATGTTCACGCTGCCCCGCCCCTGGGCGTGGATCTGCTGCCAGAAGTCCTCGTCGGCCTGGTAGTAGTCCAGGCTCTTGTGCGTGCCCGCCACGGTGGCCCCGCGCGCGTCCGTTACCGTTATGCGCAGGAAGCGCTTGTCCTGTTCCCGGCAGCGCCGCAGGTACTGCGAAGCCCGCGAAGACAGGATGGACTGCACCAAGGTGTCGGAGGCCGGCGTATTCCACCCCTCCTCGATCTTGCGGAATCTCTCGCCGATGGCCGCCTCACTCATCCCCCGGTAGCTCGAGTTGGCCGTCACGATGGGCTCCAGAAGCACCGGGGCGCCCGCCATCATCCCCACCGTGCTCAGGCGATCATGCACGAAGCGGGATACCTCCGCCGCCGTGCTCTGCGCGATCGAGCGGAAGTGCGTCCCGATGTTGTTCCGCAACGCGTTCTGACTCTGCGCGATGCTCCACAAACCGACCAGGCTGATCGGCACAATGGTCAGCAACACGCCGATCAGCAGCCGTCGCACCGAAATGTGAAACTCGAACCGTTCCGCCGGCATGGCTTGGCTCCTTTCCCCGTTCCACGCCTCTCAGACAGGGTCACTCGGATAGCAGTTCGCCCGGGACAAGCATTCGTGCCCACAGCGGGCAATGGGCGAAAATGGACGGAAGGCAACACCCCACCCTCCGTCTACAGAATACCAAAAACCGCGGGGTTCGGCCCGAGAAAAGTGCCTCCGCGGTACCATTAGAGAAGCTCGTGCGTATCCCGGTCCTCGCTTTGGTGTGCCCCTTGGCGGCGCTGGCGCAATCGCCCTGCACCACCTCCCTGACCCTCACACCCGACTACACCTTCCTCATCGCCGTCCCTGGCGGCCCGGTAGAACCAGGCACACCCTTCCGCTGGCTGCTCAACGGGCGCGCGTTGGCCTTCGGGACCGCTCCGCAGCTTTTCCTCCTGCACGCCGATGAGCACGCCGTCCCCACGTCCGGCCGCGAGCCGGTGGCGGCGCGCGGCATAACCTACCAGCCTGGCCGCTGGGGCGCGGCGCTGGCACTCGAGCCCGGCGGCCTGCTGGCCTACGCCCGCGAGGGCGCCCTCGACCTCAACGAAGGCACCATCGAGATGTGGGTGGCCCTTCGCGCCGGTGGCGGCGACCCCGCCTACGCCGAGCGCGACCAGGTCCTCTTCCACTTTGCCGCTCCCAACGGCGATTACATCTCCATAACCCAGTCCCGCAGCACCGGTGTCTTATACGCCGGCGGCAGGACCGCGGGCCAGTGGCAAAGCGCTTACGGCGGGGCCGCCATGGTCCGTTCCTGGCGAGCCGGCGAGTGGCATCACCTGGCCTACACCTTTTCCACCGCTCAGAGCCGCATGCGCTTTTACGTGGACGGCGTCTTGACCGCCGACACCAACGAGCGCCGTTACATCCCTCCCGCCTCGACGGGCGACCGCTTCTCCCTGGGCGGCAATCTCAGCGGGGCCGCAGCCCACTACCTGGTCGATGAAGTGCGCATTATGAATCGTCCGCTGGAAGCGGCGGAGGTCCGCGCCAGCGCCGAGCGCGCCGACGCTCCACGCGACCACGAGGTCTGGCTGCCCCTCACGGGCATTGCCCCAGGCGACCAGGTGGTGCTCGAGATGGGCGCTTGCGTCAGCCAGCCTTTCATCTACCCTGGCATCCCAGTCACCGACCCTGATCCGCCCAGCACCCTGCTCCCGCCGGACACCACTTCCCTGCCCCTGTCGGTGCGCACCGCCCGCCCCGCTTCCTGCGGCTGGTCCGCGGGTTCCCCGCAACCCTACCCGAGCATGACTCCCTTCGAGACCGGTCAGGGCGCCACCGAGCACCGCGCCACCCTCACCGGCCTCGACCCCGACACCAGCCGCGTCAACGACGTCTTTGTGCGCTGCGACAGCGATCCCGGCTACCTGCTGCACCTGCGCTACCGCAGCCTGCCCCGCGTCAACGCGCCTTTCCCCCGCAAAGGCAACCTGTGGGGCTCTTCGGGGCTGGCCGCCAAAGGTCTTCCCTATGCTTCACGCATTGATCTGTACCTGGGCGCCAGCTTCACGCCCTCCCAGATCCGCGAGCTGCGCGCGCTCAATCCCAACCTCCTCATCCTGACCTCCATCAACGTGGTTGAGAACCACGGCCTGCCGGACGATTACTACCTCAAGGACACCCTGGGACGGCGCATCGAGGTGTGGCCGGGAACCTACCGGCTCAATCTCACCAGGCGCCACGTGGCCGAATATCAGGCCCGCTACGCCTACCAGCGCATACTGGACGCGGGGCTGGCCCTGGATGGCTGCTTCTTCGACAACTTCTTCACCACCCAGTCCTGGCTCAAGGCCGACATCCACGGCACTCCCGTCAAGCTCGACGCCGACGAGGACGGCCGTGAGGACGACCCCGCGTGGCTGGATGCCGCCTGGCGTGAGGGCGTCTTCCACGAGCTGCGGACCTGGCGCCAGCTCATGCCCCACGCTCTGGCATCCGGGCATCTGCCCCGCCCGCCCGATGCCGCCACCAGCGCCATCTTCAACGGCGACAGCATCGGCTTCTGGACCACCGACGTGCTGGAGGGCCGCAAGTCCTTCGCGGACCTGTGGAGTCTCTATCACGACTGGTTCCGGGACGGCCGCCAGCCCGTCATCATGATGACCGAGTCGGCGCCCCACGACCAGATCGCCTACGGCTACGACTACTCTCCGCTCAGCAAGATCCCGCCCTCCACACTCGAGTTCGCGCGCACCTACTACCCCTACGTGCGCTTCGGCCTGGCCTTCACCCTGATGAACGACGGCTTCTTCGCCCACGAATTCGGCGACACCTGGCACGGCAACGACTGGTGGTACGACGAGCTGGACTTCAACCTCGGCTACCCGCTGGGCCCCGCCGAGCCCGTGCCCCTGGGCACGGCGTCCACCGTCAACCTGATCGACAACGGCAGCTTCGAAGCGTCGCTGGAAGCGACCTGGGGCCTCTCGGTGAACACCGGCGCCAGCGCCGCCTTGGCGCGCGACACCACCGACGCGGTGGACGGCGCGGCCTCGGCGCGGATCACCGTCACCACGCCCAGCCGCGACTGGCACGTGGATTTCAGCCAGCGCAACCGCTCCTTCCAACACGGCCTCAGCTACGACCTCACCTTCTGGGCTAAGGCCGATGCGCCGCGCTCCATCGGTCTCTCCGCGCAGAAGGGCAGCCCGGACTGGCGCAACTACGGTCTCCGCCGCACGCTGAACCTGTCCACGGAGTGGAAGAAGTACACCGTGTCTTTCGAGGCCAACGAAACCACCAGCGAGTCCCGCATACAGTTCTTCCTCGGGGCGCAAGCTGGCACGGTGTGGCTCGACGACGTGCGGTTGAGCGAGCACCCGCCGGATGTCTACCGCCGGCAATTCACCCACGGCCTGGTGTTGGTGAACGGCACGCGGCGGCGGCAGACCGTTCCGGTGGGTCCCGGTTACAGCCGGCTGCGCGGCGAGCAGGCCGCCCGCCACGAGTACATCCTGGACGACGACAGCGCGGGCTTCTCGGCCTCTTCCGAGTGGCGCGAGGTGGTCTACGACAGTGGCGAGTGGAAGTCCGCCGGGCCGTTCTACCACGACTGGGGCAAGTCCTGCCGCCAGGCGGACGGCGCCGCGGGACAAGCGCAATGGAGTCTCGAGCTGCGCGCCGATGACACCTACACCATCGCCTCCTGGTGGCCCGCCGCCCCGCCGGCCGCCTCCTGGAGCCGCCGCGTGATCTACGAGGTCGTGGCCGGAGGCAACGTCGTCGCCTCGGCTACGCTCGATCAGACCAAGGGCGGCGACGAGTGGCACGAAATCGCGACCGTGCCGCTGACCGTGGCGGACCGGCCGCTCGTCCGCATCCGCAATCTCGAAGACCGCCCCATGATCGCAGATGCCCTGTGGATCCGCTCCCAGTCCCGCTTCAACGACGGCTCCCTCGCCACCGAAGTAAACCTTGAACCGATGGACGGGATCATTCTCACCCGCGCAACCCGCTAGCGGGCTGTGACCGGGATTCCGTGGCACGATCAGCCGGACCACTCGCTTACGCTCGTGGCTCGGAATCGGCCTCCGAGCCGCGACCGTCAGGGAGCGGTTTCCCGAACCCTTATACAGCAGCATCTTCAGCTTCCTCAGCGGCTTCTTCAGCAGCCTGCTAGAATGCCTTCTGGTCTGGGGTTACATATGATGCTGCTTCTCGCCATGGCGATACTCGCCGCTCCGCCCGACGCCGCTGTGCTCAAGCCCGTCGCCAACATGTACTCCGCCGCCACGGAGGACACCGACGTCGTCTCCCAGGCCCTCTACGGCGTCAACGTAGCCTGCCTGGAGGAGCAGGACGGCTTTGTCAAGGTCCGAACGCCGGATGACTACACCGGCTGGATGCCCGCCGCCTGGCTCCGCCGCGGCCGCGCCTATGCCATCGACGGCCGCGTTGCGCAGGTGGACAGCCTCTTCGCCAACCTCTACCGTGAGCCGGACGTCACCAAGCATCAGCCCGTGCTGGTGCTGCCCTTCGAGACCCGGCTGGAAGTGGTGGCCGAGCCGGAAGACAACCAGCGCTGGATGCAGGTGCGCCTGGTGGACGACCGCCTGGCCTGGGTGCAGCGCGGCGACGTGACCTTCGATGCGCAGCCCCTATCCGCCGAGGCCGCCATCGAGCTGAGCAAGCGCTTCCTGGGGCTGCCGTATTTGTGGGGCGGAACCTCGAGCTTCGGGTTCGATTGTTCCGGCTTCGTGCAGATGCTCTACCGCCGCCAGGGCCTCATCATCCCGCGCGATGCCAGGCCCCAGGCCCACTGGGAGGGCTTCGTGCCCGTGGAGCGCCAGGATCTGAAACCGGGCGACCTGCTCTTCTTCGGCCGTTCCCTGGACCGTATCTCCCACACGGGCATGTACCTCAACGACGGCCTGTTCATCAACGCCACCACTTACCAGCGCCCCATGGTGCGCATCGACAACCTGGAAGAAGAACGCTGGACTCAGATCTACGTCGCCGCGCGGAGGCCGCGATGACCCGCCGCGAACTGGCCGGCTGTGTGGGCGCCGCCTGGGCCGCTCCAGGACCTTCCACGCGCCTTGAAACCAAGGTGGTCCGCCTCAACCTCCGCCACACCTGGACGGTGGCCACCTCCTCGAGCACCTTCCGCGACACCCTGCACGTGGCCTACACTCGCGACGGCATCACCGGCCGCGGTGAAGGCGCCTCCCTGGCCCGCTACCACGAGGATGCCCGCTCCGGCCAAGCCGCGGTCGAGTCGCTCCGCGGCCTGCTCACCTCGGCCAATCCCTGGCACTTTACCAAGCTGATGGCGCAGGCCTTCCGCCGCCTCGAGGGACAGTGGGCCGCCAAGGCCGCCATCGACATCGCGCTCATGGACTGGGTCGGTCAGAAGCTCGGCGTGCCTCTGTATCGCCACCTGGGCCTGGATGCGGGCGATGCGCCGCTGACCACCTTCTCCATCGGCATCGACACTCCCGAGATCACGCGCCAGAAGACCCGTGAAGCGGAGGCCTTTCCAGTCCTCAAGATCAAGGTCGGCCTGGCTACTGACCAGGAGACCATCGCGGCGGTGCGCAGCGTCACCAACAAGCCGCTGCGCGTGGACGCCAACGAGGGCTGGAAGACCAAGGAAGAGGCCGTCGCCAAGATCAACTGGCTCGAGAAGCAGGGCGTGGAGCTGGTCGAACAGCCGCTGCCTGCGTCCATGATCGAGGAAACCCGCTGGGTGCGCGGCCGCGTTCACATCCCGGTCATCGCCGATGAGGCCTGTCTGCATCCCTCCGACGTTCCCCGGCTGGCGGAGGCCTTTGACGGCGTTAACATCAAGCTGGACAAGTGCGGGGGAATTCTCGAAGCCCGCCGCATGATCGACATGGCGCGCGCGCTGGGGCTGAAGACCATGCTGGGCTGCATGATCTCCAGCTCGGTGAGCGTGACCGCCGCGGCGCACCTGTCGCCACTGGTGGATTACGCCGACCTGGACGGCAACCTGCTCATCGCCAACGACCCCTACGTGGGCGTGAAAGTGGCCCAGGGCAAGCTCATCCTCCCGGACCGCCCCGGCCTCGGCCTCACGCCGGCCCACTAGATCCGGCTTCAGCCGGTTCCGCCTTCCGCGCGGCGCGGTCGATCGCCTCCAGCTCCTGAATCTCGGCTTCACCCGCCGCGCCCAGTTCCTTGAACCTGCGCGCGCTTACCAGCACCCGTGCCTCCAGCGACCCCACCGCGTCGTTGTAAGCCGACACCGTCCCGTCCAGCGCCTTGCGCAGCCGCTCGAAGTGCCCCACGAAGACCCGCAGCCGCTCGTAGAGTTCCTGGCCCAACTGGCTGATGGTTTGCGCGTGACGGGCCAGGGCCTCCTGCCTCCAGCCGTAGGCCACCGCCCGCAACAGCGCGATCAGGGTCGTCGGTGTAGCTATCAGCACCTGCTGCTGGACCCCGGATTCGATCAGCGCCGGGTCCTGTTCCAGGGCCGCGCTGAAGAAGACCTCCCCGGGCAGGAACATCACCACGAACTCCGGAGTCGAGTCGAACTGTTCCCAGTAGGCCTTCCCGCTCAACCGCGCCAGATGTGCGCGGACTTGGGCGGCGTGTTCCCGCAGTCTCGCCGTCCGAACCGCCTCATCCGTGGCCTCGACGGCCTCCAGGTAGGCTTTGAGCGAGACCTTGGCATCCACCACCACACGCCTGTGGTTGGGCAGGTAGACCACGAGGTCGGGACGCAGGCGGCCCTCCTCCGTCGCCACCGGCTCCTGTTCCCGGAAGTCACAGTGATCCAGCATCCCCGCCATCTCCACCACCCGCCGGAGCTGGATCTCTCCCCACCGCCCCCGCACCTTGGGCGCCCGCAGCGCCGTCGCCAGGTTGGCGGTTTCGGCGCGCAGGCCGGCGGCCTCCGTGCGCAGGCGCTCCTCGGCGGCGGACATCAAGGTCACCTGCCGGTCCACCTCCTTGAGCTGCTCGCTCAGCGGTTTGACCAACTCCTGGATGGCTGACTGGCGGCTGTCCAGGTCCTGCCGGGCGCCTTCCTGGTAGCGGCCCAGGGTCTCCCGGGCCAGTTGCAGGAAGGCTTCGTTGTTGCCTCGCAGGGCGTCGGCCGCCAGCGCCTTGAAGGCATCCGAGAGCCGCTGCTGGGCCTCCTCGAACACCTTTAGCTTCTCCCCGAAGGCCGCCCTCTCGGATTCCAGACGCACCGCCAGCTCCGAGCGTCCGGCCCGCAGGTACAGCCAGGTGGCCGCCGCGCCCGCCGCCACGCCGGCCAGAAATACCCCCAGCATCAGCATTGGGTCCATGAGTTCAATCTTCGCTCAGCTTGACCTCGCCCTGCCCGGCATTGTAACCTCCTCTTTACGCCGGAGGTTTCCATGGTCCTTCCGGACACCTATCTGACCACGTTGCTGATCCTGATCCTGTCCATGATCTGTTGGGGATCCTGGGCTAACACACAGAAGCTGACGGGCAAGTGGCGTTTTGAGCTGTTCTACTTCGACTACTCGTTCGGCGTGCTGCTGGCGGCCACCGTGGCGGCCTTCACTTTCGGCACGCTAGGCTTCGACGGCTTCCTGTTCACCGATGACCTCATGCGCGCGGCACGACGCAGCATCGCGTACGGCTTCGGCGCGGGCGTGATCTTCAACCTCGCCAACATGCTGCTGGTGGCTGCCATCTCGGTGGCCGGCCTCGCGGTGGCCTTTCCCATCGGCATCGGACTGGCCCTGGTCATCGGCGTGGTCTTGAACTACCTCATCAACCCACAGGGGAATCCCACCCTGCTGTTCTCCGGCGTGAGCCTTGTGCTGGCCGCCATCCTGGTGGACGCCCTGGCGTACCGTAGACATGCCGTGGCCAAAGCCACCGAGGAGGTCAGGGCCGGTCGCACTCAAAGCCTGCTGCCCAGGGTTGGCTGGAAGGGAATCATCTTAAGCCTGATCAGTGGCCTGCTCATGGGGAGCTTCTACCCGCTGGTCGAGCTGGGCAAGGCCGGGGACGCAGGCCTGGGCCCGTACGCCATCGCCTTCGTATTCGCCCTGGGCGTCTTCTTCTCCACCTGGGGCTTCAATCTGTTCTTCATGAACCTGCCGGTGCAGGGCCAGCCGATTGAGCTGCTGGACTACTTCAAGGGAAACCTGAAGTTGCACGCGCTGGGCGTGGTCGGCGGCGTGGTCTGGGCCACCGGCACGATCTCGAACTTCGTCGCCGCCAGCGCCCCGCCCCATATTCAGGCGGGTCCCGCCATCAGCTATGCGCTGGGCCAGGGAGCCACCCTGATCAGCGCCCTATGGGGACTGTTGGTGTGGAAGGAGTTCAGCGGCGCCAACGTTATGGTGAAGCTGCTGCTGACCCTGATGCTGCTGCTGTTCACCGTCGGTCTTGGGCTGGTCTCCATCGCGCCGCTCTACGCGGGCCGCTGGACCTGACCGTGCCCGCAGGCTGGGCTGATGGACCCAGCCGCCCAGCCCCGGACACAGCTAGCACCCCCAGCGACCCCGGCCCCTTTTGCTGCCACTTTTGAGTGAAGCCTTACATG
>Ga0194112_10009838_pt1 | contig 12107 bp, 10 predicted proteins | sample TA2MahC400mmetaG_FD_146191 | JGI IMG/M metagenome (GOLD analysis project Ga0194112, IMG submission 146191) | Freshwater microbial communities from Lake Tanganyika, Tanzania - TA2015016 Mahale Deep Cast 400m | ecosystem: Environmental > Aquatic > Freshwater > Lake | place: Tanzania: Lake...
GGAAAGCCGGGTCCCCGCCGCGGCCGCGATCCGCTCCGCAAGGGACGGGTTCGCGAGTCCCGAGAAGATCTTCAAGCCGCTGTTCATGATCCCTCCGAGCGCCCCCGGGCGCCTCCGGACACAGAATCGCTAGTATAGAGACGGAGACATCCGCGGTCAAGCGAAAGACCGGGTAGACCGGGGCTTCCGAACCCGTTCCCGGTCAAGGCGTTGGCTGGGGCGGGAGGATTCGAACCTCCGAACCAGGTTCCAAAGACCTGTGTCATACCACTTAACGACGCCCCATTGTGACGACGCGGACTCGGTGACGTTTCGGGGACGGGACGTTTCGGGGACGCTGCTTTGCGCGTTCCCCGTGGAACGAACGAAACAACGTCCCCGACAAGAATACCCGAACGCAAGCAACAACGTCCTCGAAAAGGATCTCAGCGGGAGCTTTCCACCGTGGAAGCGGGCACACCCCCGGCCTTCGCCAGCTCTTCCCGGTACAGACCGAGAACCTTCGTCTCGATCTTCGCCCGCATCTCGTTGTTGATCGGATGGGCGATGTCTTGGAAGGATCCGTCGGAGCGCCTTCGGGACGGCATGGCCACGAAGAGGCCGTTGTTCCCCTCGATCACCTTCAGCCCGTGCACGACGAAGCAGTTGTCGAAGGTCACGCTCGCGAAGGCCTTCAGCCTGTCGTCGGGCCGGATGGTGACGCGGACTTCGCTAATCTCCATTCTGCTCACCGCCTTCGTTCGAGAGGCCCATGCTCGAAGATGGGAGGAATCGATATCCGGAGAAAGTCGGGTGAGCGACGGCGGCGAAGCGGCAATCGCGGAATCGGGAGGCGAGACCTTCCTCGTCGACCTCCCCGGGTGCGAGCACCCCGAAGAGGCTCGGTCCGCTCCCACTCATCCGAACGCCGCCCGGGCAGAAAGGCTCCATCCGACCCAGAAGATCCCGAAGGACGGGGGAGGCCGGCACCACCGCTTCCTCCAACCGATTGAACAGACAGCGAAGCACGTTGCCCGGCTCAGGGTCCGGCGCCTTCTTCAGATTAGACGACCGTCCGGCTCCTGTCAACGCCAATGTGTCGAACTCTTTATATACGAACGAGGTAGAGAGCCTGAGATCCGGCGTCACGACAAGGAATCGAGTGGAGGATGGGATGGGCGGATAGGGGCGCACGATCTCTCCGCGCCCCTCGCAGAGCCTCGTCCCGCCATACAAAAAGAAGGGGACGTCCGATCCGATCTCGGCGCCGATTCGCGCGAGCCGTTCGAGCGGCGCGCCCATCCCCCAGAGACGGGCAAGCCCGGCGAGGACCGCCGCCGCGTTCCCGCTCCCCCCTCCGAGCCCCGCCTCCGCCGGGATCCGTTTTCGAATCTCGATTCGGCAGCCGCTCCCCGCCCGCTCCCTCTCGCGGAGAAGCGCCGCGGCGCGGAACGCGATGTTCCTCTCACCGCTCGGCACGGAGACGTCGTCGCAAACGACCTCGATCCGGTCGGCTTGTTCGATCCGGATCGTGTCGGCGATCGAGAGGCTCTGCATCACGGTCGTCAGCTCGTGGAAACCGGACGCGGTGCGATCTCCGACCTCGAGAAAGAGGTTCACTTTGGCGAACGATTCGAGAAGGAGCGCCATGCATCACCGGTAAAGGATCGCCAGAACCGCTCCCGCCCAGAGGACGAGGTCGACGAGAAGGGGGCGGTCCGAGAAGAGGATCTCCGCGGGATTCCCGCCGAGCCCCTTTTCATGGACGAGATACATGTAGCGAAAAAGCCCGTACACGACGAACGGCACGGTGTAGATGAGACTCGACGTCCCGAATTTCTCCACCGTGTCCGGCCAGATCGTGTAGAGCGAATAGGAGAGCACGGTGATCCCGGCCGTCACGGCGACGATATGGTCGATGAGGCCGACCGAGTAATGGTCGAGAGCCGCTCGATGGCTCGCCGCCCCTTCGTCGAGAAGAAGAAGCTCGCTTCGCCGCTTGCACGCCGCGAGGAAGAGGGCCGCAAAGAACGTGCAGACGAGGAGCCACGGGGAAATGAGAACCCCCTCGTCGAATCCCTTGAGAACCTCGACCCCCGCGATCGCGCGGATCACGAAGCCGACCGCGATCGAGAGGATGTCGAGGAGAACCGCCTTCTTGAGCCGAACCGAATACGCGAGGTTTAGCGCGAAGTAGATCGCGAGCGACGCTCCGAATCCCGGCGACAGAGCGAAGCCGGCCGCGAGCGAAGGCGCCGCGAGGAGCGCGCTTCCGGCGAGGGCCGCCCGCGGGGAGAGGCGGCCGGAAGGGATCGGGCGGAGGCGCTTCGTCGGATGGGCGAGATCCTTCTCCCGATCAAGGAGATCGTTGAAGAGATAGATGCTCGATGCGGCGAGCGAGAAGAGAACGAACCCCGCGGCCGCCCGAAGGAGATAGGGCCCCTCGAGGAAATGGTGGGAGAAGATCACGCCCGCGAAGACGAGGAGGTTCTTCGTCCACTCGCGGATCCGCATCGACTCGATGAAGGGGCTCATCAACGCCTCGCCCCCCGCGAGAGGATATCCCGAATCCTCGCGAGGATCATCTCGAGAGCGACTCGGTTGTGCCCGCCCCGCGGAACGATCAGGTCCGCGTAGCGCTTCGAGGGCTCCACGAACTGTTGATGCATCGGCTTCACGGTGCTCAAATACTGCTCGATCACCGCGGGGATCGAGCGCCCGCGCTCGCGGACGTCGCGCCGGAGGCGCCGGATCAGGCGTTCGTCCTCGTCGCAATCGACGAAGATCCGAATGTCCATCCGTCGGCGGAGCTCGCCGTTCTCGAGGACCAGGATCCCCTCGAGGAGGATGACGGGGCAAGGCTCCACGCGCACCGTCTCGGAAAGCCGCGCGTGCTCGACGAAGCTGTACACCGGCCGGTCGATCGGCTCGCCCTCGAGCAGACGGTCGAGGTGCTCGATGAGAAGAGCGTTGTCGAACGCCGCGGGATGGTCGTAGTTCAGGGCGGCGCGCTCCTCGGCCGTGAGGTCGCTTCGATCGAGATAGTACGCGTCATGGTTGATGCCGACGGCGTCCTGCTCCGTGAGGGACTCGGCGATCCGCGCGGCGAGCGTCGTCTTCCCCGATCCGGTCCCCCCCGCCATGCCGATCACGACCGGCCGCGCCATCGATCGTTTGCCTTTCCTCGTTCGCTCCCCGGCGGTCGAGCGGCCCCACCTACGACCGCGAGATCAGGAAGACCCCGAAGCAGATCACGAACGTCCCGGCGAGCCGAAGAAGGGTCACCGGCTCGTCGAACAGATACCGCGAGCTGATCACGACGACCACGTACCCGAGGCTCACCATCGGGTAGGCGAAGCTCAGGTTCACGCGCGAGAGGATCACCATCCACATGAGAGCGGAGATCCCGTAGAGGCCGAAGCCTCCGAGCACGTACGGGTTCAGAAACGCCGCGGGGATCTTCTGGAGAACCTCTCCCGCGTGGATCTTCCCGATCGTGTTCATCCCGTGCTTCATCACGAGCTGTCCCACCGATCCGGTCGCCACGGAGAAGAGGATCATGAGGAAGTTCTTCAGAGTGGGGCTCATCTTCCCTCCACGGGTCGGGCGGTCCGTGCGCGCCCGGTCCATCAACGAATCACCGGAGGAAACCGGCGTCCCCAAAGGTACCCGAACCCCGCGGCCGCGCGCAATGCCCTCCTTCGGCCGGGCGTGTTCCACGCTTCAGGGACCGCCGAGGACGATCATGGAGGTCGCGGGGGGACTTCAGGGCAACGGAAATCCGTCACTGAGCATTCGGGCGGCCGGGTCCTGTCGGCCATCCGTCCGCTGCGATGCTCGCCAGTCGCCCTTTCGGGCTTGATGGCTGCGCTTCTCGCGGACGCCTGTGGCCGCCACCCGGCCGCGGTGTGGATCGAGGGCGCATTTCGGTGCCGGGCTACGAAACGACGAGAATTCCGTATCCCGCCACCAAAATCCCGCGAGATCTCATACCCGGAGCAGCGTCACCGGAAGAGCGTCTTGATCGCACCCCACGATGCGGGCTCGATCGATGTCTCCTCGCAGGAGAACGTCGCGTCCATCAGGATGTTCACGGGGCCTAGTTGGTCCCCAAAAGTCTGCGGGGGACAGTAGGGAAACCCCTCTTCCCCGTAATACATGGAGTAAGCCACCGTCGGGATTGGGGCGCAGCCGATTTCCTGGTTCTTGCTGTTATTGTCGGTAATCAAGTACGGGCGCCCGCCCCAGTCCATGACCGCCGTCAACGCGACGAGATCGCTTTCCGTCGTTCCGAGCCCCGCGTAGTAGTTCCAGCGCTCGATCGGATCTTGGCGGTTCAATGATCCGATCGGGGGCCCTGCCTTGCAGTACGACGAATCCACCGGATACAAACGATAACTCACGGTGTAGGTGTATCCGGGGTGTGTGTATCGCCAGTACCACCAGAACCCCTCATTCGTGCACGGAGCTCCCGGGGTCTTTCCGCATTCCGACGGCAAGTCAAAGACGACACCCGCCTCATCCGCACAGCTCCAAGCCCACAAGTACACCCAGCCCGAGCACGTGTTGTAGTACGCAACCGAGCAGGCGTCGAGACGAAGAGACTCCCCTCCGTGCGGAACGACCTCATCCCGGATTTCCTGAAAAGGAATACGAGGCTTGGCCGAAGCGGCTCCGGCAAGAATCAAAACAACGAGGATCGCCGTGATTCGCGCGCCCACGATGGGACCCGCTACAGACCGGAAGCCTCCGGCCGGGTGGGAATGCTCTCTCGAGTCTTCTCTCATTGAAGCACCTCCGGGGGAATCATTGGACTATGCTGCCATTCTCACCTTCGCATGAGCCGTACGTGTCTGTCGAGATCTCCTTGGCGCCGCTCTGACGCCGGACTTGCATGGTCCCCAGCATGTCTATCGCAGCGACGCGATCTTCTTGAACCAAGGGTCGAATCCCTTGCATGTCAGTCTCAGGAAGTAGGTCCCGGAGGAGGCAAGACTCCCACTCGTGCTCTTCCCCGTCCAAACCACGACGCCCCATCCGTGAGAGCCGCGAATCCTCGGGAACTCGTACACGACTCTCCCCCCAATGTCGTAGATCCGGATCTCGATCTCCCTATCCGCGGCGGGGATGAAGTACCGGATCTCCACGCTCGCGTTGAACGGATTCGGAACTGCCTGAAGAACCAACGGTTCGTAAGGCTCTGGTCCCGGCGCGGCCTCGCCGCCCGGCACGGCCGAAGGAATCAAGGCCTCGCACAAGGGGATCGTATCCGTGCAGCTCGCGCAGACATCGAGAGCCCCGATGAGCCCGCACCCGGAATTCTCCGGCGAACACGGCGAGCTCTCGTGCAACGCGTAGAGGAAACATGGATTCGGCAGGCAAAGAAGCGGGTCTTCGTAGAGGAGCCCGAAGACCGAGTCGGAATCCATCGGAACTCCCGAAATGTCCGGGCCTGTGTTCATCCAGAAGTCCGAGCAGCTCAGCGTGACAATTCCCCCCAGAGAATCGCAGACGACCCCGCCTCCCTCCGAACAAGCGACGATGTTGTGGTGGAAGTCGAGCTGGAACGAACCGCTTCCGGAATACACGGCTCCTCCCTTGTTCGGCGCCGCCTTGTTGTGGACGAACGTGTTGTTCCGAATCACCGGGTGCTGGGGAACATCGCGCGCCTGCGTCGCGATCGCCCCTCCCGCCACATCCGCACTGCAACGATCGAAAACATTGAACTCGATGGTAGGGCTCGTTCCACCCCCCACCAGATAGATCGCCCCTCCATCCGATCCCCAGTTCTGATAGAAATGATTCCCCCGAACCACCCCACCGCTGTTCTCGAACACCAATGCCCCGCCCGGGTAGCGGGTCGTGTCCTCAGGTTCGCATCCGTTCCAGGAGAACACGTTGTTCTCGATCGCAGGGGCCGACTCGTGAGAAACAAACACTGCACTCCCTTGCGGCCGTCCAGTACCGCCACCCGTCGTACACTTGTTGTTCCGGAAAACGTTATCCACGATGCGCGGCGATCCGTACGTGCGCAGAGCACCTCCGTGACGACCCCGGTTGTGCTGGAAGACACAATCCCTGACCGTGACCGAGCCGGTCGCGGCATTCGTGCAGAACATGCCGCCCGCGCCGTAGGCCTCGCCCATAGAAATCCTTTCCGAATACCCATGCTCGAACGTGAAACCTCGGATCTCTACTGCAACCAGCGAAGCATCGATCGCGGAGGTATCACAGACCAACACGCAGACGTGGGGGGTCAACGTGTCCTTCCCCACGAAGGTATACCCCGCTCCTGCCACGCCAAGAACGACGATGCTGTCCCTGTCCACCGCGAACGTCGTGACGGATGTATAGAACTTCGGCGGAGGGCCTTCATGAAACATCTCATAGGGACGGGTGATCAGCGTGTCGTAGGTCCCCGGATTCACGCAGACCGTATCTCCTGCTGCGGCGGTGTCGATGTACGTCTGGATGTCGTTGCAGTCGCAGTCGGTTCCGATGTCGCCGTTGTCGTTGACCACCCAGACCCGTCCGGTCGCAGGCTTCTCGGCGACATACGGACAGCAAGGGAGGGAATCACATTCGGTGAGCGAGGAGTCGGGTTCGCCTTCACCCTGGTCGCCGTCGTCGTCTCCTCCCCCTTCGTCCTGCTCACCCGCCACGCAGACGACCGCTCCCTCGAATGCGGCGAACGTACCCTCCGTGAACTCCGTGTTCTGCCAGCCGCACATCGTGGAGTCCCAAGCGAGCGTCGCGCACTCTCCGCCTGCGATCGCTATGAACCGTAGACGGGCCACTTCTGACGGAAGGTGCAACGGTTGGCTGAACGAGAAGTCGTACGGTTGGAGAAGAAGGAATCCTTGCTCATCCTTAAGAACCGAGAACCTCGCCCACTTTTCCGGGAGAACGAAGATCGTGCTCACCGAATCCTGCACCCAAGCCAAGACCCCGCTCGTGTCCCCGACCGTGATCCCGAAACCGAACAAGGAATCGCTGCTCCCCGTGATCCAGATCCGCACAATGCATTTTCGGTGCCACATTTTCGGTGCCAGGCTACCGAACTTCCACGACGGGGAAGAGTTCGGTAGCCTGGCACCGAACTTCTGCCGCACCGAACTTCTGGTGCCGAACTTCTGCAGCGTATGCTGAGTTTCGGTGTCTGCGTTTCCGTGCCGCGCGATGAAACTCCCCTAATCCCTCACCCCGCCGCCTTCTCCTCCACGCCCTCCCGATACCGCGCGATGACGTCGGCGGGAGCGCCCTCGCACGCGATCTTCCCGCCCATGAAGAGAAGCGCGCGCGAGCAGAACTCCTCCACCGCGGCGAGGTCGTGGCTCACCATCAGGATCGTCTTCCCGCGCGACTGGAACGAGCGGATCCTTTCGCGGCTCTTCCGCTGGAACGCCTCGTCGCCGACCGAGAGGATCTCGTCGAGAAGAAGGACGTCCGGGTCGACATGCACCGCGATCGAGAAGGCGAGGCGCATGTACATTCCGGTCGAGTAGGTCCGAACCGGCTCCTCGATGAAGTCGCCGATCTCCGAGAAGGCGACGATGTCGTCGAAGCGCGCGAGCACCTCTTTCTTCGACATGCCGAGAACGATCCCGTTCAAGAAGACGTTTTCGCGGCCGGTGAAATCGGGATGGAAGCCGGCGCCGAGCTCGATCAGGCTCGCGATCGTTCCGCGGACCGCGATTCGCCCCGCGTCCGGCCGGTAGATGCCGGTGATGAGCTTGAGGAGCGTGCTCTTCCCCGATCCGTTCGGTCCGATGATCCCCCACGTCTCCCCCGCGGGAACGCGGAAGGAGATCTCTTCGAGCGCCTGGTGGAAGAAGTGTGCGGGCGCGGCTCCTTTTCGCCGGACGAAGAGGCTCTTCAGGGTCGTGTAGTTCCGCGCGAGCCTCGCCTTTCGGAAGCGCTTGGAGACCCCGGACACCTCGAGCGCGATCGGACGGGAACCGTTCTCCATTCTTAGAGCCACTCCGCGAAGGTCTCTCGGCGCCGCCGGAAGAGGGCGTCCCCGACAAGGAGGATCGCGATCGCCGCCGCCGCCGCGAGGCCGAGAAGAGGCCACGAGGGAAGGCGGTTGCGGAAGAGGACGTCCTGGTACGCGGTCACGAGGGCGCCCATCAGGTTCCCGAGGGCGAAGACCCGAAGACCGTCCGGCACTTTGCTAAGCGGATAAATAATCGGACACAGAAAGAACCAGAAGACAAGGAGGCTTCCGAGCAGATGCTGCACGTCCCGAAACTGAACGTTGAGCGCAGAAAGCGCGAGCACGATGCCGAGCGTGAGGACGAGCTGCACCGCCATCACGATCGGAAGCGCGAGAACGGCGGGACCGATCGGCACTCCGTACGCGAGATAGATCAAGAAGAGAACCGGCAGGCTGAAGACGAAGTTCAGCCCGTTCGAGAAGACCGACACAATCGGGAGGACCTCCGGAGGGAACATCGCCCGCGTGATCAGGTTCCCGCTCGAGACGATCGAGTTGACCCCCTCGGAGAGGGACGCAGAGAACCAGAGCCACGGGAGAAGCCCGGCGAACATGAAGGCGCCGTAATCCTCCATGTCGAAGCGCATGTAGACGCTGAAGACGAGGCTATAGACGAGCATGAGAAGAAGCGGGTTCAGGAAGGTCCACACGAAACCGAGAAGAGAGCCGCGGTAGCGCGCGCGGAGCTGCCGCGCGACCAGGCTCTGGATCAGAACCCGGTGGGCGTAGCAGTCGCGGATCGTGTGGATGATGCCCATGGATCGTTCACCCGCGCCGACGCTTCGTCAGAAAGCACTCCTGCATTCTAGGAACGCGCCGACTAAGCGTCAACGCGTTACCTGTCCCCGGCGCAGCACACGAGTCGCGAAGGATTCCTCCGCCCGCGTCTCCGCCGTCGCGATCATCGGCGAGTGAGGGTCGTAGTCGTGAACCAAGAGGAAGAACGGCTCCGTTCCCAGCGAGTCGCGCCGCTCGCGCGCGCGCCGCGGGAACGAGAAGAACCGCCGCGACGAGGAGCACCCAAAGACCGATCCATGCGGCTTTCTTCATCGGACGCGCCTCCATCCCCTCGGCCGCGGAACCTCATCGAGAAGCGAAAGGCCGGGATGGTAGAACGGATCCTCGATGAGGCTCTCCCCCCACCTTCTCTCCATCCAAGCGACCTCCCGCTCGTCGAGATCCGGTCGGCGGCTTTGCGTTTCATGATGGAGGAAGACGGCGTGCGGCGTATAGAGAATCCGAAGCCCCTTCGCGCGCGCGCGGAGGCAGAAGTCGACGTCGCCGAACGAGACCGCGAGGCGCTCCGCGTCGAACCCGCCGAGATCGAAGAAGGTCCTCTTTCGCACCAAGAAGCAGGCTCCGTCCACCGCCGAGACCTCCCGCGGGAGGAGCGGCGAGACGAAGAAGGGCGCGCCCTTCGCGCACATCCCCTTGCAGAGGTGCCCGGCCACGACGCCCATCCCGACGACAAGCCCCGCGTGCTGGATCGTTCCGTTCGGATAGAGGAGCTGCGCGCCGACCGCTCCGATCTCCGGTCGGTCCGCCTCCTCCGCCATCGCCGCGATCGAGCCGGCTTCGAGCACTTCGGTGTCGTCGTTGAGAAAAAGGAGAAACTCGCCGCGCGCGGCGCGAGCGGCCTCGTTCATCATGAATGAAAAATTGAAACGTCCAGGAAACGGAAGCACGCGGGCCGCGCCCTCTCGTTCGAGAGAGGCGAAGAGCCGAAGCGTCGCCGGATCCCGGCTCCCGTTGTCCGCGAGGAGGATCTCCAGCGGGTGCTCCTTGCGCACACCGGGGATGCCGCGTTCCAACCAGCGGCCCCCGTCGCGCGTCGGGATGATCACGCTCACCGTTCGTCTGCCGGACGGCGGGCGGCGGAGCCTCCACGAGCCCGGGATTCGGCCCTTCTCGACCGCGGCGCCCGGAACGCGTTCCCGCGCCCACGCGGCGAGCGCCCCCCGCATCGCCCGGTCCACCTCCTCGTGGAAGTCCACCTCGGGAGGCTCGGCGCGCACGCCGAGAATCGCCGCGAGACGAACGACCGCGCCGGGGCCCTCGTGAAGCCGGAGGAGTAGCTCGTAGAGGGCCGACGCCCCGCGCCCCGCGAGCCTCTCCGCCGCATCGACCGCGTCCACGCGACGCACGATGACCGGCCATCCGGTGAAGAACGAGCTTCTGAAGAGATCGGGCGACCAGCCCGGCTTGAAGAGGGGGATCGTTCGGCTCGTCCCCGCGAGAGGAACCTCCTCGTCTCCATAGAGAAGGGAAGCGGACGGATGCTCGCGGAAAGCGAGAGCCGCCCGCGCGATCGCGCCCGGGCGGAGCGAGTCGCCGGCCCGCACGAGGAACACCGCTTCGGACGTCAGGCTCCGAAGAAGCCTGCCGAGAGCATCGCCGCCCGCGTCTTCCCTTAGCGTCTCCCTCGCGAGCGCCGCGCTCGGGCAGCCGGCGATCGACCGCTCGATTCCCTCGCGCCATTCGCCCGAGAGAGGGACTCCCTTTCGGTCGACGAGCACGACATCGAATCGCGGCGGATCGGAAAGCGCGCTCGCAGCAGCGAGAAGACGGCGGAGATCCGCGGGGTGGTCGCGTTCCCTTTCGAGAGGGCGCCGCAAGGCCTCTTCGATCGGGACTCTCGCCTCGATCTTCTTCACCACGAAACGGCGCGCGCGACGGAGGAACGCGCCCGGTCCTCCTCGGATGAACACGTGAAGAGCGCGAAGAAGAAGGCCCGACCCCCGCGGAGGAGACGCGCGGCCCGCTTCGTGAGGATCTCCCGCCCTACGCGGAAGCAATCCGCTTCTCCGGAGCGTGCCGCTCGATGAAGGCGTCGCTCCCCTCGTAGCCGAGGTACCGATAGAGATCCTCCTCGTCGATGAAGACCCCGTGTTTCCGATAGAAGCCGAGGAGGGTGCGCTCGAGGGTTTCCTTGTTGTACCGGGCGTCGAGATAGTGGCGATCGCGCCGGACGGCCGCATTGAAGTCCATATGATGATGAACGACCGCGGCGAGCGGCGCGTTCTTCAGGCGATATCCGGCCGCACGCACGCGCATCGACCAATCGTTGTCCTCGTAGGCGCCGGCGATCTCCGTGTCGTAAGGGAACGAGACGAGCGCTTCCCTTCGGAAGATCGTCGCGCCTCCGGGAATCCAATCGCAGTCGTGCGTTTCGAGAGAAGAGAGATCCGCCGCGTTCTTCCCCGTGTCGATGAGATCGAATCGGATCCGCCGCGCGCCCCTTCGGATCGCGCCGCCGTTGTACTGAATCCGTCCGTCCGGGAAGATCACGCGGCAGCAGCACGCGGCGAGACGCTCGTCCGTCTCCATCTCGGCGAGGAGTTTTTCGAGCCACCCGGGGGAAACCTCGATGTCGTTGTCGAGAAAGACGACGTACTCCCCGCCGGTCATCTCGACCCCGAGGTTCCGCCCGCCGCCGCACCCGAGGTTGCGCCCCGCCTCGTGCAGGCGGAAGGACCGATCGGTCGAGGCGAGCGCGCGGAGGTCCCGGAGCGCCTCCTCGGTCGAGCCGTTGTCGACTACGAGAACCTCGTGGGAAAGAGGCGTGTGCCTGGCGACGGCCTCGACGCAGCGCTTCGTGTCCGCCACCCGGTTCAGCGAGAGGATCACGATCGACACGCGCTTGCCGAGCTCTCCCCTCGCGAGGCTTCTGCGAACGAGCGCCGCCGCCCGCGCCTTGGCCGCGAGCGCTTCCTGCAAGGCGGGCGATCCCTGGGTCGCCTGGCCGCGGTGAACGCGGTGCCGGTAGAGGCTCTCCGGAAGAAACCGGAAGACGCCCCCCTCGGAGAGCCGAAGCGCCATGTCGTAGTCCTGCGCCGAGTCGTACTCGCTCCGGTAGAGCCCCGTGCAGCGGAATGCCTCGCGGCGAATCACCTTGAGGTGGCTGCAGAACATCCCCTTCAGAAGCTCGTCCGCCGGAGGTCCGACCGCTCGGTTGCGAAAATCCCAGAAACGGAGGATCTCTCCTCGTTCGTCGATGTCCATACGGTTCGTATAGAGAATATCGATGCCCTTAGATTCCTTCGCCAGAACGGCCGCGGCTTTTCGGAGAGCGTCTCGGTCCAGCAGGTCGTCGCAATCCAGGAAGGCGAGATATTCCCCGCGCGCATGGGCG
>Ga0194112_10009842_pt1 | contig 12103 bp, 7 predicted proteins | sample TA2MahC400mmetaG_FD_146191 | JGI IMG/M metagenome (GOLD analysis project Ga0194112, IMG submission 146191) | Freshwater microbial communities from Lake Tanganyika, Tanzania - TA2015016 Mahale Deep Cast 400m | ecosystem: Environmental > Aquatic > Freshwater > Lake | place: Tanzania: Lake...
AAATGGCCGCGCTGGCCTCCAGGAGACGTGCCGGTGGCCGAATGCGATAAATCCCAGGGGGTCTGGGGGACTGGTCCCCCAGAGGCGAGTTTGCCTTTGCGTTCCCGCGGCGCGGAGAGCGTCGCCCAGGGAGGCTCAAGAACTTGGGACGTTCCCAAACAATTTCGGAATGGGCGACCTGGTGGCCAAGGTGGCCCAGTGCATCGGCCACGAGCCGCCCGGCGACTTCCAGCTTGCGCAGCAGGAGTTCATGCGGGACTTCCCAATCGGGGACATGGGGGCCTCAGCGTAGGTCTTCATTTGCGGGGGGGTTGGCCTCACATCTCCAATTGACCTGCGCTTGGCTCGCGTGGAGCGGGGCGCGAGCTGTCGTACCATCGGCCTCCGACACGCCCGAGCCGTACCCTATGCATCCGAGAAGAGGAGCCTATTTGGCGCGACGCTGCGCCCCATATCCGGCCCCCTTCCCGCTTCAGGGCCGATCAGGAAGTTCCGCCTCGGAGAGGCGGGCTACGGGGACACGACGGGCGAGCCGCCCGTCGCTACGGACGCCATCGGCGCGACCGGTTTGCCCCCGGCTCCGCACGCTCCGCGCGCGGGCAGGGGAATGGGCCGGGTGGACACTGCGGGGTGGGGGTGTCGGATCTGCTTTTTGCGCTTATTCCCTTCCGCCGACCCGCTCGGCGAGGCGCCCGTCCCCACGCCGAAGCCCTGGCCACCGCATACTTGTTCACGCCGCCGCGTCGGCGGGGAGGCTGAGCGAGAATGGCGGGAAAGGCCGTGGAGCCGCCCGGACAGCCAAAGCGCTCATACTGGGTCAAGCGGTCGCGCGCAGGTGATACAGTATGAGCAAAACGGCCAGGGATGCGTCCGGATCGCCAAAGCGCCCATAGTGGGTCAAACACCTGTGTCGCAGAGTTGATACAGTATGGCGGGGCCGCTCCGGAGGCGTCCGGATCGCCAAAGCGCCCATAGTGGGTCAACCAGCAGTGTCGCAGAGTTGAACCAGTATGTCTGCCGCGGCCTGGGGGGAGCGGCGGGCGTGGCGGCCGTGGCGTCAGAGGTGGGCCGCGAGCGGTTTCCGGCTGGCGGGGGTTCCGTCGCTATGGCTTGACGGGGAAGGTTGGGCGTGGCGGGAGGCCGGGGGCGAGGGAGGGGGGGTCGGAGTCGGGCAACGGGCGGCGGAGGCGGACGAGGGCGACGGTCTCGTAGGGGTCGGGGATGGCGAGGCGGACGAATGGGCTGGCGGGGCGGGCGAGCTCGACATTGCGCGCGATGGCCAACTGGTGGGAGAGGTCCCAGGTGGGGTCGGCCGCAAAGGTCGGGCGGTCGGGCCTGGGGAGGAAGGCTGGGGAGAGGAGCGGCTCGGTCGCGGTGTCGGGGCTGCGGCCGACGGCGGGCGGGATGAGGGCCATGCGGGGGGGCCTGACGGCGAGGGGGTCGGCGGCACGCTCGACGGGCGGGCTGTCGTGGACGACGCGGAGGCGCAGGGCGAGTTGGATGTCGCTGGGGAGCCAGCGGTGGCCCGGGACCGGCTTGGCGGGCGTGAGGACGACGATGCGCGTGGCGGGGCCAGGGGCGGCGTGTGGGCCGAGCTTCACGGCTACGAGGTCGGCGGAGTCGGGGGCGACGGCCCAGGCGCCGGCGCTGGTGGGGAGGAAGCGGACAGGCCCGGGGACGGTGGCGACGGCGGGGCGGTCGGCGACGGGGCGGAGGGGGAGGCGACCCTGTCGGTCGGCTGGGAGGAGGCGCGGTGCCGTGAGGGCGCCGGCGGGGGGGAGCCAGGGCTTGACGGCGAGGGGGACGAGGGAGCGGGCGGCGGGCTTCGGGGCGGTGGCGGAGGGGGGGAGCGGGGCGAAGGAGGCGCCGCCGGCGGCGGCCAGGGCGTCGTGGCGCGGGATGGGCTGGGTTTCGGGGGCGGCGGCAAAGGAGGAAAGGCAAAGGGTCAGGGCGAACAGCAAGGGGGATGAATGGATGAATGGATGAATGGATGAATGGGAAGAGAGAGGTTTCTGACACCCATCCACCCATCCAATCATCCAATCATCCGCCAAGTTGGCCACGCGTCGGCGCATGTTCATTGAGCCTCGATGATGAGGGTGACGGGGGTGCCTTCGTCGGGGAGGACGTTTTTGTTTACCTCCATGCGGAGGAGGGTGGAGTCTTTCATGGTGAGGTTGGTCTGGAGGACGGTTTCGTCGGTGACGGGGAAGAGGGTGATGAGGGTTCCGCCGAGGTCTGCGCCGTAGGTCTTGAGGGGCTTGTCGGGGTCGGGCTGGCGCATGACGGAGCCTGTGAAGTGCCATTTGAGGGGGGGGAGGGCCTTGCCGGTGCGGCGGTCCACCATCGTGCGTTCCATGGGGAGGAGGCGCGGCTTGCCCTCGACGACGCCAGGGAGGGCGAGGGCGACCTTGACCTCGGGGCCGCGCGGCGGCTCTTCGTCGCCGCGGGCGGGGGAGCCGGGCTTGAGGCCGAAGGCCTCGAGGGCCTTGGCGACGTCGCTGGGCCTGACGTCGAAGACGACGACGGTTTCGTGCGCCTTCTGGCCCTGGGGCGCGGGGTATGTGGCGACGACTTCGAGTGGGTAGATTTCCTGGAGGTTTGGGAGCTTACGGGGGGCGATCCTGCACGGGATTTCGATGCGTCGGCGGGCCTTGTTGACGGTGAAGGTTGGGGCGGCGGCCGCGGCAGCCGACCTGTCGGAGATGCAGACGACGGCGCAGGGCTGCTGGGTGGCGCCAGTGGCCTCGATGTTGCAGGTGGCGAGGTAGAGGTCGCCGCCGTAGACGATGGGGGAGCCGTAGACGGCGCCGGGTGCCTGGACGGCTGGGTCGGCCGCGACGTCGAGGGTCCATTGCACCTTGCCGTCGGCGAGGTTGAGGGCGTAGAGGACGGCCTTGAGGTCGGCGACGTAGGCGGTTCCGCCCGCGAGGGCTGGCCCGGCGAAGAAGGGGTTGGGGGCGAGGAACTCCCAGCGCTGCTGGCCGGACTGGACGTCCCAGGCCCGCACGCGGCCGTCGGTGCAGGTGAAGACGGCGAGGTTGTCCTTGACGGCGATGGAGGCGAGGACGCCGCCTGGCGTGTCGCGTCGCCACCTGACCTGGCCGTTGCCGAGGTCGAGAGCGACGACCTCGCCCTGGGCCTTGGGGATGAGCTTGATGTCGTAGCGGATGGAGCTGCACCCGACGATGACTGTGTTGCCGGCGGCGACGGTTGGTCCGGCCCAGGGGTTGACCTTGAGGGGCTGCTCCCAGACGGGCGCGCCGTCGGCGGCGTTCACGCAGATGATGGCGCGCTTGCCAACCTTGTCCTCCTCGATGTAGGCGGAGGCGATGATGACGCGGTCGGCGGCGACGGCGATTGGGGCGTCAACGTGCCACTTGGCCTCGCCCTGGCGCCAGAGGACCTTGGGGGCGGGCTTGGGAAGGGCGTCCTCGCTCGGGGGGATGGCGAACTGGGGGTCCTTCTTGCGTTCTTCTTCGTAGCGTGCGGAGAGCTCCTTCCAGCGCTGGGCGATGATTTCCTGGATGGCGGGGAAGTCGAGCTCCTTGCCTTCGAGTGTGGCGCGCTTGATGTCGGCGGCAATGACGCCGGCCTCGCCGCCGCCGATGAAGACGCGCCCCTTGTCAATGGCGGGCGGGCATTCGAGGTGGACGAGTTTGCCTGGGAGCGGGAGCTGCCAGAAGGGGCGGGCGGTGTCGGCCTTGAGGGCGTAGAGGATGGCGCCATCGGTCTGGTGCATGCCATCGCCGAACACGATGAGGCCGTCGGCCACGGCGGGCGAGCAGACCATTGGGAGCTTGAGGAAGGGCGCGCGCTTCGTCCAGAGCACCCGCTCGGGCGGGTTGGGGTCGAGGGAGAGGGCGCGGAAGAGGCCGGTGTTGAGGCCGCCGAGGCTGGAGACGAGGAGCGTGCGTCCCTCGGCGACGGGTGAGGCGATGAAGTGCTCCTGGGCCTTGAAGACCCAGAGCACCTTGCCGGCCTTGGGGCCGGGCAGGCCGTCAATGCAGCCGGTGCGCTCTGGGTTGGCGCGGTGGGTGAGCCAATCGGCACGGGAAGAGGAGGAAAGGCAAAAGGCAAAAGTAGAAAGGCAAAAGGCAAAAGGAAGGAAGAGGGAGCCTGCCTCTTCCCTTTTGCCTTTTGCCTTTTGCCTTTTGCCTTTTGCCTTTTCCATCGCCTTGTCTTCTCACTTGCCCTGTGCAACGGTTGCGGCCGCGGGGGTGAGGCGGGCTGGGTTTCCGAGGAAGACGCCGGATTCCTGGCCCTCGTTGTTGAAGATGACGTCGGGCACCTTGTCGCGGTTGAGGTCGAAGGCGGCCACGGCGCGGGTGTTGAAGATGCGGTAGGCGAGGCCGAGGGAGTCGGTGGCGTCGGTGAAGGCGCCGTTGCCGTTGTTCTTGAGGAAGCGGTTGGGGCCGCGCAGGCAGCCGAGGAAGAGGTCGAGGCGGCCGGTGTTGTTGAAGTCGGTCCAGGTGGCGCAGGTGACGTTGCCGAGTGGGAGGGCGAGGTCGCCGGCCTTGGCGGTGACGTCGGTGAAGCGCCCCTTGCCGTTGTTCTTGAGGAGCTTCCCGCCGCCCGGCTGCGGGACGAAGAGGTCGGGCGCGCCGTCGCGGTCGAAGTCGCCGAAGGCGGGCGCGCCCTTGCCTGCCTCGTAGGAGATGGCGGCGAAGATTCGGGCGTCGGCGAAGCCGTTGGGCAGGTTGAAGACGGGCACGCCGCTCTCGGCGCTGTAGAGGAAGTCGGGGCGCCCATCGCAGTTGATGTCGGCCACCGCGAGGTGGTCGCCCTTGAGCTTGCCGGCGATGCCGTGGGCGCCGAGGCCGACCTTGTCGGAGACATCCTCGAAGAGTGGCGGGACGGGCGGGGCGAGGTTCTCTGCTCCGGCGAAGTAGAAGGCCCACTCGCCCATGCCCTGGCAGATTTTCATGAGGAGCTTGTTCTTGCCGGGCTGCATCTTGAGGACGATTTTGGCTTGGTCGGGGGCGCAGGCGCGGTCAACGTTTTCGGCGTGGACCTTCGCCCCGTTGAGCCAGACGGCGAGCCCGTCGTCGCTGCCGAGGGAAACCGGGAGGTCCATCGCCCCGGGGAGGTCGAAGTCGCGGTAGACGTAGACGGCGGCGTCGGCGTTGGACTCCGGGGTGAAGAGGGCGAGGTTGTTCACCTGGCCGTCGGTGAAGTTGCCCTCCTTCCAGGCGACCTTCTGGTTGTTCTTGCCGTGGTATTCGTGCTTGAGGTCAACGCCGCGTTCGGGGGGGTAGACGGCGTCGAAGCCCTTCTTGCCCGTGTTGTCGAACGGGCCGCAGTAGAACCACTTGCTGACCTTCGGGGCGTCGGCCTTGGGGGCCTGGTGGGAGATGTTGCGGAGGAGGCGGAGGCCGCGGAAGCCGTCGGCAAGGAGCACGTCGGGACGCTTGTCTCCGTCGTAGTCAATCCAGGCGGCGGCGAGGGTGTTGTAGTAGTCCTGGCGCGGGAGGCCGGCGGTGACGTCGGAGAACTTGGCCTCGCCCTCGTTTCGGAAGAGCCTGGGGCCGCTGGGGGTGGCGAGGAGGAGGTCGGGCTTGCCGTCGGTGTTGAAGTCGGCCCAGGCCGCGGCGCGCGCGCCCTCGCCGCCCGGGAGAGCGACCTCGTTGAGGGACGCCCCGCCGTTCTGGAGGAGCACCACGCGCCCCGTGCCGTAGAGGCAGAAGTCCGTCTTGCCGTCGCCGTCGAAGTCGGCGGCCGCGATGCCGGCCGCGCCGGGGTCGGTGCGGGCGAGGGAGGAGTAGTGGGTGAAGCCCGGCATGCCCTGGACAGGCCCGAACTCCTCGCCGCCCCAGCCGACGAAGTCGCGCTGGGGGTTGTAGTCCTGGATTTTCAGGCTGGCCTTCATCCTCTGGATTTTGCCGTTGCGGAGGTGGAGCGACGGCTTGTCGTCCACCATGCAGGGGACGATGACCTCCTGGCCGGCGAGCATGGCGGTGACGTATGAGACGAGCCTCTCCGGCTTGCCGGCGTAGGAGCGGAGGAGGAAGGGCTCGGCGTGGCTCATGCCCCACCACTCGCCGGCGTAGATCTGGTACCAGTAGTTGTTGATGCACATCTCGCCTGCGCCGCCGTTGTGGAAGAAGACGGCGTGCTGTCCGACCTCCGCCCAGGCCATGATGTTCTGCCACTCGCGGGGGTGGAAGCCGCCGCGGCCGATGTTGTGCTTGATCAGCTCGCCCGCGTGCGTGCCCTTGATGTCGCGCACCTTGCGGTAGACGACCAGGTTCTTCTCCTTGTCCACGCTCTCCACGCGGACGAGGAGGATGTTGGAGGAGTCGGTGATGACCTTGCCGAGGCTCATGGGGGCCTCGATGTAGGCCAAGGCCGCAGCAGGGATGAGGAGGAGGGCGAGGGCGATTGCCCAAGTGCATTTCGGATTTCGGATTTCGGATTTCGGATTTCTGGAATCCGCAATCCGCAATCCGCAATCCGCGATTGGCAGGTGCATCAGGACTCTCCTACTGTTTCTTGGGCGGGGGCTGGGGCGGCTGGAGGGCGGCCAGGCCCTGCTGGGCCGCCTTGGCCCACTCGGTGTCGGGGTGCTCCTTGACCACGCGCTGCCAGAGCTTGCCGGCCTCGGCCGGCTGGTTGAGGCCCATGTATGCCTGAGCTGCCTGGCAGAGCGCCGGGCCGTTGAGCTCCGGGTAGTCGTAGGTGAATGGCACGGCCAGGAGCGCCCTGGCCGCCTCGGGGAAGTTCTTCTGCTCCAGGCGGCACAGGCCGATCTGGAGCTGGGCCTTGGCGCCGTGGACCGAGACGGTGCGGCGGACGACCTCGCCGTAGTGCTGGACCGCGGGGTCGAACTGCTTCATGGTCTGGAGCGCCCAGGCGAGCTCGAAGCGGCCCTCGTCGTGCCACGGGCTGTTGCCGCCGAAGCGGCCGACGAGTTGTTCGTAGCTGGCCCGCGCCTGGTCCCACTGCCCGGCCTGGGCGAAGGCGTGGCCGAGGCGCAGCAGCGCGCGGTCCGAGATGCCGGGGATGTTGTGGAACTCGCCCCGGTCGCGGAACACGAGGAGCTGCTCGACCGCCTTGCCCCAGTCCTTCGTCAGGATGAACGCCTCGCCGGTGAGGTAGCGGAGCTCGCCCTGGAACGGCGTGGCCTGGTTCTTCGCCACGGCCTGAAGCTGGCCCATGGCCGACTTCGCGTCGCCCTTCGCAAGCAGCACCACGGCCAGCCGCAGCCGCGTCCGCTCCGCGAGCTCCAGCGACGGGTTCTTCTCCAGGTTCGTGGCGAGGAGCTCGAGGGCGCCGTCGTGGTTCCCCCTCTGGCAGAGCAGTTCGGAGAGCTCGAGGCGGGCCTGGATGCCCAGCGGCGTCTCTGGCCCCGCCGCGATGAGCTTGCCGTAGGCGTCCTGGGCCAGCTTCTCGGCGGGCTGGACGGGGACGGCGGCGAGCGGGACCTCGGGCGCGCGGAGGTCGGCGGGGTTGATTGGCGCGGCCTCCTTGCCGAGCTTGGCGAGGGCCTTCTCGACGGCGGCGCGCTGGAGCTTCATCCGCGCAGCCTCCACCTCGGCCTCCGCCAGCACGCGGTGGCACCAGGCAAGCTCGTAGAGCGCGCGGAGGTGGGCCTCGGAGCCGGCCGCACCCTTCGCAAGCTCGGCCGACTGCGCGTTGAGGAACTCGACCGCCTGGGCTATGCCCTTGTAGCTCCCCTCGATGGCGGAGCGGGCGTTGTTGATCTCCTCGGGCTTGGCGCCCGGCTTGGCGACTGCGGCCTTCGCGGCGGCGAGGGCGGCCACCAGCTCCTCGCGGCGGCACTGGGCGGCGCGCCACTGGGCGTTCGCCGCCTCGGGCCGCCCGCCGTACTCCTTGGCCACGCCCTCGAAGAGGGCGCGGGCCTCGGGCAGCTTGCCCGACTCCTTGAGCGTCAGGGCGTGCTCGTAGCGCAGGAGCGGCACCCACTCCGCGCGGGACGGGTCCTGCTTCAGCCGCTCCTCGTGCTGGCCGCGGCACTCCTGCATCAGCTTCTCGGCCTCCGCCGCGCGGTTCTGCGACCGCATGAGGCTCGACAGGCGGACGATGGCCAGCGGCGCCACAGGGTGGTTGCGGAACGGGTCGCCCCGGAAGCGCCCGAGCTCGTTCATCGCCCCGCCCGGGTCGCCCATCAGGGCGATGCACTTGGCCCGCTCGAAGGCCACGGACGGTATGCCGGGGTCCTGCTGGTACTGCTGCATGAAGCTCTCGTAGACCTGCCGGGCGGCCTGGAGGAGCTTCTGGCGCTCGGCCGGCTCGACGAGCATCGTGCCGATCCGCTGCTGGCAGTAGCCGAGCTTCAGGATGGCGTCGGGCGCCTGCGGGCTCTTCGGGTTGCCGGCCACGAAGCCCTCGAGGAGCTTCGCCGCGCGCTCCGCCTGCTCCATCAGCTTCGCCGCACCGAGGGCGTCCTCAGCCTCAGGCGGCAGCGTGCGGATAAGGCAGTCGGCAAGCACGTACGACACTATCGCAAGGTCGCCCGTCCGCTCCATCTCCGGGATGCTGCTGAGGACGGCGATGGCCTCGGGGAACTGGCCCAGGCGGTAGTGCGCGGCGGCCATGCCGTGCTTCGCAAGGTTGGCGTGCTGGAACTCCGGGAACTGCTTGAGGAGGCGCTGGTAGCGGGCGATGGCCTCGGTGAACTGCTTGGTGAGCTCCTCGCGGCTGGCGCGGCCGGCCTCGGCCGCGGCCGCCGAGGCGGCCATGAACGCATTCTCGGCCATCCTGAACAGCACCGCGGGCAGGAGCGTGCCCTTCGGGAATTGCTGCTCGAACTTCTTGGCCGCATCGTCCGACTCGCGGTACATGCCGGCGAGGTGGAGGGCGGTCACGCGGCGCTGCATGGCCTCCTCCGCCCTGTCGGGATTGAGCTTCTCGTTCAGCACCTGCTCATAGGTCTGGGCCGCCTCGCGGAACATCTTGGCGAGCTGCTGCGTGTCGGCCATCTCCAGCAGGATGTCGCCGCGTCGGACCCGTGCGGCGGGGTCGTGCTGGGCGAACTGGTTGGCGCGCTCGGCGGCGCGGCGCATGGTCTCGATGCCCGCCTTCACCGCCTGGTCGTATGCCTGGGGGTTGGCGGGGTCGGCGCTCCCCACCTGGCAGCGCCCGAACCACCAGAGCGCCTGGTCGGCCAGGCTCGGGTGCTCGCAGAGGGGCTGGAGGTTCTTCACCGCCTCGGGCCAGGTGCGCAGTTGCATCTGGCAGAAGCCCACGCGGAGCTGCACCTCGGGGATGAAGGGCAGCTTGGGGAACTGCGTCAGCAGCGCGTTGAAGCCGGCCAGGGCCTCCGCGAACCGGCCGTCCTCCGCCTGGATGAGCGAGAGGTAGAAGAGCGCGCGCAGCACGTGCTCGGGCGGCGGGGCGCTCACGAGGGCCTGGAGGAACTCGCGCTGGTCGGGCCTGAGCGCCGCGGGGTTCTGGAGGGCGGCCTGGGCCGCCTTCTTGTGCTCGTCGTAGGCGGCGACCACGGCCCTATATTGCGTCGCCGCCTCGGGACGCTCCTCGCTCATGTGATGGCTGCGGGCCAGCAGGTAGCGGGCGTGGATGCCGAACTCCTGCTGGAAGGGCGCGAGCTGGGAGAGGGCGCGGCCCGCCGCCGCGTAGTCGCGCAGCGCGAACTTCGCGTAGCCCAGGTGATAGAGAGCCAAAGGCCGATAGCGGGTTTTGCCCACCGCCGCATCGGCGATGAACGCCTCGGCAAGCTCGTTCGCCTCCTTGAACCTGTCAGTCCGCAGCATCATCTCGCACTGGTCGCAGCGCGAGCGCGCCGCCCAGTCGAGCTCGGGCGGGGGCGGGGCGTCGGCCGCAGCGGGCGCCTTCACGCGGGCCAGGAAGCTCGCCGCCGCCGCCGCGAAGCTCTTGGCCGCCTCATCGAACTGCTGGCGCGCCTGGTTGCGGAAGTTCGGCGCCTCGTTCGGCTTCGCCTCAGCCTCCGCGAGAAACCGGTAGCCCATCCCGCGCCGCGCCACGCCCAGGTAGTGCTGCGCGTAGGGCAGGTCGGGGAACTGCGCCTGCCCGGCCACCTGCCCAAGCTCGTTCGCGGCGTTCTGGAAGTCCCGGGCCGGCCCCTCCAGCAGGGCGAGAGCCATCCCATAGCGTGCCGAGGTCGCCTCGCGGTGGCCCCCGAAGCGCTGGAGGAACTCGCGGAAGCGCTCGATGGCGAACGGGTAGTTCTGCTCGTTGTACGCCTTGCGTGCGCTGTTGAGGACGAGCATCGCCTGCTCGTCCTGGCTCAGCTCGCCCGCCAGTGCGGGCGCAAGGGCCGCCGCAAGGCCCACGAACACCGCAAGACACACCATCCTCCCGGGGGCAGGCAAATGGGGCATGACGGACGTCTCCGCGCTCACTGGACCGGCAGTCACGGCAAACCCTGATCTAACCATTTTTCCCAGCAGATTACAAGGGCCAATTGCGTCGCTTGGCGCATGGAACTGTAATTTCCTGTAACCCACTACGTCAGTCCCAGCTCCGCCCGTCGCTCATTGCCACCCACGCCCATTGGCTTGCCGGGCATCAGGTGAGGCCCCCAAGCAGCGCCCCTGGCCCCCTGGCGGTGGGCAAGTAGCCGCCGCGCACGGGGGGGAACTGCGGACCGCAGAAGTCTTGCGCAGTTGTTCAACTCCGCAACTCATTCTTGGGGGACAACCGATGGAAGAGGTGATTGTCCGTGTCCTTCGCGCCGTGGCATGCTTCACGAGGCTACGCCTGGTCGAACGCCTCATGTCCTGCGGCGAGCTCACGCCGTCTCAACTCGCCCGCGACCTGCGGGTATCGCGGGACCTCGTCTCCGCCCATCTCGCAAGGCTCTCCGCCGCAGGGCTCATCAGGCGCCGACGGTCTGGCGCGCGCTGCTTCTGCCGGGCTGACTCGCCCTACGGCGAGCACACTCTCAGCGGCGCGATTGCAGCCTGGCTGCGGACGGCCCTCGCTGCGGATCCGGCGAACCCGGTGAGCGCTCCGGCCGCTGCGCGCACCCAGACCGCGCCCCCCGAGGCACATCGGGTCGTCTTCCAGGCCGCCACGGCGTTCACCAGCCCCCGCCGCCTCCAGATCCTCCGTCGGCTCGCGCGGGGAGGCCGGGTGCACGGCAAGGCCCTCAGCAACGACTTGAGGATGTCAGCCACAGCGCTGAGCCGACACCTCGACAAGCTGATTCGCCGCGGTTACGTGTCCGTCGCGCGCGCTGGGCGTGGCCTCCTGTACACGCTTCTCCCCGCGGGGAGCACACCCCACCACGCGCGGCTTCTCGAAATCGTCAAGACCCACTGGGAAAAACGAGTGTCCCGGAGTTGAACAACTCCGCAATCCATCGTGCGGCCCTGTGCTCCCTCGCAGGGAGCCCGCCCCGCCACGGCTCCGCCCCTGCCGAGCCAGCGCCGGAGAGGCGCGCGCCTCCGTCCTGCCTCTTCCGCCGATCCCCGGAGCAGGGGACGATGATCCCGGAGTTGAACAACTCCGCAATCCATCGTGCTGCCCTGTGCTCCCTCGCAGGGAGCTCGCCCCACCACCGGCTCCGCCCCTGCCGACGGAGCGCCGCGGAGCATGCGCGCCTCCCACCTGCCCGCTCAGCCGGGCCCCGGGGCAGGGGACGATGATCCCGGAGTTGAACAACTCCGCAATCCATCATGCTGCCCTGTGCTCCCTCGCAGGGAGCTCGCCCCGCCACGGCTCCGCCCCTGCCGACGGAGCGCCGCGGAGCATGCGCGCCTCCCACCTGCCCGCTCAGCCGGCCCCCGGGGCAGGGGACGATGATCCCGGAGTTGAACAACTCCGCAATCCATCGTGCGGCCCTACGCCCCCTTGCACGACGCTCGGCCCGCCACCGGCTCCGCCCCTGCCGACGGAGCGCCGCGGAGCATGCGCGCCTCCCACCTGCCCGCTCAGCCGGTCCCCGGGGCAGGGGACGATGATCCCGGAGTTGAACAACTCCGCAATCCATCGTGCTGCCCTGTGCTCCCTTGCAGGGAGCTCGCCCCGCCACCGGCTCCGCCCCTGCCGAGCCAGCGCCGGAGAGGCGCGCGCCTCCGACCTGCCTCTTCCGCCGATCCCCGGAGCAGAGACGATGATCCCGGAGTTGAACAACTCCGCAATCCATCATGCTGCCCTG
>Ga0194112_10009845_pt1 | contig 12102 bp, 5 predicted proteins | sample TA2MahC400mmetaG_FD_146191 | JGI IMG/M metagenome (GOLD analysis project Ga0194112, IMG submission 146191) | Freshwater microbial communities from Lake Tanganyika, Tanzania - TA2015016 Mahale Deep Cast 400m | ecosystem: Environmental > Aquatic > Freshwater > Lake | place: Tanzania: Lake...
CCAGGGGCAGAGCCGCCTGCCCCGTCTTCGGATGCCGATCAGGAAGCCCTTCCACTTCCCGATCGCGACAGGAAGAGTATATAAGGGGCAGAGCGTGCTCTGCCCAGGTGTTGCCCGAACGGACGGCCTGGGCAGAGCACGCTCTGCCCCTACAACGACCCGATGATGTCAGGCTATCTGGTCCATGACCCTGAAGCCCGACCTACGAACGTCAGGGTTCAGCGCGAGGAGTGCGCCAACCTCCACGAGGGGAGACAGGTCTGTTGCGGGCGGAAGCGGAAGGGAGGGAGGGCGAAACTGAACGACCGGGGGGTGCCAAGATGGTAAGGCGACAGACCTGCATGGCTTTCCTGGTGGTGGTGCTTCCTGCCTGGGCCGAGGCGGCGGAGCTGACCTACGTGGACCTGCTGAAGCAGCTCACCGACCTGGATCGGTTGACTCATCTGCAGACGGGGACTCGGGCGGGGCAGTACTCGAGCTGGCACCGCAACGAGCGTGAGCAGTGGGCGTTCAACGCGGACGCGGGGCAGTACCTGAGGGTGGAGGAGAACGGGGAGGCGGTGATGATGGACCAGGACGGGCCGGGGTGCATCTTCCGGATCTGGTCGGCGAATCCGCAAGGCACGCTGCGAATCTACCTCGACGGCGCGACGACGCCGACGTACGAGCTGGACTTCAACGGGCTGTTCACCGGCGACAACCCGCCGTTCCTCAAGCCGCTCGTGTACAAGCGCGGGGAGCAGCAGTCGGCATCCGACTGCTACGTGCCGATTCCGTTCGCGAGGCATATCAGGATCTGCGCGGACAAGGCGCACGGGCAGTTCTACCATTTCAACTACCTGCGGTATCCCGACGACTGGAGCGTGCCGAGCTTCCGGCTGCCGCTGACGGCGGAGGAGACGGCGGCGTTGCAGGCCGCGGCGAAGGCGTGGGGCGAGCCGGCCGATCCGAAGCCGAAGCTGCCGAAACAGGCGACGATCCGACGCGCCGTTACGCTCGAGCCGGGGAAGACGCTGAATCTCGCGGACCTGAAGGGGCCCGGGCAAGTGCGCGCGATCCGCATGAAGGTAGACTGTGCGCAGCGGTACTTCTGGCGGAAGCTGGTGCTCAAGGGCACCTGGGATGGCGCCGAGTGGCCGCAGGTGCTGGCGCCGATCGGGCCGTTCTTCGGGTTCGACTGGAAGACCGCGGAGTATGGCTCGCTGATCGCGGGGTGCCGGAACGGCCTGTGCAGCTTCTACTACCCGATGCCCTTCCGCAGGAGCGCGACGCTGGAGCTGAGGAGCTTCCTGGAACTGCCGGCGCAGGTGGAGTACGAGGTCGAGTGGGCGCCCGCGGAGGCCGCGGAGGACATGGTGTACTTCTTCGCGCGGTGGCGGCAGGAGCCGGATAGCCCGACGCTCGACTACCCGTTCATCGAGACCGCGGGCCGCGGGCACCTCGTGGGTGTCTCGCTGCAGGTGGACCACCCGACGCCGGGCTGGTGGGGCGAGGGAGATGAGAAGGTCTGGGTGGATGACGACGACTTCCCGCCGTGGATCGGGACGGGCTCGGAGGACTACTTCGGCGACGCGTGGGGGATCCGCTACCTGCCGGAACCGAGCTTCGGGTGCAGCCTCGATGAGTACCCGCGGACATGCCCGTACCGCTGGCACTTCCTGGACTTCATCCCCTTCGAGAAGCGGCTGCGGATGACGATCGAGAACTACGGGTGCTGGCCGCGCTTCGAGGAGCACGAGACGGAGTACAGCAGCGTCACGTACTGGTATCAGGCGGAGCTGACGCCGCCGTTCGAGCGGCTGCGCGGGGTTACCTACACGGGCGGGACGAAGTACCTACAGACGCCGGAGAAGCAGGAGTACCGAACCGATCTGTTCCGCGACATCACGGCGGCGGATGTCACCACGAGCGGGCTCAACGTGCCCTTTGCGCTGGAGGCTGAGGACCTGCTCGGCGAAGCGGTGAAGGCGGGGAAGGGCAAGGTCATCACCGATACGCAGCTAGCCTACGAGTTCAGTCGCGAGCGCGCGGTCGACTTCGGTACGGTGAAGGCGGGCGATGTCCCGGCGGAGTTCCGCGTGGCTGCGAAGCCGGGTGTGTACTTGCCGACGATCTACACGACGCCGGAGGAGGGTGCGGCGGAACTGTCGCTGAGAGTGGGGGAGAGGGCGGTGTCGGTGATCGGGCGCCCGGAGAAGCGGGTGGCGGCGGTAGACGCGATTGAGGTGGGAGAGGAGGGGACGGTCGCGCAGCTGGTGGCGCAGAGCGAGGGGCGGGCAGTGGTGGACTGCTTCCGGCTGGAGCCTGCGCCGCGTGTTGAGGACGCCATCGAGGCGGAGAGCGTGGAGGTCGTGAGCTCGCAGGGAGGGCAGGCGCCGCGACCGAGCGCGCCGATGCGTGGGCCGAGCGCGGGGAGAGTGCTGGAGTGGCTTGCCGCGGCGGCGGGTGACTCGATGACCTTGCGAGTGCCGAAGACGGGGAGCGGGGCGTATGTGCTGGGCATGTGTGCGATGACCGGCCCGAGTAGCGGGATCATTCAGGCGTTCGCCGAGGGGAAGGCGGTTGGACCGCGGTTTGACCTGTACACCACAGAGGAGCGCCCGGCGCCGACCATCTGGCCGCTGGGTCAGCTTCCGGGCGGCGAAGTCGAGATTCGCGTGGCAGGGCAGAACCCGGCGGCGAAGGGCTGTGAGGTGAGGCTGGACTACTTCCGCTGGGAGCCGCTCATCATCCACCCGGAGAGCGCCGAAGGCGTGTGGGCGCGGGTGCTGAAGACGCAGGGCTGCGAGTACCGCATCCAGGACCTCGGCGCGCGGTTCGTAGGCGGCCACCACCTGTGGCTGCAGCCGTGCCGAGAGAACGGTTTCGTGGACATCGGGCTCAACCTCCCCGAGGAAGGCGACTACACCATCGAGGCCCGGTACACCACGTCCTGGGACTATGCGATACTGCAGGCGTTTCTCGATGAGAAGCCGGTGGGGGAGAGGGTGGACCTCTACACGCCCACCGTCGAACAGACGCAGGCCATCGCGCTGGGACGATTCCGGCTGACAGCGGGGGAGCATGTGCTGAGGTTCCAGGCGGTGGACAGGAACGCCGCGTCGAAGGGCCACCTGATGGGGGTTGACTATGTGCTGGTGAAGAGGGCGGAGTGAAGGGCTTGCCACCGCCGCCGGCGGTCCCCTAAGGGGATCCTCAATGTCGATTCTCGGGCGCCATGAATGGCGCCCCTACATGGGCGGGCGCGATGAATCGCGCCCCTACACGGGAACGGCTCGGACGAGAATCACAGATTCCCATCTAACGGACGGCGGCTTGGCTGTGCGCTGTTTGCCTTGGGCGGGCAAAACTGGTATATTCGCAGGTCGAGAGACGGTGATTCCGGCAATGCGTGTCGGCCCTGAAATGGGGCCGGCACGTCGCCTGAGGGGATACGCAGATGATGCGGCGCGTGAGTGCTTGGATCGGTCTGTCCGCCGGGCTTGTGGTGTGGGGTGCGGCAGTGCAGTGTGCGGAGTTGTCGCCTCGGTTCGACCCAAACACGATGATCCGGGCGGCGGAAGTGAAGCCGGGCATGCGCGGGACGGCGAAGTCGGTCTTCCGGGGCGTTGAGATCAGCGAGTTCAGCGTCGAGGTCCTGGGGGTGCTGCCCAAGACGAACCTGGGCGGGGACCTGGTGCTGATCCGGGTGCTGGATGGGCCGGTGGTGGAGCGCGGCGCGGGGATCGTCGGGGGAATGAGCGGCAGCCCGGTGTACGTCGATGGGCGACTGCTGGGCGCCGTGGCGTACAGCTGGTCCTTCGAGAAGGAGCCGATCGGCGGGGTTACGCCGATCGAGTCGATGCTGGATGCGTATGTGCCGGAGTCGAAGGATGAGAAGACGGCGTCGGCGAGCGGTCCGGTTCCGCTGCACGGTCGGCGGCTGACGCAAGCGCGAGTCGCACCGATCGGGGAGGGCGCGGCGTTCGCCGATGCGCACACCATCAACCTGGCGCCGGTGGGGCTGATGACGTGCGCGGGGCTGAGCCGCCAGACGCTCGCGGACTACGCCGAGTTTCTGCAGCCTTACGGGATCCAGCCGGTTGCGGGCCCGGGCAGCATGGCCGAAGTGGTGGACGCGGACCTCGTGCCGGGGGCGGGGGTCGCGGTCGATCTGCTGCGCGGGGATTTCGAGAGCTCGATGATCGGCACCGTCACGTATCGCGATGGGAATAGCGTCCTGATCTTCGGGCACCCGATGATGCAGCTGGGGCCGGTGGACGTGCCGATGTCAACGGCCTTCATCCACGATTTCATCCCCTCCTACGCCCGGGCGGACAAGATGGGCTCGTCCATGAAGCCGGTGGGCGCGCTGCGCACCGACGGAGGGTGGTCGGTGGGCGGGCTGGTCGGGCCGCAGGCGCCGATGGTTCCGGTGGACATCACGGTGACGGATGAGACGACGGGCCGGACGCGTTCGTACCACTGCGACGCCGCCAAGGAGAAGACGCTGACGCAGGGGCTGGTCTCGATGGCGATTGCGAGCGCGGTGGAGGCCGGGTTCCGCCCGAGCGGTGAGGGCACGGCGCAGGTGTCGTTTGAAGTGGAGGGCGAACGCGGGGCCAAGGTCCAGCGGCACAACATCTACTGGGATCAGGGCTCCATTGCCGCGGCGTGCACGCAGGAGGTCAGCTCGAGCATCTTCGTGCTGCGGCGCAATCCGTTCGAGCCGCAAGAGCCGTCGCGGGTGAGTGTCAACATCTCGCTCTCCGAGAAGAACACGATGGCGGCGATCGAGGAGGTGTACACGGACGAGACGGTGGCGAAGGCGGGAGAGAAGCTGACGGTGCACGTGGTGCTGCGTCCGTGGGACGGCAAGCCCTTCGAGAAGGTCGTGGAACTGGAGCTGCCGGATGACCTGGAGCGCGGGCAGATGCGGATCGGCATCTGCGGCGGGGAGTATGCGTACACGATGCGGGACCGGCTGGGTCTGTTGCAGCCGGACTTCACGGACCTGCCGTCCATCATCAAAGACATCGAGGCGACAGAGTACAACGATCAGCTGTACGTCGCGGCGGCGCTGCCGAACAGCGGGTTGGGCGTCGGGCGGTATCTGCTGCATCGCCTCCCCTCTTCGATCTCCAACATCATGAGTTCCTCGCGCACCACGGACATCCGGGGCGGCAAGGAAGAGGCCTCGAAGCTCGTCGATTGCGAGTACGTCATCCTGGGGCAGGAGTACCTGACGCTCGGCACCGAGGACAAGACCGGTGCGCGGGCCGCGACCCCTCCGCCGAGCGGGCAGCAGGCGCCGCCGCCACCGCCGGGGCCGCCACGGGTGTCGGCGGAGACGGGCGGGCGGACGCACGTGAACCCGCTGACGGCCCCGCCGCTAGAGTGGGCGGCGGTGAAGGCCATCGAGCGGTGGCCTAGTGAGCGCGCCGAGGGCGCAGCACCCGTGGCGGAGGCCCCGAAGACTGCGGCGCCGGGCAAGCCCGTGGTGAAGAAGGGCCCTGAGGGCGGTCCGCCCGGCAAGGGTAAGGGAGAAGAAGAGCCCGAGGGCAAGCCGGAGGAGGAGAAGGACGAGGGGGCTCTCGTTCGGCAGCCGGCCGAATGGCGACAGACCGAGACGAAGGACTTCGAGGAAGGTGAGGCCGAGGGGCTCGCGATCCGCAGCGACGGGGCGCTGGTGGTGGCGGACAAGGTGGTGGGCGACTGGCTCATCGAGCCGCAGCGGGGGGTCTGGTCGGTTGCGGGCGGCCCGGACGGCAGCACGTACTACGGGACCGGGAAGGACGGGCGGGTGTGCAAGTTCGTGGAGGGCGGCGATCCGCAAGTCATCTGTGAGACCGGCGAACTCGCCGTGCACGCGCTGACCTTCAGCGGGCAGTACCTGTACGCAGGGACGGCGCCCGGGGGCAAGCTGTTCCGGGTGGACCCCGCCAAGCCGGGGTCGGGTGAGGCGATCGCGACCCTTCCGGACCGTTACATCTGGACGCTGCTCCCGGACGGGAACGGCGGGGTGTACGCCGGTACCGGGAGCAAGGGGCGGATTCAGCACGTCTCCGCGACGGGCGAGGTGAAGCGGCTTGTGGAGTTGCCCGCGCAGCACGTGCTGTGCCTCGCGCGACTGGGGGACGACCTGCTGGCCGGAACGTCGGAGAACGGCGTGGTGTATCGCGTGCGCCCGAGCGGGGAGTTCACGGCGCTGTACGATGACGACGACCCGGCGGTGACGGGTGTTGCGGCGACGCCCGCCGGTGAGGTCTATGCGGCTACCTCCCCCAAGGGGCACGTGGTCTACATCACGCCGGGGAAGGAGCCGCGCGAAGTCCTGAAGCTCGACAAGAAGGCGGCCACGTGCATGGCCGCGGTCGGTGAGACCGTGTACGTCGGCACGACGGACGACGGCAGCCTGCTGTCGGTGACCACCCCGGACCGCCATGCCGATGTCGGCAAGCTGAAGTCCTCGGAGGTGAGCTGCCTGGCGGCGTCGGGGAACCGCCTGCTGGCCGGTGCGTTCAACCCCGGGCGGATCGCGGTGCTCGACACGGCCGCGAAGACGACGGGCACGTTCGAATCGGCGGTGCTCGACGGCGAGCGCACGGCGCGGTGGGCGAGCCTGCTGTGGACCGGCGAGGTGCCCGATGCGGCGCAGCTGGACGTGCAGGCGCGCGTGGGACAGACCAGCGACCCGGATGACGGCACCTGGAGCACGTGGTCGGTTCCGTTCCCGCGCACGGCTGCAAGAAAGGCCGACCTGCCCTCGGCCCGGTACGTCCAGTACCGGGTGACCATGGGGAAGGCCGACAGCGGCGCGACGCCGGTGTTCCGCAGCCTCGTGCTGAAGTACCTGCCGGCGAACCAAAGGCCCGAGCTGAAGCTTACCGAGCCGAAGGACGGCGCGTCGATCTCCGGCAAGTTCAAGCTGAAGTGGGAGGGCAAGGACGCGGACGATGACGACCTGCGCTATGCGGTCTACATCCGGCCGGAGGGAAAGGACGCGTGGCAGCTCCTGAAGGGCGATCTCGAGGACGCGGACTGGGAGTGGGACACGAAGGGGAAGGACGTTAGCGAGGGCGTGATCGCGGTTCGCGTCGTGGCGACCGATGCGCTGTCGAACCCGAGCGAGCCGCTGGAGCAGGAGGCCACCGCCTTCCCGGTGATCGTGGACAACACGGCGCCGCGCTTCGAGCAGCAGGGCGAGACGGTCGTGGCGGAGGACAAGACGGTCACCATCCAGGGCAGCACTTGGGACGAGGCCTCCGCCATCGTCGGGATCGAGTACCGGGTCGGTAAGGAGGGTCCGTGGAAGAGCATCGGCGCGAAGGACGGCCTGTTCGATACCGCGGGCGAGGGCTTCGCGCTGCACACCGCCGCGCTCGACCCCGGTGAGCAGGTCATCACGATCCGCGTGCGCGATGCCGCGGGCAACAAGACCGACACCGAGATCAAGGTCACCATTCCGGGCGTACCCAAGGAAGAGGAGAAGAAGAGCGCCGAGGAGCCGAAGCCGGTGGGCTAGAGGTGCGGAGATCGGGGGAAGCGAGGTTGCCGATGACGGCACCACCGCATGCCAGCCGGCGGGACGCCCGCGCTCCCAGGTGGACGACAACGGCTGCCACCACTGCCGGCAAGGGTGCCGGCGCTCCCAGCAACGACGGTGGGCTGCCCTCGTGTGCGCTTGTCCGCGAGGTCAGTGCGGCGTTGATGCGCGCGTATGGGAAGCCGGCGCCGCAGAGGCGCAGCGATCCGTTGGACGGCCTGATCGGTACGATCCTCTCCCAGAACACGACCTCCGCGAACTCGCGTGCGGCCTTCGGTGAGCTGAAGCGGCGCTTCCCGACGTGGGAGGCCTGCCGCGATGCTCGGGCGCGCGACGTGATCGACGCCATTCGCGGTGCGGGGCTGGGCGCGATTCGTGGGCCGCGCATCCAGGAGATACTCGGCAGGATCGAGGAGGAACAGGGCAGGCTCTCGCTCGACGGGCTCCACGACTGGCCGGTGCGCCGAGGGATGGCGTACCTGCAGTCGCTTCCCGGCGTCGGACCGAAGACCGCGGCGTGTGTGCTGATGTTCTGCTGCCGGAAGCAGGTCTTCCCCGTGGACACGCACGTCGCGCGGATCGCCCGGCGGTTGGGGTGGGCGGACGAGGACGCGTCCCCGGAGGCGATCCAGGCGCTGCTCGAACCGCGTGTGCCGGCGAGGCTGCGGTATGCGCTGCACGTCAACCTCATCGCGCATGGACGGATGTGCTGCCACGCGAGGCGGCCTGGCTGCGGGGGCTGCCCGATCAGGGCGTACTGCCCGATGGGAGTACGGGGACACGATCCCAATTCGATGAGGCTGAATTGGGTCATGTCCCCGTATTCCTAGACGGTGTCTTCGTGAACGGCGGGGTGTGCGCTGGGGTCGCGTTGATTGACCTTGTCCAGCTCAACGCGGGCCTTGAGGTAGTGCGGGTCGATGCGGAGGGCGGTCTTGAGGACTTCGCGGGCTTCGGCCCACTTGCCGAGCTTGCGGAGGATGACGCCGAGGTTGCAGTGGACCGCCGCGTCGTCGGGACGGAGTTCCACCGACTTGCGGGCGGGCGCCTCGGCGGCCCCGTAGTGGCCGAGGCGGAAGTAAGTGCCTGAGAGGTGGCGCCAGCCGCGCTCGTCGTCGGGCTGCTCCTCGATGGCGCGCTCGAACTCGGCGACCGCCTCGGCGAAGCGCCCGCGCTGCAGACGCCTCATGCCGCGCTCGAAGGCCGAGCCGGAACCCGCAGCCGCCTTCTCGTCGCGCTTCTGCACGGCTTCCTCCGCGGCCTGGCGGGCGTAGGCGTCCTCGGGGTCGATCTCGAGGGCCTTCTGGTAGCACGTGACCGCGCGCTCCCACTTCCTCAGCGCGGCGAGGGCGGCGCCCTTCACCTTCCAGCCGGCGGCATTGTCGGGATCGAGCTCCAGCAGCGGCTCGCACGCGTGGGCCGCCTCCTGGTAGTCGCCCTTGGCCAGGAGGCAGAGGGCTTTGCTCAGCCAGCTCTGGGTCGTCCCCGAGTCGATCGCGAGGGCGTGGTCGAAGCACTCGATGGCGCCGTCGTAGTCGCCCTTGGCCTCGAGCGACAGGCCGCGGTTATGCCAGACCTCGCGCTGGTTGGGGTCGAGGGCGATCGCGCGGTCGAAGTCGTCGAGCGCCCGGTCATGCTCGCCGAGGGCGGCGTAGCAGAGGCCGCGCGTGTTGTGGGCGGCGATGGAGTGCGGGTCGCGAGAGAGAGCCCGATAGCAGCAGACCAGGGCCTCGCGGGGACGGTTGAGAGCGCGCAGGGCCTCGGCCTTGCCGGTCCACGCCTGAGGCAGCTCCTGGTCGATCTGGATGGCGCGGTCGAAGGCGGCAACGGCCTCCTCGTGCTTGCCGAGCTGCGCGAGGCTGGCGCCCTTCGCGGTCCACTGCTCGGCGCTCATTCCGCTGGCCGCGGTGGCGCGCTCGCGCTGCTTGCCGGTCAGCTCGCGGTACATCTCGCTGAGCGCCGCGGAGACCTCGGCGAAGCTGCGGTAGCGGTCCTGCGGCGACTTGGCCATGCAGCGGTGGATGATCTCGACCAGCTCGGGGCGCAGGGCCCGGTTGTGCGCGCGCGGGTCGGGAGGGGGCTCGGTCTCATGCTTGACCTTGAACTCCGCGCCGCTCGCCCCGCGGAAGGGCCACTGGCGCGTGAGCATCTCGTAGAGGGTGCAACCGAAGGCGTAGATGTCGGCGCGGGCGTCGATCTCGGCGCCGGGCGTGAACTGCTCGGGGGCCATGTACTGGGGCGTGCCGAAGATCCGGCTCTTCTCGCCGAAAACCGGTACGTCGTCGGCGGCGTGAGCCAGGCCGAAGTCGGTGACGCGGGCGGCCCCGTCCTTGGTGAGGAGGATATTGGAGGGCTTCACATCGCGATGGATGATCTTCGCCGACAGATGCGCGTGCTGGAGGGCGTCGCAAACCTGGAGCGCGATCTCGACGGCGCGGGCAATGGGGAGCGCGCGCTCGCGGAGCAGGCCGCTCACGCTGCCGCCGTCCACGTACTCCAGGAAGATCGCGGGCTGCTCGTCGATGACCTGGACGAAGTCCGCCTCCACGATGTGCGGATGGCGGTCCATGCTGACCCAGAGCTCCGCCTCGCGCAGGAAGGCCTCCCGGACGCCGGGCACGTCCAGCAGGGCCTGCTTGAGCGTCTTGACGGCGTAGGGGCGTCCCTGGACGTGATCGAAGCAGACGTGCACGAAGGACATGCCACCGCGCCGGACGGTCAGGACCTCGTGACGACCGCGGATGAAACAGCCGGCGTCCCAGCGCGGCCGGGCCTCATCATCCGAGGCGCGACGCTCCTGGATGGCGGCGTCGCCGCTGCCGCGCTCCAAGGCGAGATCGCGCGCCAACCCGGCCAGGAGCAGCTCGGGGGGATTCGAGGGAGGAACCGCGCCGAGGGACACCCCGTCGCGGCGACCAATCATCCGCAGGTGCCACTCGCCTGCGCGCTCGGCGTCAACCGCCAGCGCGCGTTCGAGGTTGCGGGCGCTCTCTTGGGCATCGCCGAGGTGAAGCTCAATGATGCCGATCCGGACCCAGGCGGGGGTGGCGCCGTCGTCGAGTTGCACGGCGCGGGTCGCCGCGGCCTTCGACTCGCGGAGGCGCCCCAGGCGGAAGAAGGCCTCGGCCTGCAGCGCCCAGGGCAGCGCCATCCGCGGGTTGTGCGCGATGGCCTGGCCGAAGTGATCGACGGCGAGTTCCGGGTTGCCCGTCCGCAATGCCTCGCGGCCTTCGCGCAGTGCCGCCGTCATGCTTACAGACACCGGCAGCCTCCTCGGACCCGAGATGCCCCCCGCAGCGCACTCAGCGGTTCGCGGCGGAACGCGCCCCCTCTATGATACCCAAAACGCGCGCCGCCTGGCAACTCCTTCTGCCCGAGGCGGAACAATTCGTCGTTGCGGCGGATTGAACAATCGGCAACGTTACTCCCGGCCAGACCCGAGGTTCGTCCGTGCCCGAGGTCTACTACAGCCACGCGATTCGCCAGGCGCTCGAGGAGGAGATGCGCCGGGATGAGCGCGTCATCCTGATCGGCGAGGACATCGCAGGGTACGGCGGCGCGTTCAAGCTGACGGCGGGCATCGTCGAGGCCTTCGGGCCGGAGCGGGTGCGCAACACGCCGATCGCGGAGAACGGGTTCATCGGCGTGGCGGTGGGGGCCGCGCTGACGGGCCTGCGGCCCGTGGCCGAGATCATGTTCATGGACTTCATCACGCTGGCGATGGACCAGCTGGTGAACCAGGCGGCGAAGTTCCGCTATCAATACGGGCCGCAGGCGTCGGTGCCGCTCGTCGTGCGCTGTCCGTCGGGCGCGGGGCGCTGCTATGGCCCGACGCATTCGCAGTCGCTGGAGCGCTACTTCTTCAGCACGCCGGGCCTTCTCGTAGCCTGTCCCGCGACGCCCCACGACGCGAAGGGCTTGCTGAAGGCCTCCATCCGCTGCGACGATCCTGTCATCTTCCTGGAGTCGAAGGTGCTCTACGGCACGCGCGGGGAGGTGCTGGAGGAGGACTACGTGGTCCCCCTGGGCCAGGCGGCCGTGCGGCGGGAAGGCACGAGCGTCACGTTGATTGCGTATTCGCGCATGGTCGTCGAGAGTCTGAAGGCGGCAGAGGCGCTCTCCGAGCACAACGTGAACGCCGCCGTGATCGACCTGCGCACCATCGCACCGCTGGACATGGAGACGGTCATCCAGTCGGTGTCGGAGACGGGACGGGCGGTTGTGGTCGAGGAGGGGTGGTTGACCGGCGGCGTCGGCGCCGAGATCGCCTCGCGAACCATGGAGGCGTGCTTCGACTGCTTGCAGGCGCCGGTGCGCCGCGTCGCCGCCGCCGATGTGCCCGTACCGTGCGCCCATTCCCTCGAACAGGCGGCCACGCCGGACTGGGAGGACATCGGCCGGGCCGCGTTGGCGACCGTTGCGTATTGATCTTCAGCCGGACAGGCAGGAATGTTGTTTGTCAAAGGCGCGTATCGGTCGAATTGCCACAGTATCGTAACGGTATAACATGCAGGTGAATTGGGACTCGGCGTCGAACTCTCTCCGTGAGCTGGCCACTCAGGGAGGGATTCTCATGC
>Ga0194112_10009846_pt1 | contig 12102 bp, 7 predicted proteins | sample TA2MahC400mmetaG_FD_146191 | JGI IMG/M metagenome (GOLD analysis project Ga0194112, IMG submission 146191) | Freshwater microbial communities from Lake Tanganyika, Tanzania - TA2015016 Mahale Deep Cast 400m | ecosystem: Environmental > Aquatic > Freshwater > Lake | place: Tanzania: Lake...
GAGGCCAGGAACACGGGGCCCAGCGCCAGGCCCAGGGGCAGCGTGACGGGCGCGGCTGCGAGCCCCGAAGCCAGGGCCAGGGTCGCGCCCAGGGCCGCACCTCCGGACACCCCGACCATGTAGGGATCCGCCAGGGGGTTCCGGAGGACCGCCTGGAACACCGCGCCCGCGAGGCCCAGGATCCCGCCGGCCAGGGCCGCGAGGAGGGCCCGGGGCAGGCGCACCTCCAGGACGATGAAGGCCGCGGCGGGATCCCCCGCGAGGGACCAGGGCGCGATGCCGCGGGTGCCGAGGGAGAGGGAGAGGCCGAAGCTCACCGCCAGGAGCCCCAGGAGGGCCAGGAGCCAGACGGCAGGCGCCCGCGTGGACTCGCCGCTCACGGGGTCCGCCCCTCGTCCAGGACACCCCGCAGGAGCGCCGCGGCCTCGGGGAAGCGGGGCCCCGGACGGAGCAGGCTCGGGTGGGAGAGCGTGAATGCGTGGCCGGCCCGGACCGCCCGCGCCCCCGCGAGGTCGCTCCAGCCCTGCCCCCCCTCCCAGGCCCCCGACAGGTCCACCAGGACGTCGGGATCCAGGGAGAGGACGAGCTCGCGATCCAGGACGGGGTAGCGGACGGGGTTTCCCTCCAGCGCGTTGCGGCGCCCCGCAAGGCGGATGAGGGTGTCCCCCCAGGAGCCCGGGCCCGATGCCACCAGGGGCCGGCGTCCGTTGAGCATCAGCACCCGCTCCGGCGCTGGCGGAAGGCGCCGCAGAGCCTCTGCCGCGGCGTGGAGCTCTCCGGCCCGGTCGCCGGCCTCGGGAAGCCCCAGCTCGCGGCCCAGGGCCTCCACCGTGGCGATGACGTCCTCCTCGGTCTCCACGGAGAAGAAGCGCACGGGGATGCCCAGGCGCTTCAGCTCCCCGGCCACGGGGCCCCCCTCCCAACCCGACAGGAGGAGGACCCGATCCGGCCTGACGGCCAGGAGGGCCTCGAGGTCGGGCTCGAACGCGTCCCCGATCTCCGGCAGGCTCGTCAGCTCCGGCGGGTGATCGGTGAAGCGGGTGCGCGCGACCAGGCGCCCGGTCCCCCCGGCGAACGCCACGAGCTCCGCGAGGTTCGGCGCGAGGGCGATCACCCGGGCGGGGGGGCCCTCCCGGGGGGGGGCGACGTCCGCCCGGCAGGACGCCGTGGCGACGAGGATCAGCAGGGCTGCACGAAGGGGGTGCCGGGTCACGAAGCGCCTCCGCGGTCGTTGTACGTCCCCCCCGCGCGGGGTGTCAAGGTCCCCCAATCGCCCGGAGGGGCGAGCCGATCCTGGAACCAGCGGGAGGCCATGCGCCGGATCCAGGGGACGAAGATCGCCGCGGAGTAATGGCCACAGGGAAGGACCCGTCGTCGCGGGCGGCCCAGGGCCTCCCAGAGCCGGACCTGGTAGCGATACCGCACCACCCGGTCGAAGCGGGCGGACACGACCAGGGTGGACGCGGGGTCCAGGGCCCCCGCGTGCTCCAGGGGATCCAGGCCCTCCAGGGCGTCCCGCAGGGGAGGCACGAGCTCCGCTTCCCGGCACCCGAGCCGCGCCGCCAGGGTGGCGCGGAACCGGTTGATCTCCGGATCCCGGGCGCTGCCCAGGATCTCCGCCAGGGGACCTCCCCCCAGCACCAGGACCGTGGCCCGCAGCCGGGGTTCCGAGGCCGCGACCAGCACGCCGGCCATGGCGCCCATGCTGACGCCGAAGAGCCCCAGACGCAGGCCCGGGGGGGCCTCCTCCAGCCAGCGGTCCATGCCCCGGCGGACGTCGTCCCGGAAGGCCCGCATCAGCGCGGCCAGCGCGGCGGGAGGACGCTCCGGGTCCAGCCAGTCCGCGCGGCGCTCGAAGCGCAGGCAGTGATGGCCCTGCGCGGCGAAGTGCTTCGCGAAGAGGGTGCAGATCTCGTAATCGCCTCCCTGGATGGGCAGGATGACGACGCCCGTGGACCCGGCCCCCGCGTCCCCCGCGGGGAGGTGCCAGTGGGCCCGGGTCCCGGCTCCCGGAGCGTTCACCCCGGGGGGATCCGGGAGGTCGAAGGTCCGTACGGCGCGGGTCGACGTGCTCACGACTGCGGGGCCCCCGTGGAGCCCAGGGGCAGGGACACCAGGAAGGTGGTGCCTTCTCCCGCGCCGCCCGCGAGGGCGAGCTCGCCGCCGTGCTCGCGGATGATCTGCTGCACCAGGGTCAGCCCGAGGCCCGTGCCGGCCTCCTTGGTGGTGAAGAAGGGCTCGAAGATGCGGTCCCGGGCCTCGGGGGGGATCCCCGGGCCGTTGTCGCGGATCCGGAGGCGGGCGAGGCCCTCCTCTTCCCAGGCCTTGAGCTGGACACGGCCGCCCCCCGGGGGTGGCCGGAGGGCCAGCGCCTCCAGGGCGTTCTTCACCAGGTTCATCAGGGCCTGGCGCAGGAGGTTCGCGTCCGCGGCCAGGGGCAGGGAGGGGGGGGCCTCCCACTCCAGCGTCGCGCCCGCGGCGCGGGCCTCCTCCTGGAAGAAGACCACGAGGTCCGTCACCAGGGAGGCGAGATCCATCGGCTCCTTCTGGGGGTGGGGGAACTTCGCGAAGCGGAGGTAGTACTCCGTCACCTCCGCGAGGCGCTCCACCTCGCGGGTCAGCAGGCCCGTGAGGTCATGGAGCTCCTCCACCCGGCCCGCGGGGAGCTCCGTCGCCAGCTCCCCGACGGTCTCTTCCAGGATCTCCAGGCGCAGGCCGATGGCGTTGAGGGGATTCCGGATCTCGTGCGCGATCTGGGTGGACATCTTGCCGATGGCGGAGAGGCGCTCGGACCGGAGGAGCTCCTCCGCCTGGCGGCGGATCATCTCCTCCCGCCGACGCAGCTTGCCCGCCATGCGGACCAGGTCCTCCGCGAGGTCTCCCAGCTCCGTGCCGGACCGCACCTGGACCTCGCCGTCGTACTGCCCGCGGGCGATGCGGTCCGCCAGGGCCCGGAGGCGCCGGATGGGCGCCAGCCAGCGCAGGGCCAGGAGGGACAGGAGGACGCTCACCAGCAGGCTGCCCCCGCCGAGGACCGCGGCCGCGAGCACCGCGTTCCGCTCCCGGGCCTCCACCGCCTCCCAGGCCCGCTCCGAGGCTGCAAGCAGGTCCCCGTGGACGGTTCGCAGATCCCGCTGGAGGGCCTTGAGGGACACCAGGACCAGCTCGAGCCACGGCTCCGGGCCCGCCCCCGCGTCGAGGCTCGCAAGACAGCGCTCCACCAGACCCTCAAGCACCGCGTCGTTGCGTGCCGTGGCCATGCCGTCCAGCCAGGGCAGCACGGGCTCCTGGAGGGCCCCGGGAACCCGGACGAGCTCCATGGCCAGGGTGTGCCCGCCCGAGAGGCCTTCGAGGCGCTGCGCCAGGACCGTGAGGGTCTCCCCCTCCGCGAGGGAATCCCCGGCGCGGCGGAGCTGGGAGGAGACCTTCTCCAGCCGGGGGAAGGGCCGGTATGCGCGCAGCACCTGGCGGACCCAGCCGGTCTCCGCGGTGCGGGCCTTCTGGAGCGCGGCATGGTAGGACGCGGTCTCCCGGGAGATCTGCTGGAGGCGGGCACCCGCGGGGAGCAGGTCCTGGCGCATCACCGACACCTGGTGCCGCATGCGGTCCATGGCCACGATGGCGTAGGTGGCCACCGTGCCCAGGAGCACGATGACCAGCGCGTAGCCCAGGAGGGAGCGGGTGGCGAGGGAGAGCCTCATGCCGGCGCCGGGGGGTCCGGGACAGCCAGCAGGAGGCGCGTCACGAAGAGCTCCACGAGCTCCCGGCTCAGCTTGCCCCGCGCAGCCTCGTCCCGCAGGATCTCCGCCACCCGCTCCGGCGGGATGGGCTTGCGGTAGGGCCGGTCCTTGGCCGTGAGGGCCTCCGCGATGTCCGCGACGGCCAGGATCTGCTGCTGGAGAAGCAGCTCGTCGCCCCGCAGGCCCCAGGGGTACCCGCTGCCATCCAGCTTCTCGTGGTGCCCCGCGGCCACCTCGGGCACCCGCCGCAGCTCCTCGGGCCATGGGATGGTGGACAGGAACGCGTGGGTGTGGGCCACGTGGTCGTCCATCTGCCGTCGTTCCTGGTTCGTGAGATTGCCCCGGGGGATGAGGAGGTGCTCCGCCTCCTCCGCCGTGAGGGCCGACAGCGTGGCGCCGTCCAGATCCACGGAGACCTCCAGAAGGCCCCGGACCACCGAGGCCTCCTCCTCGGCCAGCCAGCCCTTGGAGTTGAGCACCGTGATCACCTCCCAGCCGCGCTGGAGACGCTCCACGGTCTCTTCGTCCCCCCCGGCCCGCGCCAGGCGCCGCAGGAGCGCGAACCGGGTGCGCACGAGCTCAAGCTGGACCTCGTTGAGGCGGGTGGCCTTGCGGAGGACCGCCTCCGGGACGCCGATCTTGCCGAAGTCGTGCAGGAGCGACGCGATGCGGAACTCCCGGAGATCGTCCTCGGACAGCGTGCCCGGCCGGCCGTCGCGGGAGCGGTTCCACTCCTGGGCCAGGGCCATGGCGAACTCCGTGACGCGCAGGGAGTGGCCGGAGGTGGTGGGGTCCCGGGACTCGATCGCGGCCACCGACGCGTCCACCAGGCCGGCGAAGAGCTGCTCCATGGCCGCGATGAGGCGGGCGTTCTCCCAGGCGATGGCGGCCTGGGAGGCCACGGCCTGGGCAAAGGCCTCCGACGCGGTGTCGAAGACCGTGACGAACTGCTCGAAGTCCTCCGGCGTCCGCAGCTTCCGGTTCCACTGCGTCTTCCGGTTGATGAGCTGCACCACGCCGATGATCCGCCCGCGGTGGTCGCGCATGGGGACCACGAGCATGGATCGGGTACGGTAGCCCGCGGCCCGGTCGAACTTGGGATCAAAGTGGTAGGGCCGCTCCGGCGGGAGGCGGTACGCATCGGGGATGTTGAGCAGCTCCCCCGTCAGGCCGACGTACCCCGCCACAAAGGCCCGGGAGAGGGGCAGCCGCACCGACCGGAACGGCACCTTCAGCGAATCGCACTGCGCGGCCGCGAAGGTGATGTCCCGGGGCTCGCCGTCCTTCCGGTTCACCAGGTAGATGCTCCCCGCGTCCGCCTGGGTGAGCTGGCGGCAACCACGGAGGAACTTCTCCAGGAGGCGGTCCATGTCGCGCTCCGCGGTGAGCGCCAGGCCCAGATCGATGAGGAGGCGAACCCGGTCGTCACCGCTGAAGACGTGGGTCAGCTCCCCGGAGATGGTGCTGTCGAAGCGGTCACTCATCAGGGCTCGTCCGTGGAGGGGAAATCGTAGACGAAGCGGCCTTCCTTCTCTTCGAGAGCCACCGCGGGATCCTTCTTGGAGAACGCCTTGGAGAGGCGGTTCAAAACCTCGATGCGGGCCGCGGCGTCCGCGGCCTTGCGGAAGGGATGGGGGCCCTCGTGCATGTCGAACACGGGCACCCCCTCCAGGCGGCGGAAGGTCACGGTGCCCTTGCGGGGGTTCACCCGGAGGTCGAGCCTCACCAGGAGGCCGTAGTCGCCCGTGCCCCGGAGCTCCTTGTCCGAGCCCATGTTGCGCGCACCCCGGAGGGCGAAGTTCCCGAGGCTGTAGAAGATCAGGCCGTTCCCGTATCGCTCGATGCCCTGTACCACGTGGGGATGGTGCCCGATGACCACGTCCACCCCGAAGTCCGAGATGGCCCGGCGGGCCAGGGTCTTCTGGTACGCGACGGGGACGAGGGCCCGCTCGGTCCCAGCGTGCATGGACAGGATCCGGAGGTCCGCCTTCGCATCCCGGAGGGCCTTGAGCGCGGGGTCCGGGCTGTGGGTGGAGATGACGCCCGCGCGGGACTTCGTCGCGCGGACCCCGATGGAGACCGCCGCGAAGGCCACCCGGACCCCCTTCACGGTGAAGATCGCGGGGGTGGCGGCCTCCGCCTCGTCCCGCCCGGCCCCCGCGTGGTGGAGGCGTCCCTTGCGGCCGATGGCGTCCAGCCATTTCCGGGTCTCGGTGATGCCCTCAGCGCCGTAGTCGCCCACGTGGTTGTTGGCGGTGGAGAAGAGGTTGAAGCCCGCCTTCAGGAGGACCTTCACCGCGTTGGGGTGTGTGCGGAAGTTGTATGTCTTGTCCGTGACGGGCAGGTCGTTGCGGTCCGTGACCACGGTCTCGAGGTTGCAGAAGTTGATGTCCCCGTCCAGGTACCGGCCGATGTGCCGGGTCATGACATCGAAGGGCACCCGCTTGCCCCAGAGGTCCATGCCGTCCTCGTGGACGTTCACCCGGTGACGGTTGAGGCCCACGTCCCCCACCGCGACGAGGGTGAGGTCGAGGTCCCCCGCGCCCGCGGACGAGGCCAGGCCGAGGAGGGCCAGCAGGACGAGGGGGATGCGCGGCATGGGAGGGCCTCCATGGATTTCCGGGGAATGCTAAGGGCCCGGAGCCCGGGTGTCAACCGCCCGCGGCCGCGGGCGCCCCCGCGAACGGGCCGCGGGAAAAACGCCGGAGGCTGGTGTAGGATGAGTCCTTCCCCGGCCGCCGCGGGGGGAGGGAGCGTCGATGCGCATGGTTCCGCCTGTCGTCCTGGCCGTGGTCCTCCTGGCTGCCGGGGCCGTCCCCGCGGAGGAGGCGCCCCCCGCGGTGACCCTGGCGCCGCGCTTCTCCCATGCGTTCTCCCAGCCCCTCCGGGGCCCCGTGCTGCTGCGGGAGGGCCTCTACGTGGCGGTGCTGGAGGATCATCTCGAGGGGGTGGACCCCGGCACGGGGCTCGTGCGCTTCTCCGGGGATCCCTCCCCCCTGCCCCGTCGCGCCGCGGTCCTGCCCGCGGGGGTGCTGATGGTGGGGGAGCACCTGCGCCTCTTCGACCCCGGGGACGGCCGTCTCCTGTGGGACTACCCCATGAACTGCCGGCCGGGGGACTGCAACGTGGACGTCCTGGCCTTCGACGGGCGCCGGATCCTCGTCGCGGGGTTCGGGCCGCGCTTCGACCAGGCCATGATCCTGGACGCGGCCACCGGACGGGACCTCTGGCCCGAGTGGGTGCCCGCGGCGGACGTGCGCCTGGGCGCCGTCGCGGGCGAGCGCGTCCTCCTGGTCTGCGGGGACGCCGCGGGGCTGGTGAGGGTGGTGGATGCGGTGAGCCGCCGGGTCCTGGCCTCCCTGCCCTCCCCGCGGAAGGACCTCTCCCCCGTGCGGGCCTGGTACGGGGAGCAGGCCGTGATGGTGCTGGGCCGCGCGGAGGGCAATGACGTCCTCGTGCGGGTCCCCCTGGACGGCTCCCCGGGGACCTCCGCGAAGATCTCCTCCGGGGTGGATGAGGAGGGCTTCTGGGCCTGGCCGGATGCGGCGCGCTTCTCCGCCCTGTCCCGCAGCGGGGACCGGCTCCGGGTCTGGATCATGGACGCGGTGACCCGGGAGCCCGCGGGGCGCTTCGACGCGGCTCCGGCGGCCCGCCTCCTGCCCGGCCCCGAAGGCCTCGTGGTGGCCGAGACCGGGGCGCGGGAGCTGGCCCTCTCCCTCCGGGAGCCCCGGTCGGGCGCGCTCCGATGGCGCCTGGACCTTCCCCTGGCGGGAGCCCGGGTCTGGCGCCAGGAGGACCGCCTCCTGGCGGCCGGCGGAGCGGGGGACGCGGTGCGGCTCCTGGCCCTGCGGGCCGAGGACGGCGCTCTCCTGGCCCTGGGCGAGCTGCCTCCGGGGCCCGGCGCCGCCGCAGCCTGGCTCTCCGAGCCGGCGCCGGACCTGGCCGCGGTGGCCGCGGGGCAGACCCTGGTGGTCCTGGAGCGCCGCCCCCTGGAGGAGCTGGTGGCGTCCTTTCGCGAGGCCCTGGATGCAGGTCGTGAAGAGGACGCCCGGGCCGCGGCCGCGCTGCTGCGGCCCTTCCGGGACGGCCTCGCGGCCGCCCGGGAGATGGAGGCATCCTTCCTGCGCCGGGCCGGGGACCGCCTCCTCCAGGCAGCGGCCCGCGGGGAATGGCCCCGGGTGGACCAGGGCCTCGGGGAGCTCCTCACGGGCTGCACAGCCGCGGATCGGCACTGCGCCGCGGCGACCGCCGCGACCCTCAACACCCTCGTGGCCCTCCGTCGCTTCGGCCCCCGTGGTGCCCGGTGCGGGGTCGAGGAGATCCGCGCCGCGGCCGAGTGGATGGTCGCCTTCGTGGAGGCCGGCTCCGCGCCGGACTGGGCCCCGGGCCTGGGCCTGGAGCTGGCCGCGGCCCTGGCGGACCGGGGCGCGCTGGAGGAGGGCGAGGCCGTGCGGGCGCGGCTCCGCGCGGAGCCGGCGCGGGCCGCGGCTCTGGACCGTGACGGCCTGAGCCGGCTCTTCCGCCTCTACGGCCTCCGGGGGCTCCTGGGCCGGGCCCGGGAGGCCGCGGCCGCGCGGGACTGGACCGCGGCCGCGGCCGCCCTCAAGGCCTTCTCGAAGGACCCGGAGGCCGCGGGGCTCTTCGAGGAGTATTTCGAGCCCCTCATGGACGCCGCGTCCGTGGACCTCCTGCCCGAGGACCTCCTGCCCGAGCGCCTGCCCGGGATCCTGGGGCCCCTGGAGAAGGCCCTGCCGAAGGGCATGGCCTCCGCGCTGGCCGCGGCGGAGGGCGACGCCTGCGCGTCCCGCTGCGAGCGGGCCCTCGCCACCTGCGAGCACCCCTGCTCGGCGCCCGGAGGGTGTGAGGCTGTCCACGAGGCCTGCCTGGAGGGCTGCCTGGAGCGCGGCGCGGCGTGGACGCTGCCCCGGATGCGCGTTCCCGTGGGGAGCGAGGACTTCCTGCGCTGCCGGTAGGGGTCCTTATTCCGTACAGTGCGCGCCGAGGCCGCCGAAGGTGTTGTTGGCGAAGAAAGCCCACTCCACGGAGGGGTCGAACACGTCGGAGCCCACGGGGTCCCCCGCGGTGACGGTGCAGAGGCGGCGCAGGGTGTGGTCCTTGGTGCCCGCGGTCTCGGTCCCCCAGAAGTCCCCCGGGTCGAAGCCGATCTGCCCGAAGACGTCCAGGGTCACGCCGCCGCAGACCAGCGCCACCGCGTCGTCCCCGTTGAACTGGAGGCTCGCCTTGTGGTCGCAGGACGCGTCCGGGATGGTGCCGGAGGTGTTGCACAGCGCCCACGCGGTGTCCGGCGCCAGGAGGGTCTCCACCGCGGGGGAGAGGGCCGCCGAGGTGCCGTTGGAGGAGCCGTTGTTGTAGATCAGGACCTCGCAGTCCTGGAGGTCCACCGCGGTCGTGCCCCCGTTGTAGACCTCGAAGGCCTTGTTGTTGTTGCCGCCCTCCACGTACTCGCTGAAGAACAGGACCGGCGGCAGGGGGCAGGCGCCGCAGTCCGCGGGGCAGGACGCGCAGGTCTCGTCCGGGGAGCAGTCGAAGTTGCCACAGGAGGGGCAGATGTCCTCGAAGCCGGACCACGCGGTGCACGCGTCGCACATGTCCTCGCAGCACTCCTCCGTCAGGGAGGTGAAGCAGCCGGGATCACAGGAGCAGGCGTAGTCGACCGGGTCGTAGTCGCCGCAGTGCCCCTCGCAGCTCGTGATGCAGGCGCCGCAGTCCTCAGGACAGGTGGAGCAGGTCTCGTCGCCGTTGCACTCCCCGTCGGGGCATTCGGGGGGGCAGGCGCCGCAGTCCGCGGGGCAGGTCTCACAGGTCTCGTCGCCGTTGCACTCCCCGTCGGGGCATTCGGGGGGGCAGGCGCCGCAGTCCGCGGGGCAGGTCTCACAGGTCTCGTCGCCGTTGCAGGCCTCGTCCGGGCAGGCGCAGGCGCCGCAGTCCCCGGGGCAGGTGTCGCAGGTCTCGCCCGCGGAGCAGTCGTCGTTACCGCAGAAGGGGCAGGCGTCCTGGAAGCCCTCCTCGGTCTCGCACTCGGCGCACATGTCCTCGCAGCAGTCCAGCTTCACGTCCCAGTGACACTCCGGGTCACAGGAGCAGGCGAAGGTGGCGGCATCGTACTCGCCGCAGTGCCCCTCGCAGCTCGTGATGCAGGCGCCGCAGTCCTGGGGACAGGTGTCGCAGGTCTCGTCGCCGTTGCACTCCCCGTCGGGACACTCGGGGATCTGGCAGACGGGATCGTCCTCGCACTCCTCGTCGTCGCAGTCCGTCTTGCCGTTGTTGTTGTCGTCCTCGTCGTTGTCGCAGTCGGTCTCGCACAGCACGGTCTCCCCCGTGCAGGCCCCCGTGACGCACTGGTCATCGCCGGTGCAGGGGTCGCCGTCGTCGCAGGCCAGGCCGTCCTCCGCGGGGACCCCCACGCAGGCGCCGGTCTCCGCCACGCACACGGGAACCTCGCAGTCCCCGACCTCGGTGCCGGAGCAGTCCACCACCGTCGCGGGGTTGAGGATGCAGTACTGCTCCACGCAGACGACGCGGCCGTTGCAGAGATCGCTGTCGTCCTGGGCCGCGCAGTCCCCGTCGGTGTGGCACTCCGTGGCCTCTGCACAGGCGCCGTCACGGCAGGTGCGCACCCCGAGGGGAGGGTCCCATCCGTCCAGCATGCAGGGGAGTCCGTCCGGGGCCGGCCCCTTGACGCAGCTCAGCGCGGCGCCCGCGAGGCCGGCACAGACCCCTGCCTCGCACTCCCCGAGGCTGCCGGGGTCGCAGGCCGCGCCGGGCCAGGCCGGCGCGGTGGCGCAGGCGCCCTGGATGCAGACGTCCACCTCGCAGGAGCCCGCGGCGCCCGCACACTCCAGGTCCGAGGAGCAGCCTCCCCGGGGCCAGGTGGCGCCTTCGAAGTCCACCGAAGCCGGCGCGCTGGGCTCGGGGGTTCCGCGCTCCTCGAAGCCGGACTCCCAGCCGCAGCCGAGCAGGACGAGGGAAAGGAACAGGGCGATGAGCTTCCTCATGGATGCCTCCAGCGGCAGGCGGCCCGGGGCCGCAGGGGATGACAACGGGGCGGAGTATAGCCAAGGGCCATGGGGCTGTAAAGCACGAGGAGACTTGAATCCGGACCGCGACCCCGCTATAAACGCACGGACGTGTCCTCGGCCGGGGAGCCCATGAGCGACGATGTGAAACAGCCCCAGGACGCACCCTGGGATCCGGGATACACCCTGCCCGTGGGCGGGGGAGACCGGGAGTGGGTGCGGCCTCGGGGGGAGTGGTGGGTCCGCCTCGCGGTCATCGCGGCCGCGGCCCTGATCTTCCTGCCCAACCTCGGCGCGTTCGGGCTGTGGGACCCCTGGGAGACCCATTACGGAGAGGTCTCCCGGACCATGGTGGAGACCCACGACTGGATCAGCCCGTGGTGGGGCTACCGCTCCAAGATCGGGACCAAGAAGCAGGGGGAGCCCTTCTACTCGAAGCCCGTCCTGATCTTCTGGACCGAGGCCACGGCCATCAAGGCCATCGGATTCTCGGAGTGGGCCATCCGCCTGCCCATGGCCCTCATGGCCATGCTGGCCGTGGGCATGGCCTACTACGCGTTCTCGCGCATCGTCTCGCGCCGCGCGGGGCTCCTGGCCGCGGGGATCCTGGCCACGGCCCCCCAGTTCTTCTACCTGGGGCGACAGGCGCAGACGGACATGCCCTTCGTGGCTACCCTCACCGTCGCGCTCCTGGCCTTCATGATCGCGGTCTTCGGTCCCCGGGAGCGTCCGGGGACCCGCGGCTTCCTCCTCAAGATCGCCGCGGGCCTCCTGCTGCTCCTGGGCTCCACGGTCTTCCAGTACGGCATCATCGCCCTGGACCTCTTCACGGAGCAGACGCCGGCGTCCCTGTGGAACCTGGTCAAGCTCAACGGGCTCTACCACGTTGTGGCGTACGGGATCCTGGAGCTGGCCCTCATCGCATGGGTGATGGTGACCTTCCTGCTGCACCTCCGGCGCAACAACCCCGTGGGTCCCGACCCCCGCGGCGGGACGGCCACCCGGCGACACATCCTCCTGTTTGCACTGACCGGAATCTGGGGCTGGGTCTTCGGGCTCCACAAGCGCGCGTCCCTCACGTTCTCGGACGAATTCCAGGACCGCTGGATCCGCAACGTGTGGCTCCTGGTCTTCTACGTCTTCTGTGGCCACTCCACCCTGGGGAAGGGGCTCCTCGGCTTCATGCTCCCCGGCGCGATCCTCTTCGTGTGGATCCTGGTGACCCACCGCTGGCGCATGCTCAAGGATCTCTGGATCCCCTGGGGCCTGGTGGTCTTCGTGCTGGTGGGGATCCCCTGGTACCTGGCCATGTTTGCCAAGCACGG
>Ga0194112_10009850_pt1 | contig 12097 bp, 11 predicted proteins | sample TA2MahC400mmetaG_FD_146191 | JGI IMG/M metagenome (GOLD analysis project Ga0194112, IMG submission 146191) | Freshwater microbial communities from Lake Tanganyika, Tanzania - TA2015016 Mahale Deep Cast 400m | ecosystem: Environmental > Aquatic > Freshwater > Lake | place: Tanzania: Lake...
GGCCATGGCCGCGCTTCCCGAGGCTTCCCCAAAGATGAATTGGCTCCGCGTGGCCGCCCCCTTCGTCCTCTTTTTCGCCCTCGTCCTAGCCGGCCGGATCCGGCCGTTCGATTTCCCGATCCTGGGCCTTCCCCTGATTTTCGCCGCCGCCGCCGTCCTGACCGTCGTCCTCTCGCCCCGCAAAATCCGGGTCTTCGAGGTCTCGCGGCGAACGGTCCACCAGCTTCTCCCGCTCGTCGGGACCCTGACCTGCGTCGGCGTCCTCGTCCAAATGATGACCCTGACCGGGGCGCGGGGCCTCATCGCCGTCACGGTCGTCACCCTCCCGGCCACGGCCGTCATCCTGACCCTTTTCCTGACGCTCCCCGTCTCCGAGGCCGTCCTCATGTGGGGGGCGGCCCCCGTCCTCGGCGTCCCTCTCGTCCTCCTCTTCAACACCATGAACCTCGACCCCGTCGTCGCCCTGGCCGGGATGAGCGTCATCTGGCCGCTCGGCGACGCCCTGCCGCCGACGGCCATCATCGGCCGCCTGACGGTCGAGACCGTGGGCCTGAATGCGCCGTACGGAAAGTTCCTGAAGCCTTGTCTCGTCCCGGCCGTTCTCATCATCCTCGTCGGAACCCTCATGGTCGTCTTCAGCAAAAAGCTCGCCTTCCTGACCGTGTTCTAGGAGAGCCGCGATGATCGTCACGATTTTGTACCATCTCCTCGTCGCCTACGTCGCCGCCCTGATGATCGTCAACCTCTGGAGGAGCCGGAAATGGCAGGAGGAAGCCCTCACCGTCATCGTCCTCATCCCTTTCCTCCTCCGCCTTCTCAGGTTGAAATAGCCATGATCCGGAAAACCGCCGTCCTGCTCCTCGGGGCCGTCCTGGCCGCTCTGGCCGGGACGAGTTTTTACCGCAGCCGGCATCTCCGCGAGCCCGTCGTCCTCGGCCCCGGCGTCAAGGAAGTCCGGCGCCTTTCCTCCTACGTCCCCAAACTCCGGGGGACGACGAACGACGCCAACGTCTACGTCCTCGAAGGGAAAGAGCCCGGGGGCGCGGTCCTCGTCCTCGGCGGCTCCCATCCCGAGGAGCCGGCGACCCGCCTGACGGCCTGGATTCTGGCCGAACAGGCCGAGGTCGACCGGGGGCGGATCTTCGTCGTCCCTTCGGCCAACCGGAGCGCGACGACCGTCACCCGGCCGAGCGGCGCCTATCCGCCCTCGTACGACATCCCGACGCCTTGGGGGAAGCGGACCTTCCGGATGGGCGACCGCTGGTCCAATCCCCTCGACCAATGGCCCGATCCCGAGGTCTACATCCACTACCCATCCCGCCAGAACCTGGCCTACGTCGACATCCGGAACCTCAACCGCTGCTGGCCGGGACGGCCGAACGGGACCCTGACCGAGAAAACGGCTTATGCCCTGACCACGCTCATCCGGGAAGAACGCCTCGATCTCGTCATCGACCTCCACGAGGCCGAGCTCCAATATCCGGTCATCAGCACGATCGTCGCCCATCAGAAGGGCCAGGACCTGGCCGCCTTGGCCTCGATGATCCTCTCCGGCGAGGAGTTTCACATCGGAGTCGAAAACTCCCCTCCGGCCCTCCGGGGGCTCTCCCACCGGGAAATCGGAGACCACACCCAGGCCATCCCCCTGCTCTTCGAGACGCCCGAGCCGTTTCTCGACGCCACCCGGGGACGGACGGACGTCCGCCTTCTCCTCGAAGGCAAGGATGATTTCGTCGTCAGGGCCGGACGCCGGGGCCTCCTCTTCGAAAAGATCGACGAGAAAGGCTGGCCGATCGACGTCCGCGTCGGCCGGCACTGCTCGACGATCCTGACCGTCCTCGAGGTCTGGTCGGAAGACAATCCCGGACGGGCCGTCGAGCTGCGGGGCCTTCCCCGATACGCCGAAGTCATCGCCAGGGGGACGGGGGCATTCCTCCGGGATCCGTCGACGGCGGGCCCCGGCGGCCTGGCTTTCGAATAAAGCCTTGCTTCCCGGTCCGCCCGCGAAGATAATGAATCCATGAGAACTTTTCCCGCCATCGGCCTCGGCGTCCCCGAAATTCTTCTCCCCCCGCCCGGAACCGACCTCTCCAAATGGGCCGTCATCGCCTGCGACCAGTACACCTCCGAGCCGGAATACTGGGATCGCGCGGCCGCGTTCGTCGGCGACGCGCCCTCCTCCCTGCGCCTCATCTTTCCCGAAGTTTACCTGACGGCCCCGGACGCCGAGGCGAGGATCGCCGGGATCCGGAAATCCATGGACGCCCTCATCGCCCAAAATTTCTTCGAGGCGGCCGAGGGGTTCGTCTACGTCGAGCGAAAAACCGGGTCCGGCGCGCGCCAGGGCCTCGTCGTCTGTCTCGACCTCGAGGCCTACGACTTCCGCAAAGGCTCGGCCGGCCTCATCCGGGCGACCGAGGGGACGATCATCGAACGCATCCCCCCCCGGGTCAAGATCCGCGACGGCGCCCCGCTCGAGATCCCTCACATCATGGTCCTCATCGACGACCCCGAGGGCTCGGTTCTCGGGCCGCTGGGGCGATCGAAGAATGACCTGACGCTCCTTTATGACTTTGAGCTCATGATGGGGTCCGGCCGGCTGGCCGGATACCGGGTGCCTCCCGGCCCGCTCGAGGAGACCGTGACCGAAGCCCTGGCCTCCCTGGCCCGGCCCGAGGCCTTCGCCTCTCGCTACGGCCTTTCCCCGGGAACGCCCGTCCTCCTCTATGCCATGGGCGACGGCAATCACTCCCTGGCCACGGCCAAGGCCATTTGGGACAAGACAAAGGCGGAAGGCCCGGCCGCCCCGGCCTCCTCGCCTCTCCGGTACGCCCTCGTCGAGCTCGTCAACCTTCACGACCCGTCGCTCGTCTTCGAGCCCATCCATCGGCTCGTCTTCGAGATCGCTCCCGGCCGCAACCTTCTCGAGGAAATCCACGCCTTCTACGGAGGGCACTGCCGCTACTCCCCGAGCGGCGGCTTTCGGGCCATGCGCGACGAGGTCGACCGGCAGCGGGGCCGGCCGCACAAGATCGGGATCGTCGCCGCCGGAGGCAGCGGGATCCTCGAGGTCGCGGCCGAAGGCTCGAACCTCCCCGTCGGCACCCTCCAGACCTTCCTGGACGCTTTCATGAAGACCGGAGGGGCCCGAGAAATCGATTACGTCCACGGGACCGAGGCCCTGGAGACGCTGGGCGAAAAAGCCGGAAACCTCGGCTTTTATCTTCCGGCCATGCCGAAAGACGGCCTCTTCAAGACCGTGATCCTCGACGGCGCCCTGCCGCGGAAGACGTTTTCCATGGGCAAGGCTTGGGAGAAGCGTTTCTACATGGAAGCCCGGCGGCTCAGCTGAATCAGGCCGGCCAGAGCCCCGAGGAGATAAACCGCCAGGACGACCGGCCGGGCGGTCGGGCCCCGGCCTGAGACGGCGCCGCCCCACTCTTGGCCGGGCGCGGGCAGGGGAACCGGGTCCCAAGGCAGCCCGAAACGGTCGGCCAACCCCTTGACGAACAGGAGATGGATGACCGGCGTTCCCCGAAGGGACATCTCCTGGATCAGGCCGCGGCGTTCCGGCGGGGGGATCGGCATCTTCCAGTTCAGGCCGGGCTTGAGGGCGAGGACTCCGGCGTCGGTTCCCATGTTGACCCAGCTTCCCCCGACATTGACGAAGGCCTTGAGAGGGGCGCCCTCGGCGGCCCGCTCGAAAACGTCGAGCCGGGCGGCCACGTCGGACGGGAGGTCCGGCCGGACAAGAAGAGGGATTCCGGCCGACCGGGCCTTGGCCTCGAGGACGGCCCGGCCCCGGGGCGACATGTCGCGGCCCGCGTCGCCTTCTCCTCCGACCGAGGCGGCCAGCGGTTTCGCTTCGACGATCCCGGCGGCCTCCAGACAGTCCGCGATTTCAAGCCAGGTCCATCGGGGGTCGTTGGCCCCCCAATTCGATGCCCCCAGGGAAACGACGGGGAGGGGGCGAAGTTGCATAGCCTTGGAAGCGGCCAGCGTCGCCAGGATCAGCCCGGGGAACGAGCTCGAAGCGCCGACGGCGACGGCGTCGCCCGCCTGGAGGCCGGCCTCCCGAAAAAGAAAGACGAGGGCCGCGGCGAAGTTCGGGTTCGTCGTCGTCCGCTTGGCTTCGAGATGGCCGGGGGACGTCGTGATCGGGGAATCCGAGAGGCCGATGAGGCCCGTCCGGTTCGGATCGGAAACCGGATCGATGGGGATCCCTCCGGCCTCCCGGCAGGATCGGATCGCGGCCAGGGCCTCGGCCATGAGGCTCGCCGCGGAGAGGGCCTCTCGGTCCGCGGGCCAAGCCCAACCGGCCGGAAAGAAGCGGAGGGCGCTCCACCCGCAAAGGCTCCACAGGCCGAGGAGGATGACGAGACGCTCCGCCCCGGCCCGCCCGGCCCGCCGCTTCTTCATCGGATTCCCACCCACTTCAAACATTCGACCAGGGCATAGGTCAATAGCGTGGCTGTCCCCGCCGAGGCCAGCGTCGCCCAGAATTTCTGACGGGAAAGGTTGTTGGCCAGAAGACCCGGGACGACCCAGCCGATGACTCGCAGGTCGAGAGGGGCGGCGAGGAGGCGGGGCCAGAAAAAAATCCACAGCTGGCTGAAAAAGGCGCCCAGGAGAATGACGAGGACGAAGCGCCGCCGTCCGTAGAGGAGAAAGCGGCGGGAGGCCAGCCGGGAAATCCCGAAAGCCAGAAAAGCGGCGGCCAAGGTCGCTCCGAGCCTTCCCGGCTGGTCGAGATAGAGGGCGAGATACGCGGGGACGATCAAGCCCCCGGGGACGAGCCCCGTGACCTCGACATAGAGCAGGGCCACGGCCAAACCGACGAGAATGGTCGTCGTCATTCCGGCCTCCCGGCCATCGCAGACCAGGTCTCGACGAGGGCCGCTCCAAGTCCGACGATATTGCCCAAGCCGACGACCTGGGCCTCCCCCGCGGCCAGCGGCCAGAGTCGACCCATGATCGATTCGGGGTTTCGGGAGCCTACGGCCATGACCTCGACCTCGGCGCCCCGACGCCGGCGGCACGCCCGGGCCGCGGCCGGGGCCCCTTCGCCGATGAAAACGAGGCTCGAAAAACCGGCGAAAAATCCGTCCCGAAAAGCCTCGAGCCACTGCTTTGTCCTGTCGGCCCGGTCCGACCGGAGGGCGAACAGCGCGATCCTCCCTTCGGGCTCAAAGGGAAAACGGCTCTCCAGAGCGGCCAGAATCCGGGCCGACGACTCCGGTTCGTTGGCCGCGAAGGCGTTGACGAAGCGCCAGGTCTTGCCCGAAAGCGGCGAGGGAAGGCAGAAGACGGCCAGGCCTCCAAAATCCGGCTTGGCCCGGGCGATCCCCCGCCGGGCCGTCGCCTCATCCACCCCCAAGGCCTTCGCCACGGCCATGGCCAGGCGGACATTCTCGGGAAAGAGGGCTTGGTCGTCGGAGCCGGGAACAGGCCGGAGGACGGCCCTTCTCGCCCGGGCCCGGTTTTCAAAGACGGGGAAGGACTCCTCTTCGGGGACGAGGACGGTCGCTCCCCGGGAAATCGCCGCGGCCAGGGACTCGGCGATTCCGGCCTTGCCGTCGCCCATCTCTTCGACATGGTCGAGGCGGACGTTGGTTATCAGGAGAAGCCCGGGGGCGAAAATCCGTTCCGACTCGACGGCCAGGTATTCCGGCCGGATGCTCATCATCTCGGCCACGACGGCCTCGGCGCCGAGACCCGCCGCCAGGGCCAGGACCCGCTTCTGTTCGAGGACGGACGGGGGGCCGAGGCGGACGATTTCGCGCTCCTCGCCGTCTGGGAGGATCAAGACGGGTTTCGACCCCGTCGTCTTGGCCAGGACCCGGCGGCCCGACTCGCGGAGGATGGAGGCGACGAGTCTGGCGACGGTCGATTTCCCCCGCGTCCCGGCGACGCAGACCCGGAGGGGGACTTTTTTCCGGAAACGTTCGAGCCGCCGCCGTTCGGCGGCCAGGCCGAGAAGGAGGAGCCCGGCCGCGATTCCGGCCGTCCAGACGATGTCCACCGGGCTATTCTAGGGCTTTCCTGCCGCCCAATGCAAAGCCGGTTTCTCCCCATCCCGCCGGCCTCTTGAGCCGGGGAAAAAAGTGTGACATAATCCGGCCGCTTTCTCCTTCGGAAAGGAGGGAATATGGCTCGCTCTCGAATCATCCGCTGGGCCATGGCGGCGGTCGTCATTCCCATCGTCTTCGCCGGCTGCGCCCCTTCGCTCGTCCCCTCGGGCTTTATTTTCCTGGGGAGCCGGGAGGTGAACTTCGGGGGGGTCGACCGCGATTCGATTTCGATTCCGCCGTCCAGGCCGGAAGTCCGCCGGCTCGTCGTCGTCGCCAAAATGAACCCCGTCGAGGTCTTCAACATCCGGGTCGAGTTCGCCGCCGGCGGCTCGTTCGACGCGCCTTCGGCGGTCCGGCTCTTCCCCGGCCGGGACCGGATCCTGATCGACCTGCCCGGCGACGCCCGCCGGGTCAGCCAGGTCGTCTTCCGCTACCGGAAGCTTCTCAACACGGCCCGCCGGGCCGTCGTCGAACTTTGGGGAAGATAAACAAGCGGAAAATCCCCAAAAAAAAGAGGCGGAAGGTTGGGGCTTCTTCCGCCTCTCCACTGAAAGGAAGAGAGTTGAAGGATATATGGGAAGGCACTTTTAAGTGCCGCTTATAATACAGCAATTTCCGTGCCAATTACGTCGAAAAGAAAAAGGCCGTTTTTCGCCTGATTTCCGCCCTCCGCGCCTTTCGGCGGGGCGCCCTTCGGCAAATTTGCTTTACGGTCGGTTGAAAAACCCTTACACCCGGCGGCGGGCGAGATGCTCGACCCCCTCGAGAAGCCGGTCGACATGCGCGGTCGAAACGAAGATCGGGGTCGAAACGCGGATACCATAGGTCCCCGCCTCCCGGTTCCCGACCGTCCGGACGACGAGGTTGTATTTTTCGCGGACATAATCGACGATCTTGGCGGCCTCGACGCCCTCCAGGGAGAAGACGGTCAGGCCGGCGCTGAGATAAGGGTCGAGCGGAGTATGGATCCTCGCTCCCGGGATTTTGCCCAAGCCCTGCTTGAGGCGGGCGGCCAAGACCTTGATCCGGCGCTCGATCCGGTCCCGTCCGATCCGGTTTTGAAAGTCGACGGCTTCGCCCAAGGCATGGACCATGGCCTCCAGGCGCTGTCCCGAGGGGTCGAATTTGCGGGCCCCCGAGGCCGCGTCCCAGCCGCTGGAGACGACGGTCGGCCAGAGCTTGTCCTGGACGTCCCGCCGGACGAAAAGGAGCCCGATCCCCGTCGGCGAGCCCATCCACTTGTATGGGCTCGAAGCCCAGAAATCGACCCCCAGGCTCTTCATGTCGAGGTGCATCATCCCCGCCCCGTGGGCGCTGTCGGCCAGGACGGGAACCCCTTTCTCGTGGGCCATCCGGCACAGCTCCTTGACCGGAGTGATGAGGCCGGTGATGAAGATCGTATGGCTGAGGGCGATGAGCTTGGTCCGGGGCGTGACCTCGGCCGAGAACGCCTCGACGACCGCCTCGACGCTCCGGGCGGCCAATCCCAGCTTGGCCTGCTTGACCACGATTCCGGACCGCTTCTCCCGGAGCTTCAGGGGACCCAGCATTCCCGGGTGCTCGAGGTCGGAGATGAGAATTTCGTCCCCGGCCTTGAAATCCAGGCCGTTCAGGACGAAATTCAAGCCCTCGGTCGTGTTGCTCGTCAGGGCGAGCTCGTCGGGAGAAGCCCCGATGAAGGCCGCGGCCTTGGCCCGGATCTCCTCCCGCTGTCCCGGCAGGAAATTGTAGACGTCGTAGGGATGGCTGGCCTGGAGGCGGGCGACCCGGACGAAGGTGTTGAAAACGGGGCGGGGCATGGGTCCGACCGTCCCGTTGTTCATCATGACCAGATCGTCCTCGAAGAGGAACTGCCCGGCCACGGCCTCCCAGTAGCGCCCGTCCGGGGCGTCGTCCTCGGGATATTTCCGGTTCAAGGACGCGATGGCCTGATAAACCCCGGCGTTGGCCTCGGCCAGCACGGCGGCCGAGACGGCGGACCCGGCGAAAAGGCGCCGGAACGCCTCGCGCCGGCCGATGGATCGAGAATTTGGCATAATGCGGCCCTCCTCCCGCCATTATAGCCCACGACGGGGCCCGGCTCCAAAGGGAAGGACGCCGGCTTCCCCGGTGAGGGAGCGCCGGGCTTCAGACGCGCATCTGAAGGGTCTCGATTTCCTCTTTATGAAGGAGATAATCGATCGAACGATTGAGGGCGTTGAGGTCGAGAGGCTTGGCGAAAAAGTGGCCGATCCTCAAGCGGGCCAGAAGACCCGGTTCGATGAGCTCGGCATGGGCGGAAATCAGCATGGCCTCGCCCCGGAACCCCTGCTCCCTCATCCGGGCGATGAGCTCGACGCCGGTCATGTCGGGAAGCCGGAAATCGACGATGAGGAGGTCGATCGACGACCCCTTGAAGCGGGCCAGGGTTTCCTGGGCGTCCTTGGCGAGATAGACTCGGTATTTTTTGTTGAGGATCAGAAAGAACGTTTTCCGGATCGACTCTTCGTCGTCGACGACGACAATTTTTTTGCCTAACATGTTCCTGTCCTTTCTCGCGTCCATCCCCTCTGGAGCAGGAATCGTGCCAAGTCGAAGCCCGGTCGAAATCCTTCCGATTCGGCCTCCGGCCGGAGACGGCCGGCTTCGGTCCCGGAAAGGGCTTTTACGGGGCGTGTAAAAAAAGAGGACACGTGTCCGGTAAAACGCCTCAGACCTCGAGGTTGTAGTCCTTGATTTTCTTGTCCAGGGTCGGCCGGCTGATCTGGAGGATCTGGCTGGCCCGGGTTTTCGACCCCTTGACCGCCCTCAGGACGTGCTGGATGTAGTCTCTCTCCACGGCCTCGAGCGAAACGAGCTCCCGGGCGAACGCCTTCCGGTCATCAAAATCGAGCGGCAGATATTCCAGGAGGACGACGTCCCCCTTGGCCAGGATGACGGCCCGGGTCAGGGCGTTCTCCAGCTCGCGGACGTTCCCCTTCCAGGGCTGCTCCGCGAGAAAAGCCATGACCTCGGGTGGGACCTTGCGGACATTCTGCTTCAGCTCCCGGTTGATCTTTTCGAGGAGATAGCCGACGAGCTCGGGGATGTCCTCCTTGCGGTCCCGGAGTGGCGGGAGGGTGATTTCGACGACCTTGAGCCGGTAGTAGAGGTCCTCCCGGAACTTCCCCGCCTCGATGAGGGACCGGAGGTTCTGGTTCGTCGCGGCGATGATCCGGGCTTCGGTCTTGAGGACCTTCTCCCCGCCGACCTTCATGAAATCCCTCGACTCGATGACCCGGAGGAGCTTGGACTGGAGGTTGGGCGAGACGTCGCCGATTTCGTCCAGGAAAAGGGTGCCCTTGCCGGCGATCTCGAACTTGCCCTTCGTCTCGCAGACGGCGTCGGTGAAAGCCCCCTTGACATGGCCGAACAGCTCGCTTTCGAGGAGGGTGTCCGAAATGGCCGAGCAGTTGATGACGATGAACGGCTCATCGCGCCAGGCGCTGTTGTAATGGACGGCCTTGGCCACGAGCTCCTTGCCCGTCCCGCTCTCGCCCTCGAGGAGGACGTTGGTCCGGGTGACGGCGACCGAGCCGATGAGCTTGAAGACCTCGCGCATCTGGGGGGAGCGGCCGATGATGTTGTCGATCGTGTACTCTTTCTGCCTCTCCGCGACGAGATAGCTGACTTTTTCTTCGAGGGCCTTGACCTGGAAGGCCTTCCCGACGGTGAAATCGAGGGCGACGAAGTCGAGGGGCTTGACGAGGTATTCGAACGCCCCCCGCTTGACGGCCTCGACGGTCGTTTTCATGTCGTCATAGGCGGTCATGATGACGACCCGGGAGCGGTTCCCGAGATCCTTGATCCGGCTGAGGACTTCGAGGCCGTCGAGGTCGGGAAGCCGAACGTCGAGGAGGACGAGGTCCGGGCCCATCTCGGCCTGGAGGGACAGCCCGGACTGCCCGTCTTCGGCCGTCCGGACCTCATAGCCTTGGCGGGCGAGATGGGACGACAGGGTCTTCCGGATCAACGGGTCGTCGTCGATGACGAGAATGGATTTCATGTTTCCCCCTCGACGGGTATTTCGATTTCAAAAGCCGCTCCCGGCCCCGCTTGGGGGACGATCCTGATCGTCCCCCGGTGGAGCTCGATGAGCTTGCGGGCGTTGGCCAGGCCGAGGCCGAACCCCCAGGGCTTGGTCGTATAGAACGGCTCGAAGACGGTCTCCCAATCCTTCTTGGGAATGCCCGGGCCGTCGTCGGAAAGGAGAACCCGGAGCGAGCGCCGGCCGCCGGCCGTTTCCTCCGAAACCCGGAGGGCGACCCGCCCCCTCTCGCCGACGGCCTCGGCCGCGTTGCGGAGGAGGTTGAGGAAGACCTGGCGCATCCGGTCGCCGTCGACCTCGACTTCGGGCAGTCCGGGGGGGACGTTCTTGGCCACGGCGATCCCCTTCTCGACAAAGAGGTCCCGGAGCTGCTTGACCGACTCGTCGAAGATCTGCTCGATCGAAAACCGGGCCTTTTGGAGCTCGGTCGTCCGGGTGAAATCGAGAAGCTCCTTGATGAACTTCTCGATCCGGGCGATCCCCTCCTGGCAAAGGAGGACGTGCTCCCGCTCGGTCGGCGAAAGCTCCCGGTCCGCGGCGACCTTCTGGATGTTGAGCTTGACCGAAGTCAGGGGATTGCGGATTTCGTGGGCGATCGTGGCCGTCATCCGCCCGATCTGGGCGAGCTTCTCGGACTGGACGAGGCGCCGCTGGGCCTCGGCCATCTGCTCTCGGGCGGACAGGAGTTTTTCGGTCATGGCGTTGAAGGACCGGGCCAGGTCGCCGATTTCGTCCCCGGAATCGACCGGGATGCGGTGGGCGAAATCCCCCTTGGCGATCCGGACCGTCCCCTCGACGAGCCGCTGGAGGGGGCGGGCGATGCGCCGGGCGAGAACGGTGGCCCCGGCCAGACCGAGGAGGAAGCCGCCGAGACCGATGAGAATCAGGGCCAGGCGGGTCCTCCGGATCGCCGATTGGACGTCCTCGAGCGAAAGCCCGACCTTGACCGACCCCCATTTCAAGGTGGTCCCTTCGGCGAAAATGGGGACTTCGACCTCGAGGACGAGACGGACCCGGCCGCCCAGCCAGACCTCCTGGGCCCTGGCGAAAGCGCTCTCCGACCCGACCTCCCCGGCCAGGCGGCTCGGGCCGTAGATTTCGGCCCGGTCGGCGACCCCGGCGTTGTAGGCGATCGGGGTCGCGTACCGGTCGTAAAAAACGGCATAGAGGAGGTTGTCGTCGACCTGGCTCTCGATGTTCCGGAGGATCCCTTCGATGTCCCAGGCGAAAAGAAGCTGGAGATTCCGGTCGGCGAGATTGCGGGCGATGAGGACGGCCTTGGCCCGGGACTCCTCGGTGATCACGGCGATCTCGCGCTGTTCGACGAGCCGGAGAATGGCCATGACGAGGACGACGAGCAACAGGGTCGTCCAGGCCAGAAACCGCTTTTGGAGGCTGATCCGGAGCTTCACGGCCGGGGTTCTTTCCGGTCGAGCCAAACGGCCTTGAGATTCAGGTAGTACAAACCCAGGGCCGGAATCCTGAGGCCCCGGACCGACGTCTGGGCGGCGATCCGCTGCTCGTTCGAATACAGGGGCACGGCCGGCATCTCCTTGCCGAGCCTCTTCTCGATGGCTTGGAACATCTCCAGGCGGCGGGTCCGGCTGGGCTCGACGAGGGCGCTTTTCAGGAGGGCCTCCAGCTCGGCGTCGGCGTAGCCATGGATGGCCCGGCCGAAGGCCGCCGGCCCGGCGAACAAATGCTGGACGACGTTTTCCGGATCGGGGAAATCCATCGGCCAATCGACCTTGACAAGATAGGGCCGCCGCTCGCTCCGCAATTCCTCGAGGTTGCGGTAGAAGACCAGACCGAGGCTCAGGCCGACGGCCGCGAGCTGGCGCTCGAGCTCCCGGTAAAACCGGAGGCCATCTTCGCTCCGGGGAGCCTCCAGATAGAGAACGACGGGCGGAAACGGCTTGCCGTAGAAAAAACCTTCTTCCTCCAGGATCCGGCGGGCCTG
>Ga0194112_10009851_pt1 | contig 12097 bp, 9 predicted proteins | sample TA2MahC400mmetaG_FD_146191 | JGI IMG/M metagenome (GOLD analysis project Ga0194112, IMG submission 146191) | Freshwater microbial communities from Lake Tanganyika, Tanzania - TA2015016 Mahale Deep Cast 400m | ecosystem: Environmental > Aquatic > Freshwater > Lake | place: Tanzania: Lake...
CATCAGTCGCAACCAGCCAAATCTCCCGTAGTCGGTCTGGTGCTGTGACCTCACATGCCAGCCATCGTCCGTCCGGAGACACTACGGGATTAAGGTAATTGGCGAGCCCGCTTGTCAAGCAACGCAAGGAACCATCCTGCACGGACACAACATATAGTTGTTGAGTAATACCCTCTTGACGCGCCGAAACGTATATCGTCTGACCGTCTGGTGCCCAAACGGCGCTTCCTACCACCATAGGGTCGTAGGTTAAGTATCGCGCCATACCGAAAGGGATAGACCATCCAGATGGTATAGACCACGTGGCAAGTCTCCATTGACACTGATAGCCGTAAGGATGAGGGGTAGCACAAAACACCATTGCTTGTCCGTCGAACCGCCAGGCCAGTGTTTTTATCATACACGTTCCAACTGGCAGTACACGTTGAATTGTTCCCTCTTTCACATTCAAGAGCCGCACCTCAAGACCGGAATTCGTGCGGGCACCAATCGAGCGGAGAACTTCAGCCCCAGGCTCAATCACAACATCCCATGCTAAGTAACGACCATCCGGCGACCATGATAGGCTATCATAGTCTTCAAAAGAATCGAGTTCGAATCGACCTTGTACTTCCCCGGTGGTAACGTCCACCAGCGAGAGCGCACTGGGCTTCCCAAATGCGACTGGTTGCTCCAGTACAGCCAATGTCTTCCCGTCCGGTGACCAGACGTAATCCTTAACCGCCACTCCTTCCGGCGAAATTGGTCTCGCTGAATCAGGCTTATCCAAAGGATGAAGCCAGACTCGCGGCGACCCATCGTCACGTATTAACGCCAGTGCGTTGCTATCAGGACGCCAAAGCGGTTTCCGACCAGCGCCAATCTTATGCGGCTCACCATCTTCCTCCACTGGTCTTACCCAAACGCTTCCTCTTTCTGAGTAAGCAAGATATTTGCCATCCGGTGAAAATTGTGGTTCGCCCGCCCCGCCTGATAATTGCAGAAACGCCTCAATATTCGTTGTACTTTCTTCTGACGCTTGACCTGCTGCTAATACTGCATCAAAGGCAACAATTAATACAGCACCAACCAAACAATAACGGAATGTAATTGACATAAGGGAACTCCTAATCTAATTTTTCAGTATATGATTTTCTTCTCCTCCACGTTTCACGCATCACGTTTCACGTTTCACGTTTTACGCATCTATCGGTATTGACTTAACATCTTCCTGAGTTTGCGCACCGCCGCATTCTTCCGGGAAGCCACAGTTCCCACAGGACACTGAACAATATCCGCGACTTCCTGGTACGACATGCCGTGATATTCCGTTAAAATAAAAACCAATCTATGGTCTGATGAAAGTGATGCGATTGCTTCCTGTATTTTTCTTGATAGCTCCTGGTTTAAAACAGAATTTTCCGGCGTATAACGGCCATCTTCAACCTCTTCTGTTACAGTGTATAAGTCATAATTTACATCTTCAGAAAGCGGTTCATCAAGTGAAGAGACCAATGGGAACTTTTGAATCTTTGCCAATTCTTTGAGGCATACATTTTTGGCGATGCAATAGAGAAATGTCGTAAATTTTGCTATCGGGCGATAATTGGGCGCGCTACGCCACAAACGGACAAATGTATCCTGACAAAGATCTTCCGCTAACTCGCGGTTGCCCACAAACCGATAAATAAAATTCAAGGTGTTGGCATAATGTCGGTGTGTCAGCACCTCAAAAGCACTATCATCACCACATTTAATAGATAACATCAGCTCCTCGTCTGATGGTTGCATAACAACCCCCTTTTTTCGGAATGTTCCTTCCAAACTTTTAGAAAAAGTTTGATTAAAATTTCTTTTGGCCATGCTTTTCTTAATGAAAAGCGTGTTTCCTGATGAACGAGGGTGAATCTATGGAAAGGAAGAAAAGGATGGAAGGGAAGGATTTTTTCCGTTTGCCCGAATAGCATCAACAACTTTTCCTTCCTTTTCTTCTCTATGGCGGATTACCTCGTCGACATCTTTATCCGCAAGGTAGATATGTGCCTCTTCTACATTACGAGACATGCCCCCCTCCCAGCCAACCGCTTCAGCAAGCGCCGGCATCCATTTTTGTGGTGCTCCTGGTGGCAAAAGTAGCGGCCGACCAAGAACGATGGGAAACTCCAGAGAGCAGTCTTTACATAAAATGCTCCCAGAGGTAATCTGTCCCAGCCGATGCCGGACCTTGCCCAACTACAGAGAACAGCGACACACTGGACAAGCAAGGATATTTACTATCTTTGGGGTCATCGAAAGTATAACCTCCTATTCCGGTGCGAATCTATGATGCATGCTATCAGCAGTTTTTCAACCGGATATTTGCTTCACTGATGAGCTTAACAGAACACATTTATGAAGGCACTTTCCTGGCGTAAATTGGGCCTGCGATATGCCGGTTAGTAGTTCTGGTATATGATACCATCCTTTTGCTCCAGTTTGAGGGCACAAGCCTGTAGTGTTCTCAATCGCCCCCGTCAGTACCTCTTTATCGACACTAGACTACATGCACTATCATCTATTGCATGGCCCACAGATACCAGGTCGTAAAGAATACCTGGATAATTTTCACTCCTGAGCTTTTGCCCAGGGCCTCAACTCTTTCTTGAAAACTCTATATTATAACCTTTTTTAGGAGAAAATCTTCACATTAAATTGAAAAAAACTGTAACCACAGGTGAACGGAATTCGGAATTTGGATTTCGGTTTTCGGAATGACCTCACGCTACCCACCCCTACCCCTCCGGAGGAGAGGACGGCGGCAACCTTCTTGCCTGTTTTCTGTAACTATGAATGATATCGCGCGTGTAATGCGTATTCAAGACTTTCTTTAATATGGGCATCAAAGGTACATTAATGCAGAGCTTACCGTTTGGCTCAAGTACCCGCTCACATTTTTTCCAAACCATGGTCAATGCGCCAAGGTACTCCTGATAGTCCGAAATGTCCCCGATTTGCCCTGCCTTTCATTTGTTTGTGCGTTGTGCTCGTCAATGCTTTCCTCTCTCCCCTCTTGGGAGGGGCCGGGGGTGGGTAGGGGGTAGGGGTGGGTTAATTGATGCTTTGATGAATCCAACGCACAAAGTATGCTTTTGCTGGTAGCCATCCTTTGAATAATCTTTGATACACCAATAAGGCGGACTGGTAACAAGCAACGTGATAGAATTATCGTCTACCTCAGTCATATTTCGTGCATCTTTGAAATATACCGTATTCGTTTTCATCGTTTTTAGACCGACATGGTTTTCATGTATGTTTTGTGCGTTGGACTCATCAAAGCCCCTATTAATAGAAGCTGATATGAGCACAAGGCACAAACATATGCGCTAAGGGCGTACTGCGGTACCGTCGGGCGTGCGGGTCATTGTCCAGGTTGGTACTCCAGCGGGACAGGGATATTTAGCGGCCTCGACTTCATCAAGGTCAATGCCGAGACCCGGCTGGTCGTTCGGGTAAGCATAGCCATTTCTCACTTCAGGGCAGCCGGGGAAGACGGCTTTAGCGGCATCGTTGAATCCACTCCATTCTTGAATACCGAAGTTCGAGCAACTCACGTCGAGGTGTATGTTGGCTGCATGTCCAACAGGTGAGACGTCGCCCGGACCATGCCAGGCGGTGCGCACGTCGAAGGCTTCGCAAAGCGACGCTAACTTTTTCGCCGGTGTCAAACCACCAATCTGACTGATATGAACGCGGATGAAATCAATAAGGCGTTCGACGATAAGCGGTCTCCATTCGTGGGGATTGTTGAAGAGCTCTCCCATCGCAAGCGGAGTTGCGCTTTGCTGACGAATAATCCTGAACCAATCGATTTGCTCTGGCGCTAATGGGTCCTCAAGGAAAAAGAGCCGATATGGTTCCAACAGCTTTGCCATTCGCACCGCTTCAATAGGCACTATGCGCTCATGCACGTCGTGCAGCAATTCTACTTCGAAGCCAATCTTTTTCCGCAAGTGGTCGAACATGCGGGGAACACTGCGCGCATAATCATCGGGGTCAAAGTACGCTCCGGGCAGAGCGTTTTCAGGGCGGCGTTGCATCGACTGTTCACTTCCTCCATAACCTCCCATCTGACAGCGGATATAGTGATAGCCCTGTTCCATGTAGGCGCGCACACTTTCCTCAAGCTGGACTTCGTCATGTCCACCGGCGTGACGATAAACCGCCGCGGCTTCGCGGCATTTACCACCGAGCAACTGGTAGAGTGGCATACCGGCGAGTTTTCCCTTGATGTCCCACAATGCCATATCGACTCCCGAAAGTGCGTTGTTCAACACTGGGCCATTGCGCCAGTATGAATTTACCCAGGCCGATTGCCAGATATCCTCAATGCGGTGCGGGTCTTTGCCAATGAGGAACGGCTTCAGAAAATCATCGACGGCCGAACGTACTGCAAGGTGACGCTGGGTGAACGTGGCGCAACCAAGTCCATATAATCCTGGTTCCGAGGTCTCTACCTTTACAACGACCAGGCGAGAGCCAGCGGGTGCGGTGAGAATCGTTTTTACATCCCGAATTGTTAATGTAGACACGTTATTTTCCTCCTACTCTCTTTTGTTTGAGTTCATTAACTTAATTGCCTCGTTTACTTTTTTTCCTCAGTGTTTCTGTTGATCAAACTCCAAACTTTTAGAAAAAGTTTGATTAAAAAAACATTCCAATTATTTCTTTTGATACACCCCCCCTGCCCCAATCCCCCTCCCCCTTAATAAAGGGGGATAAAGGGGGTTGTCCAAAGGGGGGCAGGGGGGTTGTGATAAGGGGTACTTTTCTGTCTTAAAGAAAAGTTTGGAAGAAAAAATTGGAAGAAAAGTTTGGTTACTCAGACACAGGGTAAGCATCTCCATTCTTCAAGGAAAATGAAGTGGGAGTTGTTAAAAATGAGATGGGCATAGCTATGGGCTAGTTGTTAAAAACCGCTTCCTGTCCTGGTGGCAGATGATTTGCACTACTTCGCGGCCGGACATAATTACCGTCGGAACACCGCCACCCGGCTGTACCCATTGGCCAGCCATATAAAAATTTGCCAGGCCGGGTAGTGTCTTTTCCACGGATGTGCGAAATGCTTCCGGAGTAAACAGCCAGCCCTCGTAGGCCCCTTGGTGATTGAGGGTATAGCGCCAGGTGGTATAGGGCGTAGCAACGTCAGTCATTTCCACCTGCGCCGAAATTCCCGGATAATGCACTTCAAGACGTTCCAGTACCTCCTCGGCGACTCGCTTTTTCTCGGCGTCGTAGCGCGGACGCTCTTTTTGCAAATTTTCCCACCACTCAAACTCCGTCTCAAAAACGACTTGAACAACCGTCTTTGAAGGCGGCGCCAACGTGGCATCGTAATTGAATATGCGGACAGAGATGGCGTCAATAGTCTGGTTGCCCACCTTGAAGGGCTGTTGTAGCAGGATAATGTTCGTGGACGGTTCGCCTGAAAACTCTCGCGCTACTCCGAAACTTACCATAACTAACGGTCTAAAGATTGGCCAATGTTCATAGCGTTTGTTTATCTGTTCATTAACGTATCGGCCACCAAGCATTTTAAAGATGGTGCTGTAACCGTCGGCAGCAGAGACCACGATGTCAGCGCGGTGCGTACTGCCATCTGCCAGGCGCACGCCAACGGCGCGGTCATTTTCAACGAGAATTTCCTCGACTGTGGACTTGTAAGTCACTTGTCCACCCAGTTCCTTGTATCGCTTCTCGATTGGCAGAACAAAGTTAAGTGAACCACCTTCTATCGTACCACAATTCCCCGCCGAAAAACACCCAAGTATCATCATGAGAAAGACAACAGGCGTTTCAGGCTGAAAGAGATTCATGATAACTTGACGCAAGAAGGGGACTTCAACTGGTTTCACCAAGTCTTCTGCGGACATCATGTATTTGCTGAAATATTTCAGCCCTCCGCGCATCCGCCACGTCTGTTTCAGCTTATCGAACCAGCCTGACAACTCGGGCGGCTTGTCCCACACCCAATTGAATTTCTGCATGGCGCGGCTGCCTGCTATCAGTTCGTCAATAACTTTGCTATCAGCCGGCGAGATAGCTTTCAACTCACGCTCCAGATTGTCCAGGTCTGCGGTAATCTCTATACTGCGCCCGCTGGTCTCATCAATGTATTTAGCGTAGGTAGTCAAATCAAAGAACCGGTTTGCCTGTACTGCGCCCAACTCGTGATAAAACTGATAGAGAGGATGCCCTGGCTTGTGGCCCATCAGCCAGGCAATACAACCATCAATCGTGTAGCCCTTGCGTTTCCAGGCAGTGCAGACTCCACCTGGCATGGTGTGGTGTTCGAATATCTGGGTGCGATAGCCGTTCATCTGCGCATAACATCCAGTGGATAAACCAGCCAGCCCAGCGCCAATAATTATGATGGATTTTTCAGCCATTTTCCCTCCATATTCTATAATACTAATTTAGTCTTGCTATTACAAACTATATTTCTAGCCTTTAGAAAGTCAAATAATTTAGACAATTTCGGCCTGCCTGTGCCAACGGCAGACAGGAGATTAACAATTTGGGCAATTTCTTTTGTGTAAACCATAATGTAAAATTATCGTCAAATAACAAAAAATTGTAATTTTTCAAACAATTTTAAGGAGGAGTTAAATGAGAAAACTATTGTTTACCAAACAATTAGGGATATTCTTACTTTGTGTATTAGGATTGCTTATAATTTCTTCTATCTCGCAATCCCAAACTTCAACTCCATTTGGGTATCTCGAAGTTAATGTGTCAGATGCTTCTACATTAAAACCACTTGCTGGAGCAAAAGTTTTTGTCATTCTTGAGAATAAGCTGGTAGCGAAGGCAGAGACTCCTACTAGCGGCATTGTTACGTTTGGGCCCCTTGCTTCATCTTCATTTTATAAAGTGGTAGCATATAAGAAGGGATACAAGCTCAAAAGCATGTTTCCTGTTTTGGTCCCAACTGACTATCTAACTAACAAAATATTTATGCCTTTAGTCCCCAAATAATCTTCTTTCCGTTAAACTCTTGGTGTGAATTAAGATACAATAACCTCACTTGCAATGTTTACAATAGTACATAGAAACCGAGTTTTTCCTCAAAAACTCGGTTTCTGCCGCGCATCAGAAGAATGGAATCCAACGCAATAATCCATGTTTCTTTTTCTTCTCAGACGTCTTTTTTTCCGGCAAGCCTTTCTCCGCATCGCCAAATTCCTTTAAAACTAACACAGGATAGTGTCCATCAAACGCGGCAACGACACCATTGACGATTACGTCTGGATAGTCTAAAGGAAAAAAAGGCTCTTCCCCGGACATTCTTCTGACCATCTCTTGATTGGTTTTATCATTCACCATTATTTGTAACTCATCCGCTTCTGGAGAATATTCCATGAGGAACGTTTGACCTGTATCTGCCAACCAAAGAGCCGGTTGCTCGCGCGGGTATCTAAATCTATGGAACCAGTGTTGATGTCGGTAGACTTGCCCGACCGCTGTTGCCTCAGTCCGCCAGAGCAGATGACCATCTTCAGCATATTCTCCCCGCAAGCGTGTATCTTTCAACTGTTTGAGAATTTTGTACAAGCGCAACGCTCGATGTTTTTTCGGCTTAATTTCTACTACGGTTACAAAGCCCCCCATATCTTTAAATTTAATTTCTTCTTCATCGACCCATGGTCGCAGAGCTCTTTTCACACGCTGTTCCTGGTAATTGGTGAAATGACCAAGAATATGAAACCGAACACTCTGGATTTCAGCATTAGCGGATATTATTGCAAATAGGAGAACGATTATTGTGAGAAGAAAAAACCATCCTGATTTCATTTTACTCACCCCTTTCTATTAACGGAAATCTCAATTTCCTTCATGAATCAAATTTTGCCCATGACAACATCTGTAAAAACAATCGCGACTCTGGAACATGCCGATAAATAGCACTTATCCCTTCAGGAGTAATGTAATCCAATGCTTCCCGTTCAAACTTTACATCTGGAAGAGAGCGAAGGTCATCTGTGCCGTATATTTCTCTTTTTAATTGTCGGGCGCTTTTGTTACGTCCATTAAACTCAACACCAGATGCTGTTCTAGCTGCTTTCACAATAATCTCTGTACTTGGGAACAACACCAGTGAGAAAACCATGGGAAGATATTCAGGATAAAATACTTCTCTTAACTTGAAATGGTAGAACTTCTCCACTGCTCCCAAAAGGATTTTTGAGAGAATCCAAGCCCAATCATCGAAGTAACGTTCCGATTGAGTTAAGTATCTTTCTGCATCGGTACTGAACAACAACATATCGTATGTTGTTAATTTTCTGCCTGCTTTTGCCTGGAAATCTCTTAAGGCGCCATCTACTGTATTGACAACACGATCTTTTAGTTCTTCGCGTGCGGACTTTTCTGGAAATCCACATTTATCACAATTCTTAGATTCAACCCAATATTTATCCACGTGGTCACGGATTGATTGCCGGGGTAACATCACTGGCTCTAACGATAAATTATTTGTGCCAATTCCTTCGAGAACACATTGTGCGATTTTCAATAAAATCTCTCGATCAGTTACTCCATCCGAGAAAATACCAATGTATCGAACTTTGTCTTCAGCAACCATAGTCTTTCCTCCTATCCTATTGTTCCCGAGAACCACAGTTCGGAAAGTTTGTAAGGGAGAATTTTAATTCTTCCATCTTGTTGGTCTATTTCTGCCTCAATAGTTCCAACATCAATAAAAAGATTTAACACATCAATTAGGTTTCTGACTTTGCTTTCAAGATTGTGCTTATTCAGATGAAATGTGTAGACACAATCAAGATGCTCCGAGAATTCACGCAGCACAGACGGACTGTGAGTAGTTAGAATGAACTGAGTCGCGTAGCCTCTTTCTGATGAATCCGATAGACCCGCCGCTTTCCAAAGCCACCCGATGAATTCTTTAATGTTCCCAGGATTGATGCCATTCTCAATTTCCTCAAGAAGTATTAGAGATGGAGGATTATAAATGGAGGTTAGGAGGCTGATAGCCGCTGCCTTCATCAAACCATCAGATACAACTTCAGGAGGAAATTCCTCAAGACGGCCAGGCCTTCCGCGCCCTATATCAAACTCCCAAATAATCTGTTCACGCCTTGAATCCCACCGAATTCCGTGAAAACTGGATTCAAACCGCCGCATTGATGCGATAAAGCGATTAAAGATTCTTTCATCTTTTTCGCGAATCTGAATTAATATTTCCTGCAAATTCCCTCCTTCATATCCTAATTGTGATGGAATCCGCAAGTTGTTAGGGTTGACTTTCGGCCAATCACATTTCGCTTGTCCTTTCAAATATGAAGGTTGGAAATGATATGCGAAAGCTTGAGCCATATCTCGAAAAAACAGCCGGCATATTTGCTTTTCCTTGTCGTCCAATGCTTTGCTTTCTTCCACTCTGGTTCGCAAAATCAGTTTATTGATGGGTTCGTTCCAGCCGCATTCCTCTGTTTTCCATTTATCTTCAGGCATCTCCCGGATTTTGATTCGTTCTCTACAAGCTACGTGTTCATTGAATTTTCGCTCTTCATAAAATTCAATTTGATATTCCACTTCACCGAGTGTGTGCTTCCACGTGCAGCAAAAAGCCATAGGCTCTTTATCCGAAGCTAAACGATACCGGTGAGGAAACAGGTCAGAAGGCCACAATTGTTGCTTTCTGCTTGGCTCCACTACATCTTCTTCCTGAACATCTTCCGATGAAGGATAATTGGGCCGGGCCCGGGCTACCAACTGAGAAAAATGTCGGATTCCGGCAAGAAAGTTACTTTTCCCCGAATTGTTGTTACCTATCAAAAGGGTTACGGGATGCAACTCTATTTCAGTAAATTTATGAGTTCGATAATTTGTGAGACTAATTTTTTGAAACATGGCGACCACTCCATTTTAGAGAAATACTTATTGCTAAAATTTCGAAAATACATTGATTTTGCTGACAGAATTTCTGTTTTGCTGATTTTGAGTTTGACAGAACAATTATTTAGTGTTATACTTCTTCAGAATTTATTTTTATATGAAGGTGCTGGTGATAAAATGCAAAAAATTAGAATACCAAAAGAAACATGGCTCAAAAGTTGGAGAATTTTGCTTCAAGAAGGAGCAATAACCCAGGTTTCAGAGGATTGTTATATCGTTTCCGCGCGGCATGTGCAGATTCTCAAAGAAAAACAACTTCCGTTTGAGGAGGTAAGAACAGTTGTTAGCCCACGTGAAAAAGTACGACATCTACTTGCCTCTTCAATACAATAATGGAGAATGGATTGAAGACGCAAAATTTGAACAAACGCGCAGCGAACTTTTTGAGCGCTTTGGCGGATTAACTTATATTATGCGCGAGTTTCCATTACGTGGAATTTGGGGTCAAGATAGCCAGGTATATCAAGATTTTATTGTTATTTACACCGTTATTGACTTTTCCTCTTCAGAAGAAACTACGCACTTCTTTGTTGAATATAAGGAAATCTTAAAATTTCGTTTTGAACAAGAGGAAATTTTGATAACCGTTCAAGATATGGGTATCTTTTAGCTAACTCAGGTTATTTAATGAAACTACATTACTCAATAATAATCTGACACTCCGGAAGTGAATTCAAAAACATTTTTCCATAAGTTTTGTTAAGCACGCGAGAATCAAGAATTACCACTATGCCTTTGTCGGTTTTATTTCGGATAAGGCGGCCGAATCCCTGTTTGAGACGCAAAATGGCTTCTGGCAAACTATATTCCATGAAGGCGTTGCCGCCGCGAGTTTCGATGTAATCGGTGCGCGCTTGAACGACGGGATGTGTGGGTACAGAGAAGGGTAATCTTACGATTATAACGTTGCTGAGCGCTTCGCCTTGTACGTCTGCGCCTTCCCAAAAGCTACTTGTGCCGAAGAGCACGGAGTCAATATCTTGCCTGAATTCTTCTAACATGGTATGCCGCGACATGCCGCCGCCTTGTTTGAATGCAGTAATACCGAGTTCCTCAAGATATGGCGCGACCGCTTCATATACTTCATCCATCATTTTGTAGCTGGTGAAGAGGACAAATGCTTTGCCATGCGTGAGTTTCAAATATTTTTTGATTTTTTCAATCGCGGCGGGTACAAATTGAGGATTTCTCGGGTCAGGCATCCGCTCAGGAATATAGATTTGGGCTTGTTCAGCATAATTAAATGGCGACCCGACTAAAAGTTCCCGACAATCATTCAATCCAATTTGACTTTTAAAGTAATCGAAATTGCGATTTGTAGAGAGCGTTGCGCTGGTCATTACGGCGCTTTTGATTTTTGCAAACAGATGTTCATTTAAGTCATCGGATATGGTTATCGGCGCGGCGTTAAGCGAGATGGTGGCGTATCGCCGCCCAGTCAATTCGACCCAATAGACCCAATCTGGCTCTGGCTGTGTGAGTATAGCATCTATATCCTTACGCAACTTTATGCACCTTTTGTAATGCGCTTCGACTTCAGTCTTCTCATCGTCGGTTTTCACTCCATCGTGTAATATTTTTAAGGCATTCTCTAAATATCTCAGAGCTCTATCCATCACATTCGGCACAAAACCTATTCGCTCAATACGTTTCGTACCTTCTGATCCTTCGCTTCGCTCAGGACCACCAACCCAATCTGCTATGGAATTGAATAGTTCATTGGCTCTGTCTCGCGCTTGCTCTACAAATCCTATCAATGATTCTACCTTCAATCGGAGTAGCAACCCACCTTTCCGTTTGGGGTTACACAGAGAATCCAGAAAATGTTTGACGCGATAGTTGCTCAGTTGAATGCCGATATGTTCTGTGGCTACACTTTCAGTATGTTGAGCTTCGTCTAAGATTAAATAACTGTACGGCGGCAGGACAGCGGTGATAGGATTTTCTTTTCGCAAAGCCCAATCGCTGAACAACAGGTGATGGTTGATGATGACCAGGTCGGCATTTGCTATTCGCCCGCGCGCTTTAAAATAGAAACATTCCTTGTAATTTGGACACCGTACGCTGAGGCAATTATCGCTTTCTGAGGCTACTTGACTCCAAACATCAGGCATCGGCTGCGGTTCGATATCGGCAAGGCTGCCATCTTTGGTGTCGTTCGACA
>Ga0194112_10009855_pt1 | contig 12091 bp, 10 predicted proteins | sample TA2MahC400mmetaG_FD_146191 | JGI IMG/M metagenome (GOLD analysis project Ga0194112, IMG submission 146191) | Freshwater microbial communities from Lake Tanganyika, Tanzania - TA2015016 Mahale Deep Cast 400m | ecosystem: Environmental > Aquatic > Freshwater > Lake | place: Tanzania: Lake...
CCCTCCTGTCCTCCGATTGTAACCGACAGGGCGAGGCGAGTTCCTCTCCCGAGCATCCTATCGGCGACCCTCCGCCTCTCCTGAAGCAGCCGCCGCGCGATGGGCGATCCTCTCGATCGCGAGGAGAAGTTCCTCCGCGCTGGCGGCGGTCTCGTCCGGCGTCTGGTCGGGTCCGGAGGGATCGAGCCTGGAAATGCTCGCCCGGCGCTGGCTGGCGAAGTAGAGACGCTCGGTCTCGTCCTTGGCCTCGTACCCCCTCCGGTCATGAGGGACCCGGCACAGGATGGTCCAGATCCCGAGCCTGCGAGCCGGGGCGATATCGTTGTCCAACCGATCTCCGACCATCACGGCCTCCCCGGGGTCGCAGCCGGCCCGCTCGAGGGCCCAGAGGTAGATCTCGGGCGATGGCTTGCGGTGACCGATCGCCTCGCTGATGGCGCGCACCTTGATGTGCCGGCCCATCCCCACCCCATCGAGCGCGTCGCCCGATTCGCGGAGCTGGTTGGCGACCACGCCGATCTCGTAGCGCTCGGACAGCAGCCGGACCGCATCGGCCATACCGGGCATGACGGCATGGCTCGCCATGTAGTCGGCGCGCATCCTCCCGGCGCACCGGAGCATGAGCCTCCAGTGCCCCTGCTCCCCCAGGTACTTGCGTCCCAGCATCTGCCAGTGCTCCGGGCCGTGACGGCGGATCAGTTCCTCCCTCTCTTCGAGCAGTTCCGGGAAGGAGACGCGGTAGCCGGATGAGCACATCGCGCGGTGCAGCTCGAGGTAGAGCAGCGCCATCGCCGGGTCGTCGTTCATCAGGACATCCCCGATGTCCAGGAATACCCAGCGGAGCACGGGAGGCTAGCGCGCGGCCAGGAGTGATCCCCCCGCCCACGAGAGGAGCGTGGGGACGCCCGGCAGCAAGGAATCGGGAGCGAGGCCGGCCCAGAGAACGATGAAGACGCAGACGGCGACGACCGCCCCGGCGAGAAGGCTGCGGGGGATGGCGGCGCGGGCCGTCTCCGGGCGCATGTAGAGCATCACCATCACCTTCAGATAGTAGTAGACGGAGGCCGCGCTGTTCAGGACCGCGATCACGACGAGCGGCGTCTGTCCGTTCTCCACGGCATTCTTGAAGACGGCGTACTTCCCCAGGAATCCGGCCGTCGGCGGGATCCCGGAGAGGGAGATCATGAAGACGCTCATGGCGATCCCGAGAGCCGGGTGGCGCCAGCCGAGGCCGCCGTAGTCGTCCATCTCCAGGCGCTCGCGCCCCTTCTCCCCCATCGCGATCACGACCGCGAAGGCGCCGATCGTCATGAAGGTGTAGGCGAGCAGATAGTAGAGGATCCCGTTCAGCGCCCGCGGATCGCCGCTGCCGGCGAAGACCGTCGCTCCCACCAGGAGATAGCCCGCGTGCGCGATCGAGGAGTAGGCGAGCATCCTCTTCATGCTCGACTGGGTCAGCGCGGCAAGGTTGCCGACCGTCATGGTGAGCACGGCGATCCACCAGAGCATCCCCGCGACATCGATCCCTCCGGGGCTCCCGCCGCGCAGCGCGAGCACGCGCAGGAGGGCTCCGATCGCCGCGGTCTTGACCGCCGTCGCCATGAACGCAGTGACGGTCGTCGGAGCCCCTTCATAGACATCGGGGATCCACATGTGGAACGGGACGGCGCCGATCTTGAAGAGGAACCCCGTCAGCAAGAGGACGAATCCCGCCTTGAGCAGGGCCGGCGTCGAGGCGCCGGCGAGCATCGCCGCGCGCAGGTCGGTCGTCCCGGACGCGCCGTAGACGAAGGCGAGCCCCAGGAGGAAGACGGCGCTCGAGAAGGCGCCCAGAAGGAAGTACTTCATCGCGGCCTCGGCGCTGCGCAAGTCCCCCCTCAGGTATCCCGAGAGGATGTAGACCGGGATCGAGAGAAGCTCCAGGCCGATGAAGAGGGCGATGAGGTCCGTGGTCGACGAGAAGAGGACCATGCCGGCCGCGGAGAAGAGAATCAAGGCGTGGTACTCGCCCCTGCGCCTCCCCATCCTCTCGAGATACGGCTCCGAGAGGAGGACGCAGCAGGCGGCGCTCAGACAGACGAGCGCGGCAAGGAAGAGAGAGAAGCGATCCGACGTGGCATACCAGGAGAGCGGACCTCCTGCAGGGCCGCCTCCGTCGCCGAAACGGGCCACGATGTCCGCGAACGTCAGCGACAGGACGGCGAGGGTCGGGAGGCTCCAGGGTATCGTCCTCCGCCTCCCCAGGATCGTGTCGAGAAGAACGACCGCCACCCCTCCCAGGGCGAGATGCAGGAAGGGACCGAGCTCGAGGAGATCGGCGAAACCGAGAGACATCATCGTCCGCTCCCTCCTTCGCGCCCGAGCCGGGCCTCACACCCGAGGCTGTCGCTCCCGCCGAACTGGCCGTCGCCGTCCTCCCGCCCGAGGAAGCCGTGGAGCGGCGCGGGGGCCGCTGCCTGACCCCTCACGGCCGCGACCGGGGCGAGGGCCGCCCGCAGGGCCGGGGCCATCCGATCCAGGAAGGGCCTCGGCTGGACCCCCATGTAGACGATCAGAACGAGGATCGGGACCAGGACAAGCGCCTCCCGCGGCGTCAGGTCGCGAAGGGCGCGGTTCTCGGGGTTGCGCATCGGCCCGAAGAGGAACCGCTGCGCGAGCCAGAGCATGTAGACGGCCCCGAGGACGACGCCGAGGGTCGCGAGGACCGCGGCCGTCCTCTGCGTCTCGAAGGCGCCCAGCAGGATCAGGAACTCCCCGACGAAGCCGTTCAGGCCCGGCAGCCCGATCGACGAGAGGGTCACGAGCAGGAAGGCGGCCGTGAAGAGCGGGACCTTGGTCGCGATCCCGCCGTAGTCCGAGATCATCCTCGTGTGCCGCCTCTCATAGAGGATGCCGACCAAGAGGAAGAGGGCGCCGGTCGAGAGGCCGTGGTTGAGCATCTGATAGAGCGCTCCCGAGAAGGCCTCGATGTTGAACGAGAAGAGCCCGAGCATGACGTACCCGAGATGGCTCACCGACGAGTAGGCGACGAGCTTCTTGATGTCGGTCTGCGCCATCGCGACGAGCGCGCCGTAGAGGATGCCGATGACCGCGAGCGCGACGAGGAAGGGCTGGAACCTCACGGCTGCGTCCGGGAAGAAGGGGATCGCGAGCCTGAGGAATCCGTAGGTCCCCATCTTCAGAAGCACGCCCGCGAGGATCACGGAGCCCGCGGTCGGCGCCTCGACATGCGCGTCGGGGAGCCATGTGTGTAGCGGCCAGACCGGGACCTTGATGGCGAAGGCGAGCCCGAAGGCGGCGAAGAGCCACCACTGGGTCCCGGCGGCGAGGGCGGTCCGGCGCAGATCCTCCAGGGCGAAGGAATAGACGCCCGTCTGCGCGTGGTGCAGGTGGTAGAGGACCAGGATCGCGACCAGCATCAGCAACGAGCCGACGATCGTGTAGAGGACGAACTTGACGGCGGCGTATATCTTGCGCGGCCCGCCCCAGACCCCGATCAGGACATACATCGGGATCAGCATCAGCTCCCAGAAGACATAGAAGAGGAAGAGATCGAGCGAGATGAAGGCGCCGATCATGCCCGTCTCGAGAAGGAGCATCATCCCGTGGAAGGCGCGCACCCTCTGCGAGATGTCGCGCCAGCTCGAGAGGATCACGATCGGCGTCAGCAGGGCGGTCAGGATCACGAGGAAGAGGGAGATCCCGTCGACGCCGAGCCGGTAGCCGATCCCCAGAGAGCCGACCCAGGCGGCCTCCTCGACGAACTGCATCGAGGCGCTCGTCTTGAAGCCGGCCAGCAGGGCCAGCGAGACGGCGAGCGTGGCCGTGGAGGCCAGGAGCGCGATCCACCGGACCGCCGTCGGCCTGTCCTTGGGCAAGAACAGCATCAGGACGGCGCCGAGGAGCGGCAGCAAGAGCAGGAAGCTCAGGTGGCCCGGCACGCCGTTCATCGCCCCTCCATCATCAAGACGACAATCCTCATCAGAAGAGGACCCACATCAGGATCACGACCCCGATCAGCAAGACCGCCGCGTAGAGCTGCACGTAGCCGGTCTGGGCGAATCGCACGACGTAGCTCGCTCCGCGGCCCAGGATCCCGACGAGATTGACCAGCAAGTCGATCACCCTCACGTCGATGGCCCTCCAGAGGAGGACGCGCGAGCCGGCCTGCACGGGCCGGACGATCGCGGCCCTGTAGGCCTCGTCGACGTAGTACTTGTTCGCCACGAGGCGGTAGAGGCCGCCCAGGGCGGCGCCGATCCGCGCCGAGAGATCGGGCCGCCGGACATAGAGATGGAGTCCCGCGACGATGCCCGCGATCGCCGCCCCCAGGGAGATCAACATGACCGCCCATTCGGCCGCCGCGCTCGGGTGGGCGGCACGCTCCCCGCCCCCATGCGCCGCGATCGCGGGGGCGAGCCAGTGATGGAAGCGGTTGCCCCCCGCGATGAGGAACTCCGGCACGCCGAGGAATCCGACGAGCAGCGATCCCGCCGCGAGGATCATGAGCGGGATTGTCATCGACCGCGGAGACTCGTGGACGTGCGCGCTCGCATCGGGGTCGAGCCTCCCCCTGCCGAGAAAGACAAGGCCGGTCAGGCGGGTCATGTAGAAAGCCGTGCACGCCGCCGTCACGACGCCGAGGGCCCAGAGCGCCCTGGGGAGCCAGGGGAGAAGCTCGTTCTCCGCGAAGAAGGCGGCGGCCAGGATCTCATCCTTGCTGAAGAACCCCGCGAAGGGGAAGACTCCCGCGATGGCGAGCCACGCGACCAGGAAGGTCCACCCGGTCACCGGGATCCTCTTCAGCAGCCCGCCCATCCTGCGGATATCCTGCTCCCCCGAGAGGGCATGGATGACGCTTCCCGCTCCGAGGAAGAGGCACGCCTTGAAGAAGGCGTGAGTCACCACGTGGAACATCCCGGCGCTGAAGGCTCCCACACCGCACGCGAGGAACATGTAGCCGAGCTGACTGACGGTGCTATAGGCGAGGACCTTCTTGATGTCGAACTGCGCCATGCCGATCGTGGCGGCGAAGAGGGCCGTGAGGCCCCCGACGACGGCGACGACCGTGAGGGCCAAGGCCGACTCCGCGTAGAGGAATGACAGGCGGCTGACCATGTAGATGCCGGATGTGACCATGGTCGCCGCGTGGATCAGCGCCGAGACGGGCGTGGGTCCGGCCATGGCGTCGGGGAGCCAGACATAGAGGGGAAGCTGCGCCGACTTGCCGGCGGCTCCGATGAAGAGCAGGAGGCAGGCCGCGGTGACGACGCCGGCCGGGAGATGGTGCGAGCCGGCAGCGATCTCGCGGTAGCTCAACCCGCTCGCGCCGCCGCCGGAGAGCGCCCAGAAGAGGACGAAGATCCCGAGAAGGAATCCGAAGTCGCCAATCCGATTCACGATGAAGGCCTTGTTTCCGGCGATCGCCTTCTCCTCGTCGGTGTGCCAGAAGCCGATCAGCAGATAGGAGCAGAGCCCGACCCCTTCCCAGCCGACGAAGAGGGGCAGCAGCCCATCGCCGAGGACCAGCAGGATCATCGAGAAGGTGAAGAGGTTCAGATAGGCGAAGTAGCGCGCGTAGCCCCGGTCGCGGCCCATGTAGCCGATCGAGTAGAAGTGGATCAGCGCCCCCACGCCGGTCACGAAGAGGAGCATCGCCGCCGAGAGCGGGTCGAACAGGAACCCCAGGTCGACATCCAGCCTGCCCGCCGCGATCCAGGAGAAGAGCGTCTGGGTCAGTTCGCGCCCTTCCTCCGGAAGGAGGCGCAGCTTCAGGAACGCGGACAGCGTGACCAGGAAGGAGAGAGTCGGCGCCAGCGGGCCGATCAGGCTCACCCATCGCCTGCCGGCGGCTTTCTCTCGGTGGCTCGTCGCGAGCGAGATCGCCCCGTTGACGAGAGCTCCCAGGAGCGGAAAGAGCGGGATGAGCGCCAGCGCCCCGTAGGTCATGCGCAGTCCCTCCTGCCCAGTCCTTCCCGGCGTTCCCGCATCTCCCCTACTCCCTCATCGAGCTCATCGCCTCGAGATCGACGCTCCTGCGGAGACGGAAGATCTCGACGAGGATGGCGAGCCCGATCGCGGCCTCCACCGCCGCGATCGCGATCACGAAGAAGACGATCACCTGCCCGTCGGCCTGCAGCCAGTAGCGGGCGAAGGCGGCGATGGCCAGGTTCGCCGCGTTCAGCATCAACTCGATCGACATCAGGACGATCAGAGCGTTCTTGCGCGACAGGACCCCCACGGCTCCCATGAAGAACAGAACGATCGAGAGCGCGACGAAATGGCCAAGCGAGACGGCGGGCACCTCATTCCCCTTTCTTCGCCAGGACGACGGCGCCGAGGATCCCGACCAAGAGGATCAGACCGATCAGCTCGAATGAGATCAGGTGGCGGCCAAAGAGCGCTTCGCCGACGGCGCCGGCCGTCCCGAATCCAGGCGGCTCGGGCCGCCACAGCCCAGGAATCCCCCGGGTCGCCCTCAAGGTCGCGACGCATCCGAGGAGGCAGACGGCGCCCGCGATCGCGAACCGACCCCACTGGACCCCCATCGTCCGCAGATCGGCATCCCCGAGATTGAGGAGCATGATCACGAAGACGATGAGCACCACGACCGCGCCCGCGTAGACGAGAATCTGCAGGATGAAGAGGAGATGGGCGCTCAGCATGGCGAAGAGCCCGGCGACCGCGATGAGGCAGACCGCGAGGGCGAGGGCGCTCGCCAGCGGGTTGCGTCGCGTGATCGCCACCCCGGCCGCTGCGACGCTGATCAATGCCAGGGACCAGAACATCACGGCGCCCATCTCACCTCACCATTGCGACGGCACGGGCGGCTTCCCCGCGCGCCCGCCGTCCAGGTCCTGCTCCGATTGATCGTCCGGGGGTTCCGCGAGGCCTCCCCTTCGCGGACTCTCCGCGACGCCCTGCTCCTTCCACTCCTCCCCCTTCCCCCGGAGGAGGAAGTCGATGCGGAAGATGAAGTCCTCCCTCTTGTCGCTCACGATCGCCATCTCTCCGGTGTCCATCCGGATGGCGTCCTCCGGGCAGGCCTCGACGCAATAGCCGCAGAATACGCATCTGAGCATGTCGATGTCGAAGACCTTCGGCCGCTTCTCGATCGTCGGCTCGGGCGACTCCTCCGCCACGATGTGGATGCAGCGCGCAGGGCACGCGGTCTGGCACATGTAGCAGGCGACGCACTTCGGTGACCCGTCGTCCCTGAGCGTCAGCCGGTGCCTCCCCTTCAACCGGACCGGGAGGGGCTTCGGCTCCTCCGGCCATTGGATGGTCGGCATTTCGCTCTGCCGGAACAGGTTTCTGAGCAGGTGGCCCATCGTGACCTTCATGCCGCGCGCCACCTCATAGAGGTAGAGCCTCTCGTACCAGCGCAGCCGGGGGCTCGGGACCTTCATCGCCTACCTCCCGAGCCACCGCAGGACAGCGGCTGTGGCCACGATGTTCAGCAGGGACAGCGGCAGCAGGCTCTTCCACCCGAGGTTCATCAGCTGGTCGTAGCGGAACCGGGGCAGCGTCCAGCGGATCCAGATGAAGAGGAAAGACAGGACCACGACCTTCGCGAGGAAGACCCCGAGCTGCGCCACGCGCGCGAAGACGCCCGGCGCGATCCCCTGGGATGGGAACGAGAGGGCCAGAATCCCCCCGAGGAGGCACAGCGCGGCGAGGCCGAGGAGGAGGCCGGCCCACACGTCCCCCTCCCGGCGGCGCGCGTCGGCGTAGAGCCGCTTCAGGCGCCGCGACCACCGGAGGCTCGCTCCCGCGAGAAGGAGGAAGAGGACCGCCGCCCCGCCGAGCGAGACGAGCAGGACGGTCCTCGCGTGCGCCTCGAGCGACGCCGTCGGAAGCCACGGGATCTGCCAACCTCCGAAGAAGAGAGTCGCCGTGATCCCCGCGGCCACGACGATGTTCACGTACTCGGCCATGAAGAAGAGGGCGAACTTGAGGCTCGAGTACTCCACATGGAACCCGATGATCTCGCTCTCCCCTTCCGGAAGATCGAAGGGGGTGCGGTTGCACTCGGCGAGGGTGGCGATCATGAAGAGGACCGCCGCAAGGGGCTGGACGACCACGCCCCACATCGGGAGGAAGCCGAAAAGGAGATTCCCCTGCCCCTGGACGATGCGGTTCAGATCGAGCGTGCCGAAGACCATCAGGATCCCCACCGCCGAGAGGCCGAGCGCCAGCTCATAGCTCACCATCTGGGCGGAGGAGCGCATTCCCCCGAGCAGGGCGTAGCGGTTGTTCGAGCCCCATCCCGCGAGGATCACCGCGAGGACCCCAAGCGATCCGACCGCGAAGATCCAGAGGAGCCCCGCGTCGATCTTGAGGACCTGCCAGTGGAGGATCTGCCCTCCGACGGCGAGATCGTCCGCGACCGGAATGACCGCGAAGGTCAGGAGCGCGACCGACATCGCCATCATGGGGGCCAGCGTGTAGTAGAACCGGCTCACTTGGGACGGGGTCGCGTCCTCCTTGAAAACGAGCTTGATCACGTCCGCGATCGTGTGGATCAGGCCGCCCATCCTTATCCCCAGCACGGCCGCGCGATTCGGACCCGTGCGGTCCTGCATGTAGGCCGAGGCCTTCCGCTCGAACCAGACGAGGACGGGGATCATCGACAGCTCGAAGATCCAGATCAGGATCGCCGTCCCGGCATGGGCGAGAAAGGCGGGCATCGCTCTACGCGCCTTCGCCCGGGGCGTTGAGGCCGCCCGCGGGGCCCATCTCGATCCCCTGGTCGCCGATTGCCGCGGGGCTCAAGCCCGCGAGTCCAGGCACGGTCCGGGCCATCTCCTTCCAGATGGCGTTCAGGTTCACCCAGCCGAAGTCGTGCCCGGACGAGGCGCCCACCCTGCGGAGGATCTCCATGACGGGGAGCGCGTCGCCCCGCGGCGTCATCCCTCTCCTGAACCGCTGGACCCTCCCGGCGAAGTTCGTGAAGGTCCCGTCGCACTCCGAGTGCGGGGTCACCGGATAGACGAGATCCGCGACCGCCGTTGTCTCCGAGAGATTGGTGGCGAGCGCTATCCGCTTCTCGAACCCGAGCGCCATCGCGCGGACAGAGGGGTCATGGTCGATCAGATCGCTCTGGACGAAGATGGCCAGCTTTCCGCCGCGCGCGAGGACGGGTTTGAGATCATCGACCCAGAGCCCGAGCGCCTCGCATCCCCTCCGGTTGGGGTAGGGATCGGAGCGGCGGAGCAGGTCGTCCTCGGGCCCGGGAGGCTCCAGGCTTCCGGCGACCACCTTGCCGAGAGGGAGGAATCTCTCGAAGAAGCTCTTCGCGGCATAGAGCGACTCGTTCGACATCTCGGGAGAGAGGACGGCCAGAGCCCCTTCCCCGGCGCCGGCCTCCCTCAGGATCGCAGCGATCTCGTCCAGGACCTCGGAACCCGGCGCCTCCTCTCCCCTTCGCAGCGGCGCCTCGCAGCGCCCCTCGTTGAGGACCTTGTAGGTGAGCCGCCCGTCGTCGCACATCCACCAGCGATTGACGGCCTGGTTCTCGCGGGGCCGGTATCGCTGCGCTTCCTCCTCGTAGTGCTCGAGGTAGATGTTGCACCCTCTGCCGCAGCCCGCGCAGATCGACCGTGTCGTCGTCAGGAACCAGACGCGGCACTTGAAGCGGAAGTCCTTGCTCGTGAGCGCCCCGACGGGACAGAGATCGACGGTGTTGAGGCTGTATGGATTGTCGAGCGGTTTGCCGGGGAGCACGCCGATCTCGCTGTGGTTGCCGCGGTTGATGACCCGCAGCTCTCCGGTCCCCGAGATCTTGTCGCAGAAACGGACGCAGCGGGTGCACAGAACGCAGCGCTCGGCGTCCAGGACCACGCGCGGCCCCACGTCGACGACCTTCCCCTTGTGGACCTTCGGCAGGTCGAGGCGGCTCTCGTACTGGCCGTGGCGCATGTAGAAGTCCTGCAGGAGGCACTCCCCCGACTGGTCGCAGATGGGACAGTCCAGGGGATGGTTCAGGAAGAAGAACTCGAGGACCGCCTTGCGGAGATCGCGCACGGCCTCCGTGTCGGTGCGGATCCTGAGCCCGTCGCGCGCGAATGTGTTGCAGGCGATCTGAGGCTTGGGGACTCCATCGATCTCGATGAAGCAGAGCCGGCAGTTGCCGTCGACACCGAGCCCCGGGTGGTAGCAGAAGTGCGGGATCTCGATTCCCAGGAGCTTGGCCGCCTGGATCATGTTGAACCCCTCGGGGACATCGATCTCCCGGTCGTCGATGATCACCCTAGGCATGATCCTGTCTCCTTGCGGCTCCGGCGAGGAGCGGATCGGACCGGAAGGGGCAGCGGCCCGCGCCGACGTGCCGTTCGAACTCCCCGCGGAACTTCGTCACGAAGCTCGCGGCCGGCATGGCCGCCGCGTCGGAGAGAACGCAGATCGTCGTCCCGATCATGCGATTCGTGATCGAGAGGATCTTGTCCATGTCGGCCGGGCTACCTCCCCCGGCTTCCAGCCTCGCGACGAGGCCTCGGAGCCAACCCGTCCCCTCGCGGCAAGGCGTGCATTGCCCGCACGATTCGTGGGCGTAGAACTTCATGAGCGTGGAGAGGGCCCGGACCATGCATGTCTCCTCGTCGATGACGATCATGCCTCCCGATCCGAGCATGGTGCCCGCGGCGGCGAGGCTCTCGTAGTCGAGGTCCGCGCCTTCGGCCTCCTCGCGCGTGAGGACGGGCACGGACGAGCCGCCGGGGATGTTCGCCTTCATCGCCTTGCCGCCCCGAATCCCGCCGCAGAGATCGTAGACCAGCGTCTTGAGCGGCAGGCCCAGGGGGACCTCGTAGACGCCCGGCCGGGCGACCGGGCCGCTCACGCTGAAGAGCTTGGTGCCGGGGGACTTCTCGGTGCCGTAGCTCCGGTAGGCCGCGGCGCCGTTCTCGATGATCCACGGAACGGCTGAGAGGGTCTCGACGTTGTTCACGACGGTCGGGCCGCCGAAGACGCCCACGACGGCCGGGAACGGCGGCTTGATGCGCGGCCTTCCCGGCTTTCCCTCGAGCGATTCGATCAGCCCGGTCTCCTCGCCGCAGATGTAGGCGCCGGCTCCTCGGTGAATGGTCACATCGAGGTCGAAAGCGGTCCCGAACGACCGGGGGCCGAGATACCCCTTGGCATAGGCCTCATCGACCGCCGCCTGGAGGCGGTGGTAGGGAAGCCCGAACTCCCCCCTGACATAGATGTAGGCGCGATGGATCCCGACGGCCCAGGAGGTGATGACGATCCCCTCGATGAGCTGATGCGGATCGAGCTCCAGCAGGTAGCGGTCCTTGAAGGTCCCCGGCTCGCTCTCGTCGGCGTTCACGCAGAGATACTTCGGGGAGTTCGAGTCCTTCGGCACGAACCCCCATTTCATGCCTGTCGGAAAGCCGGCGCCTCCGCGTCCCCTCAGGCCCGACTGCTTGACCTCCTCCGTCACCGCGGCCGGATCCATCCGGAGCGCCTTGACGGCCGTGCGATAGCCGCCGGCCCTCTCGTAGGAGGAGAGAGTCCACGATTCGGGGCTCCCGAAGTTGCGGGAGAGCAGCTTGACCTCCGCCGCCATCGTCCTCCTAGATCCTCCCCTCTTTGGCGGCCCGGGCCCGCAGCCCATCGAGAAGCTCGCCAAGCCCGCGGTCGTCGAGTGGCCCGTGGAACTCGTCATCGACTTGCACGACCGGGGCCATCTCGCAGGCCGCGAGGCACTCGACCTCGTTGAGCGTGAAGAGCCCATCGGCGGCCGTCTCCCCCGGTCCGATCCCGAGCCTCCTCCGCAGGCAATCGAGGAGATGCTCCGCGCCCATGAGCTGGCAGGAGAGATTGGTGCAGATCTGCAACTGGTGTCGTCCGCCCGGTTCCCTGCGGAACATCGTGTAGAAGCTGACCACTCCGTAGGCGTGCGAGGGCGGCACGCCGCACCGCTCGGCCACCAGGCTCACCGCCTCCTCCGGGATCCACCCGTGCCTGTCCTGAATCATCCAGAGCATGGGAAGAATGGCCGCTTCCCTTGTGGGATAGCGCGAGAGGAGCCGTTCGATCCTATCCTCCTCCTCAGCGGAGAAAGCGAGCGGATGCCCCAGCCGCCTCA
>Ga0194112_10009861_pt1 | contig 12088 bp, 9 predicted proteins | sample TA2MahC400mmetaG_FD_146191 | JGI IMG/M metagenome (GOLD analysis project Ga0194112, IMG submission 146191) | Freshwater microbial communities from Lake Tanganyika, Tanzania - TA2015016 Mahale Deep Cast 400m | ecosystem: Environmental > Aquatic > Freshwater > Lake | place: Tanzania: Lake...
ACACTTGAGGATTTCAGGGTTTTCGTTGCCGAAGCCGCGCGGCACGGCATCTCCGTGGCACTCGACATCGCATTCCAGTGTTCGCCTGACCATCCGTATGTCAGGGAACACCCCCAGTGGTTCAGGTGGCGTCCCGACGGTACCGTGCAGTTCGCTGAAAACCCGCCCAAGCGCTACGAGGACATCCTGCCGCTTGATTTCGAGACTGAGGACTGGCGGAACCTCTGGATCGAACTGCGCAGCATTTTCCTCTTCTGGATAAGCCAGGGTGTTACCGTATTCAGGGTCGATAATCCGCATACCAAGGCATTCCCATTCTGGGAATGGGCAATCGCAACCATACAGGAGGAGCATCCGCAAACCGTGTTTCTCGCCGAGGCTTTCACCCGGCCCCGACTGATGGAGCGACTTGCCCGTACCGGGTTTACCCAGTCCTACACCTACTTCACCTGGCGCAACACCAAACGTGAGCTGCAGGAGTATCTGGAGGAACTCAGCTCCGTCCCGCTGAAATATTACATACGTCCGAACTTCTGGCCCAACACTCCGGATATCCTGCACGAGGAACTGCAGACCGGCGGCCGCTCCAAATTCATTATCCGGCTCGTGCTTGCCGCCACCATGTCGTCGAACTACGGCATGTACGGTCCTGCCTACGAGTTGTGCGAACATTTGCCCGTAGCTCCGGGAAAGGAGGAGTATCTCGATTCCGAGAAGTACGAAATCAAAGCATGGGACCTTGACCGTCCGGGCAACATCCGGGCCGAAATCACCCTGCTGAACCGCATCAGAAAGGAAAACGCGGCACTGCAGCGCACCTCGAACATCAGTTTCGTACGCATTGACGCATCGGCAAACCACGAGCACGACTGGCTCATCGGTTACGTGAAACAATCCGAAGACGGGCAGAATATCATCCTTGTCGTGGTCAATCTCGACCATGCCAACACACAGGGGGGATGGTTGCGCTTTCCTCTCGAACGGTTCTGGATCGCCGCCGACAGCCGCTACAGCGTTGACGAACTGCTGACCGGCAGAAGCTACCAGTGGCACGGCGAATGGAACTATGTCGAGCTGAATCCTGCAGTCATGCCTGCGCATGTCTTCAGGGTCAGTTTCTCTTCTTGAGCGTATTCATCAAACCTACTTTCAGTCATTAACAAACCAATCATGTATCAACCCGAACCGCTCTGGTACAAAGACGCCATTATCTACGAAGCGCATGTCAAGACATTTTTCGACAGCAACAACGACGGCATCGGTGATTTTCAGGGTTTACGCCAGAAACTGGGCTATCTGGAAAGTCTCGGCGTAACCGCAATCTGGCTGCTTCCTTTTTACCCGTCTCCGCTCCGCGACGACGGCTATGATATTGCCGACTATATGACGGTCAATCCCGATTACGGCACGATCGGCGATTTCCAGGAATTTCTTGAAGAGGCTCACTTGCGGGGCCTCAAGGTGATTACCGAGCTGGTGGTCAACCACACCTCCGACCAGCATGCCTGGTTCCAGCGTGCGCGGCGTGCGCCGAAAGACTCTCCGGAACGCAACTTCTATGTGTGGAACGATACGCCCGACAAGTACGGCGAAACCCGCATCATCTTTCAGGATTTCGAAGCTTCGAACTGGACCTTCGATCCGGTTGCAGGCCAGTATTTCTGGCACCGCTTCTACCATCATCAACCGGACCTGAACTTCGAGAACCCGGAAGTGCACAAGGCGCTTTTCGATGTGCTCGACTTCTGGCTCGGCATGGGCGTAGACGGCCTGCGTCTGGACGCTGTGCCCTACCTCTACGAAGCTGAAGGCACCAATTGCGAGAACCTTCCCCCGACCTACGAATTCCTTCGCAGGCTTCGGGCGCATGTGGACGAAAAGTTTCCCAACAGGATGCTGCTAGCCGAGGCCAACCAGTGGCCTGAAGATTCAGCGGCCTATCTCGGCGAAGGCGATCTGTGCCACATGAACTTCCATTTTCCGCTTATGCCGAGGATGTACATGGCCCTTGCCACCGAAGACCGTTTTCCCATTCTCGACATTCTCGAGCAGACTCCGGAAATCCCCGAAACCTGCCAGTGGGCGTCGTTCCTGCGCAACCACGACGAGCTGACCCTCGAAATGGTGACCGACGAGGAGCGCGACTACATGCGCCGCGTCTACGCCAACGATCCAAGGGCGCGCATCAACCTCGGCATACGCAGACGGCTGGCCCCGCTCATGTCGAACGACAGGAGGCGCATAGAGCTGATGAACATCATGCTGCTCTCGCTGCCCGGTACGCCGGTGCTTTACTACGGCGACGAGATCGGTATGGGCGACAACTACTATCTCGGCGACCGCGACGGCGTGCGCACTCCCATGCAGTGGAACTCCGACCGCAACGCGGGTTTTTCCCGCGCCAACCCGCAGCAACTGCTGCTGCCGGTCATCATCGATCCCGAGTATCATTACGAAGCGGTGAACGTCGAGGTGCAGGAGGGCAACGTGAACTCCCTGCTCTGGTGGATGCGCCATACCATCACCACGGCGCGGCGCTACAAGTCGCTCAGCCGGGGCAGCATCGAATTTCTGCAGGTGAACAACCCGAAGGTGTTGATCTTCACCCGTACGTTCGAGGACGAAACCATGCTGACGGTCATCAACCTGTCGCGCAATGCGCAGGCGGTCTCGATCGACCTGTCGCGCTTCGAAGGGTGCATTCCCGAAGAGGTGTTCAGCCTGAACCGCTTTCCGAAGATCCGTAACACCCCCTATATGGTCGCGCTGGGTTCCTACGGTTTTTTCTGGCTCAGACTGGTCAGGGAGAGCGAACAGATGGTCGGCAGACCCTATCTCGACAAGCCGTATGCTAAAGTCGCCCGCTGGCAGGGGTGTTTTACCGGCAAAAACCGGGAGAAGCTCGAAACGGAAATTCTGCCGAAGTACTACATGGGCAGCCGCTGGTTCGGCGGCAAGGCGCGAACCGTCATTCGCGTTGCCATAGCCGATACCATTCCGGTGGACGGTATGGCGCATGCCAAGCTGCTCATCACCGAAGTAAGCTATGCAAGCGGAGAAAACGAGCGATATCAGCTTCCTGTCTCTTTTGTTTCCGATGCGGAGGTCAGCAGCAGTGACGACAATTTCTATGTCCGGGCTATCGCAAGAGTCGTGCTCGGAGAGGAAGAGGGGTATCTGTGCGATGCCACCTATGAACAGGGTTTTCTTGGCCAGCTTTTCCATCTTGTCACGGGCTGTGCCGAATGGAAGGGCAAGCTCGGCAACGTCAACGGCGTCAAGGGCGAGGCGTTCGACCAGCTATGCAGGATCGACGGTTCAGGATCGGAACCCGTGCTTCTCGGCAACGAACAGAGCAACACCTCCATCCGCTACCGCGACGATCTCTGCCTGAAACTCTACCGCAGAATCGAAATCGGGGTTTCGCCAGAGGTCGAGATGTGCCGTGCACTGACCGAAAAGACCTCCTTCAGGCAGCTTCCCGATTATCTTGGTTCGCTCGATTACGCCCAGAACCGCACCAACCGCTACTCAATCGGTATCCTGCAGAGTTTCGTGCCCAATGAGGGCGATGCCTGGAAGCTCTCGCTCGATTACGTTCAGCGCTACTACGAGGAGGTACTCTCGAAAGTGCAGTGCGGCGTGGAACTGCCGCCTCTCTCTGGATTGAGCGGCAACCCCGTGGCGATTCCTCCGGTCATGCAGGAGCTTATCGGAGGTTCCTGGCTCGGTATGGTCGAAAAACTCGCCGAACGTACGGCAGAGATGCACATAGCCCTGGCTTCGATAACCGATCAGCCGGAGTTCGCGCCGGAGCCTTTCACGTCGCTTTACCAACGCTCCATCTACCAGGCCATGTGCGAGCAGGTCAAGCGCGGCATGATGCTGCTGCGTGAAGTCAGTGCTTCGATGACCGGCGAGCCCAGGGAACTGGCCGAACAGCTTCTGGCCGGGGAGAAAAAAATTCTGCAGCAGTTCGATCCGATCAGGCTCGGCAAGATCGAGACGCTGAAGGTGCGCATACACGGCGACTATCATCTCGGTCAGGTGCTCTATACCGGCAACGACTTCGTGATCATCGACTTCGAGGGCGAGCCTGCCCGTCCGATCTCCGAGCGCAAGATCAAGCGTTCGGTATTCCGCGATGTGGCCGGCATGATGCGCTCGTTCGATTACGCGGCCTTCAATGTGCTGCTGCAGAACAACCCGGTCATCAGGCCGGAGGATGCCCAGCGTCTCGAGCCCTGGGCCGAGCGCTGGAGCTACTACGTGGGCCAGCACTTTGTGGATGCCTATTTCAATGCCGCCAAAGGCCATGAGATCGTTCCCGAAGAGGCCACCCAGCGCGAGCACCTGCTTCGCGGCTATCTCATGAACAAGGCGGTCTACGAGCTGAATTACGAGCTCAACAGCCGGCCGCTCTGGGCATCGATTCCCATGCGCGGTATCCTGAAGCTTGCCGGCTCCTGAACGGAGGCATCCCGGTTTCATTTCCGCAACGGTCGGGGAAAATCCCCGACCGTTGCGGAGCTTTTTACATACACCATCATGAGTACGGTTACCATTCATACCATTCCCGCTGCCGTTCACGGTCGTTACCTGCTGCGCATGCCGGAGAGTTCCGTATCTGAGGGGTTGCTTGCCGGGTTTCACGGGTACGGCGAAACAGCCGGGGACGAGCTGGAAAGGCTTGCGTCCATTTCCGGCGCGTCAAACTGGTGTCTGTGTTCCATCGAGGCGCTGCACCGGTTCCGCAACACAAAAGGCAATCCTGGAGCAAGCTGGATGACTTCGAGTGACCGGGAGCTGCGTATTGCCGAGAATATCCGGTATGTCGATGAGGTGCTTGCCGCGGCGCTTCGGCAGTGCTGTCCCGGATGCCGGATCGTGCTGCACGGTTTTTCACAGGGAGCCGGCATGGCGTGCCGGGCAGCCGTACTTGGAAAGAACGAGGTGTCGGGAGTGATGCTGCTGGGAGGCGATATCCCTCCCGAACTCGACAGGTTTGACAGAATGAAGGCCGTGCATCTCGTACGGGGAAACCGTGATCCGCTCTATACTGAGGAGCGCTTCATGCAGGATGCCGCAAGGCTTCGGGATGCCGGTGTGCCATGCCGGGCAGTTCCGTTTGCCGGCGGTCACGGGACAAACAGTGCGTATTATCGTTTGGCGGGGGAGTTTCTGGGGCAACTCAGCGATTAGCGTTTTTCGCCTTGTTCCACAACAGATCCAGTTCTTCCATGTCGTACTCCTGCCACGGGCGGCCCGATGCCTGCACCTCGCGTTCCATTGTTGCGAATCGCGCCATGAACTTTCCGGTAGCCTTTCGGAGTGAATCCTCCGGGTTCACTCCGATGAAGCGACTGTAGTTCACGATGGTGAAGAGCAGGTCGCCGAACTCATCCTCACGCTCTTCCGGTGTTGCGGCTGCTTTCAGTTCGCCGATCTCTTCTGCAAGCTTCTCGAGTACCTCATCGCCCGATTTCCAGTCGAATCCTACACCGGCAACCTTTTTCTGCACCCGGTAGGCGCGCAAGAGTTCCGACATCGCTTTGGGTACGCCGTCGAGCAGGTTTTCCCGTCCCTCCTTCATCTTCAGCGTCTCCCAGTTCTTCAGCACCTCGGTTTCATTTTCGACCACGGTTTTGCCGAACACATGCGGGTGGCGGTTGATCAGCTTTTCGCACAGGGCGTTGAATACCCCCTCGAACGTGAACGAGTTCGCTTCTTCGGCAAGCACCACCTGGAAGCAGATGTGCAGAAAAAGGTCCCCGAGCTCCTTTTTCAGTTCCTGTTCGTTTCCTTCGTCGATGGCGTGAATCAGCTCGTAGGCCTCCTCCAGCAGGAGGTGACCAAGCGACTCTCTCGTCTGCTTCCGGTCCCATGGGCACTCCCGACGAAGCACCTTCACAAGGCTGATTACCCGCATGAACCGGTCAGGCAGTTCATGGGTTTTCGGGTTGAGGATGGCGGCTTTCAGCGATTCGGTCGACTGGCTCATGGCGTTCAGGGTCTGTCATTAGGGCGGGTGCAGTGTGCCAAAGTTACCATTTCTTCTCTATATTTCTGCTGTATTGTCGTCGCTGCCTCGTCAATTCAACCCTTTTGCGTGTGGACCCCCAGAACCGTACCGCGGTTGTTACCGGAGCAAGTTCCGGGATCGGCCTTTGCACCACTGAAGCACTGCTTGAAAAGGGCGCGATGGTCTACGGCCTCTCCCGCAGCGAAACCCCGATCGAACACGAGAAGTTTCGCTGGATTCCGGCTGATCTTTCCCGTCCTCGTGACATCATGGAGGCCTTCGGCTCCATCCGGGAGCATGAAGAGCGTATCGACGTGCTGGTGAACAATGCCGGCATCGGACTGTTCGGCGACGTCGAAACCCTCTCTGCCGAAGCGTGGGGCGCGGTGATCGGGGTGAACCTTACCGCTGCGTTTCTTTGCACCCGCGAGGTTGTGCCTCTCATGAAACGGCAGCGGTCAGGCACTATCGTGAACGTCTCTTCCATTGCCGGCAAGCGGGGGTTCAGGGGCGGAACGGCTTACTGCGCATCGAAATTCGGCCTCAACGGCTTTTCCGAAGCGCTCATGGAGGAGCTTCGCGAGTATGGCATCCGCGTTATCTCCCTCAATCCCGGTTCCACCGACACGGCATTTTTCGATCGGGCAGGACTTGCTTCCGGAAAACGCATGGATCCGGTTCAGATCGCCCGAGTCATCATACAGGCAGTTGCATTGCCCGATGACGTTCTTGTTGATCAGATCGTTGTGCGTCCGTTGTAACCCCGTTCACCCATTCAGCAGTTCAGGCCATGTCAACACAGACCCAGCAGCAGATTATCCAGGAAGAACCAATCGCCGCCATAGCAACACCTGTCGGCGTCGGAGCGCTTGCCGTTATCCGCATGAGCGGACGCGGAGTACCGGGCATTGCGGATAAGGTCTTCCGAAAAACCGGCGATCCCGATTTTCGTGCTGAGGATTCAAAAGGCTTCGTCGCGCACTTCGGCAACGTGTACGACCGCGAGGGCATGGTGGACGAGGTGGTCGCGCTGGTCTTTCGTTCGCCGAACTCCTTTACGCGGGAAGATATGGTCGAGTTCACCTGCCACGGCGGACCGGTCGTGGTTCGCCATCTCCTGCAGGCGCTCTTCGATGCGGGATGCCGTCCGGCTGAACCGGGCGAGTTCACCCGCAGGGCGTTCCTGAACGGCCGCATCGACCTTCTTCAGGCCGAGGCTATCGGCGAGATGATCCATGCACGATCAGAATCGGCCTACCGGACGGCAGTCAACCAGATGCAGGGCAATCTCTCCCGGAAACTCGATGCGCTGCGCCAGCGGCTTCTGGAATCATGCGCCCTGCTCGAACTCGAACTCGATTTCGGCGAGGAGGATGTGGAGTTGCAGAGCCGTGACGACCTTCGCCAACAGCTCATGCAGCTGAGTGACGAGGTTCAGAAACTTGTCGACTCCTACCGGCAGGGACGCCTGCTCAGCGAAGGGGTCGCCACGGTGATTGTCGGCAAGCCCAACGCAGGCAAGTCCACCCTGCTCAACACCCTGCTCGGCGAAGAGCGGGCCATCGTGAGCCACATGCCGGGCACCACGCGCGACTACATCGAGGAGTGTTTCGTGCACGAAAAGACCATGTTCCGCCTCACCGACACCGCCGGACTGCGGGAATCCGACGAGGAGATCGAGCGCGAAGGGATCGGCAGAAGCTACAGAAAGATCGGCGAAGCCGACCTGATCCTCTACATGCTCGACATAAGCCAGCCGGAATGGCAGCAGGAAGCCGAGGTGATCCGCGAATTCCATGATACCTACGGCCATGCGAAACTCATTGTCATCGCCAACAAGACCGACCTTGCACCGGACAGCGAAGAGCGCATTCTGAAGCTTCGCGAAGAGACCGGCTGCAACGTCGCAGGAGTCTCGGCGAAACGCGGCGAGGGAATCGACGTCTTGCTCGGCCTTATGGGCAGCATGGTCGAAAGGCTCGACAAACTGCACGAGGCCAGCGTGCTCGTCACCAGCATGCGGCATTACGTATCGCTCCGCAACGCCGCCGATGCAGTAGAGAACGCGCTCTCTCTGCTCGGCGCGTATGCCGGCACCGAACTCATCGCCTTCGAACTCCGCTCGGCCCTCGACTATGTCGGCGAGATCACCGGCAAGGTGGTCAGCGAGGAGATTCTGAACACGATCTTCGACCGCTTCTGCATCGGAAAGTAGCAGGAAGGCAGGGACATCAAGACAGAATAAAGCAAAGGACGATACGTTGATCAGTTCAGGACCTGTATAAAGGCAATCACCTTGTACAAAGAACACATTCAGTCGATATGGAGGTTGATATGGATACGAAGAGAGGTTTTGCAGACCAGAGCATCGGCAGGACATATCGGCGCTTGCGCATACTGGCGGCAGCGGCGCTGCTCGGTATGCCGCTGCTTACCGCAGCGGTCGGTTTCCTGTACAGGCATGAGCTTCAGCCGTCTCTCAGCGACTACTATTTTCTGCTCAGGGACGGAGGATTGCCCAGGACGTTTTTTGTGATGTTCCTTGCTTTTCTCGGCGGGGTGCTCTATTCGTATCGCGGACTGGATGACAGGGATAACCTGATTCATAACCTTGCCGGTCTTTTTGCTTTTGGTGTTGCGCTTTTTCCCATGCCGTGCGATGGCTCCGGGCATCCTGACTGTCTGCCTGGTCTGTTTCCGTTTCTGCATCTCCCGGCAGCCGGGCTCCTGTACCTTTCAGCAGTCGCTTCCGTCATATACGGCGGCGGACCAGAGCTCAGGAACGCGCTCGGGCGCCTTTCCGATCCGGCACAATGGCTGAGGCGGTTGCGTAACATCAGGATCTTCTCGTTTACTCTGATGACCCTCGGCATCATCACCTTTATGGTTCATTCGTTGTTCAAAAACGCATTGCCGGAGTTCAGCTGGATATTCTGGGTTGAATATCTCGGCTTCGCGGGTTTTGGCATATACTGGGTTCGTCTGATGTGGCTCATCAACGATGCGAACAGCGAGGGTCATCGCAGACTGGCCGTCCGCAGCGGACCGGCAGCGGACGAAGGTGCCGGCGCTCCGTCTGTTTCCCGTGAGCTTGCCAAAGCTGCTCCCGAAATCGGGGAGTGGAGCGATATTCCGTAGGTTTTCAACGAGTTCTTTTCGTTTATTTCTTTGCCGTCCATATTTTTTCTTATTAACCGTTGTTAATGCCCGCAGGTATTTCCTGACCATTCCGGAAAACGGATTCCCTATAACCAAAACAGGCTGCACTATGAACAGACTTGTAAGGATGTGTGCGCTCGGCTTGGCGCTTATGATGCCGGATGTTGCTCTTGCGTCAACCTGGTCTATCGATCAGGATCATTCAAACGTGGGGTTTTCGATACGCCACCTGATGGTGTCGAACGTGAAAGGCAGTTTTTCGCGATTCAGCGGTACCCTTGATCTCGGTGACAGGGATTTTACTGCGTCGAAGGTTTCGGCCTCCATTGAAGCGGCGTCGATCAATACGAATGTACAGAAGCGGGACGATCACCTGCGCGGTCCGGATTTCTTCGATGTGGAGAAATATCCGACCATAACATTTGTTTCAAAGAGGTGGAGTCGCACTCCCGAGGGCAAGCTGAAGGTTGCCGGGAGCCTGACCATGCATGGTGTCACAAAAGATATCGTTCTGACTGCCGAGCCGTTCACGAAGGAGATTCGTGACGCATGGGGTAAGATACGACGTGCCACCACGGCAAAAGCCAGGATCAATCGTCAGGATTTCGGTATCACCTGGAACAAGGCGCTCTCGATGCAGGAGGCGTGACCATCGGCGATGAGGTGGATATCGTGCTGGATATCGAATTGATCAGGGCTGACCAATAGTCAGGATTCGGGGTGGTTGGGATCGGGCGCAATGCGGAAAAACTGGCGGAGCAGGAGCGGGAGCTTGGTCAGGCATTTGTCGGGGTGGCAGGAGATGCTTCCGACGAAACCATGATCGGCTGCCTTTTTGCCATTGCCATTGAACGACTCGGACAGGCGGCGGACATCGTCGTGGCAAATGCCGGCAGAGGGCTTGGAGGATCGGTAAAGGATGCTGACCTGCGCGAGTTCCGGGAGGTATTCGATATCAATGCGAAAGGGGCGTTCCTGCTGCTGCAGAAAGCAGCACGCAGGATGGTTGCAATGCAGGACGGGGGGTTTCCCGAAAAAGCTGCCGACATCGTGGTTGTCGGATCGACCGTCGGGCGGAATATTTCGCCGTTCAGCGCGGTGTACGGTTCAACGAAATTCGCGGTTCATTCACTTGCGGAGGGGCTACGCCGTGAAATCGGACCTCAGGGCGTCCGGGTCTCGCTTGTGGAGCCGGGCATTGTGGTCAGTGGTTTTCAGGAGGGCGCTGGCTATTCGGACGATCTGGTGAACACCTTTCATGACCGGTTCGGTCCGCTTCTGTATGGTGAGGATGTGGCACAGGCGATCTTCAGCATCGTTACGCAGCCGCCTCATGTGCATTTCAGCGACGTGGTGGTGAGGCCGATACGGCAGGATTACCCGTAAGGATATCGCTGCCAGGCTGCCAGGCGTTTCGATGGTTTTGCTTTTACACGTGAGTCCTTTTATCGCAGCTTTGAGATCGAACTTTTTACAGCGTTTATACACTGATCGAGATAACACGTTATCAGGGAACTGCCATGTCCTTCTATTCAGAATTTGCGTTGTATTACGAGCAGGTGTTTCCGTTCAGGGAGGAGGTGTACGCCTTTCTGAAAGGGTATGCTGGTGAGCCGGGAGCTGCCGTGCTCGATATCGGGTGCGGCACCGGTCACTATTGTGGCAGGTTTGCCCGTGACGGCTACGCCTGCACGGGGATCGATCTCGACCGGGGAATGGTTGACGCTGCCGCTCGATCCTATCCGCAGGCCTTATTCAGGCTCATGGACATTGCCGATGCAGGCCACCTTCAGGGTTCGTTCGATATGGCGTACTCGATCGGCAACGTGCTGGCACACCTTCCGCAGTCCGGTTTTTCCAGGCTCCTGCAGGCTGTTCACTCGCGGCTCCGTCCAGAGGGTTCCTGGATATTCCAGACCGTGAACTGGGACCGTCTGCTCGGCTTCGGGGAGTATCGATTTCCTGTTAAAACCATGGATGGAGGCGCTATGACGTTTCACCGCCTGTACAGCGGCATATCACCGGAACATGCGGTGTTCAGCTTTTCGCTCATGAAAGGGGATTCGGCGCTCTTCAGCGAGCAGGTTTCGCTGTATCCTGCGACATCAGGAAGATACCTTGAACTGCACGATGGTGCAGGTTTTGTCCATACGGGGGCTTACGGCGGTTTCGACGGGGTCCCATTCGTTGCGGAACAGTCGTCCGCGCTGGTGATGGTTTTCAGGAAAAAGACCTGATCAGTTCACCGCCACGATCCGTACCGGTGCCGTACCCCTGCCGATGAGGCCGAGTTCACGGGCTGCAGCAGGCGAGACATCGATAATCCGGCTCCTGAGGTGAGGTCCCCGGTCGTTGATGCGCACGACAACCTTCTTTTCCGTTGTCGAGATTGGTCACCCTGACCGAGGTTCCGAACGGGAGCGTACGATGCGCGGCGGTAAAGCTCTCGATGCTGAACCGCTCTCCGCTGGCCGTCCGGCACCTGTGGAAACGATCGGCGTAATAGGATGCACGTCCTTCTGAAACAACCGATACGGCTCTTTTTTCCGGCATGACGGCAGTTTCATCCGTTTTGCCGGTGACCGGCAGGAGCGCAGTGGTGAGGAAAAAAAGTGCACACCGCACTGGCGGGGCAATGAAAGTTTTTTGCTGCATGATCCAGTGCCTCTTTTTGTTTTGTTCGCCGTCTGCAGCAGGGTTTTCGGACAATAAGGCTGTCGGCCAGTTGTCAGGGAACCCTGCCGGATATGGAGATGGGCTGGAAAAAGGAGCGGCCGGTCAGCCGGAGTATGCTACCGATGCGTTCTTGTCTATGGCTTCCACCCTGACCTGTGCGGTTCCTGACTGCAGGAGGCCGATCGCTTTTGCTGCTTCTGCGGAAAGGTCGATGACTCTTCCCTTGATAAA
>Ga0194112_10009862_pt1 | contig 12088 bp, 13 predicted proteins | sample TA2MahC400mmetaG_FD_146191 | JGI IMG/M metagenome (GOLD analysis project Ga0194112, IMG submission 146191) | Freshwater microbial communities from Lake Tanganyika, Tanzania - TA2015016 Mahale Deep Cast 400m | ecosystem: Environmental > Aquatic > Freshwater > Lake | place: Tanzania: Lake...
GCAACGTCAGCCCGATCCGCCATGGCAGGAATGGCTGGACGCGCTGCCTGCACAGCGCCTGCCCGTCTTGCGCCAGACGCTGCGACCCTGCGATGCCGTTGCCGCCGTCACTGCGGCCTGCGACAGCGCCGCCCTGACTGCGGGGCACCACCGGCAGTCGCTGATCGCCGATGTGGCGCAACTGACCCTGCTGGCGGCCGGGCATCTGGGCGCGCTGATGGTCAACCTGCGGCTGGAGGTGACCGACGGGCAGAGCTGTCCGAAATGGCATCTCGATTCCGTACGGGCGCGCCTCTTGTGCACCCTGCGCGGCGCCGGAACCCAGTTCGGGCCGGCGGTTGGGCCCGCGCAGGTCGGGGCTGTCCATCAGATGCCCACCGGCGCAGTGGGCCTGTTCCGGGGAAAGGGATGGCCGCGCGACGGCAGCGCCATCCTGCACCGCTCGCCGCCCGCAATCGCCGGGCAAACACGGCTGCTGGTGGTGGTCGATCCCGTGGACGAGATGGCCTCATGCTAGGGTCTCGCGCGGCGCGGACGGGTAATCTTGGCCAGACGGCACAACGGCTGCGCCGCCGCAGCCGCGACCCGATGGCCAGCTTCGACGCCCTGCCCGCGCCCCTTCGGCACTGGCTGGCCCAGGCTGCGCTGCCCTGGTCGCCGGCCTCGTGCCTTCGCCTGTGGATGAAGGCGCTGGCAGAGGGCGCCAGCCCGCAAGAGGCGCTGGCGCGCCTGCAGCGCGCCGAGGCACGGGCCCTGGCACGCGAGACCGACGCGCGCCGCGATCACGCCGCCTGAGGCGGCGCGCAAGTGCTGCCTCTGGTGGATCAAAGACCGGCTGCCTAGGTTCTGGTCCTTGAACGTGAACAGGATCGAAAGGTCATCCCCATGCGCAGCGTCATCCATGATCGCTTCGGCGACCCCGCCGAAGTTCTTGAAACCCGGATGCAGGACCAACCCGAAGCCGGTGAAGGCGAGGTGCTGATCCGCATCGTCCTGTCGCCGATCCACAATCATGATCTTTGGACGATCCGCGGCAGCTATGGCACCAAGCCCGCGCTTCCTGCGATCGGCGGCAGCGAAGGATTGGGCGTGGTCGAGGCCACCGGTCCCGGTGTCGATCCCGCGCTGACGGGCCGGCGCGTGGCGGCCGCCGGGCTGAGGGGGGCCTGGGCGGAGTATGCGGTCGCCCCGGCCACGGGCGTGATTCCCGTGCCCGACAGCATGCCGGACGAGGCCGCGGCCCAGTTGATCGCCATGCCCTTCAGCGCGATTTCCTTGCTGGAGTTCCTGAACGTCTCGGCCGGGGACTGGGTCATCCAGACCGCCGCGAACGGGGCGGTGGGCAAGATCATGACCGTTCTGGCCGCTTCGCGTGAGATCCGCCTGGTGAACCTGGTGCGGCGGGCCGAAGCCGCCGAGGATCTGGCCCGCATGGGCATCACGAACATCGTGTCCACCGACGATCCCGACTGGATCGGGCGCGTCCGGGCCCTGGTCGGCCCGGACGGTGCGCGCGCGGCGGTGGATTCCGTGGGCGGCGAGGTCGCGGCCGGTTTGATCGAACTGCTTGGGGTCGAGGGCCTGCTGGTCACCTTCGGCTCGACCACGGGCGAGGCCCTGCAACTGCCGGCAGGCCCGATCATCTTCAAGCACCTGTCCGTCAAGGGGTTCTGGGGCGCCCGTGTCATGCCCGCCATCGCGGCCGAAGATCGTCAGCGCATGTTCGGCGAACTGATCGGCCTTGTGATGGACGGCAAGCTCAAGCTGCCGTCAGGGGGAGACTTCGGCCTGGATGAACCCGCCCGCGCGGTGGCCGCAGCCCTGACGCCCGGGCGCGAGGGAAAGATCATGTTCCGGCCCTGACGGAAACGGTCCGACCCTGCGCCCCCGGGCGTGGGGTCAACCCGGACCCGCTTCGCGCAGGTAATGGCGCACGGCATCCGCAACGTGACGAAAGCGATCGCCGCCCAGGTGCTTGCCCCCGTACCAGCGCGTGACGATGACGACATGGTCCTGCAGCCCTGCCCGCTCCAGCATCTGCAGGATCAGGGCGCCCGCGCCGCTTTCGCCGTCATCTTCCTTGCAGGGCTCGCCTTCCAGGATCGCGGCCCAGCTGTGATGGGTGGCCTTGGCAAAGCGTTTCGAACGGCACAGCTCGTCCAGCATCGCCTGGACCTCGGCCCGACTTTTGGCCGCGCCGCCTGAGACGGCATAGCGTGACCCGCGGTCCGAGATGATCTTGTCGAAAACCTGCACCTGATCTCCTTGGACGACTTCGGGGGCCTGCCTAGCGCCGCCGCACATAAAGCTCCAGCCGGTGATGGACGATCTCGTATCCCATCTCGGCGGCGATTTCGGCCTGAAGGCGCTCGATCCGGTCGTCGGCAAACTCGACAACGGCGCCGCTCTCCACGTCGATCATGTGATCATGATGGGTCTGGTCGGCGGCCTCCCACCGCGCCGGTTCGCCCTGGAACTCCAGCTTGTCGATCACGCCCTGCGCCTGCAGGGTTGTCAGCGTGCGATACACGGTGGCCAGCGACACCCCGGCCCCTGCCGTCACCGCGCGCGTATGCAGTTCCGCTGCGTCGGGATGATCGTCGGCCGCCGCGATCACCTTCAACAGCGCCGCGCGCTGCCGCGTGACGCGCACCCCCGCCGCCCGCAGCGCCTCCTCGAGACGTATGGCCCGTGATTTCCTCATGGGGCCAGTCTGGCGCAGGCACGGTCCAGTTGCAACTGGTTCGCAACTATTGACAGTTGAGAATCGTTCGCAGACAACATCAGCATGGAGGTCATCATGATCCGACTGCTTGCCACGCTGTTGTCCCTTGTCCCCATTGCCGCCCAGGCCGACCAGCTAAAGGTCGCCACCAGCTTCACGATCATCGCCGACATGGCCCGCAACGTCGGCGGCGGCCTGGCCCAGGTCAGCTCGATCACGCCGCCGGGGGCCGAGGTGCATGGCTATCAGCCGACACCGCGCGACATCATCGGCATCTCGGACGCGGACCTCATCCTGGTGAACGGGCTGAACCTCGACCTTTGGGCGCAGCAATACCTAGACCGGCTGCCCGACATCCCGCTGGTCACCGTGACCGACGGCATCCAGTCGATCCCGATCGAGGGGGGCGATTATGGCGGCCAGCCCAATCCGCACGCCTGGATGGCGCTGGATTCCGCGCTGATCTATGTCGACAACATTGCGGAGGCGATGGCCGCGGCCAACCCCGCCAACGCCGCCGCCTATGAGGCCAATGCCCAAACCTACAAGCAGCAGATCGCCGACACGATCGGCCCGCTGCGCGACCGCGCCCGCGCCCTGCCTCCGCATCGGCGCTGGCTGGTCACCTCCGAGGGCGCCTTTTCCTATCTCGCCCGCGATTTCGGCCTGACCGAGATGTATCTGTGGCCCATCAACGCAGAGGGGCAAGGCACCCCCCAGCAGGTGCGCCGCCTGATCGACCAGATGCGCGAGGCCGCCGCCCCCGTCATCTTTTCCGAAAGCACCGTGTCGGACCGTCCCGCCCGGCGCATCGCAGCCGAAACCGGAGCGACTTACGGAGGCGTGCTTTACGTGGACAGCCTGTCCGACCCGGACGGCCCGGTGCCGAGCTATCTGGACCTGCTGCGGGTGACGTCTGAAACCATCATCGGGCAGCTTTCCGATGGATGACGTCCTGGGCATCGAGGTCGCGGACCTGTCCGTCGCCTATCGCAACGGCCACCGCGCACTGGCCGACGCGAACTTCACCGTGCCGCAGGGTTCGGTCACGGCGCTGGTCGGCGTGAACGGCGCAGGCAAGTCCACCCTCTTCAAGGCGCTGATGGACCTTCTGCCGCATGGTGCGGGACTGGTCCGCATCCTGGGTCTGCCGGTGCGCCAGGCGCTGGCGCGAAACCTGGTGGCCTATGTCCCTCAGGCCGAGGAGGTGGACTGGACCTTTCCGGTCCTGGTCCGGGACGTGGTGATGATGGGGCGGTACGGCCATATGGGCTTTCTGCGCCGCGCGCGGCCTGCGGACCGCCATGCGGTCGAGGCCGCGCTGGAACGGGTCGGCATGGCCGAGTTTCGCCACCGCCAGATCGGGGAACTGTCGGGGGGTCAGCGAAAGCGGGTCTTTCTGGCCCGCGCGCTGGCGCAGGAGGCGCGGGTGATCCTGCTGGACGAACCCTTCACGGGCGTCGACGTGCAGACGGAACAGACCATCATCACCCTGCTGCGCCAGATGCGGGACGAAGGCCGCGTGATGCTGGTCTCGACCCACGACCTGGGCTCGGTGCCGGAATATTGCGACCGCGTGGTGCTGGTCAAGGGAACGGTCCTGGCCTCGGGCCCCACCGGAACCACCTTCACGCCCGAAAACCTGCGCGCGGCCTTTGGCGGCACCCTGCGGCACTTCATGCTGGGGGGAACGGACCTGCACGACGACGCGGACAGCCGCAATGTCGACGTCTTCACCGACGACGAACGCCCGCTGGTCTTCTACGACGACCGCCACCGCACCGCGGCCCAGGACAGGGGTGACGCGTGATCCCGTCACCTGTGCAGAAACATCCCGCGGGGGTGCGGGGGCGTGACACCCCTGCAGGCATCGTCTGATGTGGGACCTGATGCTGACGCCCTTCACCTATGGCTACATGGCCACGGCCATCTGGGTGTCGGCGCTGGTGGGGGGCGTCTGCGCCTTTCTGTCGGCCTACCTGATGCTGAAAGGGTGGAGCCTGATCGGCGACGCCCTGTCGCATTCGATCGTTCCGGGGGTCGCGGGCGCCTGGATGCTGGGCCTGCCCTTCTCGGTCGGGGCATTCCTGTCAGGGGGACTGGCCGCGCTGACAATGCTGTTCCTGAACAGCCGGACCGGGCTCAAGCAGGACGCGATCATCGGGCTGATCTTTACCGGCTTTTTCGGGATCGGCCTTTTCATGGCGTCCCTGAATCCGGTCTCGGTGGACCTTCAGGCCATCACCATGGGCAACATCCTGGCCATCGCCCCCGCCGACGTTCTGCAACTGGTGCTGATCTCGGGCATCTCGCTGGCGATCCTGCTGGTGAAATGGCGCGACCTGATGGTGGTGTTCTTTGACGAAACCCATGCCCGCACCATCGGCCTGCACCCCCAGCGGCTGAAGGCGCTGTTCTTCACGCTGCTCGCGGCCTCGACCGTGGCGGCGATGCAGACGGTGGGCGCCTTTCTGGTCGTCGCGCTGGTCGTGACGCCCGGGGCCACGGCCTATCTGCTGACCGACCGCTTTCCGCGCCTGATCGTGATCTCGGTCGTCATCGGCACGCTGACCTCGGCCATCGGCGCCTATGCCAGCTTTTTCCTGGACGGAGCGACCGGCGGCGTCATTGTCGTCCTGCAGACGCTGATCTTCGTGGCTGCCTTTGTCCTTGCGCCGACCCACGGACTGCGGGCCGCCCGCCGCCGCGCCCGCGCCGCCACAAGGGCCGCCACACGGGGTGGATCATGAACAGCCTGATCCTGCCCTTCAGCTATCCGGTCATGGCCGACGCGGCGCTGATCGCGGTGATCGTGGCGATCCCCGCCGCCCTGCTCAGCTGCTTTCTGGTCCTCAAGGGCTGGGCCCTGATCGGGGACGGAATCAGCCACGCCGTCCTGCCCGGCATCGTGCTGGCCTATGTCCTGGGCCTGCCGCTGCTGGCCGGGGCCTTTGTCGCAGGCATGGTCTGTGCCCTGGCCTCGGGCTGGCTGGACGCCAACAGCCGCATCAAGCCCGACACGGCGCTCGGCGTCGTGATGGCGGGCATGTTTGCCCTGGGCCTGATCCTCTTCACCCTGTTCCCCAGCGGCGTGCACCTGGACCATATCCTGTTCGGCAACATCCTGGGCATCGGGCCGGGCGACTTTGCCCAGGCCGGTCCCATTGCGGCGGCAGTCATGCTGGCGCTGGTGCTGAAATGGCGGGACTTTGCCCTGCTGGCCTTTGATCCGGTTCAGGCCCGGGTGTCGGGCCTTGCCGTGAAGTGGCTGCATTACGGGATGCTGGCAATGATCGCGGCCTCGGTCGTGGCGATGATGTCGGCAGTGGGCATCATCCTGGCCGTGGGCCTGCTGATCGCGCCCGGTGCCATCGCCTTTCTGCTGACCCGGCGGCTGACCGTGATGATGGCTTTGGCGGTGGCCATCGCGATCGGTGCCAGCCTGGCAGGCATCTGGACCAGCTTCTGGCTGGACAGCGCACCCGCCCCCACGATCATCGTGATCCTGACCGGCCTGTTTGTCCTGGCATTTGGCTGGCGGCAGTTCGCCGCCCGGCACGCCTGACCCCTTTTCCCCCGGGCGCGGCCATGCCAGCATGTTCGCGCCAACAGGAGGAAAGATGCATGCTGCCCCCCCGTTCCGATTTTCCCGACAGCTTCACCTTCGGCGCCGCCACCTCGGCCTACCAGATCGAGGGGTCCGGCATGGGCGGCGCCGGCCTGTCGCACTGGGACACCTTTGCCGCCACGCCGGGCAACATCGCCGACGACAGCGACGGCAGCCGCGCCTGCGACCACCTGAACCGCTGGCCCGAGGACCTGGACCTGGTGCGGGACGCCGGCTTCGACGCCTACAGGTTCTCGACCTCCTGGGCGCGGGTGATGCCGGACGGCGTGACGGTGAATCCCGAGGGGCTGGATTTCTATGATCGGCTGGTGGACGGGATGCTGGACCGCGGGCTGAAGCCCTTCCTGACCTATCATCATTGGGATCTGCCGGCCGCGCTCTCGGCGCAAGGAGGCTGGCAGAACCGCGACATCGCGGCCCGTTTTGCGGACCTGTGCACCATCATCAACGCCCGCATCGGCGACCGGGCGGCAAGTGCCGCCACCCTGAACGAGCCCTGGTGCATCGCCTGGCTGTCGCATTTCCTGGGCCATCACGCACCGGGGCTGCGCGACATCCGCGCCGCCAGCCGCGCCATGCATCACGTTCTGCTGGCCCATGGCACAGCCGTCCGGGCGCTGCGGGCCGAGGGCGCACGGAACCTGGGCATCGTGCTGAACTTTGAAACCAGCCACGCCGCCGATGACAGCCCCGAGGCAGAGCAGGCGGCCGAGACGCAGGACGCCATCTACAACCAGTGGTTCATCCGCGCCCTGATGGGCCAGGGCTATCCCGATGCGGCGCTGAAGGGAATCGGCCCCCACCTGCCGCAGGGCTGGGAAAACGACATGGACCTGATCGCGCAGCCGTTGGACTGGCTGGGCGTCAATTACTACACGCGCCGGCTTTACACCGGCGGCCATGGCCTTTGGCCTCATTCGGCCGAGGCGCCGGGGCCCCTGCCCAAGACGCAGATGGAGTGGGAAATCCGCCCCGAGGGCCTGACCGAGTTTCTGATCCGCCTGGCCCGTGACCACACGGGCAGCCTGCCGCTCTATGTGACGGAAAACGGCATGTCGCTGCAGGCCGGGCCGGATGTCACGCAGGACGACCGCCGCGTGCAGTTCATCGCCGACCACCTGCGCGCGACCCGGGCGGCCATCGCGGGGGGCGTGGACGTCCGGGGCTTTTTCTACTGGTCGCTGCTGGACAACTATGAATGGGGCTGGGGCTATGGTCCGCGCTTTGGCCTGGTCCATGTCGATTACGAGACAATGACCCGCACGCCCAAGTCCAGCTGGCACGCGTTCCGCGACATGCTGAAGGGCTAGGCCACACCCTGCCCCTGCCGCGCCGCCTGCAGGATCATCACGCTGGCCTTTTCCGCGATCATCGTGACGGGAGCGTGGGTGTTGCCGGACACGATTGCGGGCATCACCCCCGCATCCGCGATCCGCAGCCCCGCCAGCCCGTGCACGCGCAGCTGCGGATCGACGACAGCCATCGGGTCGGTGCCCATCTTCGTGGTGCCGACGGGATGAAAGATGGTGGTGCCCACGTCGCCCGCCGCCCGCGCCAGATCCTCGTCCGTGACCAGATGCGCGCCGGGCTTGACCTCTTCGGGCCGGAACCCCGCCATGCGGGCGGTTGCCATCAGCCGGCGCGCGTGGCGCAGGCTGTCGATGGCCACCTGCCGGTCGCTCGGCGTGGACAGATAGCGCGGCGCGATGGCCGGGGCAGCGGACGGATCGGCCGCCGTGATGTGGCAATGGCCCACGCTTTCCGGCCGCAGGTTGCAGACCGACACGGTCAGCCCCGAAAAATCGTCCAGCGGATCGCCGAACTTGCCCAGGGACAGCGGCTGGACGTGATATTCGATATTTGCCGTGTCAAAGGCTTCGGAAGAGCGTGCGAATATCCCCAACTGGCTGGGCGCCATCGCCATGGGCCCCGTCCGGCGCAGCGCATATTCCACGGCGATCCCGGCCTTGCCCCAGATCGTGCGCGCCCGGTCGTTCAGCGTCCGCGCGCCCGTGATGCGGAACACGGTGCGCAGTTGCAGGTGGTCCTGCAGGTTCTCGCCCACGCCGGGCAGGTCATGGAGAGGCGCGATGCCCAGGGCCGCCAGCCGTTTGGGCTGACCGATGCCGCTGTGTTCCAGCAGCGCGGGCGAATTGATCGCACCCGCGGCCAGGATCACCTCGCCCCGCGCACGGGCCAGGCGACGCTGGCCGTGCTGGTCGAACAGGACACCGGCGACGCGGCGGCCCTGCAGGTGCAGGCGCAGGACCTGGGCGTCGGTCTCGATCCGCAGGTTCGGACGGCCGCGCGCGGGGTCCAGGAACGCCTTGCGGGCGTTCCAGCGGATGCCCCGGCGCTGCGTGACCGGGAAATAGCCGACGCCCTCGTTGTTGCCGCAGTTGAAGTCGGGACAGGCCGGCAGGCCCATCTCCTGGGCGGCCTCGGCCACGGCATCCAGGATCGGCCAGCGCAGCCGCTGCTGTTCAACCCGCAACTCTCCCTGGTCGCCATGAAGGTCGCAGGCAGGTTCGTAATGACGTTCGGTGGCGCGAAAATGCGGCAGCACGTCATCCCAGCCCCAGCCCGTGTTGCCCATCTGCCGCCAGCGGTCATAGTCGGCCGACTGTCCGCGCATGTAGATCATGCCGTTGATCGACGAACAGCCGCCCAGTACCCGCCCCCGCGGATAGTTCAGGCGCCGCCCGTTCAGGCCCGGCTCCGGCTCCGTCTGATAGCACCAGTCCAGCGTCGGGTTGCCCATCGCATAAAGATAACCCACCGGCACATGGACCCAGAAGCGGTTGTCATGCCCCCCCGCCTCAAGCAGCAGAACCCGGTTGCGCGGATCAGCCGACAGCCGGTTGGCCAGCACGCAGCCGCCCGACCCCGCCCCCACGATGATGTAATCGTAATCGCCGAAGTCCTGCATGATGTCCTCCCTCCGGACAGGCTAGTCCCCGGCGGCGGCACGGGCAAGCAGGCGCGGCCGCACGGGGGCGGGCGGATTGGTCGCGGTTGCGGGCGCGGGCGCGGCGGGCTATCTGCCAGGGGGCTTGTTGCCACCGGAAGGACCGCCATGATCGTCATCGCCGCCGTCATCATCGGAGCCGCCCTGGGGTGGCGCCGCGCCGTCCAGCTGGGTGGAAACCGGCGCGACCGGGTGCAGTACGCCTTGGCCTTTGCCCTGGCCTTTGCAGTGATCGGGCTTTTTGCCACGATCTTCGTTCACCGGTCGGCCTGATGTTCCTGCCCTTCCTCGACAGCCTGCGCCGGCACGGGGTGCCGGTGTCGCTGCGGGAATGGCTGGACCTGATGGAGGGCATGGCCGCGGGCGTTGCGGGCATGACGGTGGTGGGCTTTTACGCCTTTGCCCGGCTGGCGCTGGTCAAGGACGAGCGGCACCTGGACCGGTTCGACCGGGCGTTTTCCGAGACCTTCTCCGGCCTTCAGGACATTCCGGTCGAGGCGCTGGTCCACGAACGCGCCCTGCCCCGCGAATGGCTGGAAAAGCTGGCCGAACGGCTGCTGACCGAGGCCGAAAAGGCCGAGATCAAGGGCAGCGGCAGTTTCGAGGCGCTGATGGACAAGCTGCGCGAGCGGCTGGCCGAACAGCAGGACCGCCACCAGGGCGGCAACAAGTGGATCGGGACGGGCGGCACCTCGCCCTTTGGCGCCTATGGCTACAATCCCGAAGGCGTGCGCATCGGACAGGACGAAAGCCGCCACCGCCGCGCGGTCAAGGTCTGGGACAAGCGCGAGTTCCGCGACTTTGACGACCGGGTCGAACTGGGCACCCGCAACATCAAGGTCGCGTTGAAGCGGCTGCGCCAATGGGCCCGCCACGGCGCGGCGGACGAACTCGACCTGCCCGGCACCATCCGCGCGACCGCCGATCACGGCTATATCGACGTCAAGACCCGGCCCGAGCGCAGAAACGCGGTCAAGGTGCTGCTGTTTCTGGACGTGGGCGGCAGCATGGACGACCATATCCGGGTCGTGGACGAACTGTTTTCGGCCGCCCGGGCCGAGTTCAAGCACATGCAGCATTTCTATTTCCACAACTGCATCTACGAAGGGCTGTGGACGGACAACCGCCGCCGCTGGACCGAGCAGATGCTCACCTGGGACGTGCTGCACCGGTATGGCCGCGACTACAAATGCATCGTCGTGGGCGATGCGTCGATGTCGCCCTACGAGATCGCAGTGCCGGGCGGCGCGAACGAGCACTGGAACCCCGAGGCGGGCGAGGTCTGGCTGCGGCGCCTGACCCAGACCTGGCCCGACCACGTCTGGCTGAACCCGGTCCCCGAGACGCACTGGGGCTACACCCAGTCGATCGGCATGATCGGCCAGATCTTCGAGAACCGCATGATGCCGCTGACCCTGGACGGGCTGACGCGGGCGATGCGGGTGATGGGATGATGCGTCGCAGGCTCTGGCGGACTGGGGGAACCGTGCCCATATCAGGGCCATGCTGAAGTTTACGCCCCTTCTACTTCTGGGACTGTACCTGGCCGCGATGTGGTTCTTTTCCGCATGGCGCCTGAAGCAGGAGCTGAACCAGAAGTCGACGCCGCTGCGTCACCCCCGCCTGACCCCCATGCTGGAGCGGCTTGGCCGTGCGATGGACCTGCCGCCGATCCAGGCCCACATCTACGAGGTCGATCCCGTCAACGGGCTGGCCGCGCCGGACGGCCGGATCTTTCTGACCCGCGGCTTTGTCCGCAAGCTGGACGCCTGCGAGGTCACGGCCGAGGAAATGGCCAGCGTCATCGCGCATGAACTGGGCCATGTCAGCCTGGGGCATTCGCGCCGCCGCATGGTCGATTTTGCGGGCCAGAATGCGATCCGGCTGGCGCTGGCGGGCATCCTGGGGCGATTTCTGCCGGGGATCGGGGCGTGGATCGCGAACCTGGTCGCCACGGCCGTGGCCGCCCGCCTGTCACGCCAGGACGAGTTCGAGGCCGATCGTTTCGCCAGTGCCCTGATGATCAAGGCGGGATTGGGAACCGAGCCGCAGAAGTCGCTGTTCCGCAAGCTGGACCGGCTGACCGGCCAGATGGGGGCGGGCGCGCCGGCCTGGTTCCTGTCGCATCCCCCGGTCGCACGCCGCATTGCGGCGATCGAGGAACACGAGGCGCGTTGGAAGACCCGCTGAACGTGCGGCAGGCTTGTCCGGGCAGGCAATTGGCCTATGCTGCGCTGCGACAGAAAGGCCCCGCATGTCCCGCCCCTTCCGCCGCCGCGTTCTTTACCTGCCGGGTTTCGACCCGATCCCGCCGCGTCGGTACCGCGAGCTTTACCGCCGCGAGGGCGCGGAGCAGGCAAGGATCTCGGGCTATCGGCTGACGATGTGCCCGCGGATGGCGCAGGCGGGCGGTTTTTCCTGGTCCGTCGAAACCGAGATCGAGGACCGGCCTGCCTCCACACGGATCGACGTGCTGGTCTGGTCCGACATCGTGCAGGCGTCGATGCAGCGCGGCATCCCGGGAACCTATGCGCAGATGGTCCAGGCCACCTGGACCTATGTCGTGACGGGGACGCTGTGGCGGCTGGCACAGCTGCGGCGGGGGCCGGTCATCGCGGCATTCTATCCGGTGGTCCTGTTGCTGCTTCAGCTGGCGCTGGCCGTTGCCGCCGGCGCCGTGGCGGCCGGGCTTGGTGCCTGGGTCGGCGGCATGTGGATCGGCCTGCCGGCGGGTCTGGCCGTTGCCTGGGGGGTGCTGGTTCTGGGA
>Ga0194112_10009866_pt1 | contig 12085 bp, 4 predicted proteins | sample TA2MahC400mmetaG_FD_146191 | JGI IMG/M metagenome (GOLD analysis project Ga0194112, IMG submission 146191) | Freshwater microbial communities from Lake Tanganyika, Tanzania - TA2015016 Mahale Deep Cast 400m | ecosystem: Environmental > Aquatic > Freshwater > Lake | place: Tanzania: Lake...
CGGGCTGGATCTCGATGGGGAGCTCGCCCACTTCATCGAGGAAAAGGATGCCGCTGTCCGCCAGTTCGAACTTCCCCTTGATCTGCCGGTCGCACCCCGTGAAGGATCCCTTCTCCGCGCCGAAGAGCTCCGCCTCCAGGAGACTCCTGGAGATGGCGCCGCAGTTGAAGGCGACGAAGGGGCAGGCGGAACGCGATGACCGCCGGTGGATCGCGCGCGCGATCAGCTCCTTCCCCGTCCCGGTCTCGCCCGTGATCAGGACGGGACGATCCTGGGGGGCATAGCGTTCGATCTTCCGCATCAGCTCCTGCATCGCCGGGCTGGAACCGATCAGAGAGTGTTCCGTGGAGAAGGAGAGCTTCAGCCTCTCGTTCTCCTGCAGGAGATCCTCCCGCAGCCGCAGGGCTTCGAGATGGCGGCTGAAGATCCGGGCGGCTGCGGTCGCGAACTCGAGGTCCTGCTCCGTGAAGCTCGGCGTCGTCCGGGTCGTGACGTCGAAGTAGAAGATCCCCTCGAACCGCTCGCAGGCCGGGCCCGTGAAGAACGGGACGCACATGAAGTCCTGGATGCCGATCTGCCGGTAGCTCTCCGACTCGAAGGGGTCCGCCGGTCTCTCGTGGCGGAGGAGGAGCGCCGTCTTCTGCCGCCGGGCGCAGTCGAGGAGGTTGCGACTCATCCGGCTGCCCGCCGCGATGCCCTCCCTCGTCCGGCCGTGGACCCTCCGGAAATCGCCGGTCTCCTCGATGTAGTCCGCCACGAAGGCGCGGTCCGGCAGGAGGGCCTCGAACATCCCTTCCAGCGTGCGATCGTAGAGTTCCCCTACGCTCGTCGCTTCGGCCAGGGACTCGATGAGCCGGACCAGACGCGCGAAACGCCACTCGCCCCCTGCATCGCGCCCCCCATCGGTCACGGGACACGCCGCGGCGGGACAGGAGGCTCGCGTCAGACCCAGGTCCTCGGGCCCGTCGCTGATGCGGAGGGTGGGGGAGGGCGGAGGGGCCGCGACCGGGCAGATGGTCAACACCGTCTCGCGGATCGCAATGCGCGCCCCTTCGGAGATCGGGATCGAGCCTCCCCGCTCGACCGTTCCCCCGTCGACCAGCGTGTCGTTCGTCGTCTGAGGCATGACCCGGAGGATGAGGGCGCCATCCGGCGCGCGCTCGATGACGAGGTGCTCGCGGGAGACCTGGGGATCGCCCAGCAGGACGTCGTTGCCCTCGCCCCTTCCGATCCGCGTCATCTCCCCTCGGATCGGCCACCGCCTGTCCTTGTCCGGCCCGCTCAGGGCGACGAGTTCCCACTCGCCGGTCACGATCACCTCCCGCCGGTCGCCTGCCGGACGAATTCGTCGTTCGGATCGGCGACGCTCTTCAGGAGTCGGATTCCGAAGGGATATCGCACCCTCAGGTCGGCGGGATCGATCGGGATCCCCTCCTCGGACCATCCATCGATGTCCTTGGGGTGGGCGAATTCGGACCCGCCTCCGACATACCAGTACCTCCCATCTTCCTCATCGAGGACGATCTCCGGCACATTCCCCAGGACGTGATAGAACGTGTCGGCCCATTGCAGATGGGGAGGGTTCTTGTCGTGTTCGAGGAGGGCGATCCGGTCGCCATCCTTCGCGCGTCCTCGATAGGAAGCCAAGCAGTCGTCCTGGATCTTCCCCGGCCATAGTGATTTCCATGTCTCACGCGAAGGGATGTCCGCGCCGACTCGCTTCGCAAATGCCTTCGCGGCCTCGACGCTGATCCCATACACGGGATGCCTCTCCTTCCCGGAGGGCGGGCGATCCTCTTTCCCCCAGGATTTCGGGCGAGAGCTCTCCTTCGGCTCCCCCTCCAGGTCCTTGAAGAAGAGGTCGTAGTACTGGGCGTTGGAGATCTCGTATTTCGAGAGATAGGGGGAGGGGGAGAGCTCCTCTCGTGTCTGCTTGAGCCAGACGATCCCGCGCCAGGTGTATTCCCGGCGATACTTGACCATCCGGCTGTACGCGATGGTGCACTCCCCCGTCTCGTTCCCCGCGCGGTCCGCAGCGTTCACACGGATGGAGATCGTGTCCCCGCTCTTCACGAAGAGATCGCTCCTCAGGATCTCGATCTCGAGTTCTCGGATCCTGTCCTCGCTCTTCGTGTCGCGCCTCGTGAAGTCCTTGCCTTCCTTCAACTCCGCCTGCGTCTCCGTGTCGCGGACGCCCAGGACCTCGACCTTCTCGATCCCCGCTCCCTCATCCCTGGCCCGGATCGGCAGGACTCGCGCGTCGATCTCCTGGGGCTTCTCCGGTTCCAGCCTCGGCTTCACCGTGTCTCGGATGGCGCGGATCAGGGAGACCGGCGGCTTCCGCCCCGCGAAGTCCTCCACGCCGACGCTGATGCTGCATGGGTGGTCCTGGGGCAGAGCGTTCGGCGCAGTCGGAGGGCACCGGAATGACCACTGCGTGCCATCGCGGATGGCGGAGTTGACCCTCCTGCCCTCGATCGAGACCTCCGGTTTCTTGATCGGCCTGCCATCATCTGCCTCGATGATGAGCGCCGCGGAGTCGAAGTTGAACGCGTTGAGCGAACCGTCGGCTTGGAGGCGGACGGACGGGGGGCTCTCGCCGCCGCCGACCACCGTGACGACCGGCTCGAGCTTCTCGGGGAAGTACGCGACGGCGAGGCGGGTCGGCTCCGATGACTGCTCTCTCTTGTTCACGGCCTCGATCTCGATCGCGACCTGGCCCGCTTCGGTGGGGGACTGTGAGACCGCGATCGCTCGGAGGACGAAGGTGGCATCGTCCCGCTCGATCCTCTCCATCGATGGATGGCGATCTTCCCGGCCGAGGATCCTGATCGATGTCTTCTCGGCATCCAGGTGGTCGAAACGGTGGATCCGCGTGGTCCCATCGGAGAACTCGGCCGCGAACGCGAGGTCGATCGTGGAGTTCCCGGCATAGTACGTGCCTGTGAGATCGTCCCTCTGGAGATCGAGGAGCTTGATCCTTGGAGGGGAAAGGAACGTCGAGGTCATGGGGGGGAGCTTGTACGGCTTCGCTCCGACCACGTCGGACCAGAGGAGGACCCGGAACTCCTGCTCCCTCTTCGCAGCGTCGAGGGGGAGGCGGACGGTATGCCTCCTCTTCGGGTCCGCCGGCTCGCGGGAGCTCGCGCTCCACTTCAGATCCTCGGAAAGGGCGACCCCATCCCGGAGGGCCGTCAACCTGTCGACCCGCACCTCGCGCGGGAGTTCGAAATCGCAGTCCTCGTAGAGCGCTCCGGCCGGCTGCGATGTGGGTGCCGGCAATTCCTCCTCCCAGATCCGCGTGCCGGCCAGCTTCAGCGCGGTGCGCGCCTCCCTGCGGGCATCGTCTCTCAGCACGATGTCCAGGACCGCATCTCCTCCGACCATCTCCGCATCCCGCGCCGGCTCCGCCACCGTGTAGGTCCAGTCCGAGGCGGCGCGCGGATCCGCAGGGACCGAGGTCACGCGATCTCCGAAGCTGAGCTTGAGATGGGAGCGGATGAAGGCCGGCCGATCCTCCGCACGCGGGCGGCGGATCATCTCGAGGAAGTCGTCCGCCGGCTCGGCGAGGGCCGCGATCTCCACGTCGTCGCCGATGATCCGGAGCGCGACCTCATCCGGAATGCAGGGTACCGAGACGGAAGTGCCGGGAGAGGGGATGGATTTCCTGATGAGAAGCGAGGAGTCCTTCGGGGCGACCTCGATCTCCCGGATGCGGGGATCGTGCACATCGCAGATCCACCAGAGGGTGTAATTGACCGTCCCCCTCTTGAGCGATGCACTCTCCGAGACGCAGTCCCCCTCCAGCGCGTACTGGATCACGTGGAAGGTACCCTCCGGGGGACGTTCGAGGTTGGGGAACGCGATGGCGAATGTCTTGCTACCGCCGATCGGGCCGCCCGGCTCCACTCCTCCCGCGGGCTGCACGCTCAGCTCGGCGCCCTTCTCCCGATCGGACCTCGCCTGGATCGTTCCCCCGCGGTCGAGCAGGTAGCGGCATATCTCCCTCACGCGAACCGGCGCTTCTCTATCCTCGAGGACATAGCTGTCCCTGCCGAGAGGCTGGATCTCGAACTGCGCCTTGGCATTCGGCTTCGTCCAGAACGCGAACGCCTTCGATTCCTCTCTCTCCACGTACGGTATGGTCACCACCGCCTTCAGGGTGAGGCGCTGCGGCCGGAGGAGAAGCGAGAGAGGATAGGCGGCGCCGAGCGCGATGATGAAGGCCGCGCAAGCGACCGCGCGCACGATCTTCTGCTTCTTCGTCAGGGGATCGCGGAGGGCGCGGAGGATCTCTCGGGTGTCGGACGGTCTCTTCTCGGGATCCTTTTCGAGGCACCGGCGGTAGAGGCGCCGGACGCGGCGCGGACCCACCCTCAGAGGGGGTGGAGGCTGCGATCGATGGACCTGGGACCAGGCCTCCAGGGCTCCGGGGCCGGGCGGCACGCGGAAGGGCGGCTCTCCCGTGAGCATCTCGTGGAGCATCGCGCCGAATGCATAGAAATCCGAGGCGCGCCCCCTCTGTTCGGTCCGCTCGAATGCCTCCGGCGCCATGTACGCGGGCGTGCCGCCGAGAGGCGGGGAGGAGGGGATCGCGATGCCCGAGGATCCTGCGGTTTCGGATCCGCGTCGCGTGGAGACGGTCGAGGCCTTCGCGTCGACTTCGCGGCGCATGATCGCGGAGAGACCGAAGTCGAGGAGCTTGATCCGGTCCTCCTCCCGGTCGACCTTGCCCGAGAGGACGAGGACATTGTTCGGCTTCAGGTCCCCGTGAAAATTGTCCTCGCCCACTTCGTAGATCGCCCGGAGTCCCTGGATGATCCCCCGGAGGTACGGCCGCGCCTCGTCCCACGAGAGGCTCCGCTTCTTCTGGAGGATGGCGCTCAGGGGCTCTCCCTGGAGATACTCCATGGCGAAGTGGGGCCAGGGTCGGTCCCAGGGGATGTCCACGCGGGGGAGGTTCGTGCAGCGGTCCGCCGGCAGATCGGCCATCCGCCTCGCCTCTTCGAGGAGGCTCTCCGCCTGCGCCCTCGTCCCCGGGAAGTAGGCCATCCGCGGGGCATCGTCCAGGACGTAGCTCTGGCGGATCTCGTGGACATCGGGGAGGAAGACCTTGACGGCCTTCCTGACCCTCCCGTGAGGGCCGGATTCCTTGGCCATGTAGACGCACGCGAATCCCCCGCCGCCGAGAAACTTTTCCAGGTGGTATTTCTCCTCGGTGAGTTCCCTCCCCTCCAGTGGCCGGAGCGCCGTCCCATCCCAGGGGCAGTGATTGTGGAGGACCTGGAGGGTCTTCTCGTTCCCCTGCGCATCCCTCATCGCCACGGGGATAATCTGGCGGAAGAGGCTCTCACAGAGCGGGCATTCGAGCAAGCGGCCGGCGCTCACGTTCCCGTCTCCCGCGGCCCGCCGCTTCCCCGGACGCGGAATCGGTAGGACACGTCCGCGAACCGGATCACATCCCCGTCCCGGAGGCGGCGCGGATCGGATGCGATCGCCGCGCCGTTCACATACGTCCCGTTCCTGGATCCGAGGTCCCGGATCGAGACGAGGGGGCGCCCGGACTCGTCCTCTTCGCAGAGGAACTCCGCGTGTTGGGCGGACACTGTGTCCTCGCGGAGGATGAGGTCGCACTTCCGGGGAGCGTACCCGATGATGAGTTTCCCCTTCGCCAGGCGAAAGGTCTCCGGCTGACCCGGAGGTTCGAGACGAACGAGGTCCGCCGCATAGACGGCCTTCATCGAGACCGTGGCTCTCCCCTCGTCCTCGCCGGCCGGGGGACTCTCTGCCGGATCTCCGGCCGAAAAGGACACGGTCGAACCCTTTTGCGGGCCGGCCACGGTGGCCGCCGTTCGATCCACCCCGATCGGCGCCGCGGCCGGCGGGGCGGCGGCGCCTGCGAGGCGGGTGTGGCCTTCGGGTACGTTCGGCCTCTCTCGAAGCCGCTCCCGGGAATGCTCGCCGGGCACGAAAGCGCGATACAGATTGAGCTGACCACATTTCGGACAGGTGTGATGGGCCCTGGCGATGAGAGCCCCGCAGCCCACGCAGTGGATCTCCGATTCGTTGTACATCGGCATCCTCGCGGATCGTCACCCGCGCCCGGTGAACCACACGAAGAGCATTCTGCCGCGGGCGGGGCGCGTTGTCTACCGGGTGCCCTGGGGAGGGCCGGAGTGCTACAATATCTGTCGTGGTTCGTGGCACAGGGGGGCTTCGGATGCCCGCGTCCCATCCTCGGGTTCGGACGGGTCGATTCGGAATCCTGGCTCGCGCGCCAAGATCGATGCGCAGGATCTGGGTCTTTCTCTGCCCATGCCTCGCGCTCGGGATCTCCGGATGTACGGCCGGGACGATCGGGATCGCCCTGGGCATCTACTCTCTGTCCGGCAATGAGCACGGCGGCGGCGCTGTGAACCTCGCGCCGCTCGCTCCAGCCAACATCGAGCACTTCCGGGAGAGCGGGGCGACGGTGGTGATCGACTACGACCTCCTCGACGACGATGGCGGGGCGCTGACAGTCGCTTTCTCGTGGTGGCCGGCCGATGCGCCGGGCGAGGTCTTCCCGGCGACGGGCAGGAACGGCCTGCGGGGCGAGGCGGGCCCTGCCCAGGTCGGCGGGGATGGGACTCAGCAGGTGAGGGTTGCGCCCAATGAGCTGACCCGTTTCCGCTTCCGTTGGAATGCGCGGAAGGATCTCCGAAATCGGCTCGCGGATCCGGACTCGGAGGGGGTCTCGGCGGCGAGGGTCGTCGTGCGGATCACGTCGACGGAAGATGGCACGGGCAAGGCCGTCTTCGAGACCGAGTCGTTCGTGGCCGGGAACGACCCGCCGGCGATCCTGAGCCTTCGGGCCGATGCCAAATCCGGAGTCATCCCCCTCGTGATCTCGATCGCCGATTCGACAAGCGATCCGGTGACCCTCGATGCGAGGGTGGTCTTCACGGACGAATTCGGCCAGCAGGTCTCGAAGCCCCTGACGCGCAAGGACACGGCCTCGATCTTCCTGACCGCCCCGGATCGGGGGACGGAGCACACGTTGTTCTGGGAGAGCGAGAAGGACTTTGGCTACCGGCGAGGTCCTGTCGCGATTGAGATCGTGCCCAAGGACATCGAGGAAGGCCCGCGGATTTCGCAGGAGATCGAAGTCGACAACAACGGCGATCCGCAGGTGCAGATCGTCGATGTCGCGGGTTCATCGGACAAGTCATTCGAGATCCCGATCCGCTTCATCGTTCGGGACGAAGAGGCGAATCCCACGAGCGTGATCCTCCAGTGGGCGGCCGCCGAAGAGGGGTTCGAGGATCTCCCTTTCGAAGCCTCGGAGTACGTATTGGATCCCATCTTCCTGCGGGATCTCTTGACGAACCCGGCCGCGGAATTCGCGGCCCTGCGCCGGAAGCTCCACATCCTCTCGGAAGCGCCGCGGGTGTTCCGCGGGGTGTTGGACGAGGCCGACCTGTCGGCCGCCTGGATCCGGGAAACCGATTTCGTGCGAGACGGGCTCGTCTTCTGCCCCCCTTCCCAGGACGGGCCCCGGCCGTTGCCGGGAGGCATCGTGCGGACGGAGAAGGAGGTCTTCCTCATCGGGCAAGAGGTGCGATTCGTGGCGCCATCGGGTCCCGACGGACAGGATCCGCGGGTCATCGGGTCCGCCCGGATCGCGAGCTTCGATCCGGCGACCTCCAGGGCGACCATCGCGGACTTGGCCGGCGCCGCTTCCGCTCCGCCGGGCACAGGGTACGAGATCGGGGCGAGGACCGGGATGCACCTCCTCCCGAGTTCCGGGCGCGGTGTGCTCCACACGTTCCTCTGGGATTCCGTGAAGGATCTGGCCGAGAGCGAGGAGAAGCTCGGGCTGAACTCGAGGATCAAGCTGCGCGCGATGGGGATCGACACGGAGGTTGGCCTCGCCTCCTTCGACAGCACGTTCGATCTGGAGAGCGGATTCGTCAGCCGGATGCAGTCCCTGACCCTGTCGCCGGGGAGCCAGGAGATCGCGATCCGGGACGTGGATGAGGACGGGAGGAACGATCTCATCGTCTCCGTCATCCCCGACCTGAGCCGCGTCATCATCCACATCTTCATCCAGAGGACGTCCGGCATCTTCCCCCATCTTCCCACACACATCATCGAGATGCCTGCCGAGGGTTGGGTCGCGTCGTTCGACTTCGGCATCGGCGATGTCGATGGGGACGGCCGGGACGACATCGTGACGGTGTTGAGTACCATGGCGGGCCCGACCGTGGTGAGCACCCATCGCCGAGAGGTCCAGGCGACGGGGGGATCCGCGTTCGCGCTGTCGCTCCAGTTCCCCAGTGCGATGCGCAAGGTCAGCTCCGTCTCGGTCGCCGATGCCATCGGGGACCGAGGCGTCGACCTCGTGCTGGCGAGCGCCGATCCCCGCGAGGTGAGGATCTTCCGTAACGGGGATGGCGCGCTCCAGGAGACGCCGGAGGTCAGGTTGTCCTTGAACAGCACGCCCTCGTCGCTGGTCGTGGGGGACGTGGATCGGGACGGTAGGAACGATATCGTCGTGGGGGCTTCGGACCCTCTGGGCATCGACCGCATCCTGGCATTCCTGCATCGGGACGGCGATACGTTCGAGCGGAGGGAGGCCCCGACCGGCGGCGGAGGGGGGCCATCGGTCGCGATCGGCGGGGTCGCAGGGGATGGGACGCGGATGATCCTTGTCGGGAGCCGGGACGCCGAGGACGTGGTGATCTTCTCGAGCCATCTCGCGCCGATTCGGACCCTGAGGACGGGGATGAGGCCCATCTCCATCGCGAGCGGGGAGTTCGATGGGGATGGGGTGGATGACATCGCGGTCGCGCACAGCAACGGGACGGTCAGCGTCTATCTCGAGGGCGGCGATCCGAGCCTCCCGGAGAGGGCGAAATTCGACCTCTGGCTCGGGGGGGGCGTGAGTTCCGAGGCGGTCGTGGCCGGCGATGTCAACAATGATGGCGCGGACGACCTCGTGGTCCTGGCGACGGAGGGGCTCTCCAGGATCGCGAGCATCCACGAGCAGAGTGGGCCCGGGCGGCTCATCTTCGGCCGGCCTCGAGTCGCGGAGGCGGGGCGAACGCCGATGTCGCTCGCGATCGGCGACGTCAATGGCGATGGGCGAAACGATGTCGTCCTCGCGAATGCCGGGTCGAGCTCGATCAGCATCTTCTGGCAAGATCTCTTCGGGGCCCTGCCGGCGAGGGCGACGCAAACGATCGAGACGGACCCGATCGGCATCACGCGGCTCGACGGGGGGGCCGAGATCATCGACATCGGCGATCTGGATGGGGATGGGAGAAACGACGTGGCCGTGGCGAACTTCGAGGCCAAGCGAGTGAGCGTCTATGCCGAGAGAGAGGACTCGGGCGAGTTCAAGCCCGGACCCACATTCGTCCTCCCCGGGGCGGATCGCCCTCGGGCGCTCGCCATCGGCGATGTGACCGGCGATGGCCGGAACGAGTTGATCGTGGCGTGCAGCGGATCCGATCGCCTGACGGTGTATCGCTTCGAATCCGTGGGGGCGCAAGGGACGATGATCTGGGAATGCTGTCCCGGGGAGGGTCCCAATGCGATCGGCATAGGAGACCTGAACGGGGATGGGAGAACCGACTTCATCGCGACGGCCGAACGTTCCCAGCACGCGCGCGTCATCTACCAGGGGGCCTCCGGCCATCTCGAGGAAGGGCTGACCCTGCGCTTCCCGGGGGGCACGCCGAGGGGGGTGAAGGTGGGGGATCTGAATTCCGATGGGCGTGACGACGTGCTCGTCCTCCTTTCGGGTCCTTTCGCCGCATGGATCTACTACCAGGGCCAGGACGGAAGCCTTCCTGCGGTTCCCTCGAAACGGCTCAAGGTGAGCACGAATCCCCAGGCTGCGGCGATCGGCGATGTCAACGGGGACGGACGGAGCGATGTGGTGATCTCGACGATCGAGGAGAGGTGCAGCGTCTTCTACCAGAATCCGTCGAGGGATCTGGGCGCATGCCCGGATGAATCCCGACCGTGTCTGGCGGACGACCGCAATGCGAATCAACGCCCGGATCTCCTCGAGAGCATGTATGATGTGGGGCTGGGCGATGTGAGTGGAGATGGGCGAAGCGACCTCGTCGGGGTCCTGACCTCCAGCGATGGGGTGGTCGTGTACCTCGCGCGCTGACGGGCCGGGGAAGATCCGAGATGGAAGGAGGCGCCATGGGGCCGATGTGCCGGGGAAGGCGATCCGTTTTCGCCGCGCTCGCAGGGCTGGTCTTCCTGTCCCCGTCGCGCGCGCGGGCCGGAGAGTGCGCGGGATTCACCATCTATCCGCCGGATTCTGCGCCCTATGGCAGGACGCTCGGGGAGTGGGGGGAGGAGTGGTGGAAGTGGGCGCTCTCGTTCGCGCTCGATGGGAATCCCATCACCGACTCGACGGGCGAGTTCTGCCATGCGGGTCAACCCTATACCGGAGGAGATGATCCCTGCCGGAAGGACCAGGGGCCGGTCTTCTTCCTGGCGGGGAACTTCGGGGGGAGGAGCAACCGCCGGTGCGCGATCCCGTGCGGGAGACCGCTCCTCTTCCCCGTCGTATGCTCGATCATGTGGGTGCCGGACGATTGTCAGAACTGTGCGGAATGCGTCCAGAAGGTCGTGGGCTGGATGGACCAGGCCGCCGATCTCGACTGCAAGCTCGACGGTGTGAGCATCCCCAACCTGAAGAAGTATCGCGGGCTCTCGCCCGAGTGTCACTGCTTCGTCCTCCCCGAGCCCAATCCATTCGGAATCCCCTCGGGCAAGTACGCGGTCTCGGCTTCGGATGGGATTTGGCTGATGATCGAGCCCCTGTGCCCAGGGGAGCACACCATCTCGTGGCGGGGGAGGTTGGGCGACTTCGCCCTGGAGATCAGCTATCAGCTCACCGTGGAGGCCTGCGAGTTCCGCCGGGGCGATGCGACGGGCGATGGCCAGATGGACCTGGCCGATCCGATCCGGATCCTCAACTACATGTTTGTGGGCGGCACCCTCCAGTGCCTGGCTGCGGCCGATCTCGACGATGATGGCCAGATCCTCTTGAATGATCCGATCTACCTCCTCACCTATCTCTTCTCGATCGGACCGGCGCCGCAGCCTCCGTTCCCGGCGTGCGGGCCCGATCCCACGCCGGCCGGCGGTCCGACCTGCGACCGCTACCTCTGCCCGTAGGGCGCGGATCCGAACCCGGCTTCGGGTCGGCCCTCACGGGTGCGCGATCACGAGCACCGTCGGGGCGCGATCGAGGACGAACCGCAAGGTCTTCTCGAGCGTCTCCGGATCGAGCGCGGCGAAGCTCTCGTCGAGGAGGTAGAGGTCCGCACCCTCCAGCAGCGCCCGCGCGATGTAGAGCCGGCTCTTCTCGCCGTGGCTGAGCTGCCAGCCCGTGTCGCCCACCATTTCGAGGAGCCCCGCCGGCATCCGGTCGAGGAGGGGACCCAGATCGAGGGAGCGGAGCACACTCTCCGCCTCCGCCAGATCCTTCTCGCGCGGCGGCCATCCCCGTCCCATGAGCGCATTGAAGGCGAAGGTCCCCAGGAGGACATGGTTCTCGTGGAACTGCGGCGCGACGACGACGTGCCGTCTCCAGTCCTCCCTCCCCAGCGTCTCCTGATCGAGCCCCTGGAAGAGGAGGAGGCCCGAATCCGGTACGCGCGACGCCGAGAGCAGCGCCCCGAGCGTCGACTTCCCGCCCCCCGATGGCCCCTCGAGCAGGATGCGGTCCCCTGCATGGATCCGCAGATTGACCCCGCGAAGCACCGGCTCCGCGCGGTGCCGGTAGCGAAACACAAGGTCGCGCGCATCGAGGAGGAGCGCGCGCCCATCGGCGCCGCCCGGAGAGCGCACCGAGAACTCCGGCAGCCCGAGCGGTTCGACCCGCGCCGCCGCCCGCCAGAAGGGCTCGATCCTCTCCCAGGCGATCGCCGCCGCGATGATCTTCTCCAACCCATCGCTCAGATCGCGGAAGGCCTGGAAGGCGAGGAGGACCCCGCCGATCCCGACCGCGAGAAGCCCGGCCGAGCTCCCACCCGCGACATACGCCGGGGCCAGACTCAGGATGCCGAGCATG
>Ga0194112_10009869_pt1 | contig 12083 bp, 12 predicted proteins | sample TA2MahC400mmetaG_FD_146191 | JGI IMG/M metagenome (GOLD analysis project Ga0194112, IMG submission 146191) | Freshwater microbial communities from Lake Tanganyika, Tanzania - TA2015016 Mahale Deep Cast 400m | ecosystem: Environmental > Aquatic > Freshwater > Lake | place: Tanzania: Lake...
ATGCACCAGTGAGCGCACGGTCTTAACTGTCTGGGCGCCTTGCCCATATTTTACACGCTTTCTGCGCCGCGCGCTAGTTTCTGTCATCAGGAATACCGCGCAGCGGTATGGGCAACTCGCAATGACAGCTTGCTGCTCTATGATACCAGAAGTGGGGAAAAAAGGGAAGCGGGGACACATAAAAGGCCACGAAAGCCTCTCGCGCCTTTCGTGGCCTTTCGCTGCGTGAGGGTAAGCGAGACTACTTGTACTGCTCTGGCAATGATCGCCAGCGTTCAAGCCGTTCCAGATATCTTGTCCAGTCAAGTGATATTTCTCTCGGATGCGGGGGCGATTCAGCACATCGGACAACTCGGCGGCGGGCCTGGATCCGGTCCAGAAGGGCCTCGAACTGCTCTGCCCAGTTCTGATCCAGATGCCGGGACACCAGGAGACGCTCGGCTGGCCCAAGCTGGTCAACTAAAGACAGCACCTGCTCGAAGCCAATACTCAACTGCAATGTTACCTGAATGGTGGTGGCTGGCAGGAACTGGAAAGCCGCTTGGACTTCGGGGGGTTGGGTGTCGAGGAGGAAAATGAGGATTTGGAGGTTGGGGGGAGAGTTGTTTTCTGATTTCGTCAATGGTGTGAAAAATTGGATCTTTACACATACAAGAAAATATGGTATAATATTGGTGCTGGGGACGAAATTCGGCTCCAGGCCGTGTGATCGTCAGGTTGCGGCCGAACGATCCTATATCCCCGGCACGTTCTCTAAAGCCGCTAGCGTTAGCGGCTTTTTTTGTGAGTAGTAGACCCCATACCTGGCTTCTCGTGTATCATCCAGGTCATTCACCAGCCTGAACGCTGGCCAAAGCAGCTCCACGTATCGGTCTTCGCGGCGCTCATATAACCGTTGCAGGGCCCAAAGGAGATAGTCTACGGCCTGCAATCCAGCACAGGCTGGTGGCGTGCTGGGGATGACATTGATCAGGGCAGTACTGGTGATTCCCCACTGCACACAGAATCTATGTCGGGCTGTCTCCAAGGCTGTCCTCAGCGCTGCTGTTCTGTCTGATTTCCCGCGTTTAGCAAAGCAGATATTGTACTGATCATCTTTGTGAAGCAAGTTCTTGCACAAGCGCCGTACCAGGTAGTCGTATAGTTCATTGGGATTGTAGCGGTATGAGGGATCGCGTTCGTTACGCTGTCGGACGTATTCAACGACTTTGCTTTTGTCTCTGACAACAGCAAAGAAACGCAGATCATGGGAGTGGGCCAATAACAACTTGAAAACCTCTCGACGGACTTCTGGTACATCGTCCTTAGCATGAAAAGCCAGGGCTGTTTTTCTCGCCTCAGGCTGCATGGAAGGCACTCCCTTGAAGTATGGGTCGGCTAGCAAGTCTGCTCGCAGCGTGTCCATATCGAGCGCCAGTGCATCGGGATTCGCTACGTCGAGGAGTCCCAGGATAAAAAACCGGGAACAGCCCTCTGTACCAACAATAATGCGCCCGCGTCCATTGAACAGTGTGCCGTCCCCGGCTTCGTCTACAAAATAATGCCGAACTGAAGTTACGTGTTTCCCAGGCTTGCCCATCGTCTTGTCCGGTTCAATCAGTCATATCACCTTCCTGAACACGTCGCCTGCGCCAGAGAAAGTGTAGCGACACTGCCCGTCAACCTCTGCCACGTTCACGAGCTCAAACTTGCCAGCCTCGTGCATGGCGGTGGCTGGCAGGAACTGGAAAGCTTCTTGGACTTTGGGAGGTTGGGCGTTGGGGAGGAAGACGAGGGCTTGGAGTTTGGGAGCATTTGAGTATGGATCACTTTTCCCCCGCCAACCGGAGAGCTCTGTCAATCAGAGTCGTACTGAGATGGAGGCCCGCCTCTTGCAATTCCGCAAGCAAAGGAGCCAAATTAGCAACCAGTCCTCTCTCCTTGGCTAACAACAGCAGCCCCAGTGTGCCAGTCAGCGGCATCTCCAGGCGTTGAGCGTATCGGCGTGCCTTGAGCTCATCTATGATGACCAGTCGTGCTGCGCGTTCTTCCGCTAACGCCAGTACCTCTGCCTCTCCCAGATCAAGACCAATGTACACCCGGGCGCGTTGAGGGTTTGCCAGCGAGACGGGTCTAATCCAGGGGGCGTTTTCCAGCGCTGTCTGGCGTACTGTGTGCTCGGTGGCCACGAATTCCTCGTATACCGCCTGAGGAATCAAGACCTCGCCATAGAGTTCTCGCAACAGGTCCAGACGGCCCAAGACCCACAAGGCCACTAGAGGGGTATTATTGACGATGACTGGCCCGACGTGCATTGTCCAGGTCTCCTTCTAGTTCGTCGGCCGCCTCGCCAAAGGGGGAGAGGCCGTATTGGCCCAGCAGGAACATAAAGGTGACCCTCGGCACACCTGCCAGCCGGGCGGCCAGCCCCGTGCTGAGCCTGCCGATCTCGTACAGCTTTACGGCCAGCAAGAAGCGAGCCTGGGCTTCAAATTCGTCGGGGGCTTGTTGCATGGCCCAAAGCACTTCGGGAGCATATTCAATTGTGAGCACATTCGTTTCACTCATCTTTACCTCCTTGCTGATGCGTTCTGCTTCCAGTTGGGTGGCGATGACCTCTGGCAATCGCACTGCGATGTATTCTTATTAGACTTCCTCCCTGTGCATCTGCATAACCCATAAACCCTTGAACCACGAAATCCACGAAACGACGTGAAGGTCACAAAAGCCCTTCGTGGCTACTCTAGTCACTATTGTACTACACCTTCCGTCTTTTTTCAAGCCAACTTCTTGCCATCTGGAGAGTGGGCGTGCAGGGCGGCTTGGAACACGAACGGCGCGAAAGAGCGCGAAACACACGAAAGCATTTCGCGCCTTTCGTGGCCTTTCGTGTGTTTCGCGGTCCAAACTTGCCAGCCTTGTGTATGGCGGTGGCTAGCAGGAATTGGAAAGCCCCCTTGCCCAGGAAGCGGCTTTGTGCTCTCATGTACCCAAGCCCATCTCCAGGGCCATTCAGGAGTAGGTGTTGGGATTACTGAGCGGCTACTCTGTAATCCCTTTCCTATCTAACTGGTTATGTATGTATATCAGATTCCGGCTTGAAGGCCCTAGCCCTTACTGCTGAAGAACTCGACCAGGGTTTCCATATCTTCCTCATCAATGTATCTTGAGGCCCAGTCCGCAGGCCAAGGCCAATCCTCTTTACGACCTTTTACCTCTTTCGGCATAACCGAGTACCTACGGTTATGGCATCCCTCATACTCCCACTCGATGTCAATCCCTTTCTCCTTCAGGGCATCGAGAAGGGCCTCATGGTCTAAGATGCATTGTCCAATCAGGACAAGCAATGCCTCCAATGCCTTAGGTAATGCCATCTCTTCTCTCCTTCCCCTTTTCCGTATTCTATTTGGCTGCTAGGCATACTATACCACATTTCGCCCCGTTTGGCAATAGGAAAAAAGCCACCGTGTGTTTGACGCAGGTGGCTTTCACTACTTCGGCATAACGTTGGCCTCAGACCATTCTCTACACCCACTCCTCTAGGGCGCATCTCGAAGCCCACACAACACAATGGGCGGTTCACCTGACTGATGGGGGAAGTGCGCTCGATGGGTTTTGGGTCGGGCATGAAAATTCCCCCTTGACAAATGCCAAAAACCTTGTTATAATATAAACGAAAGATGGATCGGGGGTACCCGGTCGCGAGGGGAGAGCCGCGTAGGCTCTCCTCTTGTTTTAGAACCCTCCATCCAGATACAGGTAATGATCGAAAGTGGCTTGCGGAAAGATCTTGACGCCGTATCCTAAGATGCGACTTGCTTCTCCTGGCTTGTGACAAATCTTCGCACGGAGCACGTCAAAAGAGAGTTGAGCACCCGTCGGATCGAGAATCTTCCGCGCAAGTGGATAAGCGGCCAGATCCGCGATTTGCAGTCCTACGATGTTCTCTCGCTTTTTCTCTGTCCATAGCGTGGTGATCTCCTCAAAACTCTGATAGCCAGACCCCTCAGCTTTTAACCGGAAGAACTCCTCCTTCAGTAATTCATCCTCAACTCGGCCCCGCGACTCGGCGATGATATGTCCCTCATTCCTCCCACCGCTGCGACGCATGGTCAACCCAAAGCGCTCCATCATGAATTCCAAGGCCAAATGATAGGGATGCCTGGCACGGGCTCCGTATTGAGCCAGGTGCTCACGCTTGAGAATCGCTACCGCAATGATCGAGAAATCCAACCGTTTCATAAGCTCATTATCCCATCCTGTTGCAAATCACCCTCGTTTGGCAACACCCAAAAAGCTACCTGTGCGGTTGACGCAAGTGGCTTTACGAAATTCGTAAATTGACCCAACCTCACGATGATAATTCGTCATTAGACTTGACAATCTTGCGAGGTTCGGATACAATAGAGGAAGGTAGCCACAGACGCGAGGAGGGCGGGGAAATGGCACACTTGGACGAGACCGACCGGGCGATTATCGCCCAACTGCAGTACAACGGGCGGATGTCGTTTACCGATATCGCCGACCAGTTGGGTATCTCGGAAGGGACGGTGCGCCGCCGCGTCAGGCAACTGATGGACGACAGGGTGTTGCAGATCGTGGCCATCGTGGAGCCGCAACTTCTGGGATGGAATGCTGCGGCCATGATCGGCGTGACGATCCAGGCTGGCCAGGTGGATGCCGTGGCTCAGCAAATCGCCCAATTCCCCGAAGTCAGCTATCTCTTCATGGCCTCCGGTGAGTTCGACCTGTTCGTAGAAGTCTTCTGCAGGGATAGGGAGCATCTGGTGTCCTTTCTTAATCAAAAGCTGCAGCAGATTCCAGGGGTACAGCGAACCCAGACTTTTATGATCCTCAAAATGTACAAGCTGTCGTACCGCTGGGGCGAGGCGGAGCCGCCACGGGCAGGCCATAGTCTGCCCATTTCACCTGGAGGAATAGCTGGGTAATTGTCATTGCGAGCGGAGCGAAGCAATCTCCGATTTGCGGTCTGGAGATTGCTTCGTCGCAAAAACCGCTCCTCGCAATGACAGCCTGAGTAGTAACGATTCGTAAAATCGTAGATTCGTGTCAGGAGGAGGAAATGTCAAGAGAGGAGCTTTTTGATAGGTTGGCCCAGGCGGTGATTGAGGGGGAGCCAGAGGACGCGGAGGAACTGGCCAGGGAGGCGCTGGCCCAGGGCCTCGATCCTCTGGCTTGCATCAACGAGGGGCTCACGCCGGGCATTGATCGCGTTGGCGAGCTGTTTGCCAGCGGGGAGTACTTCCTGCCCGACCTGATCATCGGCGGCGAAGCGATGAAGGCCGCCCTGGCCATCCTGGAGCCAGCCCTGACCGGAGACCAGGAACGCCAGGTGCTGGGCCGGGTGGTGCTGGGCACGGTGGAGGGCGACCTGCACGAGATCGGCAAGACGCTGGTGGGGACGATGCTCACCGCCAATGGCTTTTCGGTCACCGACATCGGCATTGACAGGCCAGCCGCCGATTTCGTCGCCGCAGTCAAGGAGGCCAACGCCACGCTGGTCGGCGCCTCGGCACTGCTGACGACCACCATGCTGCAGCAACAGAAGATCATCGAGGCCCTCCAAGAGGCCGGCCTCCGCGATCAGGTGAAGGTGATGGTCGGGGGAGCTCCCGTCACCCAGAGCTGGGCCGATAAGATCGGCGCCGACGGCTACGCCGAGGATGCCGTCTCCGCCGTCGCTCTGGCCAGGAGGCTGGTCAGTGCCCCGACGTAAGCAGCTCGAAGGAATGAACGATGAGAGTTTTATCCCTGGGCGGCGCGGGCGCCGTCTGCCAACACGCCACTCGCGACCTGGCCGAGTTCTCCGATCCTTCGACGGAGCTCAGGACAGGCTTTGAGCAAATCGTCATCGGCGACTACAACGTCGCTGCAGCGGAGAAACTGGCCGCCGACATCGGCGACTCCCGCCTGAAAGTGCTCAAGGTGGATGCCGAGGATTACGATGGGCTGGTCAAGACCTTCAAGGACTTCGACGTGATCCTCAACGGCCTGCCCTGGAAGTACGACCGGGCCGTCACCAGGGCCTGCGTCGAGGCGGGCGTCAGCGGGCTGGACGTCTCCTCCGAGGAAGATCAATGGGATTACGACGCGGCGGCCAGGGAGAAAGGCATCGTCTTTATCCCCGGTGTCGGGGCCACGCCTGGTATCACCAACGCCATGGCCCGGCGGGCCGCCGATCAACTGGACGAGGTGGACGAGATCCAGATCAACTTTGCCGCTTTCCGCTGCCCGGCCCCCTCCCCTGGCTTGCTCATCACCTTTCTCTGGGAATTCGATCCCGACACCGAGGAGCGCCTCTACTACAGAGACGGCGAGTTTCACCGCGTCGGCCCCTTCGAGGGCCTCAAGACAGTGCACTTCCCCGGCCCCATCGGCGAGCAAGAGGTCTGCTACATCCCCCACCCAGAGGTGCGTACCATGCCCAACAGCCTGGGGGCCAAGGCTGTCTCCGTGCACGGCTGCTTCCCACCCCACGCCATGCGGCTGGCCAGGACCATGCTGGAATCGGGGCTGTACAGCAAGGAGCCCATTACCATCAAAGGCACGCAGACCACGCCACTGGAGATGATGCAGGGGCTCCTCATCCAGTTGCCGGAGAGCAAGGAGAACTCGCTGTGGGCCTACGGCCTGGTGGTGGAGGTCTACGGCCGGCGGGACGGACGTGAGGTCAAGATCAGGCTCTGGAACCGCCATCCACCGATGGAGGAATGGGGCGGCCCGGCGGCCTACTACAAGAACATCGGCATCCCGCTGAGCATCGGCGCGCAGATGATCGGCCGCGGCGACGTCAAGGTGAGAGGCATCGTGCCCCCGGAGACAGCCATTGACCCCGGCATCTTCTTCGCCGAGCTGCGCAAGCGCGGGATCGAGATCCACGAGCAGGTAGAAGAGTACCACGTGGTAGGGAATCTGTAAATTCGTAAGTTCGTAGATTCGGAAACTCGTAAACTGGTCTACGAATCCGCCCCTTCGACTTTTCCGCCCGATTCGGTATAATGGCAGGCTGCAAGGAGTGGGTTCATGGCAAAATACGCGGTCGAGCTAAAGGGAGTCAGCAAACACTTCGGCCCGGTGGTGGCCGTAGACACGGTGTCGCTATCCATCGGCGATGGCGAGTTCTTCTCCCTGCTGGGACCGTCGGGGTGCGGGAAGACCACGACCCTGCGGCTCATCGCCGGCTTCGAATTGCCGACCGAGGGGGACGTTTACATTGACGGGCAGTTGCAGGGAGAGACCCCGCCCTATCGCCGGCCGGTGAACACTGTCTTCCAGAACTACGCCCTCTTTCCCCACATGACCGTCTTTCAGAACGTCGCCTTTGGGTTGGAGATGCAGAAGGTCTCGAAGGAAGAGATCCGGCAGCGGGTTCTGGCGGCGTTGGAGATGGTGCAACTGCCGGGGATGGAGAACCGCAAGCCCGCTCAACTGTCCGGCGGGCAGCAGCAGCGGGTGGCGCTGGCCCGGGCGCTGGTCAATCATCCCAAGGTGTTGCTGCTCGACGAGCCCCTCGGCGCCCTGGACCTCAAGCTGCGCAAGGCCATGCAACTGGAGCTGAAGGCCCTCCAGCACCGGGTGGGAATCACCTTCATCTACGTGACCCACGATCAGGAGGAGGCGCTGACCATGTCGGAGCGCATCGCGGTGATGGACCGTGGCCAGGTGCTGCAGGTTGGCACGCCCGAGGAAATCTACGAGCAGCCCGCCGACCGCTTCGTGGCCGATTTCATCGGTGAGACCAACTTCCTGGAGGGGCAGGTGCAGGAGAGGCAGGCCGGCGAGGCAGAGGTGGTGGTGGACGGCGTGCTGACGCTCTACGTACCTACCCCCCCTCTGCCCCCCCCAACTTTGGGGAGGATGAAGGGGGGGGGCGGAAACGAGGCAGGGGGTTACTGTAGCCATCCGGCCGGAGAAAATCTCCCTCCACCCCCAGCCGCCAGACCAACGAGCCGTGCCGGGAGTGGTGCAGGAAGTGGTCTACACCGGCACCGACACGCGCTATCTGGTGCAACTCACCGACAGGACCATCGTGACCGTGCGTCGGCAGAACGTTGACCTGGGTACAGCGGTGAGCTTTCCGATGGGCGCGAAGGTGTACCTTCACTGGCAGCCGGAATCGGCCCGGCTGCTCATTGAGTAGGGAGCGAAGATGGCAGCCCAACCCCGTTCGCGACGAGAAACCTGGCGTTTGCTGTTCCTGATCTCCCCCAGCCTGTTCTGGCTCGTCGTCTTCTTTCTGATTCCGCTCATCGTGGTCTTGGCCATCAGCTTCGGGCAGCGGGGAACCTACGGCGGCGTTCGCTGGGACCTTACCCTGGAGAACTACGCCCGCTTCTTCGATCCCCTGTACCTGCGCATCTTCGGGCGGACGCTGGTCATCGCCCTGACCACGACGGTGATTTGCCTGCTGATGGGCTATCCGCTGGCCTACTTCATCGCCACCCGTCCGCCGCGCTGGCGCAACACCCTGCTGGTCCTGCTGATGATCCCATTTTGGACCAACTTCCTGATCCGCACCTATGCCTGGCTGTTGCTGCTGCGAGACCAGGGATTTGTCAACGCCTTCTGGACAGGACCCCTCCACGCTGTGTTCGCCCAGCTTGCCCTGGCAGTGCCCCTGGGGATATGGGAGCCTTTCCTGCAAGCGACGTCGGCTCCCCTCACCCTCTTCGGCACCGATGGCGCCATCATCATCGGCCTGGTCTACGGCTGGCTGCCGGACATGGTGCTCCCCTGCTACGCCGCCGTCGACCGGTTGGATTATTCGTTGGTGGAGGCCGCCCAGGACCTGTACGCCAACCGCCTGCGGTCGTTCCTGCGGGTGATCCTCCCGCTGACCCTGTCTGGCATTGTGGCCGGGTCTATCCTGGTCTTCATCCCCTCCCTGGGGGCCTACGTCACCCCCGACCTGCTGGGGGGGGCCAAGTCCATCATGATCGGCAACGTCATCTATTCCCAGTTCATGTCGGCTCGCGATTACCCCTTTGGTTCTGCCATCTCCTTCGTGCTGATGGCGGTGATGCTGGTGGGCACGCTGATCTATTTCCGCCTGGGCAGGGAGTGAGCAGGAGGCAAGATGCAGGAGGCAAGAGTCAGGAAACGAAAGAGGCGGAGAGGGCGGTGGCTGGGTCGCCTGTTGACAGCGCACGGGGTGGCGGGATACATCTTTCTGTATCTGCCCATCGTCATCCTGGTGGTCTTCTCTTTCAATGCTTCCCGCTACGCCATGGCCTGGCGGGGCTTCACCCTGCGCTGGTACGCCAGCCTGTTCGCCGACCAGGCCATCGCAGCGGCTCTCAAAAATACCCTCATCGTGGCCGGGGCCTCGACGATCATCTCCACTGTGTTCGGCACGATGGTGGCTCTGGCCATGGAGCGGTACAGGTTCCGGGCCAAGCTGGCCTTCGACGCCCTGCTGTACCTCCCCATCATCATCCCCGACATCGCCATGGCCGTGATGCTGTTGCTCTTTTTCGTGCTGAGCCACACCAGCCTGGGGCTGACTACCATCATCATCTCCCACGTGGCTTTCAACATCTCGTTCGTGGCGGTGGTGGTGCGCGCCCGATTGGCCTATTTCGACGTTACGCTGGAGGAGGCGGCCCAGGACCTCTACGCCAACGAATGGCAGACCTTTCGCCGCGTGACGTTGCCCTTGATCATGCCGGGCATCCTGGGCGGGGCGCTATTGGCCTTCACCCTGTCCATTGACGACTTCGTCATCACCTTCTTCACCGCCGGCCCCGGCTCGACTACCCTGCCGCTGCGCATCTACTCGATGGTCAAACTGGGGGTCACCCCGGAGATCAACGCCCTGTCCAGTATGATGCTGTTGGTTTCGATGGCGCTGGTATTCGTGTCGCTGCTGTTGCAGAAAGGAGGTGGAGGCGGGATAGAGATAACGTGAAACGTCAAACGTGAAACGTGAAACGTGAAACGTGAAACGTAAAATTTGAAAGGAGAAGGAGAAATGCGGAAGATTCCAGTGTTCCTTTTGATCATGGGCTGTGTGGTTGCCCTGCTTGCGGGGTGTGCTCGTGCCCCTGGCAAGCCAGAGCTGGCCAAGGAGCTCCACGTGTACAACTGGTCGGAGTACATTGACCCCCAGATCTACGCCGACTTCGAGGAGGAGTTCGGCGTGCGCGTGGTGGAGGACACCTTCGCCAGCAACGAAGAGCTATTGGCCAAGCTGCAGGCCGGCGCCACCGGCTACGACGTCATCGTGCCCTCCGACTACATGGTGGAGATCATGATCGAACAGGGCCTGCTGGCGGAGCTGAACCGCGATAACGTCCCCAACATCACCAACATTGATCCCAAGTTCGCCAGCCCGCCCTACGATCCTGGAATGGTCCACTGCGTGCCCTACCAGTGGGGGACGACCGGCATTGGCTACAATACCGAGGTCTTCGAGGAGCCGCCCGACAGTTGGGCCTACCTCTTTGACCCGGAGGTGGCCTCGGAGTATGCCGGGCAGTTCACCATGCTCAACGACAGCCGGGAGTCCATGGGCGCCGCGCTCAAGTACCTGGGCTACTCCCTCAACACCACCGACGAGGCCCAATTGACCCAGGCGCGAGACCTGCTGATCCAGCAGAAGAAGTGGGTCTACGCCTACGACAGCGAGCAGAACGAGGACCTGTTGAGCGCCGATGAGACGGTGCTGGCCCACGGCTGGAGCGGCGACTTCTTCATGGCCGCCGTGGAGGACGAGCGCCTCTGGTACGCGATCCCTAAAGAAGGTGGCACCATCTGGGCCGACAACCTGTGCATCCCCAAGACCGCGCCCAGCCAGTACACGGCCGAAGTGTTTATCAACTACTTGCTGCGCCCGGAGGTGGGAGCAGCCATCTCTAACTACACCTGGTACGCCAGCCCCAATGCGGCGGCCTCGGAGTTCATTGACGCCGAGATCCTGGAGGAGCCGGCCATCTACCCGCCCCCGGAAGTGATGGCCAAGCTGGAGTGGATCGAGGACGTGGGCGAGGCTACACCGCTCTACGAGCGCATGTGGACCGAGGTCAAAGCGGCTGGGCCGTAGCAAGGGAGCAGAGTGACAAGGGACAAGGGACAAGGGACAAGGGACAAGGTCCTCCTGATCCCTAATCCCTAGTCCCTTAATCGCCATGTTCGGAGGGGCTACCAATGAAGAAGATGTGGATCAATGGTGCCTGGGCTGACACAGCCTCTGGCGAGGCCATCGAGATCACCGACCCCGCTACCGAGGAGGTGCTGGACACGGTGCCGGCGGGCACGCCACAGGACGTGGAACGGGCAGTGGCGGCAGCGAAGGCGACTTTCCCTGCCTGGCGGCAGACCACCGCCGTGGAGCGAGCACATAAGCTGCATGAGGCGGCGGCCAGGATGCGAGAGCACTTCGACGAGCTGGTGCGGCTGCTCACCCTGGAGGAGGGCAAGCCGCTCCCGGAGAACGAGGAGGAGCTGGACTGGTCGCTCAACACCCTGGACTACTACGCCGAGCTGGGCCGCCACATCCGAGGGCGGGTGATCCCCTCCCCCGACGTGGGCCAACTCTCCCTGGTGCTCAAGGAGCCCTACGGCGTGGTGGGCTGCATCGTCCCCTGGAACTACCCCATCCTGCTCCTGATGTGGAAGCTCGCCCCGGCCCTGGCGGCAGGCAACACTGTGGTGGTCAAGCCTTCCAGCCTGACCCCTCTCACCACCCTGCGCCTGGTCGAGGTGGCCTTCGACCACTTTCCGCCGGGGGTGGTCAACGTGGTCACCGGACGGGGTGGGGTTCTCCCCCCCGCTTCGGGGGGGTCGGGGGGGGTCGGTGACGCGCTGGTGGCCCACCCCGACGTGCCGGTCATCGCCTTCACTGGCTCCACTGCCGTGGGGCAACACATCGCCCGCCTCACCGCGGGCCAGATGAAGAAGCTCCACCTGGAGCTGGGGGGCAAGGACCCCTTCGTCATCGCCGAAGACGCGCCGTTGGAAGTGGCGGTGGAGGCGTTGGCCTACGCCGCCCTGATCAACGCCGGGCAGGTCTGCACCTCCACCGAGCGGGTGTACGTCCCTCGCTCCATGCTGCCCCAGTTCGCCCGGACACTGGCGGAGCGGGT
>Ga0194112_10009872_pt1 | contig 12082 bp, 13 predicted proteins | sample TA2MahC400mmetaG_FD_146191 | JGI IMG/M metagenome (GOLD analysis project Ga0194112, IMG submission 146191) | Freshwater microbial communities from Lake Tanganyika, Tanzania - TA2015016 Mahale Deep Cast 400m | ecosystem: Environmental > Aquatic > Freshwater > Lake | place: Tanzania: Lake...
GCTGGACATTCTACAGTCAGTAGCCATGCTGGTGGAGCAAATCGAAAACGGCAAGCCGACGGTTGAAATAGCCTATCGTCGTGGAGTTAAACCTGAAGGCAACCAGAAAGCCCTAGAGCTAATGCACAGTGTTTTTGAGGTCGGTAGTGCCGATTGGCGCGGCATAGGCATTGTTCCAGCGAGCGGGTTAAAGCTAAGAAAAAATTATGAGCGTTTTGACGCCGAGCAAGCCTTCTCGATAACCCTGGAGCCGGTTCGAGAGGCGAAGGGTTGCATCTGCGGCGACATCCTCCGTGGTGTAAAAACCCCCACCGACTGCAAGCTATTTCGCAAAGTCTGCTTTCCTGAACATCCTGTAGGGTCATGTATGGTATCTTCAGAAGGCGCCTGCGCCGCTTATTACCAGTATGAAATTGTTTAGCAACCTCACCCCCTTAATCCCCCCTCTCCTTTGTAAGGAGAGGGGGAAGAGATTTAAGAGAGGGGTTTCACCCCTCTCCATCAACACTCCCCATTCCATTAATAAGGGATAGGGCAGGTGGATAGATTACAGACGACCTTTCAATATGGAGTTGACTATGAATGATGAAACCATCTTGCTGGCTCATGGCAGTGGCAGCCGGCTCAGCCATGAGCTGATTGAGAAGAATTTCCTGCCGCCTCTGGACAATCCGCTGCTGGCTAAACTGGATGATTCAGCAGTTTTCGACCTCATCGGTCGCCTTGCCTTCACCACCGACAGCTATGTAGTCAACCCTATCTTTTTCCCCGGTGGCGATATCGGCAAACTGGCCATCTGCGGCACCGTCAACGACCTGGCTATGAGCGGAGCCAAGCCACTATACCTGAGCCTGTCATTCATAATAGAAGAAGGTTTGACTCTTAGCGAATTAACCAAGATAGTTAAATCAATAAAAGCTGCTGCTGAAGAAGCTGAGGTGAAGATAGTCACCGGCGATACCAAGGTGGTGAATCGAGGCGGTGCTGACAAATTATTCATCAATACCTCAGGCATAGGCATAATTCCGGACGGTATAGACATCTCCGGTGCTAATGCCATAGTCGGTGACAAGATTATCCTGAGTGGCACTATCGGCGACCACGGCATCGCTGTAATGAGCCAGCGCGAAGGACTAAAGTTCTCAGTGCCGGTTCAGAGTGATTGCGCTCCCTTGAATAAGCTGGTTTCGCAGATGCTTGAAGCCTCGTCGCAAATCCATTGCCTCCGTGACCCAACACGAGGCGGCTTGGCTACCACGCTCAACGAATTTGCCCGGCAGTCCAACGTGGGCATCAGGGTAGAGGAGACGAAGATACCGGTGCACGACGGGGTACGGGCTGCCTGTGAGCTTCTCGGTTTTGACCCGCTCTACGTTGCCAATGAAGGTAAGCTGATAGCCATAGTCGCTCCACATGATGCCGAGAAAGTTCTGACCAAGATGAAGCGGAACCACTACGGTACTGACGCCTCAATCATCGGTGAGGTAACCAATGAGCATAAAGGCAAAGTAGTCATGAAGACCCGTCTGGGAGCATCTCGCATTGTTGACATGCTCAGCGGGGAACTACTACCCAGAATTTGCTGACCCTAGAGAGCATTTAACGACTCCTGTCTCGCAATGACCCTAACCAACAGACCAGCTTGTTGATGCTTTGCCTGAAAAAGAATACACTTTCACAATGGAAAGTACGCTTATGAAAGGGGAGGCATGTTATCAAACATAAAAGCACAAGTAGTGGCCGCTTGTTCCGCGTTAATAGTGGTTATTATCATTGGTACGGTGACATACAGATGTCTAGAGGGATGGACATGGATTCAATGCTTCTACTTCTCTGTTTCGACTTTCACAACAACGGGTTATGGAGACTTACACCCGACTTCTGATGCCTGCCGCCTGTTCACTGCATTTTATATTCTTATAGGGGCAGCAATAGCGTTGTCTTCTCTTAGTGTAATTGGGATGAACTATCTCAAAAGGAGAGAGGATAAAATAATAGAAAGAAGGGAAAAAAGAGGTAATTTGCCATAGGGGTTTCCTCTTCATCCACTTGCATAAACGGTCATAAACCTGTAAAATCTGCGTTTGGCAAAGGAAAGGAGGCCACATGGCTAAAGCAAACGTTCAAGAGGTGCCGGTGGTCTGGATACAGACAGGTACCTGCACCGGATGTTCAGTCTCAGTCCTCAACTCAGTAAGCCCTACTATAAAGAATGTCCTTATCGACGAAGTCATCCCCGGTAAACACGTAAGCCTAAAATTTCAGGCAACAGTAATGGCCGGGGAGGGAGATGCGGTAATCAAGGTGCTCGAAGAGGCACCAAAAGCCAACAAAGGCGGCTATGTCCTGGTAGTCGAAGGCGCCATACCCACCAAAGACGGCGGCATTTATGGGACGCTGGGTGAGAGAAATGGCAAAGAGGTGCCCATGACGTCATGGGTCGAATCTCTGGCCAAGGATGCACTGGCGATTATAGCTCTAGGCAGCTGCGCCGCTTTTGGCGGCGTAGCTGCTGGCAAACCCAACCCCGGTGGGTATGTCGGCACAGATACATTCCTGAAATCCCGTAACATTTCCAAGCCGCTGATTAATATCCCCGGCTGCCCACCACACCCCGACTGGTTCATAGGCACGGTTGCGTCGGTGCTGCTCTTAGGACTACCCAAACCAGAAGAGCTGGATGAACTCAAACGTCCCAAAGCTTTCTTCGGTAAGCTAATACATGAGAACTGCCCCCGCCGGGCTTATTTCGATGAGGGCAAATTCGCCCGAAAATTCGGTGAACTTGGCTGCTTAAACGAACTCGGGTGCAAGGGACCAGTCACCTATGCCGATTGCCCTTCGAGGAAGTGGAATCATGGAGTAAACTGGTGCATAGACGCTGGCTCGCCCTGCATCGGATGCTGCGAGCCCGGGTTCCCCGATTTGCTGGCACCGTTCTATCAAAAACTGATCGACACCAACCTACCGACGATAGGCAAACTCCAGGGAAAGGAGGCTGCTTAACATCTCTGTCATTCTGAGCCCCACGGGCGAAGAATCCATTCCCAGACTCTTCGCTTCGAGACCCTTCTCTGCGCTCAGGATGACACTTTATTGTGGCAAACTCTAATGACAGGAGGTTTTAGAAATTGAGCAAGATTATAGTTGACCCTCTAACTCGTATTGAAGGACATCTCAAGGTCGAAGTCATCACCGAGAACGGTGTGGTAAAAGAAGCTCATAGTTCAGGTATGCTTTTCAGGGGCATCGAGCTAATTCTCCAGGGCAGAGACCCCCGCGATGCCCAGAGATACACCCAGCGCATCTGCGGAGTCTGCCCTACCAGCCATTCTATAGCCGCTACCTTGAACCTAGATAGCGCTTTTGGTCTTGCCGATAAGATACCTGACAACGGCCGGGTTATCCGCAACCTCATCCTTGGTGCAGCACACATCGCCGACCATATTCTCCATTTTTATCACCTTACCGCTCTTGACTACGTGGATGTCACCAAGGTGCTTAAGTATGATGGCAATGACCCAACTTTGAATTCAGTTAAAGAATTTGCCAGGCGAGGAGAATTAGCCCCGTTTGTACCTCGTTACGAAGGCGACTACCGTCTCAGCGACCAGGTAAACATAGACGCCCTGGCTCATTACGTTAAAGCCCTGGAGATGAGACGCAAGGGTCAGGAGATGCTGGCTATTTTCGGCGGCAAGATGCCCCATAACATGGGAGTCATCCCAGGTGGCATAACCGAGACCGTCACCGTAGATAAAATAGCCTCTTTCCTGTGGAGGCTGAACGAGCTGAGGGACTTTATTAACAATATCTACATCCCCGATGTCCTGGCAGTAGCTGAAGCCTATTCTGACTATTTTGAAATCGGCGCTGGCTGCGGCAATTTGCTTTCCTACGGCAGCTTCGACCTCGAAGGCGGAAACCCCGATTACACCAAGAGGAAGAGGCTACTGAACCAGGGAACAGTCTCCGCCGACCTCAAGCTTGGCACCTTGGACACCAATAAGATTATGGAGTATGTAAAGCACTCGTGGTATGCCGACTCAAGCACTGGAAAACATCCGACCCAAGGCATAACAGAGCCACAACCTCATAAGAAAGGGGCATACTCATGGGCCAAAGCACCACGTTATGATGGCAAGGTCTATGAAGTTGGCCCACTAGCGCGGGTGGCAGTTACCTATGCCAGCGGTGAGCCGGCAGTAAAGAACTTGGTTGATTCAGTCCTCTCCAAGTTTAAGGCTAGTCCTAAGGCCTTATTCTCCGTCCTCGGTCGACATGCCGCCCGAGCCCTTTACACCAAATTCGTAGCTGATACCATGCCCGGGTGGCTACTACAACTTAAACCCGGCGAGCCGGCTTATGTAGACTATGAAATTCCCGATGAATCTACTGGAATGGGATTGGTCGATGCCGCCAGAGGTGCTCTGGGGCACTGGATTGAGATTAAAGACAAGAAAATCGCCAACTATCAATGTGTGGTGCCCAGCACCTGGAATCTAGGACCTAGAGACGACAAGGAACAGCCAGGTCCTGTAGAACAGGCTCTAATTGGCACCAAGATAAAGGATGAAAACAATCCATTTGAAATTGGGCGCATAGTCCGCTCCTTCGACCCCTGTCTGGCTTGCGCCATACATGTGATTACACCCAAGGGGAGAAGTCTTGGAATATACAAAGTCTGTTAAGACTGTCTGTCATTCTGAGGGAGTCCCGATTTCATCCCGATTTGTCGGGAAGAATCTCAGGGTGACAGGTGAAGGCAACCCAAAAATCGCAGTTCTGGGGATAGGTAATCTGTTGCTCAAAGACGAAGGCATCGGCGTCCACCTGGTCCAGGAACTAGCCAGCATTGTGGATGCTAGCAACGTCACCATAGTCGACGGCGGTACCAGCCCTGACATCATGTCTCTGGTAGACCCTAGCATAGATAAGCTAATCATCATTGATGCTGTCAAAGGTGGTTATAAGCCGGGAACTGTCTACCGCTTCAGTTCCGATGACTTAGATTTGGACTCAGTCTCACCTGTTTCTGTACACGATATAGGAGTATTGGAAAGCTTGAGAATGATGGCTTTACTTGACAGACAGCCAAAATCTACGGTTATTATCGGAATCGAACCAAAGGAAATAGACTTCGGACTAGACCTTTCCCCAGAAGTAGAACAAAGGCTACCCGAAATCATTAAGTTAGTCTTACAGGAAATAGAAGAGACCAACACAGCTATGGAGGTAAGCAAATGATAATCTCTGAGTTAAAGCCGCTACCGGAAATCCTAGGCTATTTAGAAGGCGAGAGGAAAATCTTCCTGGTCGGCTGTAAAGGCTGCGCTGAGGTATGTCAAACAGGCGATGAGCCTCAGGTTCTGGAAATGAAGCAGAAGCTGGAGCAGGAAGGCAAAACCATCACGGGCTACTGCGTGGTCGACTTCCTCTGTGACAAGGCACTGGTCAAGACCAGATTATTTCCACACGAAGAGGAGATAGACACTGCCGATTCCCTGCTGGTGATGACCTGCGGCATCGGGGTCCAGGCTACGGCTGCGGTGGTGAACAGGCTGGTCCACCCAGCAGCTAACACCGTCAATGTCGGCGGTGCCCGCGGCGAATGGCGAGGTAGCGAGCGGTGCCGCGAATGCGGCGACTGCGTCCTCGACCTAACCGGCGGCATTTGTCCCCTAACCGCCTGCACCAAATGGTTAATCAACGGACCTTGCGGTGGCGCTAAGAACGGCAAATGTGAGGTTGAACCCGATGTGCGCGATTGTGGCTGGCACTTAATCTACGAGAGACTGAAAAAATTAGGCCGGCTGGACAAAATGCAAACCATGCCAGTGCTCAAGAACTACGGCAAAATGCAGCCACCGAAGGAACTAAGGTCCACCATAATGTGGGCACTGGAACAACAGGAAACTAAAGTTTAGCTATCCCCGAAGGAGGTAACTATACGATGAGTCTGCGTGAAAAACTACAGAATGGCAAGTTTGCGGTCACCGCTGAAATCGGGCCAGCTAAAGGTGTGGATATCCACGAATTCAATGAGAATGCCGATTTACTCAAAGGCAGGGTGGATGCAGTAAACTGCACTGACCAGCAGAGCGCCGTCATGAGGCTGGGCTCGCTGGCTGCCTGTTACTTACTCAAGCAGAAAGGCATTGAGCCAGTATTCCAGATGACCTGCCGTGACCGTAACCGCATCGCTTTGCAGTCTGACTTGCTGAGTGCCTATGTTATGGGTGTTGAGAATGTTCTGTGCCTCACCGGAGATTATGTCACTTTGGGAGACCATTTGGACGCCAAACCCGTCTTCGATCTCGATTCCGTATCTTTGCTGCATGCGGCCCAACAACTGGAACAGGGCAAAGACTTGGCTGGCAAGGAGCTAAAAGGCACTCCCAAGTTCTTCCTCGGAGCATGCGTGACTCCCGGGGCTGACCCTGTGGAACCGCAGTTAATCAAAATGGAGAGAAAGGTAAAAGCCGGCGCTCAGTTCTTTCAGACTCAGGCAATATACGAGCCTAAAAAGTTTGAAGCTTTTATGAAAGAGGCCAAGAAGTTTGGTGTGCCGGTATTAGTCGGCATAGTAGTGCTCAGGTCAGCAGCTATGGCACGGTTCATGAATAAGAACGTTGCCGGCATCCATGTCCCAGACGAGATGATTAGTGAGATGGACCAGGCTGAGAACAAGCTCCAGAAGGGCATTGAAATAGCTGCTCGCCTTATCAACGAGATGAGGGGCATGTGCCAGGGCGCCCATATTATGGCCATTGGTTTAGAGTCCAAGGTGCCAGCAATTCTCGATGCCGCCAAGTTGTAACACTGAGATGAGGGGGTGGATGTGCGCATCGTTCGCTTTGTCGCCCGTGGCAAGGCCAAATACGGCCTGCTAGAGAAGAATGTCATACACGGACTCCGAGGTAGCCCTTTCACTCACTTTAAGCATCTCAGTAGCCCATCTATACTTGACGGAAGCATCTACAAGCCCGATGAGGTGAGGTTGCTCGCCCCTTGCCTACCATCCAAGATAGTCTGTCTCGGACTCAATTACCGCAGCCACGTTGAGGAGCTAAAGCTACCCCTGCCTTCCGTGCCGCTTATTTTCCTCAAACCATCCACTGCTGTCATCGGCCCCGACGACAAAATCATCCTGCCTCACAATCGCAAACGCATCGACTACGAGGGCGAACTGGGTGTAGTCATCGGCAAGCAGGCTAATGATGTGCCAGAAGAAGAAGCAATGGAATACATACTCGGCTATACCTGCTTTAATGATGTCTCTGACCGCCATGCCCAGGCTGAGGACGGCCAGTGGACCAGAGCTAAAGGTTACGACACCTTCGCCCCTATAGGCCCGTGGATAGAGACGGAAGCAAATCCAGACAACCTGAAGCTGGAAACATACCTCAACGGTGAGCTTCGCCAGTCTGCCAGCACCAACGACCTCATCTTCGGGGTATCAAAGCTTATCAGTTTTATTTCTGCTGTAATGACGCTACTGCCGGACGATGTTATCGCTACAGGCACGCCTTCAGGCATCGGCCCCATTAGCCCGGGCGATGTCGTCGAAATCAGAATAGAGAAGATAGGCACATTAAGGAACCCCGTCATCGCCCAGGAGTAACCAGCTTACTTCTGCAGCAAGCCTGTCAGCCAACTTTCTACCGTATCGTAAAACTCCTCTGGCAATTTGGGCGGATGGTCCATTCCTGCGATAATCACCAATTCTTTCGGCTCTTTCGCCTTTTGATAAAGTATTTCTGCTTCTGCAACGTCAACCAGTGTATCCTTGCTACCATGAATTATAAGCAACGGGACAGGAGAAACCTGGTCTATGGCTGCAACCGGCTTGGGAAACTCAGGCGCATCACCCAGCCTGACCCATATTCGGAGTACCAGCCTTCCCAGCGGGTTATTTGCCATCCAGAATAGCCATCCTGCGTTCGGTATAATCGCTGCGGCATCGGCAGGCGTGCCCACAGTGACCAAGGCGTCAACATCATGAAATCTTGCTGCTACATAGATTCCTTCAACTCCACCTAACGAGAATCCCACCAGGGCGATTTGTTGATATCCGCTTCTCCTGGCGTAATCTATGACCGCCTTTATATCGTAAAACTCCTCGGTGCCGTTAGAAACGCCACCACTTTTGCCGTGCCCACGGAAATCAAAGGTTATGACATCAAAGTGTGGGGACAACCTTTCGGCAAGTTTAGTAATATAAGGCCTCTGCTTGCTGCCCATAAAACCGTGAGCCAGTATGCAAACATCTGGCTTGCCGGATAGAAAATGGCTTGCGTCTATAGCTATGCCGTCTTCCGTAAACAAAATGGACTTTTTGACATTCATATTCTCACGAGTGACCACCTGGCTACCTTCCGTGATAAGTAGCGGTGAAGTGCATCCGCCAACGAAAATCAATGCCGTGATAATGATGCCGATTAGTTGTGTTGATTTTCCTAACGACGAAAGGGCCTTGGCTAGCAATTTATGAGCTGCTTTCTAATTTAGCGAGAATTCTCTCTCGTTCTCGAACTTTCTGAATGATATTCCGGCCGGCAACAAAGTCAGTAGTATGCCGTCCTGACTTAAATACCTCGTCCTCCAACACCACCTGATAAAAAGGAACATTCGTCTGAATTCCCTTAATTCTCACTTCATCTATAGCCCTCTTCATGCGCAATATAGCCTCATCCCTCGTCTTCCCTCGCACCATAAGTTTAAAGAGCAGGGAGTCATAATGGAAAGGAACTTCATATCCTTCATATACCCCCTCGTCAACTCTAACTCCCAAACCATGGGGAAACCGAAGGGCTGTTACAGTCCCTGGGGAGGGGAAAAAGTCACGAGAGGCATCTTCCGCGTTAATCCGACACTCTATAGCGTGGGCATTAAGGCCAACCTCATCCTGGCTATAACTGAGCTGCTCACCAGCGGCAATCCGGATTTGCTCTTTAACGATGTCCACATTGGCGGCAAGCTCTGTTACACAATGCTCTACCTGCAACCGTGAGTTCACCTCATTGAAGTAAAATTCCCGAGTGTCTGGAACGTAAAAGAACTCCACTGTTAGGGCATTGACATACTGCAAAGCCACAGCTGTGTCAAGGGCGGCAACGCATAGTTTCATCCTCAAATGGGATGACAAAATTTGGCAAGGTGCCTCTTCTAACAACTTTTGATACCTGCGCTGAACGGAGCAGTCCCTCTCGCCTAGATGAATGACATTGCCATATTTATCAGCAAGGACTTGAATCTCTAAGTGCTTTACCCCGGTAAGAAACTTTTCAATATAGAACGAGGGAACCCCGAATGCTTTTCTCCCCATGTTTTCCACAAAGCGAACCACATTCCCCAACTCTTGTCTTTTATTGGCAACCGCCATGCCAATACCACCACCCCCACCTGCAGGTTTAACAATAACAGGGTAGCCGATACTCTCTGCAACCTCTTCAATGTGAGCTAATTGCTTTCCCCCTGAGCCCGTCATAGCCTCATCAGTTCCAGGTACTACAGGTATGTTAAGCATCTTCATCAGTTGCCGTGCTCTGTCTTTTGGTTTAACTTTATACATGCACTCGCTTGGTGGCCCTATAAAGGTAAGTCCTTGTTTCTCGCACATTTCAGCAAACTGGGGATTTTCGGCCAGAAAACCATAGCCAGGGTGAATAGCCTCAACCTTGCTTCGCATGCCAATTTCTAGCATCTTTTCCATATCGAGATAACTATGTACTGCATCTGATGGTCCGATGTGGTAGGCTTCGTCAGCAAGCTTAACATGCAAGGCATCGCTGTCGGCATCAGAGTAAACTGCCACCGTATGGATCCCCATCTCCTTGCAGGTTCTTATCACCCTGACAGCTATTTCACCCCGATTAGCAATCAAAACTTTACGAAACATAAACTCACCCCGCCTCAGTATGTCTGTAGGCCCTAAAAGTATCCTTCCAAATTATATCAAAGAATATTTAGTGAACAAACTGCAGGATAGTGTATCATCTATTCAGATGGGTAACGCCTTGACAAATAACCAGAAACACGTATAATGATACTTGAAAGATATATCAGCTATTCGAGAAGAAGTGGGAAGGACATCCTTCCCACTTCTATTATATAGTCAGCGTCCTAAGTGAATAGCAAGAAACAGCGAATGACAGGAGAGACAAGTTTTGATTACAACAAATAAAAAGGCGCAATTGCACGAGCCAGGCTATAAAAATAAAGCACTGAACATCAGCCGACTTCCTGGCGATGATGGCCAGCGCTCCCTAAGAGCCAAAGCACTTAAAGCCGAGGCAAAGCGACGGAACACAAACCTCATCACAACAGTCGTGACATGTGCTGCAGTTCTGGCATTTGTCGCCGCTACCATACTGGCGGCAATATACGTGCCGCAAGTAGCCATATATGTGCCAATTATCGCTTTGGCACTGGCATTAGCCCTGCAGAAATATACCGCCAGCTTCTTTGCCTTCTTTGTCATCACCTTCTCCAAAATCTATGATTTGGGCGATAGAATCCGCATCGGCAACACAAAAGGCGATGTCAGGCACATAGGGCTGCTTCACACTACACTCGAAGAGGTCGGAGAAGACGAGAAATTGGGTGGTGAACTGACCGGCAGGCTGTTATACGTGCCCAACCTGATAATACTCGACCAGCCGGTACTCAACTACTCCAAGGACTACTCGACAGGCCTCGAGGCTATCTCCTCTGACTACATGTTCGATGAGGTACGCATCCCCCTGACGACCGACAGCAATGTGGACAAGGCAAGCCACCTTCTGGAGAGCATACTGAAAAGCCAGGATGAGGTTTATGTAAAGCAGGCTGGACAGGTCTTTCAGGACGGCTACCCCAGATTTCTGGACGAAGCCATGAGCGGCCCCCGGGTGCTGGTCTTCGTCGAACCACAGCACATCTGGATTAAAGGCAAGTTCGTCGCCCCACTGGAGAGCCGTAATGACCTGCGCAGCAGCATACTGCTGCAATTCATCAAGGAAGCCGCCGCCAGCTCCGACATCAAGCTGGCGTAGGTCGCGTATCGTTCACTATTCACTTACCGCTTCTGCTTGCACATCTTGGCAATTTGGTGCTACTTCGTACTGTGATTCGACAATCCGTCATGTATTATCTTCAGTCAGGGCCCTCCTACTAGGAGAAAGAAAAAAGATGTCTAAGCTGCTTCATACTTGATTAGCAAATCAGTTCACTATGTGACATATGTATGGTATGATAAAACCTATGGCACAGCCTAAGAATGATGACGATAAGAAAAAAGAATGGCATAGATCTGCTCTAGAGCTATACAAAAGTGAGATAAGTACGATAAGCGAGAGCAATGCTGCTTTTCTCATAGTTCAATCTATATTAATAGCCGCTCTATCCACTTTTCTTGTCCTTACTCAGGCGTTACCATACGCGCTCATATTTTTTGTGTTGGCTATAGCTACAGCTGGCAGTCTATTCTGTTTCTTTCATCATAGGGCAGGAAAGTCTAGCGCAAATACAGCTTTACAATGGAAACGATACATGTGTTTTCTCGAAGGGAAGACGAAAACAAATAGTCCATGGAAAAAATTCCACAGCTATCTCGACCAAAAAGAAAGGCGATCGGCCCAAAGAATGCCACTAAAACATGCGTGGATAACTAACCCTGGGATATTTGCAGTTGGTTGGTTTCTTGTAGCACTCTATATCACTATAAGACTTTTCTTCCCGGACGACCCGATTGTAGTCTATCTGACGAGCATTGCTGAATTCTTGAATCTCTGTTAGTTTCCAGCGGTTTTGGCACGATGGGCAGCGAGAATACTCCTCATCTTACTTCTTTTTTGTTGGACAGCCTATGTCTCAAAAACCATCTGGTGCTATCTAAAGAAGTGAGAAAAGACTATGATCTCAGCTACAGAATGAAAGGCCCACTTCCGTAATTTCTACTGTCATTGAACAAAAAGCCTCTTTGAAACCGAAAGTCAAGAAAAAAACCTCTCCTGCCCAGGAAAATCTTTTTCTTGACGACTGGGTATCCCGTATAACTATAAGGTTTAGACCCACCTTCATCATGAGATTCAATACCTTT
>Ga0194112_10009876_pt1 | contig 12079 bp, 9 predicted proteins | sample TA2MahC400mmetaG_FD_146191 | JGI IMG/M metagenome (GOLD analysis project Ga0194112, IMG submission 146191) | Freshwater microbial communities from Lake Tanganyika, Tanzania - TA2015016 Mahale Deep Cast 400m | ecosystem: Environmental > Aquatic > Freshwater > Lake | place: Tanzania: Lake...
AGTATCTGGCTCTGCAACCTTGAGGTGCGAGGCAATATGGAAACCACATGCTGGACTTACACTACGAGCATGTGCATCTCACTTCTCTTCTCCAAACTACCGTATTGCCTCGCGCACCATAGACTACGTATCACCATCGTTGCTACGCATGGTTGTGTTCAATGGCAACGGCATGCGCTTTAGTGTTGGCGCCTCATGGAGTCCACTATCGCAACTCCAGATATCAGCGCTTGGAACAGCAACCTACATGCAGGGATCACGCATATTCCGACCCGAACTCTGGCTTGCTGTTACAACCCAGGTTTCACAAGCACCCGATAGGCATCTACTTCGAGAAGAAAGTGTGTGGCAATCGGAAGAGACATCGGATTATCATACGCAAGACGTTCAGGATGCCACTGAACAGCAAACAGGAATGGCTTTCCTCCAAGCGATGCATCGCCCCATTCAAGTGCTTCGATAATACCATCGATAGAATATGCCGAAGGCGTGAACACATCTGCAAGTTGATCGACGCATTGGTGATGAGCTGAGTTAACAGTGCCTTCAAACACACCAACGTAATGACGAAGGATCGTGCCGGGCTGCATTTCGACCCCATGCATCGAATCTTCGTTGGTTTCTGAGTTTCTGCGATGCTCCGTGGTCGTGCTTTGCTGTGTTGGGATATCAGCTACAAGGGTGCCGCCGTATGCAACATTCAGGATTTGCATTCCTCTGCAGATACCCAGAACGGGCATGCGTAACTCACGGGAGTGATGAATGAGTGCAAACTCCATTTCGTCACGCACGGCATCAATCTTACATAGCTCACGGTAATCCTCATGCTCATAGCGTACAGGATCCACATCGGCCCCGCCTGTGAGTAGGAGTCCGTCTGCTCTGTGCAGTGCCTGTCGTGCCTCTTCCGCAGTCAATCCTGCAAGTTCGATACACTCGATATCCTTACGGACAGCTTTAAGCCAACTAATGTAGTTGCTTACATCAGTGCCTTCACTCTTGGTTAGTGCGATTTTCATTCTCTATGTCCTGTAGTATTCTCCCCATTACCTCTGGTCCTGCTATCGCCATCTGTATTCGGGCAACATGGATATCGATGTTTTGTAACTCGTTCGACGTATGAGCCATCTGAATCTTTGCTATATCCTTTTCTGTAGTTACAACCACAGCATTATGCCTCAATGCTGCATCACGAATATTCCACAGATCGCGTGTGCGATAACGATGATGATCAGGGTAGGCAAGACGCTCGGCGATTGTATATCCTGCCTGCTCGAGCGCACGACGCATGCGGTCGGGATGAGCAATACCACTTACCATGATCACAGATTTTGATGTTGGCACATCGCATTGTAGCATAACAGTTGTATGGGTAACTATTGTGCTATGCTCACAAAACGAGCGCGTCTTGTTAATGAGTTTTTCATCACTACAAAGCACTATTGTTGCACGATGCAGGCTAGCAAGGGGCTCACGAAGACGTCCAACAGGCAAGAGAGAGCCGTGCAGCGTTGCTTCATCAACAAGCACGATATCTGTTGATCGATGTAATGCCCGATGTTGAAACCCATCATCAACCACAATCACATCGCACGGCAAACATCCTGCGGCATGAGCAGCAGCTTCTACTTTGTCGTTACTTACCACGACTGGCACACCCAGGGTTGTAGCATGCATATAGGCTTCATCGCCTGCACTATCCACACTTGCGAGCATATGCGCCCCACCATGAACAACGAGAAGTCCTCGTGATCGCCGGCGATAGCCACGTAGCACAATCGCAGGACGATATCCATGGTTCTGCAGCATGCGTACGATCATCTGCACAGCTGGGGATTTCCCCGTCCCTCCGGTAGATACATTGCCAACGCTTATAACGGGCACTGTAACACGCACAACAGGCCTCGTGCGATCATTGAATTGTCGGTTGCGCCGATCTATGATCAAGCCATACAGTGTCTGTAAGAGCTTTCTCATCATGATTTCACGAGATCTCGCATGCGTTCATCCATGTACTTGATGTGGGTGTCGAGTTCCTCACGCGTTGCATCGGCCAGTATCACCCAATTATGATCAATTGTCAATTCAATATTCGTAAACGGTAGCGGGAGAATAAATCGATCCCATGACCGCACAAATGTATGAGCGCTCTTGGCATGAATACGAACCAGCACAAGTGGCACATGTGCTCGATGGGCAGCAATAACCGCGCCCGGCTTTGCCTGGTGGGCCGGACCTCGAGGACCATCAGGTGTTAACAGCACAACGCGTGATGATGCTTCTGCCACGAGTTGTTCAAGTGCTTCTTTACCACCCTTAGAGGACGATCCAAGTATCACATCATACCCCCAATCTTTGAGCAGGCGTGAGAGCAACGAGCCATCCTTACTAGAGCTTACGAGTGCCACAGGACGAAGTGCGCGAAACACGAACCATACGGGGAGCATTTCTCCGTGCCAGAATGCAACAATGGATGGTCCTGTTGGCAGGCGCCCCGTTACAGAAAGACGCCATGTGCGTGCAATCATCCGGATCACCAACGATAGCAACCACGCCTTCATCGCCTGCCCAACATGGATACAACAATATTGGCTGCAGCACTGCTAACACCTTTACCTGCAAGCAGGTCTTGAACCTCTTGCATAGCCTGGATCTGAGCCTCTCTGCGGTTATGATTCTCAAGAAGGTCAATCACATCGTGAGCAAGAAGCTCTGCGCGCGCATCATTTTGAATGAACTCCTTTACAACATGGCGCTGCAACAGCAGGTTAGCAAGTGTAACAGATGAGATGTTGGCCAAACGCTTGCTGATGTGATAACTAAGAAATGATGTGCGGTAGAACGTAGAAAACGGTAGGCCCGACAGCGTTGCTTCGAGAGTCGATGTACCTGCCTTGATGAGTCCTGCTGATGCTGTTTTCATTTCACCAAGAGGATCAGTACTTACGCAAGCCCCCTGCTGAACAAGCGGATCGAAGTGCGAGGCATCAATGTTTGCTGATTTTGCCACCACCACCTCATAGTGCGGATGCGAGGTACGAAGTCTCTGAACAACAGTAGTAAGAAGTGGGACGTGATGAGCAATCTCCTGCCTCCTGCTGCCAGGCATCAGTAGTATCCTGTTGGGAAGTCGTTCTGAATGATGTTCACCAAATACTTCCATCAATGGATGACCAACATAATCAGCAGCAATGCCATATTGCTGAAAGAACTCCACTTCGAACGGAAAGACAACAAGCAACCTATCTACAATACGTGCAAGATCTGCAGCTCTGCGCTCGCCCCATGCCCATAACTGTGGTGCGATGTACCATACAATTGGCATATGGGCACTCTTTACACGAGATGCCAAACGCATATTAAACCCAGGATAGTCCACAGGGATGAACATATCTGGCTTGTTCGTTTTGATTACTGATTCACAACGTTTCAGAAGATCAGAAAAGAATCCATAGCGCTTGGCCACTTCATAGAATCCTGTCACGGCAAGATCACGGATATGTGCAAGTGAACGCAGACCTTCCATCTCCATAAGGGGTCCACCGAATCCCTCGAAGATCACATCAGGAATCTGCATGCGAATTGCAGCCATGAGGCGCGCTGCATGAGCATCTCCTGATGGCTCACCAGCGGTAATAAAAATGCGTGGCTGTTTGTACGTATGCGTCATGTGAAATGAATCCGGTGGCACGAATTTCGCTATATTTTCGACGGTCCTGACGAGGTTTTCTCATGACATGAGCCATTTACACATACATCACTGTTGTTGCTGCTGCTGTTTCTATCACAACGGCCGGCGAAGATCCGCGTAGTACGCATTCTGGAGTAACAACTCTTAACTCATCAACTGTGGTAATCGTCGAGCAAGGCGGGTGTAAGGTTCTGAGGTTTGATAAAGCCAAAAACGCTAAGTACTACGACATCGAGTGGTTCAGAAATAACGAGCTCCTTCCAGGAGCCAAGTGCCCTGAGTTACGCATCTAACCAGCTGATGGAGCTTTTGTCGGATCGTATCACGCCAGGTTATCAACGCCTTGTTCGCAGATTACAACCGCACCTGTCTTTATTGAGTGCGACCAGCTAAACAGTCAGGTTGTTTCAAGACCGTTCGTCGTGGCAGATATAGGACTCGACGATATATATCCAAACCCTGTAACAGACAAGGCTACAATCAGCTTTCGACTGCCTAAGACCGTTAAGGTCTGGGTGTACGTCACCGACCTAGTTGGAAACATTGTGGCAACGGTAGTCAACTCAACTCTACCGGCCGGCGTACACACTGTTGAATACGTTGTGCAGGGAGCGACAACATCCTCCAGCATGTACAACGTAGTTCTTGAAGCAACAGGGTACTCAGTCGTTAAGCCGATGCTTGTAGTGAAGTAAGATTAGATACGCTTTGTAAGAAGTACGCGCTCTACCCTGCGAGAGGTAGCTGATACCACTGTGCATTCGTAGCGTTCAAGGATAACGCTATCGCCCGCCGATGGGATACGTCCGGCATAACTGGTTACCATGCCTCCTAGTGTCTCGTAATCATCACTCTCGGGAAGGGGCTCCGGCAGAATCTCATTTGCCTCATCGATACGGATTGATGCATCAAGCTCGATAGCGCCAGACTGTTGATTTGAGTGCAATGGTGCTTCGTCGTCGTATTCATCCTGGATATTACCTACTAACTCTTCGAGAATATCCTCAAGAGTGAGCAATCCAGCAGTGCCACCAAACTCATCGAGTACAACGGCAATATGAACTTTATCACGCTGCATGTCCCGTAGAAGGCGCTTGAGTTTTACATCCTCCTGCACAAAGTATGGGGCATGTAGAATGTCTTGCAAAATGATAAGCTCTCGGTGATGCATCAGCGTAAGCAGATCCTTGGCGTACACGATACCGATAATTGTGTCGATCGATTCAGAATATACCGGCAGTCGCGAATACCCTTCGTTCATTACAACATCTAGAAGCTCGGCAATCGGAAGTGAGCTATCAAGTGCGGTGATTTTAGACCGAGGCACCATAACCTGCTCGGCTATAGTCTCGGTAAACTCAAAGACATTATCAATCAACTCTTGCTCTGATAGTTCGAGTGCCCCCTGCTTCGAACTTTCCGCAATCAGGTAGCGCAACTCATCAGGTGAGTGCACATCATGCTCGCCCCTTGCTTTAATTCCAGCAATTCCCAGCATTGCATTGGACATCCAGTTTAGCAACAGAACCACTGGACGAAACACCACGTAGAATACGCGCATGGGAACGGCTACGGCAAGTGTCACGGCTTCGGACCTGCGAATTGCGTAGGTCTTAGGGGCCTGCTCGCCCACGACAATGTGCAGAACTGTAATGATGCTGAATGCGATGATGATCGACACGGTGTGCAGAATCTCTGGCGCCATGTGAATGTTCATAGCCGTGGCAACCTCAGAAACAATATTCGCCACAACACTCTCGCCAATCCATCCGAGACCAAGTGAAGCTAACGTGATGCCAAGCTGAGATGCGCTTAAGTAGGCATCAAGATGTTCGAGTATGTGCTTCGCAATTCCCGCAAAAAAGTTGCCATCGCGGGCGCGAATCTCGATTTGAGATACACGTACCTTTACAATGGCAAATTCAGCTGCGACAAAAAATCCATTGAGCAGCACGAAGAACAACGTCAGCGCTATATCACCAACCATATATCGAATATAACCTATCGCAGATGTGAATATGTCTGGGAGACGATTCTACGTTCAAGATGATGTGAGAAATACAGCGACAGGAGAGACTCAATCTCTAGCATATCAGCGTCTGCAATTGTATTCCAATGCCCCCTACGTGAGGCATACAGGGCATCATAAGCGTTCTTTGACAGCTGAATACCCACCCCCGCTAGGGCGATACTACCATATGTTACGTCAACTACCACCGATGCATGTTCTGATGGTGGCACGAACTGTATCCCGAATCCCATTACCTCTGCTAGTCTGCAACGCATTGCTACAGTTACACTGTAGGCCAATTGAGCCTCTACAGAGTCCAATACCTCCAGTGCCTTTGCCAACAGTACAAACGTGCCTACATCAGCCTGCTCCTGAGGCTGCGTCCGTACGATAGACTCACACATGAGTAACCCAGCTTGAAGGTGCTCCAGTGTTGACACATTCCTTCGCTTCGTAATAGTCTCTGCTTGTGAAAGCGTATGAAGCTCTTTGTTCTTGCCATGATAGATTGTGCAGCGGCAGTGGGAAAGGGGCTCGAGTGCCGCACCGATGGTAGACTTTGTGGTGCGTGCACCTTTGGCAACAACACTTACCTTGCCAAGCTCACGCGTATAGAGCGTTACGATACGGGATGAATCGCCGTACCTGCGAGAGTGCAACACTATGGATTCTGCAGATATAATCATGGCTCTCAATGAAAAAAGGCCATACCCTAAAGTATGACCTTTTTACAAACTGTGCTCCCCTTATTGACGAAAGTTGCAGCTATCAAGCGATGATTGAGTATTTAATTATCAGGAGGTTGAGGGACTAACCTTCTTTAAAATTGAAGGACTTTAATGGAGGTTAAATACTGTTTTCTGTCTTGATACAAGGAGGCATAACGTTTTGCGGCTTGGCGAAGGTGGCGATTTTCACCACAAATGTTGATGCGGAGAACCAACTTTGATTAACCACAGCCGTGTCTGCGGAGCACTGAACCGCCACTTTTGCCAAACCGCTGTTACCGGATGCCCTTCTGTCTGCCTGATAGTGTGTCGTGTCGGGCTTGCACTAAACTGTCAAGAAAGAATTCTTGGAGAGGTAGTGTCATTTGTCGGTGGGGTGGCGGGTGGCGTATTTTTATTTTTTAGAAGGGTGGAAATAAAAATTGAAGTTTTTGTTTGGGTGGCAAAAAGCACACTCTTTTAGCAGCTTTGGTTTGCGGGTTGGTTGCAGCGGCTGCTAAATGTGTGTGCTTTTCGTGTGGATGCCTTTATCTCCAACCGCCTCCCAACGCTTTATAAATATTCACGGTTGCAATCCGTTGGCGTTTATTTACACTGATTAACTCAAACTGTGTTTGCAATGAATTTTGCTGTGCCAGCAGCACTTCCAAATAATTTGCTTTAGCGGTTTTGTATAGTTCAGTTGATGTTTCAACTGCATTGGTAAGCACTTCGCTTTGTTGCTTTTTCAGTGAATTTATTTCCTGCAACCGCTTAATGTTTGAAAGTTCATTTGCCACTTCTACATAGCCATTCAAAATTGTTTTCTGATAATTATACATTGCCGATAGCTGGTTTGCTTTGGCATTATTGAACTGCATTTTCAACGCATTCATATTTACCAATGGTGCTAAAAGTCCACCGGCAGCAGTGTAACCTACCGAGGTGGGGTTGAAAAAAAACTGCGGGTTGAACGACTGAAACCCAAGGCCTCCAGCAATGTTGATGTTCGGGAAAAACGCTGCTTTTGCAGATTTCAAATCAAACTTACTTGCCTGCACCTGAAATTCAGCTTCCCGAATGTCGGGACGAAAGGAAAGAAGTTGAGAAGGAATGCCTGATGAAATTTGTTGCGGAACTTCCTGAAACAAAATTTCTTTTTTCCTTTCAATGGTTTGAGGATAATGCCCCAAAAGAAAATTGATTTTATTTTCTGTTTCGGTAATTCGTTGCAATGTTTCTTTCTCTAACGCTTGCGAATTGAGGAGTTGTGCTTGAAACTGCTGCACCGCCAATTCATTTGTTCTGCCTGTTTCTTTCTGAAATTTTAAAATGTCTAATGCCTCTTGTTGTTTCTGTATTGTCTCTTGTAAAACTTCTAATTCATTGTCCAGAGCAATTAGTTCATAATAAGAAATTGCAATGTCTGCAACCAAGTTTGACACTACAAAATTCTTCCCTTCAATGCTTGCCAAATAATTGGCAATTGCAGTTTTGCGTTGATTTCGCAACTTTCCCCAAATATCAATTTCCCAAATAGCTGTTAGCCGCATGTTGTAATCTTGGATTGGGTTTGGAATTAGTCTATTGGGGTCATCGGGATAAGGGGTTGTCACATTACCCTGACCACTTTCAGTATATTTCCCATATCGGGTAGAACCAATTGAAACATTTCCATCAACTTTCGGAAATAATTCGCCTGAAGAAAAACGAACGCCCGATCGGGCAATTTCAATTCGCTGCAAAGCAATCTGCAAATCAAAATTGTTTGCAATTGCTGTGTCAATAAGCTTCACCAGTAAATCATTAGCAAAGTATTGTCGCCAATTAATTTCTGCAATATTGGTTGTATCGGTTGATGCAGAACTGAAACATGCTGGAATTTTCTTTTCAGGAATGGTCAAGTTTGTGTTGAGTGTTTTACATCCGCTGAAAATCAGCAGTGCAAAAACAATGTATATGATTTGAATTTTTCTCTTTTTCATTTTTAAAGATTCTCTGTTACAGGACTTTCATTTTTTCTGTTCTTGCTGAACTTTTCGGAAAGGGTGCCGAATGCCACATACAAGCCCGGAATGATGATTACACCAAACACGGTTCCGAACAACATACCTCCGGCTGCTGCCGTGCCGATGGTTCTATTGCCGATTGCACCTGCACCAGTGGCAATCATCAAGGGCAATAAGCCGGCAATGAACGCGAAGGATGTCATCAAGATTGGTCTTAAACGAAGCTTTGAACCCTCTAATGCAGCTTCAACCACACTCATTCCCTCACTGTGTTTTTGTGCAGCAAACTCCACAATCAGAATGGCGTTTTTGCCCAGCAAACCAATGAGCATGAGCATGGCAATTTGTGCATAGATGTTGTTCTCCAAGCCCAGGACACTCAGCATAAGAAATGCTCCAAAAATTCCGGTAGGCAGTGAAAGGATAACTGGCAAAGGCAAAAGAAAACTTTCATATTGCCCTGATAAAACAAGGTAGATAAACAAAAGGCAAATCAGGAAAATAATAATCCCTTCATTGCCTGCATTTGCTTCATCTCGTGAAATACCAGCCCAGTCAATGTCGTAACCTCTTGGCAATTTTTCTTTAGCTGTTTGCTGAACTGCTTGCAAAACAGTCCCGCTACTCACACCTTTTTTCCCTTCCCCGTTTAATTCAGCCGATGGAAACATATTGTAGCGTGTAAGTTGGTCAACTCCGTAGGTTTTTTCCACCGTCATAAATGCGGAAAGCGACAACATTTCTTCTTTATCATTCTTTACAAAAAGTTTCAATAAATCTTCGGGCAAAGCACGGTATTCGGGCGAAGCCTGAACCATTACTTTATACATCTGTCCGAAGCGGATAAAATTGGTAGCGTATTCACTGCCAAGTAAAGTTTGTAGCGAACCCATTGCATTGCTGATGGTAACGCCTTTTTGTGCGGCTTTATCAATGTCAATGTGTAAAGTGTATTGCGGAAAACTTGCATCAAAAATGGTAAACGCACTTGCAATTTCAGGTTGGGCTTTCAGGTCGGAAATGAACTGCCGAACCACTTCTTCCATTTTTTTAAAATCACCGCTTCCTGTTTTGTCCAACAAACGCAATTCAAAACCACTTGCATTTCCGTAACCGGGAACGGCAGGTGGCGGAAAAAATTCAATCTGTGCATCTTTGAGGTAGTTTGTTTTTTCTTCCAAAGAAGCAATCACATCATCAACCGAAATGGTACGTTCATCCCAAGGTTTTAAATTGATAAGTGCCGTTCCGTAAGTTGCTCCTGTGCCGTCAGAAAGAATGTTTGTTCCCGCAAGGGTTGAAACACTTTCAACACCTTCAAGATTTTCTGCTTCTTGTTGAATGGCGTTGACCACTTCCTTAGTGCGTTCAAGTGTTGCTCCCGATGGAGTGGTAACGCTTGCATAAAAAGTCCCTTGGTCTTCATTGGGTATAAAACCTGTTGGCAATATTTTACTCAACAAACCTGTGCCAAAGCAGAAGGCAAGCAATACACCAAATGTTACTACCCTTCGGTTTACAATTTTTGAAAGAAGGTTTTTGTATTTGTTTTCTAATCCTTCATACCAATTGTTGAAACTATTAAAGAATTTAGAAATGCGGGTTTTCTTCTTTTGCTCTCCGTAGTGATTTTTTAAAAGCAAGGCACATAATGCAGGAGTTAGTGTTAGTGCTACAACCCCCGACAACACAATTGCTATTGCCATTGTAAGCGAAAACTGTCGGTAAAAAATTCCCGAAGGTCCGCCCATAAAAGCAACCGGAATAAACACTGCCGACATCACTAAAGTAATTGCGATGATTGCTCCGCTTATTTCTTTCATGGCTTCCTCGGTTGCTTTCATAACAGAAATTTTTGACTGCTCTAACTTGGCGTGAACCGCTTCTACCACCACAATGGCATTATCCACCACAATACCAATTGCCAGCACCAAAGCAAAAAGTGTAATCAGGTTTAATGAGAAGTCAAGAAACTGCATGAAGAAAAATGTACCAACTAACGAAACAGGAACAGCCAAAGCAGGAATTAAAGTAGAACGCCAATCTTGTAAAAAGATAAAAACAACCAAAGCCACAAGCAGCAATGCTTCAATGAAAGTTTTAACTACTTCGTGCACCGAAGCATCCATAAAGCGGGAAATATCAAAACTGACTTCGTAATCCATTCCTTTAAGAAATGTGGTTTGCTTCATTTGTTCCAGTTTGTTTTTCACCTCATCAATAACCTCACGGGCATTAGAGCCGGGCAACTGTTTTAGCATAATAGCCGCACAAGGATTTCCATTCAGTTTGGCTTCCACATCAAAATAGGTTGTGCCAAACTCTACGTCTGCCACATCTTTTATGCGAAGCATTTGTCCGCTTTCGGTGGACTTAATCGGAATGTTTTCGTATTGTTCCTTGGTGTTGAACTTCCCTGTGTATTTAATGGTGTATTGAAGTGCCTGTGCTTTTTTGTCGCTGCTCTCACCAATTTTTCCGGGTGCTGCTTCAATGTTTTGTTCTTCCAAAATATTCAGCACATCATCAGTAGAAACATTGTAGGCAAGCATCCTGTCGGGCTTGAGCCAAATACGCATGGCGTATTCTTTTGCACCGACAATGTCAGCAAAACCAACACCTTTAATGCGTTTGAGTTCTGCAAGAATGTTGATGTCGGCAAAATTGTAAAGGAACTTTTCGTCAAGCGTGGTATCAGTTGAATAGATATTCAGATACATCAACATGGCGTTTTCTTCTTTGGCAATTTTCACTCCGTTGCGGATTACTTCGGCAGGCAATTCTCCCATTACAGCACTCACACGGTTTTGCACATTTACACCTGCTACATTGGGGTCGGTGCCCGTTTCAAATAAAATTTGAACTACACCCACACCATCGTTACCTGCATCGCTGCTCATGTATTTCATTCCAGGAACTCCGTTAATGGCACGTTCAAGCGGAACAATGGCAGCTTTGGTAACGGTTTCGGCATTGGCTCCGGTGTATTCCACCGTTACGTTTACTTCAGGCGGTGCAATGCTTGGGAAAAGTGTCATGGGCAACTGGACCAAAGACAGGATTCCGAGAAAAAGAATAATCAACGAAATAACAACCGCAAGTATGGGGCGATGAATAATTTGTGCTATCATTTTCTTTCGTTTTTAGGGTTAGTGATTTGAGAAAATGATACAGTTTCCGTAATTATCTTATCGCCATCTTTTACTTTTTGTATGCCTTCGTAAATAATTTTTTCGTTGGCAGTAAGCGAATGTTCTATCACATACAAATGTGGCAATCGTGCAAGTGGAATTATCTTTTGCTGTTGCACCATATTGTCGGCAGTTACCACAAACACATAAATGTTCCCCTGAATTTCAAATGTTGATTTCTGCGGAATAAGCATTGCGTCTTTCAGTTCGGTTTTCACCAACACTTTTCCGCTTGCTCCGTGTTTTAGCAAATTATCAGGGTTCGGAAACTTTGCCCTAAAAGCAATGTTGCCCGTGCTTTTATCAAATTCACTTTCGGTTGTTTCAATTACACCTGTGTGGTTGTAAAGCGTTCCGTTTGCAAGCAATAGCGAAACTGTTTTTGATTTACCTTCACCTTTTGAAGTGGCATAATCCAAATAATCTTTTTCGGAAACATTGTAGTAGGCAAATACATCTTTGCTGTTTGA